>ERZ827181.1245-NODE-1245-length-28597-cov-29.328183_pt1 | contig 28597 bp, 21 predicted proteins | sample MGYA00519778_ERZ827181 | MGnify/ENA primary metagenome ERZ827181 (study PRJEB31778, sample SAMEA3449273) | human gut metagenome | biome: human gut; feature: human-associated habitat; material: faeces | place: United Kingdom | collected 2010/2012 ...
ACATAGCGGTACACATGGACCAGCGGATTCTGGTTTCCCTGGCGCTCTATCCTGCCTTTTCTCTGGGCAAGGTCCCCAGGTCGCCATGGGCAGTCCAGGTCATGGAGCGCCACAAGACGATCTTGGACGTTGGTGCCTGCGCCCATCTTTGCGGTGCTGCCCAACAGGACGCGCACCTGCCCGGTGCGGACTTTGGAAAACAGTTCCTTTTTCCTTACTTCGGTATTTGCCTCATGGATAAAAGCGATCTGGTCAGCAGGCATCCCTTGGGCGATGAGCTTTTGCCGAATATCCTCATAGACAGTAAAGACCGGCTCTGCCTCCGGCAGCGGTACGGCTTCCTCCAGTGCATGGAGGGTGGGATTATCCAACGCCTTGGCCGCCCGCTTTATGGAAAGCCCCTGCTGTGGCGTGGAAATATCACAAAATACCATCTGGGTCAGCTTGTCCGCCTGCCCGTCCCTCCAGATCTGCATGATATTGCCGACACACTGGTTGACCTTGGTTCCGGGTTCGTCCGGCAGCATCTGGTTGATGATACGCTGGTCCAGTCCCAGCTTGCGGCCATCCGATGTGATCTTGAGCATATTGTCAACCGAGGGGTCCACTGTTCCGCCATGTACCAAAGATGCTCGTTCCGAGAGAGCCTTCACCATTTCCTGCTGATGCTCCGTAGGCTGTGCCACGATGTTATGGTATTCCACCTCCGGGGTAGGCAGGTGCAGCTGGTCGGCAGTCTTAATATCCGCCACCTCTTTGAACAGGTTCATAAGCTCCGGCAGATTAAAAAACTTGGAAAATCTTGTTCTGGCACGGTAGCCGGTTCCTTCCGGAGCCAGTTCCAATGCGGTGACAGTCTCGCCGAACCGCGAAGCCCAGCAATCAAAATGGATCATGCCCAGCTCCTGCAAACGGTCATACTGAAGATACCGCTGCATGGTATAAAGCTCCGTCATACTGTTGCTGACTGGGGTTCCGGTGGCAAATATCACGCCCCGGTTTCCGGTAACTTCATCCATATAGCGGCACTTTGCAAACATATCGCTGGATTTTTGGGCGTCGCTGGTGGATAAGCCAGCCACATTCCGCATTTTTGTATATAAGAACAGGTTCTTGTACCCGTGCGCCTCGTCTACAAACAGCCGGTCAACACCCAGCTGCTCAAAAGTCACCACATCGTCCTTACGTCCTTCTGCTTGCAGCTTTTCCAGCCTTGCCTCCAGGGATTTTTTCGTGCGTTCCAGCTGCTTAACCGTAAAGCGTTCTCCGCCGCTTGCCTGTACCTCGGCAATGCCATCGGTGATCTCGTCAATCTGCTCATAGAGAAGCCGTTCCTGACGCTCCCGGCTGATAGGGATTCGTTCAAACTGAGAATGACCCATGATGATGGCATCATAGTCTCCGGTGGCGATTCTGGCGCAAAACTTCTTGCGGTTATGGGTTTCAAAGTCTTTTTTGGTGGTGACTAAAATGTTTGCAGACGGATAGAGCCGCAAAAACTCCGATGCCCACTGCTCGGTCAGATGGTTCGGTACGACAAAAAGGGATTTCTGGCAAAGCCCCAGCCTTTTTGCTTCCATGGCGGCGGCTACCATTTCAAAGGTCTTGCCTGCGCCTACTTCGTGCGCCAGCAGGGTATTGCCGCCGTACAGCACATGGGCGATGGCATTTTTCTGATGTTCCCGCAGCTGTATGGCCGGATTCATGCCACCAAAGGTGATATGACTGCCGTCATACTCGCGGGGACGGGTAGAGTTCATTTCTTCGTTGTACTGGCGCACCAGAGCCTGACGGCGTTCCGGGTCTTTCCAAATCCAATCCTTAAAGGCTTCCCGGATAGCCTGCTGTTTCTGGGCGGCCAGGGTAGTTTCTTTTGCATTCAGCACCCGGCGCTCTCTGCCGTCTGCGTCCTCTACCGTGTCATAGATACGGACATCCCGAAGATTTAAGGAATCCTCCAGAATCTTGTAGGCATTGGCGCGGCTGGTGCCATAGGTGGTGTAAGCTGCCACATCATTGTAGGACACAGCATTTTTCCCTGTGATCCGCCATTCTGCGGTAAAAGCGGCGTAATTGACCTCAATGCTGCGCTGAAGATAAAACGGGGTGTTAAAGGTTTCGTACATGAACTGCTCGATGTACTCTTTGTCAATCCAGGTAGCGCCCAGACGCACCTCGATCTCTGAAGCGTCCAGGTCTTTTGGCTGGGCAGCGGTGAGGGCTTCCACATTGACGGTAAAAGCAGGGTCCTTCTCTGCCGCTCGCTGTGCCTGCCGCAGCTTGCGGCGCACATTACCGGAGAGGTATTCATCAGCGGTCACATAATGGGGCGTTCCGTCTTTTTCCATCTGCCCCGGCACATGGAAGACTACGCCCCGCAGTTCAGCGGCAAGTTCCTCCGGTGTTTTGCCGGACAATTCCGCCATATATGCCATATCCACACCGGCTTTTTCTGAAATGGAAATGGCCAGCGCTTCGGCGGCGGTGTCCACAACTGTTACCGCCTGATGGGGCTTTATGGTGCGCTTGGTGAACATATCTGCCTTGCGCTCCAGCTTACCGTCCTCATCAATGACTTCCAGGGCGCACAACAGGTAGTAGCTGGAATCGTCCGAAAAGGCCAGACGGTTGCCACGGTCATTGATCAGGCCGTATTTTGCGGAAAAGCTGTCATAGAGCCGGTCCAGTTCCCTTTGTTTTTCCCGGATTTCATTGTCCGGCACGCCAGCGTCCATCTGAAGGTCAATGAGTTCCTGCACACAGTCCCGCAGCCCCACCAGACCTTTCACACGCTCCCCGGCAGTAGCAGTCAGTTCCGGGCGCACCATCCGGCTGTTTTCCCGGTAGTACACCTCTCCGTCCACCACGGTATAGGAATAGTTTTTCACGTTGGAGTCGGCTGGCAGGGAAGTGTCAATGGCTTCTCCTTCACCCAAATCCGGCAGCTCCGCTTCCTGATACGTCCCACGAATGTATTTCACGGCATCATGCAGCTGATCGGAAAGTTCCAGCCCCTCGATGGGGTTTACGGTGTAGTCCATACCGTGGGCAGTGCTTTCTGCCTCCTGTCTGCCCAGCACCATCTCCGGATGGTCGATAAAATAGCGGTTGATGGCAAAGCCGTCCTCGGTCTGTCCGGTCTGGGTCCATTCCGGCACAATGTCCAGAGGGCGATCCCGTTTTTGCAGGAAAATGATGTCCGAAACAACCTCTGCGCCAGCATTTTTCTTAAACGCATCGTTTGGCAGACGGATGGCTCCCAGCAGTTCCCCACGCTGAGCAAGATACCGGCGCACTGTGGAATCCTTGGCGTCCATAGTATATCGGCTGGTAACAAAGGCCACCACACCGCCCGGACGTACTTGATCCAGCGCCTTGGCAAAAAAGTAGTTATGGATGTTGAAATTCAGCTTGTTGTAGGCTTTGTCATTGACCTGATACTGTCCGAAAGGCACGTTGCCCACTGCCAGATCGTAGAAGTCCCTCCGGTCGGTGGTCTCAAATCCAGCCACGGTGATGTCTGCCTTGGGATAGAGCTGCTTTGCAATGCGCCCAGTGATGGAATCCAGTTCCACACCGTAGAGACGGCTGTTTTGCATTTCCTCCGGCAGCATACCAAAGAAATTTCCCACACCGCAGGACGGTTCCAGAATGTTCCCGGTTTCAAACCCCATACGGCCCACGGCTTCATAAATTGCCCGGATGACCGTAGGGCTGGTGTAATGGGCATTTAAGGTGGAGCTTCTGGCGGCGGCGTATTCTTCCGGGGTCAGCAGTTCCTTCAGCTGGGCATATTCCTTGCCCCAGCTTTCCTTATCCGGATCAAAAGCGTCCGAAAGACCGCCCCAGCCCACATACCGGGACAAAACCTCCTGCTGTTCGGGGCTGGCCTGCATCTTCTCAGTTTCCAGGTGTTTCAGCAGCTTGATTGCATTGATGTTAGCCTGGAATTTTGCCTTGGGGCCGCCCTCGCCTAAATGGTCATCGGTGATATGGAAGTTCTGAGCGTTCCGGTTGAGCTGGTCCTTGTATTCCGCATACATGGCTTCTTCCGCAGCGGCGGTGTTGGGAAAGGTCTGCCACTGGCCATCTATCTGTACCGAAACAGGGGTGCTGTCCAGCTCCTCCTCCGGTGTCATTACCGGTGGTGTTGGCTCTGGTTCCTCCACACGCAGACGCCGAATCTCCACATCATAGGGCAGATTATTTTTATCCCCCGGATACACAGCAACTGTTTCCGTGGATAGGTTGGGCCGTACCGGCTCATGGGTCAGTCCGTCCTGCCCCAGCTGATACACCGTCCTCAAAACTGCGGCAATATCTGTCCAACGCTGTTCCATCGTAGTGCCGAATTTATCATGGATATTGATTTCAAGCCCTGAGGCAGAAGCAAAATAGTCAGCTGTATCACCGGTCAAAAGTTCCATAGTTTCCGCTGTACCGGCATAGGCTTTTGCCAGCTGTTCTGCGATTTCAGCATTTCCCTTACCGAAACGGAAATATCCGGCAACCGTTTCCCGATCCGTCTGCTTCAGCAAGCCACCATCCCCGGTTAAAACCTCCCTTAAATCGTCATTGACATCTGCCAGCGGTACAGAGAGATAATCCGTAATTGCCTGGTTCCGGCTGTCCTGCTTTAACAGGCGTTCAAAGGTCTGGATACTCTCTGTGCGGAATACAGGATATGTAAGGCCGGGAGGGAGAAGTTCCACGCTGTACGGTTCTATCCCGGTAATCTTATATGGATCTCCCTCCAGATAAACCGTATCGTCCACCTGATAGGCCGGGGCCAGCGTATCACGGGCAGGCACATCTGTTTTTTCGGATTCTTCCGGGACAACTGGCTGGATATTTTCCGGTTCCAGACGGGTCAGATACTTCTGTGCGGATTCTTCATCAGGAAACGTCTGCACTGTTCCATAATCGTCAGCATAATAATTGTTGATGTTCCTATCCCAAATGGCAAAGACGTCCTCCGGGTCAGGAAAGGCATCACTGGTCTCCGTAACAGAAAAGCGTGGTTCCTGTTCCTCAGACAACTGCTCAGCCTGTGTATAAAAGCGATCCTCCTGAATCATCTGGGCAATCCGGCGCTGCACCTTTGGCCATGGAATATCCACAGCGGTTCCTTCGGCTGCCACAGGAAAAGCCGGAAGATTATCCCCATACTCCTGCCGCAGCCATGCGGCGGTGTCCTTTTCACGGGCATGGTCTTTCATGTAGCGCACAACAGCGTGTTTACTCTCCACGCTGCCGTTCCATTCCTGGATAGCAGCATCTATATCGGCCTGTGTGATTTCTCTATGTGGTACAGCAACCTGCTGAGCCAGAGGCGGTTCATCAATAATTTGCTCCAATGGGGCAGAAGTCGGCTCACCCAAAGGTTCCGCCTCAGCCAGCTCTTTTTCTGCCTGGATTTTCTCATACTGCGCCTGCTCCTGCTCGGTCAGGTAGCGGTCTTTTCGGATCAGGTCCGAGATGCGTCTGGCTACTTTCTCCCAGGTGAGATTCACATCTGGGCAATTGTGCTTCTTATAATGCAGTCCTTTTCCATCGTGAGCTTCGTCACTGTAAGTAGCTCCAGAAAGTGCATGGGAATGTCCACCGATACCATATTCTTTTCTGAGAAAGCTGGTCTTTTCCTTATCTGTATGGGATTCTTTGAAAAAGGTAAAGATACGGCCTTTCCCACCGGAAAATCCACTGCCCCTGGTCATGGCGGCGTCAATCTCGTCCTCGGTAATGAATTGCTTTGCCTCCGGTACTTCTGCCATATCGGACACAAAGGTTCTGCGGGGCAGGTCAAGGTCTTTTAAGTTCTCCCAAATCTCCTTTGGCTTGTGGTAATGAAAACGCAGCAAACCACGATCCTGCATATAAGCAGTCCAGAAGGCAGCATATTCCTCTGTAAGTGTCTGACGAAACACCGGGTTCTTCAGCTGCTCTGCAAGCCAGCGTGTTTCCTCCGGGAAACCGCGTCCTGGACTTTCAGAAAGACTGCTCAGATACCCGGCTGCTTTTGCTTCATCGCTAAAATCGTGATACAGATGCCAGAGTTTTTCTGCCAATAGGGAGCGTTCATAGCCATGGGCTTCCGAAAGTTCCACATTGGCAGCAAACTTTCCCTCCTCCAAAAGCTGCCCGATTCTCTCTGCGGCGCTTTGCCAGGAAATGACCTGTGCAGATGTATCATGGCGGGCAGACTTCCCACGGGAAAGGCGGATACCGTCCTCGCTGTACCATGCGGTGAGATTGCCATGTTCCGTAGTGATACCATTGCCGCCGTGATAGAGGGTTTGCAGATACGCACCGATCTCAGCGGTGGACTTCTGCTTTTCAAATGCGGCAATAATGCGTTCCCTCTGGCGGTCCGTATTGCCTCCAAGCCGCAGCACATGGTCTATATCCGTCTGGGCAAAAGAAAAAGCAGAGGATGTATGCGCTACATTCTCTGCTTCATCAATATTCTGGATTTGTTCCGCTTCGGAGAGGAACAGGTTTAAGGTCAGCTGTTGATAAGTTCCGCCAGCAGAATCTCCTCCGCCTGTGCCTTGCAGGTGTTCATCAGACCCACCCACTGCATGGGATCGCTGGCTTTCAGCTGTTCTGTCACGCCCGCTGTCTGCGTCAGCTGTGACATCAGCTGTTCCAGACGGTTCTGTGCGGTCTCGTCGATCTCCTGAAGGTGCGGGTACAGCTTCTCGCTCAGTAACAGGTGATTGTATAGAATCGGGCGGTGTTCCTTCAGATAAGTTTTCCGCATCCTCCCGTACTTGCCCAGAGGTTTCGTGGGCTGTTCGCTCAGTTGCAGGTCGGGAATCAGATAATCCCCGTTCTGGATGTAAGTCATAGGATTGTTCATGTTGTGTTCTCCTTTCTTGAATGGCCTCACGTTCTGCGTTTCGTATGGTAACGCCAATCTGCCGCAGCACCTGCTGATTGATCTGACTGACCGCCGTTCCCAGCGCCCCGATGGTTTCCGGGGTATTAAAATCGAAAATCGGCATGAAATCTTCATGGTCGAAATACTGTTCCGGCTCCAGGCCACAGCGGGACATGAGAGAATAAGCGATACTGATAGTTGCGGCTGTTTTGAATTGGACTTCGATGTTAAAGCTATCATATTCCTCTAAGAACGAACCGTCAACGATGTAGAGAAAGTCCTGCTGATGCTCCGCCCAATACTCCTCTGCCAGTTTACGGGCTACTTCTGTCAGCTGTTGCGGAAAACCATTTCCCCCAATGCCATAGTTACGTTCCAACATAGCCGATACCGGCATAAGATGCCGTTCCTCCATCGTCCACAGCCATGGAGTACGGGAATGTTCACGGGTTCCGGTATCGGAAATATCAAACACATAGCGCAGGCGCGGTCTGTCCCCGGAATCATCTACCAGAGCAATCCCTTTAGAACCGCGCCGGACATAGCGCCCCATTTTTTCATTCCACAGGTCATACTCCGCACAGGCTGTAGCGTCCGGGCGCTGGGCGTAGATCATCAGCTGCTCATGGTAGGGATATTTATAAAGGCGGGCGGCGGTGGTAAGAAAGGCCGCCCATTCCTGCCAGCTGACGGTCAGCTGCTTCGCCGCATGGTCAGCCATCTGTGCGTACATTTCTGCTTTGCTTTGCATGGTTTTTTAGTCCTCCCTTCAAAGTTGGTAGAAAAAATGGGGCGGCAAGTTACCACCCCATCGTAAAAACTGCTTTATTCATCAAAATCCGGGTACAGTTCCAGTTCGTCAAATTCCGCGTCCGTCATGCTGCGGAGTTTAAAAAGGGCGCTGTCTGTAAGTTCACGCAGTTCGTGTTCTTCCACAGTCAAGTGACCCCGCATCTCGGTCAGGCTCTCCATCAGCCCAGTACGACTGCCCGTGTTGTAAATGCACATCAGGTTCATTTCTTCAAAAGTAAAATTTCCCATATCAAATCTCCCTTTCTGCGCTCTTTTTGGGCGCTGTCTTTTTATGCTCCGTCTTAGGCTGACTTTTCAGCTGTTCCACAACAGATTTTTTCTTGTCCCGTTCTTCCCGGTGGGCGGCTGCCGCCAAATCCATCAGGGAAATGGGCTGTCCGTTTCTGGCCTGCTGTTCCAGCTGAGCTACCGTAGGTTCCTTTGGCCCATTGTTGATGATGCCGTCAATCATGCCATAATCGTCCTCCACAGACATCTCGGCATTTTTCAACGCATTGTCTGGGAGAAAGCCGTGAATCTCGGTAAAGCCAACACTGTCGCAGTAATGGCAGGATACCACGCCATTTTGCTTTAAGGCAACGATGTCGCTGACGCTCATGGAGGGACTGTGAAAATCCACCGGCTTTTCCATGTTGAACTGATGATACAAGGTCTCCAGCTGGGTGGTTGCCGTACCGGACCCTTGGAGTGGCGCGGTGTAAATCAAGTCATAATTTCCCCGTTCCACAGAGAGATTGTGGGATTGCAGCCAATCCAGATTCATAAAACGAAGCCTCTGCGGGTCATACTCGCTCACCTGATAAATGGCGAAGCAGTCTTTTTCATGGGAGAGAAATGCCTGTTCCCGTTCCAGCTGACGGTCCTGGCGTTCCAGTACCTTTTCATGGAACTCCGGGCTATGTTCCCATTCCTCACAATCCACCCCAAATAGACCGCCATGCTGCAAAATCTCATCAGAATCAAACACCATGCTCTCGGTGTTGTCCTCATGCAGCACATATACGGTCAAACCGGCAGCGTCCAATTCCAATGCACGTTCTTTGCTGACCGGCAGCATTCCATCATAGAGGTAGCCGTACTGCTCCATATCCGATGCGGCCAGTTCACTGTCCGGCATAGGATATTCGTCCAGTGACTGTTCCGGGGCATCAGGCAGTTGGGGAGATAATTCAGAAAACGCATCTGCCTGTTCCTGCATCTGGCGGTATGCGGCATCCTGCAAGGTTTCAATCATATCCACGGGCGCATATTTGATGGACGAACTGCCCATCTCCAAATCTTCACAGATACGAAGCACAGCCGCAGAACGGGGCAGTTCCGGTTCATCCAACTGGCCGCCATCCAGCTGCTTCATAGTCTCTGCATCATAGAGGGTATAATCCCATCCGGTATCACAGGGCTGGATATGCAGATAGGTGGTATCATCAAGCACCAGCAGAGCCTCCTGCATCTCTACTACGGCCGACTGTTTAGATTCCGACATAGAAGTAAACAGTGGAAATTCCTCGCCGGATTTCCATTCTACATCAAGTCCCTGTGCCATCGCTTCATCTGCCATCCGCACCAGATTGGGGTCAGGTTCCGGTTCTTCTTGGAACATATCCGGTTCCAGCTGGGTCAGCTGTTTCGTTTCTGCCTCCGGCACCAGCTGGTTCAGGCGTTCTAACAGTTCGGTGGCTTTATCGAAGGCTTCTCCCGACTCATTTTCATCGGCAAACTCCTGAAGCCAATTCCGCACATCACTGGCAGCCTCACTGCGGAGCATAGCGGTCAACTCAGTCAGTGCATCCTCCCGGTCATCTACACGGTCTTTGTACTCATAAGGATCATAGTCAGAATAAAACTGGTCGATGTCCACAGCCAGCTGTTCGATAGGGTCATGTTCCGGCTCTTTTGCGGCAGTCAGGTCAATTCCACGTTCTTTGCAGATTTCTTTATAATGGCGGTCAATATTGGAGATCAACTCACAGGAGGTCTTGTTGATGGTCTCCAGGCTGGCCCGCAGCTCTTTCAGTTCCTTGCCTTGACTCCAGCTTGCGATGTAGCCGAAACTGTTTTCTCCGGTCTGGATGCCGTAATACTGGCAGACCGCGTAGGAAATGCTCTCAGCCTCAACTTCTTCGGTGTGACGGTCTTTTTTCTGTTCCTGCAAAAATTGCGAAATTGTGATTTCCCCGCCTGTGAAGTTCAAGCCGCTTTCTTCCGTAAGGGGAAGATACCCTTGTTCCGGCAGTTCCAATGGTGTGCTTAAAATAACAGCCCCAGCATGATTTACTACAACCCGTTCTTCTACACAAACCGGATCACCGGGGTCATAGTCGGAACCCCGCAGGTCATAAACATAAAGACCGTCCAGAAGATTCTCACGGGAGATTCGTCCATTTGAGAATAAACCCGGCTTATCAAACAACTCAATTTCCTGATACTTCTCTTTATCATCAGAAATGACCTGTTTCAGATTATGAAGTTTACTGTGAGCAATCTCATGGACCGCAGCGGAAACGGTCTGCACCTCGCTCATGCCTTGCCGGATGGCGATTTTCTGGTTGTCGGAAGAAAAATAGCCGTCCATATCGGCGGCCATTGCTTCAAAGGTAATGGGAACCGGGGCGGTACGGCGCAGGGCTTCCATGAAAGCCTCGAAATTCTGCACATTCCCAGAGAGTGCGGAAGCCAGTTCCGGCAGAGGTTTTCCGTCCGTCTGGCTGTAATCAAACACCTTGACCGGGCGGAACATGGGAATCTCGATTTCTCTTTCTTCGGTAACGATTTTTCCGTCCTTATCCAGGATCGGGGCTTTGGTGTCCGGGTCCAGCTTTTGTTCCTCTATTTTTTTCTTGAACGGGGTGGGGGCGATGATGGTAATGCCATGCTCACCCTTTTTTACATGGCGTTCAAACTGATTCTTCCACTTATTGTATCCACAAACCAGAGTGGCGTCAGGTTTCTGCATATAGATGAGCATGGTATTGTTCACCGAATAGCGGTGGAACCGGGACATGACGGACAGATAGCGCATATACTTTTCGCTCTCAAACAGTTCTTTGATACCCTGTTCTATGCCCTCGGTAATTTCTCGCAGCCGTTCCTTGTTGGTGGGTTTCTCAGCCATTTTCTTCATTCTCCTTTCCATTTTTTCGATCTCTGCGGTATGCCCCGCTATCCATGCTTTCTGTTCCTCCACGCTTTCATAGAGCAATAAATCCAGCAGATATTCCAGATGCTCTTTCTGGTGCAGGGCTTCCGCAAAATTGGGGTGTATATCCTCCTCCGGTGTTTTCGGGGCAAAGTCCGCTTCCCATTTTTTCAGCAGATGGTAATAGTCGGACAGCACACGATAGCAGTGCCCATGGTCCTCCTTAAATTTCTGTGCTTCAGACTTTTTGGGGACATAGTTTTTCCTGGGAGGGGCCTGACTGTCATAAATCAAACCAAAATCCTGTGCCAGCTTCTCAGCCGCTTCTTTTGGCGATAGATTGTAAAGTCTGGCAGTAAAATCAATGGCATCACCATCCGCGCCACAGCCAAAGCAGTGAAAACGCCGGTCTAATTTCATACTTGGGTTTTTATCATCGTGGAAGGGACAGCAAGCCATGCCATTCCGCCTGACCTCAATGCCATACATCTGCGCTGCTTTTCTGGCACTGACAGAATGTTTGACCACCTCAAACACATTCCCAGCCATTTACTTTGCACTCGTTTTTCTGGTGGGCGGCTGATACCCGGCAGCTTTGGCACGTTCACTGGCGGCCTTGCGGCGTTCAGTGCTATACGGCTCCCGGACAGATACGCACCGTTTCGGGACGATAAAGGTCTGCTGATCCTTTTTCTTTATCTGCTCCGGGTATTTTTCTGCCAGCCGCCGCAGCTTTTTAAGTAGCGTCATGTCATGGGTATACACCTCGGCAGTGGCCTCCGCCTGGTTGTAGAGGATAATGGTTTCCTGCTCATAAAGGGACAGCTTCATCATTTGCCGCCTTTCTGCTGACCGAACTCCAGCTTAAAATTGGCGTACTGCCCATCGTCCTCCAGGACTACGGTAGCGTCATAGGTTTTACCGGTTTTCTCCGAATAGCAACCGGTAAGCTGCGCACGGCCATCTTTGAGCAACGCTGTCACAATGGCTTTGGTCGGCTGTTTTTTCTTGGCTGACCACCACTTGCTGTTCTTCCAGATTGCAAATCTGCAAGTTTCACTCTGGCAGAAGAATCCTTTTTGCAATTCTGCAACATCTCCTCCACATCGGGGGCATTTACCCACCACTTCGCGGGGCGGTGTAAATAGGTATTCCGTTCCTTTGATGACCTGATAAGTTGCCACCAGTTCCTTCAGCATGGTGGAAATCCCGTCCATAAAGTCCTCCGGCGAAAGCTCGCCACGCTCGATCTCGCCCAACCGGTACTCCCATTCCGCAGTTAAGAGAGGGGATTGCAGCTGTTCCGGTAAAACTGTGATAAGGGAAACTGCATCATGGGAGGGCATGAGCTGCACCGTCTTTTTGCTTTTCTTCCGTTCCAGGAAACCGGCAGACACCAGCTTTTCTAAGATACCGGCACGGGTGGCCGGGGTTCCCAGCCCTTTGCGCTCTGCCTCCTCCGGCATATCCTCTTTCCCGGCAGTTTCCATGGCAGAGAGCAGCGTGTCCTCAGTGAAGTGCTTGGGCGGGCTGGTTTTGCCCTCCTTCACAGCGGCGCTGGAAAGAGGAAGGATTTGACCCTCACGCAATTCCGGCAGGGCATTGCCCTCGGATTCCTTCTCCTGATCGGAAGCATTTTTTAGACTGGCACGGTAGGCTGCGTCCAGCTTCCTCCAGCCTGGATTTTTTACATTCCTTCCCTTGGCGGTAAATTCTGTACCGGCACATTCCACGGTAACAGCTGTTTCTGCATAAGTATAGTGTTCTGCCACCGCACATAAAAGGCGCAGGGCCACCAGCTCCAATACTGCCTTTTCACCAGCCGGTAGACCGGACAGATCAGTATCGTGAATGCTGCGGGTTGGGATAATCGCATGGTGGTCGGTCACTTTTTTATCGTTGATGACCGGCTCTGCATCACAGGAAATGGCAATCCCTCTGCGAAAATCCATGACCTTTGCGGTGAGGTTCACCAACACCGGCAGGCTCTTTTCCATATCGGAGGTCAGATAGCGGCTGTCCGTGCGAGGGTAGGTGCAGAGCTTCTTTTCATAGAGGCTTTGCAGATAGTCCAGGGTCTGCTGGGCGGTAAATCCCAGAAGGCGGTTTGCATCCCGCTGGAGGGTAGTGAGGTCATAGAGAGCAGGCGGCTTTTCCGATTTTTCCTTTTGCTCCACCTGCTTTACCACAGCGGAAGCGCCCTGACAGGCTCTGCACAGCTGCTCGGCGGCAGCCTTGTCCTTCATACGCTCCCCGGAAACCGTCAGCTCCGGCAGTTCCAGCATTACCGTATAGAACGGCTCCGGCTTAAAGGTGTCGATTGCCGCCTCCCGCTGAACAATAAGCGCCAAAGTAGGTGACATCACCCGCCCGATGTTGAGGGTTCGATGGTACAGCACTGAAAAAAGCCGGGTGGCATTGATGCCCACCAGCCAGTCCGCCTTTGCACGACAGAGAGCCGCTTCATGCAGGCCGTCATACGCAGCGCCCGGTTGCAGATTGGCAAATCCCTCCCGGATAGCGGTGTCCTCCATACTGGAAATCCAGAGCCGTTTCATGGGCTTTTTACAGCCTGCCAGCTGGTACACGCTTCGGAAAATCAGTTCCCCCTCGCGTCCGGCATCACAAGCGTTTACTATCTCCGTCACTTCCGGGGCGTTCATCAGCTTTTTCAGTACGTCAAACTGTTTCTGTTTCTCTTTTCCCACCACCATCTGCCAGCGTTCCGGCAGAATAGGAAGGTCGTCATAGCGCCACTTGGCATACTTGGGTTCATAGCTGTCAGCATCGGCAAGTCCAGCCAGGTGGCCCACGCACCAGCTGACATACCAGCCGTTCCCCTCCAGATACCCGTCCTTACGGGCAGTGGCTCCGATCACAGCCACCAGACTTTGTGCAACCGATGGTTTTTCAGCAATTACAAGTTTATGTGAAGTCATGTAAATTCTCCTTTCCAAACAAATTTGAGGACAGTCGCTTATTTACCGGAACAACGCCCTCCCTGATAAGGATGGCGAAGCGCCTGGACCAGATAGGCCGGTGTGGGATAGACTTTATCCCAGTCCACCGGTGGTATCTCCCGATCAGAAGGCTGCACTGTGCCGATATAGCTTTCACTCGGTGGCTTCCCGGTTTTTGTGCGGATAAAAGAATAATTTTTCAGCGCACACCAGAACTTTTGATATTTGTTCCCGCGCAAGTAGATTTTTCCGCAAACCGGACATTGTTTCATTTTCAAAGTCAGCTGATGGCCTTTCCGATCAACCAGAACTGCCAGAAATTCTTCCATTGCCATTCCGCAAGGAGGGCTTCCATGATGCCCTATGTAAATAGTGGTATCCGTTGTGATCTCGATTTTTCTAAGTTCCATCTGCATTTCCTTTCCTTGGTTTCCGTGAGCGCTTCAGCCAGCGTTCCATTTCTCGATGGCAAAAACCCACACAGGGCCGTCCATAGTTTCCACAGCCATAACAGGGGTGGCTTTGGGGTAAAGAGGGAGGACGGGAAGTTTCCCTCCCGTCCTCCGGCCTGCGCGTCATCATTCGTTCATAGGGGCTGTCGGTAAAGCGGGTCACTGCACTTCGTCCTCACTTTCCTCTGTGCTGCCCCCGTCAGCATCCGATTTTTCATCCTCTGTTTCCAGTTCTTCCTCGTCCTCACTTTCCTCATAATCTTCGCCATAGTCATAATCATCCGGGTCGTTATTACCCTTGGCCTGTGGCTTTTGCTTGATGAATTTCAGATAAATCACTGCACCAACGCCGCCCATCACAGCCAACAGCAAGAGCAGCACAGCCGGGTTCAAGCCAGGAGATTTTTTCTTTTCCGGCTCCTCCGGTGCTGGGAGTTCTTCCGGCACTTCCGGTTCTGGCTCCTTGCCCACACATTCTGTCATATCCTTGGCGCAAAGTTCACAATCCAGCTTGACTGCACCGGCAGCACATCTTACTTTGCAGGAACAGGCAGCCGGTTTTTCCTGTCCGTCCTCCAAAAGCGCCTGAAGGTCAGCATCATCTACCTGGTTCAAGAAATGGACGGCAGTTTCCTTATCCTCATTAGCCCGGTCAATCAGGATATAAAAGTAATTGCCCGCCTTGGTGGTGACGGTAATGAGCTGTTTATCACCGTAATAATCGTCCACTAACGTAGCGTTCCCTTTTGGGGTCAAGGGCTGACCCTCCGGTTCCATGCCCCCGGTGACAGGTTCCTTGGTTTCCTCCGGTACGGGTGTTGTCTCTGCTGGAAGCGGGTCCGGGTCCGTGCCACCTGCAAAGGCAGTCACAGAGAACATGGGTATGGTAAGTATCACCGCAAACAGACAGGCAAAAATGCGGATTTTAGTTTTCTTCATGGGGTTCAACCTCCTTTTCAGCAGGGACAGCGGCATCTTTGGATGCCCGGATGATAGCAGCCAGCTGCTCCGGCGTCACACCCATGCTCCGCACGATGCCCACAATGTCCAGATTTTCCAGTTCCGTGATCTGCTTGTCGATTTCCGAGTTGCGGGAACGCAAATCGGCAATCTTTTCTTCATTTCTGCTGCGTTCCGCTTGCAGCTTTTTGATTTTACTGTTCATAAAAATCCTCTCCTTTCCGTTACGGAAGTCTGCCATAAGTATAAAAATGACTCTGCCAGTAACTTGAACTGATATTTGCGTAGGAAATGGGGTTTCCGCAGTGGATCATCATCGAGTTGCCCACATAGATGCCCACATGGGAAGCCCCTGCGGTGTCATAGGTTCCCTGGAAAAAGATCAGGTCTCCGGGTTTGGCATTGCTGGAAGATACCGGGGTACATACACCCAGAAGCCCGTTGGCGGTAAGCCTGCCTACATCCCAACCGGAATGATTGATGACCCAGCTGACATATCCAGAGCAGTCAAAGCTGGTGGATGGATTGGCACCGCCCCACACATAGGGATAGCCCAGATACTTTTCCGCCTCTTTCAAAATGGCGGCAAACTGCTCATCTGCCAAAGCCTCCGGTGGAACATCATAGTCCAGATAATCCTCCCGACCGCTGGCATTGGGATACTCGCCCTGTGGAAACAAGTCAGGACGGTTCCCAAGGGTGGCCATATACACGGCATACATGGATACCTTATCTTCACCCATGATGTAGACCGGAAGATGGGATAAATCGAAGTTTTCCAGTGTGACATAACAGATGTAGTAATCGTAGGGAACTTCCTCCGTTGTGGTATTCCCCTCTGCATCAGTGCTTGTTTCCGTGCGGTAACGGGTCTCCACCTCCACTCTTTCCGTAAGGATATACTGCTTTTCAAACAGCATGGTGAGTGTCCCCTGCACTTCAGAAAGCGTCCATTCTCCCTCATGGTAAGCAGTAAGAATGGAAATCAGCACATAGGGGTCATGCTTGATCTCGTCCAGATCGAAGTGGTACTCATCATAATCGTGGGTGCTTTCATAGCTGTCCAGATAGCCCTGCAACTCCGCTTCTTTTGCGGCATAGGCCGCCTCTGCCCCCAGCATATCCTCATCTTTAGAGGGATAAGAGGAACCGGACACGGCAGAACCAATGCTCTGGCTCATCATGGAGCAGGAGGAAATGGTATTCATCAGCAGGCAAACCACAAAAAATAAGGCCAGGACGATGCCGAAGCCTTTCTTGTGCCGCATGACAAATTCACCTGCCTGCTGTGCCTTTTCCTTCACCGCTTTAGCAGCCTTCCCGGTCTTTTGGGCGGCGCTGGCGGTATTCCCGGCAGCCTGACCGGCGCGCTTGGCGGCGGCATATTCCTTTTTGATGGCCTGCTTCTGCTGCCAACGGGATATGGGATTGCTGGACAGCTGAGGATTTTCCTGTAACGCTCTCTGATACAGGGCATTGACATTTGCTTTTTCCAGCTGGTGTTCCGCTTGGGCTGCTTTCCGGTAGGGCTTCAGTTGATGACTGCGGTAGCCCTCCCGCATAAGCCGTGCGCCGGTCTCCACCGCTTCTTCAGATTTGTGGGCGCTTTCCACGCCCACGTTATCCTGTTCCGTCTCCCGGACTTCCTGATGGAGTTTCCCCATAACTGTATTGGCCGGGACATCCCGGACCGTATGCGAGAGCCGGGAGGGTGGTTTTTTCTTATCCTCCAGCACCAGCTTGGTGGTTACTTTGCCTGTGTCAGGGTCCACCACTGTCTGGCGGACTTGTCTTTTCGGGATTTTAGCCTGCGCTGCATCTGCTTTGGCAGCGGCCTTTTCCGCCTTGCGGATTGGTTTTTTCAGTGCTGGGTCAGTCCGTTCCTCCTCGGTAAAGCGCAGGCGCGGTTCCTTATTCAAACCATTCTCCCAGCATGAGGGAGGCCATCATATACTGAAGTTCCACATAGATTGCCATCCCTACCGGGTCATGGAACACGCACCCTGTCAGATAAGCGTAAAACTGCGCCGTTACATTCGCCAGAATCTGCGCTTCGGTCCCCTCCAGCACCATGCCGCCTTTCCCATCTTTGATGTTGATGGCGTGCCAGATTTCCACCAGACGCAGCATACCAATCTGCCCTGTTTCGTTCAGCTCCGTTGCCTGATCCGCAGCCGTGCGGCACTCGCTTACGGCATCGGCCATCACCGTGAGCAGCTGTTTGCGCTGTACTTCCAGCGCCTGATTGAAAAATACGGTATAGTCTTTGTTCAAAATATTCGGATTCATAATCACTTCTCCTCCTTTAATTCCTGTGGTTTGGTAGTCATAATGCGGTAGAGTTCCGTATCTTTCGGGAAACGGTCCACAAAGGGCAGAATCACACTGCCATAGAACAGCAGACCCTCGCCCTCGCTGGAATGGGTCACATAGGAAAGCTGATGCGGGGAAATGCCCAACTGCTTTGCGAGAATCTGCCGGTCACCGCCCGCCTGATTGAGCATATATACGAAGTCAGAGTTCTCAAAGATGTTCTCCACCTCACGGCTGCTCAAAAGGTCTTTGACGTTCTGCGTAATACCTGTCGGGATACCGCCCCACTTCCTAAAACGCTTCCAGATTTCCACGGTGTAGGCGGCGGTCTGTTCCTCTTTCAGAAGTAGGTGCATCTCGTCAATGTAATAGCGAGTGGATTTATGGGCGGCACGGTTGATGGTGACACGGTTCCACACCTGATCCTGAACCACCAGCATTCCGATTTTTTTCAGCTGTTTCCCTAATTCTTTGATGTCATAGCAGACGATGCGATTGTCGATGTTTACATTTGTCCGATGATTGAACACATTAAGGGAGCCGGTCACATAGATTTCCAACGCCGTGGCAATGTACTGCGCCTCTTTTTCCTCCTGCTTTCGGAGAAGGTCATACAAGTCCTCCAGAATCGGCATATTCTCCGGACAGGGGTCATTGAGGTAATCGTTGTAAACCAGCCGCACACAACGGTCAATGATGGTTTTCTGCACCGGCTGTAAGCCCTCCTTACCGCCTACAATCAGCTCACATAAACTGAGGATAAAGTCAGACTTGAGGGACAACGGACTTTCATCGTCCGAGTAGTCCAGATTCAGGTCCATGGGGTTGATAAAATCCCCGGAGGTAGGCGAGATTTTGATGACCTGCCCATGCAGGCGTTCCACAAGGGGTGCGTACTCTGCCTCCGGGTCACAGATGATGACATCATCCGTTGTCAAAAGGAAGCAGTTGGCAATCTCACGCTTTGCACTGAAAGATTTACCGGAACCCGGCGTACCGAGAATCAGTCCGTTAGGGTTTTTCAACAGCTTTCGGTCTACCATGATAAGGTTACTGGAAAGAGCGTTGATGCCATAGTACAGCGCTTCCTTACCGTTCTGGAATAATTCCTGAGTGGTGAACGGTACGAAGATCGCCGTACTGGAGGTAGTCAGCCCACGCTGAATCTCCACCTGATTCACGCCCAGAGGCAGACAGCTCATCAGCCCTTCTTCCTGCTGGAAGTCCAGACGGGTCAGCTGGCAGTTGTACTTCTGAGCGATACTGGACGCCTGGAAAATGTTATTGTCCAGCTGCCGTTGGGTATCCGCCGTATTCATCACGAGGAAAGTGACAAGGAACATACGCTCGTTGCGGCTCTGCAAATCCTGCAAAAGTTTCTTCGCTTCCACACCGTAAGTAGCCAAATCTGACGGAATGATGTCCATGTCATATCCGGCACGGACGGCTTTTTTCTGTTCCTCAATCTTACTCCGGTCCAGATCGGTGATTTTGCGTTTTACGGTTTTAATGGCCTTCACCTGATCCACCGACTGAATATGCAGGCTGACAACGAGGGAGCTTTCCATATCCAGAAAATCTGCCAGCATACGGTCATTGAGTTCCGGTGCGAGAATCTGCACGAAGCTGACTGCGCCATACTTCTTCCCCATACGGAACTGTCTGCCGGTGCGGAAGGCAAAAGAGCTGGGAGCAATAAAATCTTTGGTAGACAGCCCGGAGGGGGCCAGCCAGTCCCATTCAAAGCAGAACGACTGCTGCTCGTCCATGTGGAAGATACTGTGCAGCTGGGCAAGCCGCGCTTTTCCATCTAAGGTCTCCGCCGCCACACCCAAACGCTTAAAGTTATTCAGAATGTCGGTCTCAATCCGTTCCAGACGGGGCTTTGCCGCCCGGATACCGTCAGCGTCAATCCCGAAGGTCAGGTACTTGGTTTTAATTAGACCATTGTTCCCCCTCGCCAGCTGATTCTGGAGCATAGTCGTGTACTCCATACGGATGCTGTCAAAATCATCCCGCTGAAGCGGAATGGAAATGGCGCGGGCAAAGGTTTCCTCCGATGCCGCAAGGTTCAAAAAAGACAGCTCAAAACGAATCGAGCTGTCAAAGTAGTTTAAGAAATCACACCAGCCCTCAAAAATGGCCGTCTTATCCTCATTCTGGGAGAGCTGATAGTTGATGTCCTGGAACTGAATGGTCTTGGTATAGTAGCTGTCTGACACCCGGCAGATGCCGTCCGGCCACATTCGTTCATAAGGAATGCTGTCCTGGGCTGATTTTTCTTTTTTATCCGTCCGATTCGCTCTTGCGATGGCGGCCTCGATCTGCTTTTTTTCAGCCCGTGACAGTTTTTTCTTCGTTTTTATCGGCTGCTCTGGCTTTTGCTCTTTTTTCCCGAACAGCCGCTGCATCCAGTTTTTAATTGCCGTAAACAATGTGTTGCACCTCCTTGTCGAGTTGTTCCTGCCGCTTCAAAACGGCATAGAAGTTATTGGTACGGTAGGGACGTTCCTTGGGGCGGATCACCGCCACCCGGATGATGTTTCCGAGAATCTTTTCCAGGGGCTGTCCGTGCTTTTCATACATCGCAAGTAGAAAAAAGGGAAGCATCACAACCATCATGCACATGGCTGCCGTGCTGGTTCCCACCGGTCCTTTGAGCAAAAAGAACAGCGGCACACCTAAAAGCGCCCCGCCGCCGAAGCAGACCAACTGCCGCTTGGTTAAGTTGAATGCGACCTTTGTTTTGACTTTTGTCAGGTCTTTGGGTACAGGTACATAAGCCATAGAATTTCCCTCCTTCCTTAATGCGCCTGAAATACTGATTTTGCGAGGCTTCCGGTCTTAAATAGCGTAAAGCACAAAAGAACCGTATAGCCCACACAGGTCCAGATCGCCATAATCACATCTTCCTCCGTGGCGATGTTTTGCACCAACACGGCATAGATCGCCACACAGACAATGATTAAAAATGCCTGGAATCCCAGTGCGAGCAGAGAACGCAGGTAGTTCTGTCCCATGCCGCCCCATTCCTTTCCCATCATGGCTGCCATGGGGATTGGCGCAACAGAAGTCACCAAATACACCTCTATCATACGACCATAAATAACGATGAAAATACAGATATACAGCGCCCACATGGTCATACCAATAAACAGGCTTTGTACCCAAAGGCCAATCAGCGGCCCCAAATCCATCTCCATCAGTCTGGTTTCCATATCTACCATCACGGAAGATATGTCGATAGATGCGTCCGAACCAATAATCCCCGATGCCTGTGCCACAACGCTTTGTGCCATATCGAATACACCCATCACGATGTTCCAGGTGTTGGTTACAATCAGGATAGCGGCTGCACTTTTGAACACCCACTTAAACAGCATCCAGGTGTCCACATCATTCATATTGTTTTTGTCAGCAATCATCTGTATCAGTTCCACGGTCATTACAATAGCCAGAATGATACCTGCGATTGGAACCATGATGGATTCCGACAGGCTTTGAATCATACTGAATATGCCGGGATTCCACCCCTGGGGTGTCTGACCGATCTGTGCAGATATATCCCCAACCTGCTGGTTTACGCTGTCGAACATTCCAGACAGGTTCCCCATGATGCCGCCCACCAGCATTTCTTTCAGCCATGTGGTCAGCGCGTCAATTAAGAAATCCATACAGTGCTACCTCCTTTCCGCCCCTCCCGCACGGTGGCAGGAGGGGCTGGGATTTCTGTCTGGAAACATTAGACGCTGAACAGCCCGGAGAGCAGCGGTACGAGAACCATACCCACAACAGCCACACCAGCGCCGGCCATCAGCTGCTTCATGCCCTGAGATTTTGCACCAGGATTATCATTTCCGTAACCTTCCAGCAGGTTGATGACACCCCAAATGCCTAAGCCCGCACCGAGAGCGATAACGAGGGTCTGTAAAACGGTGATTGCCTGTTCAAAAAATGCCATAAATAAATTAGCCGGAATCATTCATAAGTTGATTAGTCATGTTTCATAGGCATACAAAAACCGGAACAATCTGCCGCCCGGTATCCGGGGGCCTGATTCCGGCTATCCTCCTTTTTCATTATTTTTTGTTTCGATTGTCCGCTTTGTACGCCAATGGCCTCCTAAGAGGCGGTTGCGGTAAATAGATAAAATCACTCCCTTCTAAAGCGGAACATCATTCATCGCCCTTTAAGTCCACTTCGTATACATCGCAGACCTCATTGGCTTTGAGTTTCAGCCTTGTGGACAGAAATGCTTCAATGTCAAAGGCATTTTTCTTATCCGCGTCGGCTGTGTATTTGAAATTGGGGTGCTTGGTGATGTCATATTTATCTGAAAGGAAAGGACGCACACCACGCAGCTGAAGGATGCACTTGCCGCCGTCCATGACAGCAAGCTCGTCCTGGCTCATCAGCTCTTTCCCCAATTTTTGATAATTGAGCGAATGGGAGGTTTCCCGCCCACGGCTCTCGCCGGTGTTATAGGTATCAATGGTTTCCTTTCCTAACACAGCGGCCAGTTCCTTCAAAGTAGTCGGCTCCTTACCACCCAGAAAGATGGAGCAGTCCATGTTTCCGATGATGGTATCAGCATTGTCCTTATAGATGGCTTTCAGCTGACTCTGCGCCTGCAACACCAGACAGGCGGAGATCTCACGGCTTCGGATGGTGGCTACCAGCTTTTCCAGCTTTGGAATTTGACCGATGTTCGCACACTCATCAATCAGACAGCGCACATGGACAGGCAGCCGCCCGCCATACACATCATCTGCCTTTTCACAAAGCAAGTTGAACAGCTGGGTGTAACACATGGAGATCAGGAAGTTAAAACTATCGTCCGTATCACTCATAATGAGGAACAGGGCGGTTTTCCGGTCTCCCAGGGTATCCAGTTCCAGCTCGTCATAAGCTGTCACTTCCCGCAGCTCTGCAATATCAAATACGGCAAGCCGCGCACCACAGCTAATCAAAATCGACTTGGCTGTTTTTCCAGCGGCTAACTTGTATTTTTTATACTGCCGAACTGCAAAGTGATTGGGTTTTTCTGCTTCCAGCGCATCAAACATCAGGTCAACGGGATTTTTATACTCCTCATCGTCCTCCCGTACCTCCATGGCGTTGATAAACTCAATAAGGGTGGAGAAATTCTGTTCCTCCACCGGAGCCTCATAGTGGATGTACCCGATGAGCGCGCAGTACAGAAGCGTTTCCGCTTTCACCCAGAAATCATCACCGGCTTTTCCTTCCCCCTTGGTATTGGCAATCAGGGTTGTCACCAGCTTCAAAATGTCCTTTTCGCTGTGAATGTAGGCGAAGGGGTTGTAATGCATGGACTTTTTGAAATTGATGGTATTCAGCACCTTAATGCGGTAGGGTTCATAGATGACCTTGCCGTTTTTGTCCTTCACGGACTTGCCGTCCTTACCCAGCTTTGGCGCACCACGCTGAAGCATCTTTCCACATTCCACCAGAATAGTTCCTTTCGGATCAGTAACAACATACGAGCTGTGCATCTGCATCAAGTTGGGCTTGAGCCAGAAGCGGGTCTTACCAGAGCCGGAACCACCGATGACCAGTACATTTTTGTTTCTGGCTGTCTTAGGGTCTTTCGGGCGGCTGTTCATGGTGAGCCGTTCCGTCTGGGTCAGAATTACATTGTTCTGAAAAACCGGGTCCACATAAGGGGCGATGTCCTCATGGGTTCCCCATCGTGCAGAACCGTACTCCATATTTTTACGAAATTTCTTTGCGTTTTTGCCCTTTAAGTACACCGCCAGTCGTAGGGCAGCCCCACAGCAGATACCCACCACCAAATCCATGGGATGAAGGCTGGGCCAGAAGCTACCCAATGCTACCGGCAGTGTAGAGAAAAACGAGAGCATTTTTGCTGATGCGTCCGCCCCCTGAGCCAACCGCCACGCTTCACCCAGATTCGTGGCAAACAGACCCATAAAGATATACGGCAGATTCAACAGAACGAGTTTTTTGATATTGACCTGTTTCATCGTTCCAACTCCTTCCGTTTTGTGCGATCCACCACAGCATTTTTCACCATCTCCTTGAACTGGCTTAATTTTGCCAGTACAGACGGGCGCTCGGTTTTCTCAGCTTTTTTAACCTTTTTCCCGGTATATTCCGCAAAGGCCGAAGTAAGAGCATCAGCATCGCGAGCCTTGAAAAAGATCAGGTACTTGGGCGGCGAGGTGCTGCGGTCTTTCTTCACCGCATAGTCCACACCATATTTCCGGGCGATTTTCTCAAACTCCTTGATGGAGGGATCTGTGATCTCAATGTTGGATACGCCCTGGTTCTGCCCAATGAGCTGCTTCACCGTCTGTTTCCCGTGGGGAATCACAGGGGCATCCCGGCCGTGCTGCTTCTCCAGCTTTTTGGCCTTGCGGTGTGCCAGGTACTTAGAAATTGCGGCTTTAAGCAGCCGTCCGGTAAACTTCGATCCGCTGACTACCAGCGTTAAAGTCCTGTTTTCTACTTCCTCCTGCATGGGGTATCGCCTCCTTTCCGAGATTTTTTGCAGGGGTGGCTCTTATGCTAAGGCGGGACCACCAGCCGCCGCAAAAGATATTTCTTCATCGTTCCATCGCGTGGTTCTTTTTCTTTACCGGCTTCTTATCCGGCAGATTCCACTCTTTCCGAAACTCCGCCACCCCTTTGGGGTCAAATGCCTTTAATTTCTCCAGATCAAAGACGACAGCGGAATATTTCCCATAGCCGGACTGCACCTGATAGGGAAGCACCTTCCCCAATTTGTTCTCATTGATGAATCGCAGCAGGTCCTTGCTGATGTCACCAGAAATAAACGCCTCTCCGGGTTCCAATGAATATCCCGGAAGATTCACCGTCATATCTGCAAACGGTTCCGCCCCATCTTCTGTATGGGTAATCATGCCGATATAAAGCCGCTGATTATTCGCATACATCCCAAGTTGTAACGATATGGTTTCTTCCCCATATTCCCACTTGAAGGGTACTTTCTTTTCCTCATTCATATTGGATTCCTCCTATCGTATCTGTTCTTTATGGTCATAAAATAAATCTCCCTTTCTGACCTTTGCATGGCTGAGAATCTTGATCTGCCCCTGTGCCTGACTGTTCAGAGCTTTTTCATAGCCTATATCTGACAAAAACAGACGGGTACGTTCACCTTTCCAGCCCACAGGGGAATCGTGTGTCAACACATCAAAAATAATCATGTGCCGGGTGTCCTCCGCAAACCGGTTCAAATCCATGTATTCATGTCCGCTGTATTCTCTTGCGCCAGCCTTCCGACGCATCTCCTCCATCAATTCCCCTATCGTCTTTCCATTCTGCATGATGTGAATCTCCCTTCTCCCGGCATTTCTGGGTAACAAAAAGCAGCTGATTACCAGCCGCCTGCATACATATCGTGATTGACCTGTGAAGTATAGCTGTTGCTCATGGTTGTTGGTGCATTGAACAGCACTGTCAGCAGATACTGCTTGATGTTCCGCACCTGGGTAGTGTTCTTTTTCAAGCAGTCCATAACGAACTCAATGTGTGAGCTGTCTAACTTCAAAAAGCGGGAACGCACAACCTCATGGGGGAAGTCAGCACCGGCAATCCGGGTGGTTTTACGTCTGGCACAGACTGTTTCCACCATCAGCTCCACAATCTCGTCCAAATCCTCCCGGTAAGTACCAAACCGCTGTTTAAGGTGGTCATACTCGATATTCTCCAGAATCAACTCCCTATAATTTTTCATCTCTATGACAGACATCGCATCCCTTCCTTTCCGTTCCGGTGGAACATCCACCGCCATTTCCCGGAAGGGAATGGAATCGGTACTTGATCCATCCGTAATTGATTTTTGGGTATTTGATTTCTCTATATTTAATTCTGCAGGCTTTTCCGTATCCGGTTTATCCATATACGGGTTTTCCGTATCTGGTGAAGCCGTATCCGGCTGTGGCGTATCCGGCTTTTTCGTCTGCGGCTGTTCATAGATGATGTACTCGGTATCGCTGATCCGGCCCTGACGGTCTCGCAGCTGATGACGGACAATGTACCCGGCAGCTTCCAGCTCCCGAAGTGCCCCGCCGATGGCGTCCACGCCCTCCTTGCAGATTTTTGCTAGTCCACGGGTAGTGTAATTCCAATCGTCCGGCAGAGACAACATCATAGAGAGTAGCCCCTTGGCCTTTAGGGACAACTTCTCATTGCGCAAGTGATGGTTACTCATCACGGTATAATCTCTGGTTCTTTCAATACGAAAAACGGCCATTGACTTCACTCCTTCCAAATTTCCCAGGGTATAAAAAAAGCCACAATCCTATAAAAGAATCGTGGCGGTCACTTGTTTTTGAATGTATTTCTACGCCGATAGGGGCGCTTTGGCATGGGTGGCCTGTCAAACAAGCTGTTTCCCTGAGAAAACGGCAGGGTCTGAAAAACACGATCAATCTCGGTGGTTTCCATATCCCGCTGGGAATGGCATTCCTCCCAGATGGTTTCCTTAAGCTCTTTTAGCGTACACATATTCATTCCTTTCCCTTCGCAGTGTGTGGTTTATGAGTGACGGCGGCGCTTGTCCGGCTTGAAGTCGAGGATATGTCCCTCAATGATACGGGCATACCGCTTGATTTTGATTTCCCTCCGCTGCTGGCTTTGGATGGCAGCCTGGTAGCCGTCCTCTGTGAGAAACAGACGCATTTCATCGCCGGAACTGCCATAGGCGGTGCGCTGAGATAGAACGGAAAACTCAATCATCCATCTGGTGCTGTCCTGAAAACGCTCCACGGCGAGAATGCTATGTCCTTTCAATTCTCTGGCGGAAATATCTCTCATAGGCGGCTCCTTTCATCGTTGCTGATCTCTCTGGCGCTTTTTCTGCCATGCCTCCAGCAGCTTGATAATGGTTTCCTGCATCCTCTGTGGCGTATAGCTTTTGGGGAAATACTTCCGCAGAGTGTCTGAGGTAAGCGTTACCTTATCCAGTTCGCCTTTCTTTTCCTCCGACATAATGGCGAGCATCACATCTTCTGAAAGTTTCCCATCCTGACTGAATTTCTTGAGCCGCTGGGCTTGGGAAAGGGAAGGGGTTGCCTGCTCATAATCCATTGCGTCCAGTAACATTTTCTGTTCCTCCGGTTTGAGAAATGACAGCTCATAAGCCGGGTTAAAGGCGATTTTCTTTTCATCGACCATATCCAGCAGTTCGGGAATCAGTTCTGTCAGACGGATATAGCGCTGAATTTGGTTCTTACTCTGACCAACCTGTTCCGCCAAAATATCTCGCGATTTCTTTCCATCTGACTTGTGCCCAACTTGGGCACAAGTTAAATCCATACGCTCGCCCTGATGTTTCATAGCCTCCAGCTTCATTTTGTAAGCAAATGCCCTCTCGCTGGGAAGTAGTTCTTCTCTCTGCAAATTGCTGTCAACCATGATAATCGTGGCAGCATCATCGTCCAAATCCCGAACAATCACCGGCATGGTTTCTTTTTCTGCCAACTCACTGGCCCTGTGCCGCCTGTGTCCGGCTACCAGTTCATATCCGCCGTCAGGGTCTGGGCGGGCAATCGCCGGAACCAGCACACCGTACTGTCTGACACTCTCTGCGGTCTCCATCATAGCTTCATCGTCCTTGACTTTGAAGGGATGCCCCTTGAACGAGTGTAACTCAGATAGAGGAATTTCCATCACTTTTTCTCTATGCGCATCGGCACGGCTCTCCTCGGTGGAGAACAAATCATCTACCGATGCCAGCTCTACTTTTTTCGCGCTGCTTTTCAAGTTTCAATACCTCCTTCGTCAGATTTTGATAGCCCTCGGCTACCTTTCCGCTGGGGTCATGGGAAAAGATACTTTTGCCCTCGGCACTGCTTTCCTTTGCCCGGACGGAATGGGGAATTTCCGTGCCAAACACCTTGATTTTGCTCCCGTAGGTTTCTCGCAGCAGAGCCGCAATCTCTTTGGCAAAGTTGGTGCGGCTGTCCACCATGGTCAGCAAGATACCGTCAATCTGGAGTTTCGGGTTGATCTGCCGCTTCACCTTACTTACCGTCTGCAAGAGCTGTTCCAGCCCTTTTGCGGGCAGATACTCCGCCTGGACGGGGATTATGACCCTGTTTGCCGCAGCCAGCGCATTGACCGTGAGCATACCCAGGGAGGGCTGACAATCCAGCAGGATATGGGAATACTGTCCCTTTACCGTGTTCAGATACTGCCGCAGAATGGTCTCCCGGCTCATGGCGTTTACCAAAGATACCTCCATACCGGACAACTGGATATTGGCTGGCATCAGATCAACGCCCTCCGAGTGGTGCAGAATGCCCTCGCCGGATTTGATTGGTACATCTGTCAGGATGCGTCCCATAGCGTCAGACAAGGTAAAGGGCAGCTCGTCCGGGTGAGGATGCCCCAGACTGATGGTCAGTGACCCCTGGGGGTCGCAGTCCACCAAAAGGACTTTTTTACCTGCTCTGGCAAGTCCGATGCCTAAGTTGACACAGGTGGTGGTTTTCGCCGTTCCACCTTTCTGGTTTGAGCAGGCGATGATTTGCGTGTTCATTGACTTCACCTCATTTCTGAATTGTGTTGATTACTTCTGGAAATAGAAAAAGCCGCCACTTTCAAAAAATAAAAAGTGACGGCTTTTTCTACTCCCGGAACATAATGCCCGGAAATGCAAAAAGCACCCAGTCATTATCTATACTGAGTGCTTACAATAAAATCATATTCAATTATTCAGATTTGGTCAAACTATGCCAAACTCTCTAAAATCGGAGAACCAGAGGAACGGAAATCGCCTCCAAAATACCCCTGAAATTGGCCTGCGGTTGTCCTATAATTTAACCATTTGGCCTCTTTTTTACCCCCATTTTCGCCGGTTGTCCTATATTTAACCATAAAAAAATGGATGAAAATGGCTCTCGTTATGTCAAATCAGGACAAACCATATCAGCCCTTTCGGGTATTAGAAAACCCCGGAAAACCTTGATTTTCCGGGGTTTTTGACCTGTTTTGATACAGTCTGAACAGCAGATTATCTCTTGCTGAACTGAGGCGCACGACGTGCTGCCTTGAGACCGTACTTCTTACG
>ERZ827181.1250-NODE-1250-length-28541-cov-21.450958_pt1 | contig 28541 bp, 40 predicted proteins | sample MGYA00519778_ERZ827181 | MGnify/ENA primary metagenome ERZ827181 (study PRJEB31778, sample SAMEA3449273) | human gut metagenome | biome: human gut; feature: human-associated habitat; material: faeces | place: United Kingdom | collected 2010/2012 ...
TTATTACTCAGTATTTTAAATTTATTTCTAACAATATGTGTTGCGGAATTAAGGATGATCTTATAGCAAATGATATAGAAAGATTTGATTCTTTGTTAGATAGTTTAATTTCAATAAAAAAGAAGTTTCCTTCATTTCAAATAGAAATGGCTGAAATAATAACAAAAGGGGTTAATGCCAAAACAATAAAAAAAATGTCTTTAGCAGGTTTTAAACATGTACAAATTGGCTATGAATCTGCAAGCGATGATTTATTAAAGAAAATATCAAAAAAAAATTCATTTGGAAGTAATTTATTTTTTATTATACAAGCTATAAAATATGGAATATCTATTGAAGGAGCAAATATTATTAAGGGACTTTTTGGGGAAACAGAAGATAATATATTAGAATGTATAGAAAATTTAAGGTATTTACGATTTGTTCTATCGAATGATAAATTTAGTCATAGCTATTCAACTTTAACAATTTCTCATTCTAGTAAAAATTTTCAGATATTGAAAGATTCTCCTAAATTTATAACTAGTCATATTTTGTATTATTTACCAAAAGGATTTATTCTCCCTGATGAACTTAAGGACTGCTTTTTTACAGAAAGGCTTTTATGGGTTGAAAGTCCTCTTTGGAGCCATTTTGAATTAATTGAACGTTATTTTAGATCTTCCATCTATACATATAGGTTAATAGAATATAAAAATCAAATTGTTTATACAGAATTGTTAAATAATGAGACGATCAATATTTTAGAATTTTATAAAGATTCATTGGATTATTTGATATTGAAAACTATAAACAATAGGAATATTTCTATATTAGAACTTAAAGAAATATTAAATGAGTATTCGTTTGAAGAGATTCAAACTACTTTAAAGGCATTAAACGAAGAAAAGTTAATTTATGTCAAAGCTGACTTTTCGGAGATAGTTCCTATTATAGATTTTGAACAAATGAATTAGTTTCTTAAATAAATATTAAATTCCTAAATTATGAAATACATATTATTGACACTGTATTTATTGTTAGTATCTACTACATCTGTTTTCAGTCAATCTGCAAATAAAATCATAGTTGATGCTATAGATGTAGGTGATTGGAGGACTTTACGTGAAACATATTTTTCTATTGGAAAAAGATTAGAGCCAGAATATTTATCAGTTTTATCTCGATTCTTTATATATCATTTTTACAATCAACCAGATTCAGCTATCCATTGTGGTACTATATTATTGAATGATTATCAACCTGAAATAAGTGAATATATAGGAAATGTAATGTATTTTATGGCAGAAGACTATGCGAAGTTTGGTGAATATGAATATGCGGCCGATATTCTTAATATGTATAATAGCGCTGTAGAACAGGCAAATCTTGAGGAAAATAACTTTTTTATAAACTCTGAACATCAATATAGATTTCGTTCTAAGTATAAACCATTTGAAGTTATAAAACCAAGTCATGATGTAGTTATTCCAATGACATATTGCAATGATAAATCGAATAAATTACAAATGATTTTCGTTCCTATAGAAATTAACGGTCTTGGGTGTCAAGCAAATTATGATACTGGAGCTGGTGTAAATGTTATATCATATAAAATGGCAAATAAAATAGGAGCGCATATAACAGAAACAAATGGGGTAACTCTACTGGGAATCGCTTCGCACCCTTCAAAATTTGCAATAGTAGACTCAATAAAATTAGGTGAAATTACATATAGAAATATACCATTTCAAGTTATTGATTTTGAAACGGGAGATAAAATTGCGGACAAAAAAATGAAGGAAATAGGGTATCAATGTATATTAGGTAATCAAAGTATGTTTCCGTTAGAAGAAATACATTTTAATTTTAAAGAAAAGAAACTTATTATACCACATAAAATCGCAGAAAAAACGCCTTTTGCTCCCAACATATATAAATCAGAAAGTGGTTTATTGATATTATCGATATTTGATAAAATATCAGGCAAAGTAATTGATGGTAATTTGGATACAGGGGCTAATGTTGCCAAATTAACATCAAAATACTTTAAATGCAATAAATCATTGTTTTCCAGTTATTCTGAAACAGATACCTTAAAAGTTGCAGGTATTGGGGGGGTAACATTTAGTAATGTTTTTTCTGTTAGTTGGGATTTTGAAGCAGGAGGAATGTCTCACACAGAACCGTCTATTCTTGTTGATACAAATTTAGAAATAAAAGAAAATTATGATTGTTTATTTGGTCTTCCTTTACTTATGCAATATAATTCAATCATTCTAAATTTCAAAGATATGTGGGTGAAATTTTTAGATGAGTAATAAATAACTGTATAGAAGTTAGTCTTGTATATTATTTAAAGTTCGAATTCAGTAGGAGCGTTGCTGCAAAAATTCTAATGTAAGTAGCTGATTATTTGCAAGAAATAATTTCCTTTTTTTTGGGGGGGGGGATATCAAATGGACGAATAATGGGTCAGCGGAAATTTCCGGTTGGTATCACTTCTTTGTAAGCCTCCGATAAAATACACATTGCAAAGCCGTCCACTCTTCCGTTACTTTGCCAATAAAAAGACCATGAAACGAATAATGAGTAAAGAAGAGTTCCTGTCTGTTTATAAAAGACAACAGGCCAGTGGCCTGACCATAAAAGATTTCTGTGAGAATGAGGTCTATTCATCCTCCTGTTTCCATTATTGGAAGAAGAAATTCGGCCTGAGCCGTACTTAACACCCGCCATCCGGAAAAGCTTCCCGATGATACGTTCATTCCATTGGATCTGTGTCGCAGGGGCAATCTTCCGTCAGGCGCAGGTAACGACGTGACAATAGAGCTTCCTTCCGGAATCAGGATCCACCTTGACAGCCATGGAAACCCTGAACTGACATTTGGATTGATATACAAATTATGCGGCCATGTTCTGTCTGAATGATACCATGCGCTATTTCCTGTGTCCCGGAAAGACGGACATGCGCAAGGGAATCAATTCCCTTTGCGGAGTGGTTCACGACCGGATGGGACATGACGTCCGTCTGGGCGATGTCTTCATCTTCATAAACAGAAGCAGGACCACCATGAAGCTCCTCCATGCAGAAGACGGCGGCATGGTATTGTATGTGAAACGTCTGGAAGAGGGCACGTTCCGTCTTCCGGCCTATGACAGCCGGAGCAGGTCTTATCCGATGGAATGGCGCGACCTGGTCATGATGGTGGAAGGAATCAGTGACAATCCGAGCGACAGGCTGAAAAGGTTGAAAGCCAGTAGAAAGGATGGATTTTATTGAAAGTTTTTTCATGTATCCGGTTGCATATCTGACGGAAAATCAGTATCCTTACATCCTATAAAAAGGATATAAACGGATGATTCGGCAGGATACAATGGAACAGATAATCAGGAGTCAGCAGGAGCAGATAGCCGGTCTCCTGGAGGCCAACCGTTCCCTTGTCGAATCCAACGGGAAACTGCTGGAACAGACGGATGCGCTGCAACGGAAGATACAGGAACTGCTTTCACAGATAGCATGGCTGAACCGTCAGCTTTTCGGGCGGAGGAGTGAAAAGCTGGCAGCCCTGGATCCCAACCAACTGTCTCTGTTCGATCCCGTTCCTGCAACCGGACAGGATGGAGACACCCGGGAATTCCGCTACAGGGTGGGTGGGACATCGATGCGTACACGCAAACAGTTTCCGTCCGCCGTGCAAAAAGAAAAGCGGCTTGAAGCCGCTTCGTAAGGCTGAAGGATTATTTCTTCCTTCTGGATGCCCGTTTTTTGGGGGCGGGTACTTCTTCCTCCTCTTTTTCAGGAGTAGGATAGAATTTGACACCTGCAAAAACAATGCGGTTCCGCTTTCTCTTCGTTTCCTGATCAAACCATTCTTCGGGTTTGAAGAATCCCTCTACAGTAATCAGCGTGCCCTTCTTCAGCACCTCAAAGGTATCGATGGCTTCATTATTACGCCAGGCTTCCACATTGACGAATGAAGAAACATATTTCCCGTCTCTCTCCGGTCTGCTGATAGCTACAGCGAATCTGGCTACGCTTGCCTTCTCAAAATTCATGATTTCTGCATCCTTACCGATGAAACCTGATACTGCGAATGAATTTTCCAACTTTTTCATGACTGTAATTTTTTGAAGTTAATAAATCATTTTTACAGTGCAAACACCGGATGACGACTTTAGGGTACACCAAGAAACCCGTTTGAAATACGCTTTTTTATCCTTAAAAAAGGAAGATTTTGAATGGAATTATTGGTTAAAGATGGCAGCAAATAATTTGCGCTTAAATACGCTTTCCTAAGAGGGAAGGAAGATTTCAGCCAAATAGAAGAACGGTATTTGCGAATCGTCCCTAACCCCTGGAGGGTTAGCGTCATACGAAATTTGCACAAGGAAAAATGATTTGACTTCCAGAAATAGCAGGGAAAGGAGGAAAATCCAGTATCAGGTTCGGCAAGGATGCGATTCGGCAGATAAAGCAAGCGGAGTTCTGTTTTAGCATATCATTAAAAAGAGAGGGACGGAGAATATCCCATTACTGACAATAAAAGTCTGGCGCAACAATGAAGCACCACCTGAAACACATCAGGAAAGGCACGCCGATTACCGTAGAGATACACAAGCCACACATCCGGTTTGGAAACGAAAAGAAAGCACTGCCAGATAATGCAGGTGCCTACTATAAAGCACACCGAAAAAGAAGAGGAAGAACCGCTCCCTAACCAACCAGGGAAATCCTTCAGCCCTACGAAGCCTTACCGAAATCAAAGGCACGGCGGACGCTACCACTCTCCCTTACATGTAAGGGGATTAACGGGTCATAATCGGCTGTATACAGCCCTACCGATAATGGGGTGGGAGGGATTATTGCATTAAGTAAAATACTTATCGAAAGCCTTTTTTGCTACTTTTTGGGGCGAGTGCCAAAAAGTAGGGCAACCGCCCGTAACCTTTCAGGACATCAGAACAGGTTACGGACAATCACCCGTTTGCCATTCAATGCCTTTCTCACAGTGTATGAAGTTCCTCCACATGAAATGCCATCCCAATAGGCAATCAGGACACTTGAATGCAACAGCATAAAATCATTCCGTCTAAGATAGCATTTAGGATAATAACTTTCGGAAAGAATGATTACAGCATCAGCTTCCTCCAGAATCCGTTTGTACCGCTGCTTGGCTGACTGGCTGAAAAGCGCATCCTGCCCGTTGAACGGCACGGCAACCACCAGCGACATGTCCGGAAAGTTCCGTTTTTCCGACAATACGGCTTCGGCTGCCAACATATCGAATCCGACTGCCCCACCCGTATAAAACAAGCGGTATCCCGAAGCGTAAAGCGCACGGACTTCCGACAACAGACAGGGCAATACCCGATTGGGATTACCCTGCAACTTCCGATGACCGCTGAAAGCCACAGAACGCTTTTTCAGCCATTCGGCGCAATGCTTCCGGCATTCTTCCAATGAAGCCGCCTCCGTTTCATAGACAATACATCCCACCATGAACCTGTAACGGCATATGGATACGTCACCGAACAAGCCGTTACTTATTTCGGTGACGGTTTCTGTTCCTATATTCTCAAAAAAGTTTTCCCTCATCCTGATAGCTATAATAAGTATCATTTGCCACGATGATATGGTCAAGCAAGCGGATGTTCAACGCTTCTCCAGCCTTGCGCATACATTCGGTCAGTTTATCATCCTCCGCACTCGGTCTGTTGTTTCCGCTTGGGTGGTTATGGCAAAGCACCATTGCCGTAGCCTTAGCCAACAACGCTTCTCTCAGCACGATGCGGACATCCACCTGCGTAGAAGCATATCCACCGCAAGAGATACGTTTCTTGCCTATCACTTTTGCCGATTGGTTAAGTAAAATTGCCCAACACTCTTCCGTCACGATATCACCGACAATCGGCTGCATAATTTCAAAAGCATCCCTGCTGCATCGAATCTGAAAGCCGTTGAGCGATTTCGGCGCACACCGCTTGTAAAGTTCGATTGCCGCCATTGCCACCTGCCTGCGTGCAGGGGTCATGGAATCAAGCACCGCATTGAGGTCAAACCTCTCGTCAGTCCGCATTTCCTTTTCCCTTACCTTACCTGCCATCCGCTCGCTATTGGTCAGGATATACACAAGTTCCGTATTCTCCATAACCCGATATTCACCGTTGATTTCAAAATTTCCTTTCATGATTTACGATTTAAAGATTACTATTCCGTTAGTTGCAATGAAAAATGGTTTTACCCAAGAAGAAACCTCCCAAGATTTCAGCACCGAATTTCTCCAGTTGAAGCGCAAACCTCGCATACGAAAACCCTTTAGTCAAAACGTCGTCAAACACCAGCACTTTCTTCCCGTTGAAAAACTCCTTGTCAAAGTCAACCACCTGCACATTCCGTATGTTTTTTTCGTCAAACCGCTCATGCACCCCCAAGCGGTTTCCCTCGATACGGATATGGTCGTATGCGTTGATGGCTCCTGACAGACCGCACACCTTTTCCGCGAATTTTCTATATCTTTTCTCGTTCTTCGCTGCCGAAGAAGCGGGTACACATGCAAAAACGATATTCCTTGTCTCCTTACCGAAAAACCTCACCAGTGCGGATGCCGTGATTTCCGCCACGCTTTCATAGGCTCTCCCGTCTTTGAAGTCCCAAACGAGATGCCTTATCTGCCAATCCCGTGCGCTTGCATTCTTATACTGCATGGGCAAATAATCATAAAAGGCGTACATCAGCTTCCGCCATTGCCGTTCCAAACTTGGGTATTTTCCTTTCTGTGCCATAACCTGCGATTCTTAGGGTTGAACTTCCTGATTTATGCTTCGGCAAGATTCAAAGACCTTTTTTCAGATTTTCCTTTCCGTCCTTTTCCTTCTGCCGACTTTTTTTTAAAAGCGGGTTCTGCCCCGACTGAGTTCATGAGCCTTTTTTCACGGCAAATACGAACTAATGAAAGGTGGAATACGAAAAATTTTGATAGGGAAAAATGTTGGGAAGCCAAGCCTTCATCGTTATTTTTCCCGAAGCAAAGGCATCGCCGGAATTTGTTCATTTCCACCACTCATCATACCTTTGCCGAAGAAAAAAGGCTTCCCGGTCGGGACAGGACTTCATACAAGAAAGGGGAGGCAGAAAGGGGGAAAAGGACGGAAAGGAATAGGCAACATATACCGCTTTACGCATAAGGGATAGCAGAGTAAAGCCCACAGCCACAGCGAGGACTTGCAACGGATAGCCCAGCGGCTTGCCGATATGCCCCATATAAATTTTTCCGAAAGTAAAACCTGCCACACCCATAGCTCGGAATCAAAAGAAACAAAAGGCTACCTCCACAAAGAAAACATCATAAAACCTGCACAATTAAAAATAATTCCCTATATTTGCACTTGCATTCAGCTATGAATCCCTCTGGGTTCTTTCATTTATTACAATCCCACCGTATTTATTCCACTATCAATTGGGGATGACATCCGTCCCTTTATAAAATCCTCATGCTCCGCCGGGCTACAGAGGCACACCTACAATGCATTCGTTTATTATCAAGTAACAGTTGTTTTCAGGTAACATTTTGCATTATGAGAAAGACAGAAACGTATTTCAGGTATTTAAGTCACGAAACCGGGCAAGCCTATAAACGCTGCCCTCTCCCTATGAGAATCAACGTACAACACATTTTATTCACATAAACCATATAAACATAGAAACAATGGAAAGTAATCTAATCGGAAAGAATGCAGGCACTATCTGGAATATCCTGCATGAGAGCAATGAAAAAATGGAAGTAGCCAGACTGAAAAAGGAATCACATCTGACAGATGATGAGTTCTGGGCAGCAATCGGATGGCTTTCACGCGAAAGCAAACTGGTCTATGCGACCGAAAAGAAAGGAGGCAAGAATATCGGGTATTATGCATTGGGCGAATAATACCCAGCCAGCATAAAAAAGGCTTGTCCGCCAATGAAACGGACAAGCCTTTTTAGTATAGTTATATCTTATCAATTATACCAACTAAGAACTGATATGCGGCAATTCCCTTGCTACAATCAAATATAGTGTCCAAATTAGTAATCCTCCTTCTAAAATCGAAAAAAAGAAAGGTAGAAACATGCACGGAAGGAATTTATCCTTCGGATCTCTTATATATTTCTTTTCTTTGAATTTAGCCTTTGCTAATAAACATATAGGAGGAAAATCCTCAATATTTACTCTATTCTCATTCAATACATTTACCCAAAATTCTTTCCCTTCCCTGGAAGCCTTGGAACTTAAATATGCCGCATATAGAAATGATAGCGACACCAATGTACCGATAACTAACAATAAAGATATAGCAATTGCCCGAAATTTGAAATCTTCTATCTTCAGGACCATTAATATCGCATTTATCAGCAATCCTTGAATTACCAAAAACCAGTTTGTCCTTTGACTCCTAACTCCATCTTCATGCTCTAACATTCGTCTAATGGAGTCGTTATATTCCTTAATCTCTTTTTTGTCCATTTCTTCCGTAATAATTAAAGTTCATCATATATTAGATTGTACTTAACTATTCTAATATGCATTCATTGCTTATGAATGTCATAAAAATAAATATTATTATTAATATAAAATGAAATCACATAAAATATTAAAGTTTTTTATCTATTTGTTCACGGATAACGTTTATTCATAGTGCTTGAACAGAAATAAAATCATGAACAAAAAAAATGGCAGAAGAAATCTTTAACGGTTCTTTCATTTACCATGTTCTTTATGACGAATACGTTATACCTTCTTTTCTTTGAGATACAAGCAAGGGGGATTCCGGCAACAGTCCATCACCAATCCGCACAATGACTTTCAGCAATAACAAGAAAGTCCCTAACGAAGTTTGGGGCTATTCCCGTCTATAGCTTATGAACTATCATTACCGTAATCCCTGAGAGTTCAGACTCCTAAATTATCCAAACAAATAAAACGTATGGATTTTAAATTTTCCAAGCAAATAAATCCTTCCCATCATAAAGAATCCAAATATCTGAATCTCGAAAAAGAACTGAATGAATTTATTTCCTATCAAATCGTTCGGAGACTGATTTTTCAGTCTCCAAACCGACTTTAAAAGTCAAAATGCAATTTAACTGCATTAATGAAAAAGCCGTGTTTGCTATCGAAAGCTATCGCCGTCAAGTCAGCCATACATCCTTTTGGCTATAAGAGGAATATTCTTATTCAACACTTTCAGGATGTCATCATGATACTTTGAATCCACGTTATATTTCCCTCTGCATTGTACCACTTTCATTGTCTCCAATGAAACTTCAATGGTTTCCATTTTTACGCCGTCAACCATAGCGGATAAGATAAGAGAATTATCATTCTTATAATATCCATTTGAGAATACACAATGCTTCATAAATTCTCCTTCTTCGGCAAACTCCTGAACACTTTCAAGGACACGTATTTGGATATTACCTTCACTGATAACAAGACCGAAAAATTTAGCTTTCGCCTCCTGATAAAGCTTCTCATATTGAAAGGCTTTGTTTTTCTTTTCCTTTATCTGTTCCCTAATGGTTTCCTCATGTCTCTTACGACTTAATCTGTCATGCTCTTGGTGCAGATTGAAAGGACAGGCATAGTGAGGGTTTAAAATATCCTTATCAAATTGAAACAGCAAATCAATGTAGTCACACCACAACCCGACATCCGGCACAACATATTTATGGCGGATGGCTATTCTGATAGCTTTCCATATATGATCCGGAACTTCATTCCGTACCGCAAAATGTTTGAAAAGAGAAATCTGACCACATTTAAGAAGGGTTTCTTTTCTATTATCTGACAATATTGCCTTGAAGATAGAAAAATAAGGCAGGTCGTATGTTTCTCCCTGAAAGCCGTTTCTCCTAATGGTGTCAGAAACCTTGATTTTGGGATAGACAAACGTTGTATCAATATCATAGGCGATATGGTCTGAGTGGCTTCTTAACTCCATTTCGCTGCTGAAAACCCACTTGTCATAATAACAGAAAGGAAACGCATATCTTTTCAGTGCCATTGTATATGTTTTCCCTTTTGGTGTCAGCCATCTCTGAACAACTTCTTTGATTGAATACTGCGCCGGTTTGCCTACTCTGAAATCGGCAAAGGCTACAAAGTGCCGTAACACCTGATAACCATTGACGGCTGTAATGACCGTATAATATACATTTAAGCTGTACACTCTCTTTCTGTCTGTGTAGACTTTGAGTTTTTTTCCGCAATGCGGACAAGTTACATGAACAGGAATATAAGAAAGGGTATCTTTCCAGGAATGCGCACAATCGGAACAGGTGTATATACCTTTCGCCGTTCTCTTAGCGAAAGGTTCAAAACAATGCGTATAAGCGTATTGGATTTGTCTCTCGGTGATTGGTTTCAGCTTCTTGGAAAGTGAAACAATCTCTCTCTGTATGTTATTAGTTGGTTTCATATCAAAAATCAAATAAAGAGGGTGTGACATTCGTTTGGGGTGGTGCAGGTTTTGCCTTTTTACGGTTCCTCATCTTCTGAATTTCTTCTTCCTGATACTGACGGATAGCTTTCTGTCGGGCTTCAGCCTTTTCAGCGTCAGTCAGTTCTATATGATGATTTACCACAACCTTACATTGTATCGGTTTACCTATATCGATATGGTCTTCATCAAAGTAGTGGATGCACTGACCGTAAATCTCATCGTCTGAAAAACCGACATAACCGCTTACCTGCACCCAATTCAGCACATAGGTTATGCAATCATCCAGATTTTTATCAGGCTTGCTGTAATTCTGTGCGAAAAGTTCATCATTTGCTGCTTTCTTATCCAAAAAAGCCTTAATAGTCTGTTTGAAATGTTCTGTACCTTTCATAATTATTCGGATTTAAGTTTTTTGTAACTGATTTTTATCAATAAAATGCGCCATAACAGATAAGGAAAAGCAATGCCGATATCACCATGCTGGGATTAGCATGAATGAAAACTGCACTTAGGAACATAGCTACTGCACAAATAGCCATGATGACCGAAAGAATAAACTGAACTGTTGTCATATCACTCTGAACTAATTGGTTAAATATCGAATTATTCTTCAGCGAGCTTTAGACCTTTTTTTGAAAGATATCCTTTCCTGTGTCTTTCGCATCCGCTGACTTTTTTTTTAGATTGAGAATCATTCCCCATCTGAGTTTGAGCCTTTTTTTTACGGCATTGTCCTTTGAGAAAAAGTGGAATTAGAAAAGTTTTGAACGAAAAAATGTTGGGGAGGACTGACGACAGCGTTATTTTTTCAGGGCAAAGGATGAAAGCCGGAACTCTTTCATTTCCACTAACCTTTATAAATTTGCCGTCAAAAAACAAAGGCGCTCGGATAGGGTATGGGTAGCAAAAACAAGGGAAGCAGGATGCTATGGAAAGACATGGGAAAGGAATGGAAGAAGAGAATGAATGAAACAGAAAAAATACCCATCGGAAACGGTCAGGGTGTGCGGAAACGAGAAGTACCTGAAGGTACTTCTCATCGGGTGAACAATACGGCTGTAGCTGGTACTCATATCAAACCAGTGCGTGAAGCATGTGAAAGATAAAGGTTGTTAAGGTGATATGCCTTAGTTCCGTATCGGAGATGGTACGTGTGGAATATGTATGCCTTTCTTGACCGGGTCTTAGCTGTCTGTAAGCCTGTGAGCATAGTAATAAGTACCAGATAGGGCAAGAATACAGCCGATACCTTAATGGGGGTGATGGGAGAAAGAGAAAAGCGTTAGGAATAGAAGAAAAAAGCCCACAGCAAAGCGAGGACTTGATGCGGATAACCCGGCAGTTTACTGAAACGCCCAATATAAATAAGATAAAATATCAGAACAGAATCCTTCATCAGGAAGAACATCCGAGCAAAGTACGAAATATGAAATTTAGAAATCATATGTCTTTATAAGTTCCTTAGATATATAAATATTCTACATGCTTAAAAGAGAAGCATATATTGACAAGCAAAATGTCACAAATATGTTGTAAAACAAGAGAAAAAAATTGTTATTACGCTTTTCCTTCTTTATATTTGTTTTGTATTAAAGAGAAAGGTGGTGTATTATGTATTAATTTGTTATCAATAAAATTTCTGTATTTTGTAAGGTGTTCTTCTTATACCTTAAGTTTGTATTATCTTACTTTAGTTTATGAATCTAAAAAAATATCGTTATGAATATAATTAATTTTTTGTACCATTACAAATTGTTTTGTTTTGGCCTTTTCAGACGGTTAATCATTGAAACCTTGTTAATTATAGGCAAGCCTAAAAATCATAAGAGAAAAAGATTTTATCTTTCCCAAGGTTCACTTTATCCCGTTTGGATTGACCAAAATACTTTTTCCTTTTACTACTCACAATGATCTCCATAGCATATAGCTTGCCTATATTGCTTGTTTATGTTAAAGAGCCTATGGACTTGAATCCAACGGTCCTGTGTAGCTCTGTATATTTTCTTATTATTGTTATACCATTTATATGTAATTGCCTTAAAAGGATGCTGAATGTTCTGGCTTATTACGTTCTGTTTGTACTTTCATTTTTTACATGCGCAAAAGCAGAAAAAATTCGGAAGAATATAGAAAGGCTCTTAGAACGTATGGAAAAGGCAAAAGAAAAAACTAATTATGAACATAAAAATTAAATTCAAATCGTTTCCTCGTTCCCTTTTAAAGAGGCTGTCTTGAAAAACTATAAGATTGCCTCTTTTTTATGGTATTCAGACGAAAAATAATCCGTTCCTATTCTTATCTGATTTAATCAGGCCCTTTAAAACAGTTGGTAATTCGTTTCATATTTGATATTGCAATATCTAATATTTTATTTCTCGACATTTTAGAAAAACGCTTTATGACACTTCCCTGTATTCCTCGAATACCTGCACATCATATATGCAAAATCCGTTTCAGGAGTATCTAGATGAGAAAACCATCACAGCATTGAACCTATCCCATTCTTCTAGCATATAAAGACAAAGACTTGTTTTGCTGCAAATGTTACTTCAAATTCATAAATCTATTATTTTTCATCTGTCCTATAAATATATCAGATTATCCACGCCTATACCGTGATTGTAGTTTTCACGCACACAGTTGTGCAAAATCCAAAGATTCCCCAAATTCATCCAGCCAGCTGTGCGGTTCTTTCTACGGAATAGAATAATATTCAACACACATACGCAACGCCATTGCGCTTGCCGAAGCTCCGAAACAGGGACAAGACATATTCCACTATGCACCTAAATCAGCCGGAGCGGAAAATTACGAGAAAGTATGCAACGAGTTACTAACGAAAAAGATGAACTAAACTATGGCAAATAAAAAAACTTAAAAAAAACAGCATGACCGCCGGAATGACGAGCGGTCTTGACAGCCTTATACAACCGACCGCACCGATTCAGGAACCGGAACAGCCCCAAAAGGAGAAGGCGGTACACTGCAACTTTGTGATAAACCAGAGTATTCACACACGCCTGAAAACGCTGGCAATACGCAAAAGCATCACTCTGAAAGAAGCCATACAAGAAGCGGCTTTGGAGTATCTGTGGAAAAATGAGAAATAAGAATTAACTTCCAGGCTTAAATACGTCTGGAAGTTTTTAATACCCGTATTTCAAGCAAATAATAGAATTACGGTCTCAATTTACGTCCATAAGGTCATCACCCCATGACTCCGGAAATCTATGATGGATTTACCGTTGTTCAGAACTGCATTCCTGATGGCCTTCTTTACATTCGGAAAAGATGGTTCTATCTTGAAGTGCAAGCAATGTCGGACAGCCATTTTAAGCGTTTCCTCGTCTATGAAGAAACGGATGGTCACATTCATGTGAACCAAGTTTTTCTGTTCATATTTCTTCCTCTTGGCTCGAAGTTTGGACAATCTGGAGTAGAAGAATGACGGAACATCCTTACCCCCGGAAACAAGTCTTTTCATTTCATCCTGAATTTCATTGATACCGTCACGAATGTCAGTAAGGTCGGTACAGTTTGAAGCGATTGTATAAGGTGAAAGTTTCGTTTTCATATCAGTATCATTCATTATTAGCCGTTAAACATTATACCTGTAGTTCTTATAGGTTGTTTTCCGTATATCCACTGCATCATATACATAGTCAGTATGGGCTGATGCCATGATAAATTTTTCACATTCAAGAATAAGGTAAACCGTATATCTGGCAGTTATCTTACTATCTATGATGACGAACTCAATATTCTTGAAAAAGCCTTGAACAGACTTACCTTTTGCATCAGTGATTATTACAATCTCACCCTTGAACTGGTCAAGTTCAGCCGCTTTCTTGTGAGCATTCTTCAGCAATTCGTTGGCTCCTTTCAAGCTGTCTGCGATAAACTTAACTGGCTTAATTGATTTCATAAGAAAATGATTAAAGTGTTATAAGATTAATGATTGGTTAGTTACTCCCTAAGGGGGTGTGGCGAAACACCCCCTGAACCGACTTTAAAAGTCAAAAGACAGTTGCAGCTGCCCCACGCCTTTTGCCGCTTTTATTTGAGGTGTATTCTGAATACGGGTAATCAAAGAAGTATCTCCAGCGCCGCATACAGACAACAGCGGCAACCATACGCCACAGACAGAAACAAGCTCAACCTTATAACTCCGCCAATGCTCCAATGTCAGCGCATCCATCCAAGCGACCTCACCCGGTATTGAGTTCATCAGGAGATTGACCGTTGCCATCTTCACACAATTCAAATCAATGTCCGAACCATAACAGAAAGGTCTGTTTGAAACATCAGACTTCGTGCTTGCCTTAACTGCCGACAAAAGCATCCTACCGGAACCGCAACACGGGTCATAAACAGACTGACCACGCCGCAATGTCTCACAGCCAGACGCAACTGCCATAAAGTCAGAGATATGTATCGGAGTGAAAAACTGCCCGTGATGCCCGTGACTGATATGCTCCATAAACACATCCCCCAAAACATCATTGAAACCCTCCGAATGATTGGCAACAGAGTGCAGCATCTGTATAAAAATCTCCATTTCATTTTCTTTATAAGAAATTGAAAGCCTGTTGTAATCTTCCCGATATGTACCACCGGACAACATGAAAAGAGACACATCCAAAAAATCACGGAACACATCTTCACGCCCATGCGTATAAGACAGCCGGTCGTATAACTCTAAAAAATCTTTCGGTGTCATAGCTTATTCACTTTTAACGGTCACACGAACATCATCATACAGCATATCAAACGCATCTGCGATATTGTAAGGATATTGGCAAGCAGATTCTATCACAAGCTCCTTCAACCAAAAATCAAAACTGAACCAATCAATCCCGTCAACATTCACACAAACATAATCAGACAGACCGCTCCGGCAGACCACCGCATGAACACCCATCTTGAAAGATGTATTCAACGGTGTGCTGCATCTTGTCACCTTTTCTACCATTCTATCAATCCATTTCATACGCAAAGAATTAAAAAATTAAACTTGATTTATGCTTCAGCCAGATTTAAAGACCTTTTTCTGAAAAACTTCCGTCACGTCCTTTTCCTCTCAGCCGACTTTTTTTTGAAGCGATTCATGCCCCATCCGAGTTTATGAGCCTTTTCCTACGGCAAAACAAACGGATGGAAAAGGGGAAATACGAAAAATTTTGAGAGGGAAAAATGTTGGGAAGGCAAGGACTTCATCGTTATTTTTCCTGAAGCAAAGGCTCTGACGGAATTTTTCATTTTCCCCTCACATCAGAAATTTGCCGAGGGGAAAAGGCTTCCACGGATGGGGTGGACTGCCCAAAAAACGGGAGTGCAGGAGAGGCAAGGAAAAGGACGGGACGGAATGGGGAAAGAAATGACTGAAACAGAATCCGATGCCGGGAAAGAAACCCATGACAATACAAATACATGAAAAACAGAAGGACTGCATATCCCCAAAGGCTGATAAGGAAACCTAACCGAAACAGAATTAAGGACGTAAGCAAGAATCCGGTCACAGGACATGAAAGAAATTGCTATCTTTGCAGCCCAACTAAAAATGAGATGCAATGACCAAGACAGAATTGACACAAGAAATATCAGACAAGACCGGCATAGACAAGCGAACCGTCTTGACCATCGTTGAAAGCCTGATGACGGAACTGAAAGAATCATTGGCACAAGGAGAAGAGGTCTATCTCCGTGGATTCGGTAGCTTCATCATCAAACGCCGCGCAACAAAAACAGCCCGAAATATCTCAAAGAACACGACCATTCTTGTACCAGCGCATGATATTCCGGCATTCAAGCCGTCAAAAGAATTTATAAAAAGCATAAGCAAGTTAGAGACCATCAAAAACTGATTCAATATGAAAGACCAGCTACGATTGTTAAGAGACTGCATCAACGGCGACATCCCGGCTGTCGTATTCCAAGGGGATGACCGTTGTGCGCCTGAGATATTGGAAGCTGCCAAGGAAATATACCGGAAAAACGGATGTTCTGAAGAATTCCTGTACGACTGGCAACTGTTGATAGACGAAGTGAAGGCATATCAGAGCGAAAGCCCCGATACCGTAAAACTACCCAAACTCTCACAGACTGAAATTGAACTAGCAAGGGAAGATATGCAAAGAAAGGGCTTCAAAGCATGAAACTGATTCTTTTTTCCGCAGATTTGAGCAGTGAACTGGAACTACTGTTCGCAGACCAAGGCATCCGTGCCGGATTTCCATCCCCGGCCCAGGATTACATGTCGGACAGTATCGACCTGAACCAAGAACTAATACGGCATCCGGCTACCACCTTCTATGCACGTGCGGTAGGTGATTCAATGAAAGGCTGCGGGATTGATGACGGAGACCTGTTGGTCATTGACAAAGCCATCGACCCGCGGGAAGGGGATATAGTGGTCGCCTATATTGACGGTGAATTTACCTTGAAGAAAGTAAAACTGGAACCGGACGGAAGCTGCCTTTGGCTTATTCCTGCCAATGACGAATATCCGCCTATAAAAGTCACGGATGAAAACGATTTCATCATCTGGGGCGTGCTTACCTATAACATCAAACGGCAGCTACATAGATAAATATGATAGGGCTTATTGACTGCAACAACTTCTACTGCTCATGCGAAAGGGTATTCAACCCCAATCTCCGCAATGCACCTGTCGTTGTTTTAAGCAACAATGACGGATGCGTCATCGCCCGAAGCAACGAAGCCAAAGCTTTAGGCATTGCAATGGGGACACCGTTCTATCAAATAAGAAACCTGTTGGAAACAAATAAAGTGGCGGTATTCAGCAGCAACTACACCCTGTACGGCGATATGAGCCGCCGCGTCATGATGCTACTCTCCGATTTTTCCCCTGAACTAACCCAATACTCCATCGATGAAGCCTTCATTGACCTCAACGGGTTCGGAAACGGAGAAGCATTGCACACTTACGGAAAAAAGATCGTAGCGACCATTGGAAAAGGAACGGGCATACCCGTCACAATGGGAATAGCCCAGACTAAAACATTGGCGAAAGTAGCCAGCAAATACGGAAAGAAATATAAAGGGTATGAAGGGGTATGTCTGATTGATTCGGAAGAAAAACGCATCAAGGCTTTACAAGGATTCGATATTGCAGATGTATGGGGAATCGGAAGGAAACACGCAGAGAAACTGAATTATCACGGTATCCGGACGGCATGGGACTTTACGCAGAAGAACGAAAGTTGGGTACGGAAGATGCTGACCGTAACCGGTGTCAGGACATGGAAAGAACTGCAAGGAATAAGCTGCATAGATATCGAGGAACTGCCGCAAAAGAAGAGCATCTGCACCAGCCGCAGTTTTGCAGACCAAGGACTTTCCGAACTCACCCAAGTAGAAGAAGCAGTAGCCAATTTTGCCGCATCCTGCTCACGCAAATTGAAAGAACAGAAAAGTTGTTGCTCTTCAATGACCGTATTCGCTTACACCAGCCGATTCCGTATGGACTTACCGTCACATGCCATCAACAGAACCGTTACGTTTCCAGTTCCTACCAACGACCAACAGGAGTTGGCAGCATCCGCAGTTAGAGCACTCCGGTCAGAATGGCGAAAAGAGAACACATACCTATACAAAAAAGCAGGGGTCATTGTTTGGGACATCTGCCCGGATTCTGCCATACAGACCAACCTGTTTGACACCATTAACCGGGAGAAACAGGCACGTTTGGCCGCTGCCATAGATGCCATCAACCGGAAGAACGGTTACAACACGGTCAAGGTTGCCGTGCAAGGAAACGGCAAAGGATGGCACCTGAAGTGCGAGCATATCACTCGGCAATATACAACCAATTTGAAAGAGATTATACAAGTGAAGTAGATAAGCTGAATCACTATAAATTAATGGTTATCTATTCACATATAAAATAGTTTCAATATGTACCACCATCAATTGTTATTGAAGTTATATTCCCTTGCTCATCTCTTTGAACTCTAAGGGCATTTTCTAATTCCTCAATACTTTTTTCTTGCTCTTTAATTTTGGTTTTCTGTTTCCTTTCACATACTAAACTTATCATTGCAACTAAAATAGATAAAATTGAACTACTTGTTGAATATCCAAGTATAATCAATATTATGGAAACAACCAATAAAATTATTAACACCTTCTGAATCATAAAAATATTTTTTGTTTAAGATAATATATATAAATACTATCAAATTATCAAGCAAATTCCAACACATTCAATAGCTTAATGCCAAGTTTCTGCTCCAATTCAGCAATACTCTTAAACGAAAAATTCACTTTCCCAGATAGAATTTTACTGATATACTGTGGAGAAACACCCAAACGCTCTGCCAAACCATTTCTGTTCAATCCATTGGAGTCCATATAGTCCACTAAAGACAAAGCGATAGAGCGTGACCATTCCAGCCAAACTTTGTTTTCTTTTCTCCATTTCGCATTTTCTTCAAAATAGGATGGAGAAATACTTTCATGCTTTTTTAAAAAATCAATAGCCTTATTCATAATTCAGTCCTCACTATTTAAATCCATAAAACTATCTTTGTCAAGGCTCATCCGAAACTATGAACACATTCTGATTCAACAGAGGGGATAGTCAAATTAGTTTCTATAGAAATGTTACAAAATACAATTAATAAGCTCTTAATCTCCGATTTTTTCTCCAATATATCCTACATAAAAGGTTTGTTTCGGTTCATCTGGACAAAAATGTATTCGCCCCGCCCCAGGGGTAAAACGTGAATGCCAAGAACAAGTTCTGGTCTCTCCATCTGCAAATAAGATTTTCAATTGTGGCAATCTGCTACGCTGTTCTGATTCCGGTGTCGTTTTATATTTGAACTTTTCCGGTAAAATAGGTAAATTGGAATTAGCCGCAACTCTCTCCAAATCCAGTAGCCTCCAATAAATTTGTTGTATAATAACCGAATCCCTGATTTTATCAAGTTGATTCAACGCCTGTTTTGCAAATCTAAGATGTGGAAACAATTTCTCAGAACGTTTAACCAATACTTTCCCGTTAGTTGGTATATGAATTTTCTGGAGGAGAAAATCTCTTTGATTTTCTATTCCATCTGAAGATGTTACATGTTTACATTCAGATGTAAGCGATTGTTCATTTCCATCCTCATCCAGCAAATTTATATTCACGTTATAACTTTTATCGTCCCAAACGCCTTCTTGCTTGAATCCTAAAGCAATTGAATTTTCCATTGCTTCTGAAGCCCATCCTAAGCCTTTACATGGCATTCTATTATAAGAGAAATCCAAGACGTTATACTTGTCTTCAAGACCGTCAACAGGCTCCAATGTACACAATTTAGCAATTAATACGGACTTCAAATCTTTATCAATCACTGTTTCGTTATTCAATATCCTGTTCCATGTTTGTCTGGGAAGTATTTCCTTTCCCATTACTTCATTTGTCATACGAACATTTGAAACGCCCAATTCGGACATTTTTTGCAAACATCTGCCTAATAGCAAAAAAGCGTCCTGAGCATCTTTGTTATTTGAGAATGGTCTTATACTTAATTCATTAAGGTATGCTTCCATGCTTTTAGTCAATCAATCTGGTCAATATATCATCCCAACTGTCAAAGAAATTTTTAGGACGGTCATTTAATTTTCCCTCATCTGTTATTTGAATTTCATCGATATAAGTAACTTCTGTATCATCTCCTGTACCAAAGTCTCTTTGGACAAAGATTATATTCAAATCTTCCTGTGAAATAATTCCTTCTTTCCTTGCCAATCTTAAGCTGTTCAATATATGATCACTATGTGATTCTATTATGATTTGCACTCCCTTACCGGAAGCCAATGCCATCAATTTACCCAATTCCACTTGTGCGGCTGGATGCAGGTGCGCTTCCGGATTCTCAAAAATGAGCAAATCATTCGCCCTTGCCCTAAGCAAAGCAACGATAATAGGCAAACAAAAGGTAAAGCCAAAACCGACTTGCAAAGCCGAGTATTTCTTGCCTTTGGTTCCGGCCATGCCATATTCCAATCTGATTTTATCTTTGTCTATCTCTGTAGTATTTGCTTTTAACGAAGGAACTTGCATGATTTGAGCCATCCAAGCATTCACGTTTTCTGTCAGTTGTATTTGCTCTTCTTCCAGTTTTGGATGTTTCATTTCTTTTATGCCAATCTCCTCATTGGTTGACAAGGCGTTGTTTAGGTAAGCAGGAGTAAGTTCTCCCTGTATGCCCAATGACGTATTATATGCTCTCGTTTCCGACTTGTTATATTGGGCTTTGGGTCCCCATCTCTCTGCCGCCAAGAATATGAATCTGTCATCAAATAAAGAAAGTCCATGAATATCACTGCCAGTATATTTATAGCCGACCTCCTCGCTTCCTGCTTCATTGGCATCCAACACCCATTGATATTCATTTCCGTTATCTTCTTTGACCGATAAGCAAACACTCTTTTCTTCGGCAAACGTATAACATATATCTCCGGCAGACTCCAAGTTGATGAAGTCATGTTTCAAACGTAATTTTTTATTTGGATTAGATAAATACCCCAATTCATAATTCTGTTTGAGGAACAGCAATGATTGTATAATAGTGGATTTACCCATTCCATTTATACCTGTAATTAAAGTTAGAGGCTTTATGTTGAAAGATTCCTCTTCAAAAACTTTAAAATTCTTAAGTCTTATTTCTTTTATCATAATATGCTATATAAACTGTTTGACGAACTCACTCATCATATCAAATCGTTTTTGAATAGCTTCTTTTGAAGTCTTCCGCAATTCTCTTTCACATAAGAATCCTTTTCCCTCAAAAAGTTGCATATATTTTTCTTTAAACTGTCTTACTTGCTGAAGTAAACTCTGATATTCATTATCATTCAACTTTGATATTGTATAAGAAAACGCATCAAACAAATTTTTATTTACCCGTTTTTTTGCAGCATTTAAATTGATGAATGCAATATCCTTCAACACGGTATAGCAACGTTGCATTGTTGTTTTAAACCGGGCCGTTTCCCTTTCTAAATCGTCTTCAAACAAAGATGAAAGAGCATCCATCCCTTTGTCTAAGAAATCATCCATATTTTCTGTCGTACCAAAGAACGGAAGAAGAAGCCTGAAAGCAAAATATCTACAAACAAGTTCCCGATCGGCCATTCCTTTTTGGCTTATCATTTTATGAGTAGCTTGTAGAAATTCTGATGATTCCGCCAATTTTGCAATACGCTTTGACACAGAGTCTTGAAAGAAAATATTTCTTAATTCTTCTCTATTACGCTGTTTCCCTATTTTATTTATTCTTTTGAAAATGTTGAATTTCACAGCATTCGGAGTGCCGGGATTGATGACATAAGCCACTATATTTGTCGATTTTATCCGACTTCTTAGATAAAATGGGATAGAGGAAAAAGACTTTCCTTCGCATTCTTTACTAAAATATTCTAATCCATTCAACACCAATTTATTTTGGACGAACCTATGAATCGAACTAATCCGCTGTAAACCATCGATTACTGTCCAAGGAGTTCTGCTTCCATCCAAATAGACTAACTGAACAGGCAAGTTAGCCATAATAGATTCTATAAATGAACTTCTTTCTTTATCGTTCCAAGCATTTGACATCCTTTGCAATTCTTCCGTTTCGGGCATACGCAATTTACCCGTTTCAATCATTTTTTCCAATTGACTTACGGATATATATTGCAACCTGATGTCTACGTCATCAGGATTGAACGACTGCGGAAAAACATACTCTATTCTCATTATAATCCTGTTACCGATTAGGTTATAGTTGCTTTAACTGCAAAGTTACAACAAAAAATCATGCCTGTCGTCTTATATTATAAGATTCTGATTTTTATTTGCAAAATAAAAAGCAAAAACAACAGCCTCCTTAGTTTTTAATATAAATTTTATAATCTCGTGGACAAATTTAGTTTTCTAAACAGAATCTAGCTGATACACTGCGGAGGAACTAACCATAAACAACGCATTACATCGTTTCTGTTTTATTAGAATAAAAAAGAAACGCACAATATAACAATCATAGCAATTAAAAAAGGCAAAAACGTTTCTATTACTTATTTTTCTCGTCATAATAATTAAATAGAAACAAAAAACATATTGCACAACCTCTCATTATATTTAATCCTACAAGCATATATGAAGAATATTATTACAGCGATTTGGAGTCCCAACACACATAACAAATTATAAACAATATACTTAACTAATAACTACAGATGATTTATTCAGAAAAGAGAATAATTTTCATATGTTAAAAACACATACATACATACGTACATACGTTTATTTGATTACCTTTACAGACAAATTAATAAAACAGTTAAATATGAGTACATATTCTTATAAAAATCCAAAGTTCATAAATTCACCAAAAGGTTTGGTTGAAGTTGTAGAAGTTATTTATGATGGTCAAACTGATCCAGCCTATTCATTAGCCGTCATTAAATGGGAAGGTGATTATAAATTAGGTATTCGTTGGAATATTGCCTACAGTGAATGGGGAGATTATAGAAAAGAAAATGGACAAGATGAATGTATAGGAAACCCACAGTCACGAGGTATTCCTACTTGGTTTGTTCTGCCTGATGACATCGATTTTAATGAAAAGTTTAGCCTTGCTATGCAAAAATTAGAAGAATTAAGAACAAACAAAAAGTAATGGAACAAGGAGAAATCATATTATACCAACCAGATGAATCGCTAAAATTAGAAGTGCGTTTAGAGGGAGACAATGTCTGGCTAAACCGTTCGCAACTTGCCGAGCTTTTTGACCGTGACATCAAAACAATAGGCAAGCATATCAATAATGCCCTTAAAGAAGAACTGGATAATGTTCCAGTTGTCGCAAAATTTGCGACAACTGCTGCTGATGGCAAAGTTTATCAGACTGAGCATTATAATCTTGATATGGTCATATCTGTAGGTTTCAGAGTGAAATCAAAAAGAGGCGTTGAGTTCAGACGGTGGGCTAACGCCATTCTTAAAGACTATATGTTTAAAGGATATGCTATAAATCAACGTATTGAACAACTCGAAAAAACAGTAGCCCAACATTCTGAAAAGATAGACTTCTTTGTACGCACTTCCCTGCCTCCGGTGGAAGGCATATTCTACAACGGACAGATATTCGATGCTTATAAGTTCGCGACAGATTTGATTAAAACCGCCAAGAGGTCGCTTCTTCTGATAGACAACTACGTGGATGAAGCCGTACTGCTTATGTTAAGCAAGCGCAATGCAGGTGTGTCAGCGGTCATCTACACGCAACGGATCACGCCACAGCTTCAGCTTGACCTTGACCGGCACAATGACCAATATCCGCCTATTGACATCAGAACCTACCGGGACAGCCACGACCGTTTCCTAATCATTGACGATACGGACATTTACCATATCGGTGCTTCTCTGAAAGATTTGGGAAAGAAGATGTTTGCTTTCTCCAAATTGGAGATACCAGCCACAGCCATTACCAACCTGTTATAAGATAAGGCATTTATGAAAATCGGTTATGCACGTGTATCAACCAGAGAGCAGAACCTCAACATGCAGATTGAGGCGTTGAAAGCCGCAGGATGTGAAAAGATCTTCTCGGAAAAGCTGTCCGGACGCATAGGAAGCCGCCCGGAACTGGATGCCTGCCTGTCGTTCATCAGGCAGGGAGATACCCTTATTGTCTATAAGTTAGACCGCCTCGGACGCTCTTTGCGGAACATACTCATGCTGCTTGACGGGTTCAGGGATAAAGGCATTCATTTCGTCTCGCTGCAAGACAACATCAGCACCGAAGGAGCCACTGGGCAACTTATCACCAACGTATTGGGAGCCTTCGCCCAATTTGAACGAGACCTGATTGTGGAAAGGACACAGGAAGGAAGAAGGATAGCCAAAGAAAAGGGGGTGAAATTCGGACGGAAGGCAACCATCAACAAAAATAATGTCGCCAAGCAGAAAAGCTGCATCAAGCTTTACCAGACAGGGACTTCCATCCGGCAAATACAGAAGATACTGCATATCGGGAGTGCAGGAACTGTTTACCGGATATTACGGAGAAACGGCATTGAACTGAAATCAAAACAAGATGAACAAAGAGAAAATAAAACCAGTATAAACAAACAGTAAATCACACGAATCATGCATAATAACGAATACAGTCAGATTCCTTTTTCGGAGTGTCAGGTTATGACCGATGATGACGGACAAAACATCTACATCTATCATAACGGGAGTGAGGTCTTATCCGATTACAACCATACCGGATTCTACTTGGAAACGGCAATCGCACTTTTCATGGCCATTAAAGACCAGAACCAATCATGGATGAATTTGGGGAACCTATGGAAACTACGAAACTGCATCCGGGAAAACCTCAATCACAACCTGAAACTCGACCGGCTTATTTACGGAGAATCATTTGACGGGAGCAATGTCTCTACCCTTACCCCTCTTACAGAAAGCTGCTTCTATGAAATAATAAAGGAAATCCAGTCATTGGATGAGTATGCCACCATTTAACATATAGTTACAGCTATGAAAGAAATAAAGCAGATAAACAAGATACGAACACCGCTATGCACAGAAAAATGTTACTGCATAGCTGATTCAGAGACAAAATATAGCCTCTATATAACAGAGAGCGGAATTGAAATACAACCCTTCAAAGGATATTTCCTGACATTCTACAATTATGAAGAGTGCTCCGAATTCCTAAAAAGGCCGGAAACCATCAAACGCAGCCAAGAGCTCAACATACAGCTTCAAATCAAAGAAATACCCATGTAACTGACACAAATATTTTATATATACATTTATATATATTATAAGCAAATACACAGTTTAATACTTGCATTTGCATATATTATTTTATATATTTGCAGAAAAAGAAGAGTATATGTGGCAGGAAATGAGCAACCCGGCGGTATTGGCTAAGATAGGCCGCCGCCTGAAAGACATCCGCATCAAACAGAATATGACACAGGGAGAACTGGCAGAACGGGCAGGCATGAGCATATTGACCGTAGCCAACATTGAGAAAGGCAAGCCCGTCTCGATGCTGCTGTTCCTTTGCGCCATCCGCGAATTGGGACTGTTGGAGAATCTGGAACTGTTGGTGCCGGAAACAAAGATAAGCCCGATTGAACTGAAACGGATGCAGGGAAAGAAACGCCACAGGGTACGGCATACGAAAGACGACAGCCATGAGTGATTTGATTGTAGACATCAAGCTATGGGGGAAAGCGGTAGGATCGCTTTCATGGGACGAAAGCACCGGAACCGCCTTGTTCGATTACGAGCGGAGTTTTATCCGAAGCGGGCTTGACATCGCGCCGATTGCCATGCCCACAGGCAATTACAAAGGAACGCCCTACCAGTTTTTGGAGAACAGGAACAACTGTTTCAAAGGACTTCCCGGACTGGTTGCCGATGCGCTGCCGGATGCATTCGGGAACCAGATTATCAATGAATGGTTTGCCAGCAGAGGACTGGCGGAAGAAGAAATCACCCCACTCGACAGGCTGTGCTACACGGGGAAGCGTGCGATGGGCGCACTGGAGTTTGAACCCAGCCAGCACATCGAGGGAATGGAAGAATCCAGCATCCTCCATGTAGAGGAACTGACAGAACTTGCCAAATCCGTATTTACGGACAGGGAAAGATTTCAGGCACAACTGCACCAGCAGGACAGGAAAATACTCGACATCCTGAAAGTCGGAACCTCAGCCGGAGGTGCCAAGCCCAAAGCCATCATCGCCTATAACGACACAACGGGCGTAGTACGTTCGGGACAGGTGAAAGCACCGGAAGGCTTCGGCTATTGGCTGCTCAAATTCGATGGAGGCACATACAGTGAGCATACCCAGATTACGGACAATCCCCAAGGAATAGGCAACATCGAATACGCCTACTACAAAATGGCCACTTCCTGCGGAATCCGCATGACCGAGTGCAGGCTGCTTACTGAAGGAGACTCACATCATTTCATGACACGGCGTTTCGACCGGGAAGCGGACGGTGAGAAAATTCATGTACAGACACTTGCCGGACTTGCGCACTACGACCGTGACGCACGGCATTCTTACGAAGAGATGTTCCGCATCATACGCTTGATGGGACTGTCATACAAGGAGCAGGAAGAACTGTACCGGAGAATGGTGTTCAATGTCATGGCACGAAACCACGATGACCATACCAAAAACTTCTCGTTCCTGATGGATAAACAAGGGAACTGGAGCCTTGCGCCGGCATACGACCTTTGCTATTCCTATACACCAGGAGGCAAATGGACGAACCGACACCAGATGTCGCTGAACGGGAAACAGGACAACTTCAGCACGGATGATCTGCAAAAAGTGGGAAAAAACATGGGAATACGAAGCCACAAGGCAATCATTGAAGAAGTCGCCGAATCCGTATCACACTGGATGGAATATGCAAAAGACTGCGGTGTCAGAGCGGATCACGCCGATACTATCGGAAAAAACCTGTTCCTGTTCGGCAAGCGTCTGCACACCGTCAATATGCCGGACATCGCCCACGAACAAGAGCAGTCATTCATCAATGCCGTACAAAAGGATGACTTCAATGCCATTTTGGAACTGAAAATGAAAGGGTATCAGCCATCGGAGAATTTGTTGAAAAGCCTTCAGCCGGACATATCCTCCAATACATTCATCGCCACTGTCAAGATATTCGGGATGGATGAAATATTAAGAACCATTGAGAACATAACATTATCACAAAACCATATTACAGAAAGCTATAAACACAAACAAGGCATAGAAATATAGAACAAACTCCAGTAATATCATTTTGTGAAAAATATGTGCTAGAAGATAGCTTCACCTTCCCCATATAGATAAGGAACTAGAAACACTACTAACATAAATATGACAAGAATAAATATAGCAGCGATTCAATGTGTTAACACCTTTGAAATCCACTGATGACGCCATTCAAAAATTTAATTATCTTTAGAGACGTTTTATTTAGGAAATTTATTCTTTATCTTATAATGCTCCATTAAAAATTCTTGTAAATGTTCTTTCATTAATTGACAAACGGATTTAGTATCTCCACTTCTATATATTCGCGTATATGGACAACCACCATTACAGATTGGAAAATAAAAACATTCTTTGCACTCGTTTGATGACAATGGATCAGCTTCCATTAAATATTTCACCATTAAAGAATTACTTAGTGAATAATTTTCTATATTACCAACAGATTTCTCTTTGATACCAATATCGTTCCAACATTTATACAACTCTCCTGATGGACCTATTACAAAACTATTAATATGCCTTGCCCCACACTCTCCAAATTCAGATCTTGGATAAAATCCCATTGGAATATTATATTTTTCATGCTGCTTTAATAAAAAAGTAACTTTATCATCTTTTTGCATACACGAAGAATATTTACAAACAGAATAATCATCAGTTACATAACCTGGATGAATTCTAAGTTCATACCCTTTAAATTTATTTACGAGGAAATCATATAAATCATGATATTCATCGCAGTTAGTTTTATCAACATTCACACGTAATGATATTTTTATCTCAGGATAGACAGAAAATAAATTCTCTAAATTTGAAATTATTTTTTCAAAACTATCATTATATATTACATGTGGACGTCGCGCATTATGTGTCGCACGAAGTCCGTCAATTGTGACTTGAAGTTGTTTTATACAGAGGCTTTTCAATTTAGAGGCCACTTCTTCATCCAACAAATATCCATTAGTTATCATTGACGCTTCATAATTAGGTACTATAGCCTTCAACTCAGAAGTCAAACTTTCAATAAAAGGAAATCTTAGTAAAGGTTCTCCACCATACCAAGTTACACGCAAAAATTTAATTAAAGGATAATTCTTCACAAAAGAAACAATTTTAGGAATATCCTCTTCTGACATACTTGATATATTTTCTATTCCTGTTTCATAACAATAAATACATCTAAAGTTACAAGCAAGCGTTGGCGCAATAGTCAAAGCTAAATATGAATGCTGAATTCAACTTGCAAATGCAACAGAATTCTGATTAATAATTTGTTTAAA
>ERZ827181.1259-NODE-1259-length-28415-cov-3.641432_pt1 | contig 28415 bp, 18 predicted proteins | sample MGYA00519778_ERZ827181 | MGnify/ENA primary metagenome ERZ827181 (study PRJEB31778, sample SAMEA3449273) | human gut metagenome | biome: human gut; feature: human-associated habitat; material: faeces | place: United Kingdom | collected 2010/2012 ...
GGAATTCCATGATCTGAGGATTGTTGGTCGCGGCGTAGGAAAGCGCCTTTTCCGGATCGATAAAACTCTCGACCGGCAGATCGGGTATCTCCAGTTCGATGTCCACATCCTCGGGCAGATTCAGGTACGAAGTCAGGCTGAACTTGGCACGCTTGAGCTCCAGCCGGTAATTTTCCAGCGCATTGCGGGCATCGACCACATCGAGTTTGAGGGAAAGCAAGTCCGACTTGGAGATCGAGGCGATGTCGTACTTCTGCTGTCCGATGGCATACAGGGTATCGGCATTGGCCAGGTTGGCCTGCCCCATCTTGTAGTTTTCCTGAGCCATCACCAAGGCAAAGAACAAGTCGGTCACCTGCTGGGCGATGTCCTCCATGTTGTAGAGCAAGGTACGTTTGGCCGCTTCGTATTTGATCGGTTCGATGCGCTTGTCCCACCGGTACTGGTTGTAACCGAACAGTGGCTGGTAGTACCCGATGCGGAACGGGGTGGCGGAAAACTGCTGCTGGTCCGCGTCGCCATAGTTTCTGTAAAAGGCCAGGTCGCTCTCGATGTAAAACGTACCGCCCAGCGGCCCGACGTTCTGCTGGATGCTCAACCCGAGGGAAGAAGAAATGTTCTGCTGCGGACGGTATTCGTCGGTATTGGTATCCGAATTGTACCGCAGCACGAAATTCTGGTTGTAACTGATCGGGGTCGAAGTCAGGTTGAGCTGCGGCAAGTTTTGCGCCTTGTAGGTGCGGTACTGCCAATAGGAGGACAGATACGAATGCCGCGCCCGGAACGAGGCCAAGGAACTATCCGTAGCCAGCGAGATGGCCTGCCGAAGGGTAAGTTGACGGGGAGCTTCGGAGGACTCCTGCTGAGCCTCCACCGGGAGCGAACCAATAGCCAGCAGAAGGACGATTCCTATCCGGGAGACGGAAAAACGATGCTTTCTCATAAGTCCGTTGCTTTTTCGATGCTTTTACCAGAAATGAGGGCCGCCTCCGCTTCCTTTTCCTTGCGGTCGCCCTTGCTGTAAATGAACCAGTAGATCAGCGGAATGACATACAGGCTGATGGGCGTGCCCACCAACATGCCTCCGATGATGGACAGGGACAAAGGCGCCTGGAGCTCGCTACCCATATCCCGACTGAACAACAGCGGCACCATGGCCAGGATGGTCGTCAGACTGGTCATGACGATGGCTCGCAAACGCCGGTGCCCGGCCACGTGGATGGCCTGGAGGATGGGCATCCCCCCTTTACGCAACTGGTTGATGATATCGATCTTGAGGATCGAGTCGTTGATCACGATACCGCAAGCCACCACCATGCCGATGACCGACATCACGTTGATCGAATTGCCGCACACCCACAGCATGAGCAGCGCAGCGGCGATATCGATCGGGATCTCGAGCAGGACGATCAGCGGCTGGGCCAGCGACTCGAACTGCGCCGCCAGGATAAAGTACAACAGCAGCAGCGAGATCCCCAGCACGATCGCCATCTCGAGAAACAGATCCCGGTTGGTAAACACGCTGCCCGTAAAATCGGCATCGTACTGGCCGCTCTGCAGGGTCTGTTCCCGGATCTGCGCCACCAGTCGGTCGGGATGTTCCACCCCGGTGTAGTTCACCGGGACGTACTCGCCGTTCTTGCCGGCATGGATCGTCTTGAAGTCCACCCCTTGGGTTACGCGGATAAAACTGGACAGAGGCACCTGCACCGGCAACCCTCCGTCCTGGGCCGAACCGGGGATCGACACCATCGTGCGCGAGAAAACCTCCTCGAGGTCCCTCTCCCGGCTGGAAATGACGATGGGCAGGTACTGTTGGTTCGAACGCAGGGTGGAAACGGTATTTTCCCCGAAAAGGGTGCTGAGCGTCCCGGCGATCTGGTCGAACGACACCCCGTAGAGGATCAGTGCACGCGAATCCACCGTTACGTTGATCTGGTTGGACAGGGGCAGCTGCGCCTTCCCGCCCGTACGCAGAACCAGCGTGTCGATAAAGGCCAGCAGCGAATCCACATGGGGTTCCATTTCATTTTCCCGACGGAGGATCTGCGCGGTAAATTCGGCCTCTGAAGTATCGAATACCTTCTCGAACACGTTTTCCGGCGGAGAAACGCTCACTTTGGCTTTCGGGTATTTCCGCTCGATGTAGTCCACCACGCGGCCGGTAACCGCCTCGATGGCTTTCGTATCGAAACTCTTGAGATAGATGCTCGTCTCGGAGGCCATCAACTGCCCGTCGCCCTGCAGGAGGAACTGCTGTTCACCCACCAAAGCCGAACTCTGCAATACCGAGTCGCTCTGCACCGCCGCCAACAGGTCGAGAGTGCGGGCCCGGTTTTCATCCACATGGATGTTCTCGTTCCATTCGACCGTTACGATGTTCTCGCTGTGGTCCAGGTACGGCATCTTGCGCTTTTCGATCACCTGGAACAAAAAGAAGATCAGCGGGAATACCAGCAGCAACGACGGGGTGATCCACCGCCGGTTGGAGAAAATCCAGACGAAGCCCTTGTCGTACCAGCGGAACAGGAAGTCGAGATTGACCCGGTCGAAAAAGCGTTTGACTATACCGGGAGTGCGGATGGATGCAATCTTTTTGCTCCCGTAGATGATCCGGTAAGCCACCGGCAGGAAGAAAATACCCACGATGTACGAAGCGGCCAGACCCAGACTGACCGAAACGGCCTGGTCGTAAAACAACGCGCCGGCTATGCCGCTGACAAAGACCAAGGGCACAAATACCGCAATGGTCGTCAGGATCGAGGACAAGAGCGGCGTGATGATCTCGTTGGTACCCCGAATGCAGGCCTGGTCGAGCAGTCCGTCCTTTTCCCGGTACTGGGAGATGTTGTCCGTAACGATGATCGAACTGTCTATCATCATACCCAGGGCCAGGATGAGTCCCGAGAGGGAAATGATGTTGAGCGAAAGCCCGCACAGGTAGTAAAACAACATGCTGATCACCAGCGCTACGACCAACCCCAGGGAGATGATCAGCGGGGTGCGCACATCCTTGAAGAACAGGACGGAAATGATGCAGATCAAGAGCAAGCCCTGCCAGAGGTTGCTTTGGAGGTTGCTCAGGGTAAAATCCAGCAGTTCCGTCTGGTTTTGCGACACGTCGAACGAGATGGTCGGGTATTGCTTTTCGAGCCGGGAGATGGCTTGGTTGACGGACTTCTTCAAACCCTCCATGCTGGCGTCGGACTGCTTGATCACCGAAAAGACGATGGAACGCTTGCCGTTGAAATACGAATAGCCTACCACCTTTTCCGGAGAAATGACCACCTGCGCCACGTCGGAGAGGCGGTACATCCGGCCGTTTTTCTCGAAATAGATATTCTCGACATCCTCCCGGGTGCGCAACACCGAGGAAAACTTGACGTTGTACTCGTAATACCCGTCCTGGATGGTCATCGGGCTGGGTTCGGCGTTGTTGCGGACGAGGATTTGCTCCAGTTCGTCGATCGTGAGCCCGATCGAGGTCATGCGGGATTCGTCCGGTATGACCGACAACTGGCGGGATTCGGTACCGGTAACGTCCACCATCGCCACTTCGGGCAACTGCTCCAGGCGGCGTTTGATCACGTTGGTGGCAAAATCCGACAGTTCGAGGAATTTCTCGCTGTCCGTATCCTTGAAGGGGAGGTCTTCCTTGAGCGTGAGGTTGAGATTGAACACCGGCAGGTCGGTAGCCGAAGCCTTGATCACGCGGGGACGCTCCAGGTCCTTGGGCAGGGAATTCATCGCCGCGTCGATCTTCTCGTTCACCTCGATGAACGTGTAGTCGGTATCGGTGCCGTAGCCGAAGCGCATCCGGATCACCGCCTGTCCGTCGCGGGTGCGGCTTTCGATGCTGCTCAAGTGAGCCACCTGCAAGAGTTGGGAACGGATGCGGCGCACGACGTTGTTTTCGAGCTGGCGCGCCGAAGTGCTGGGCGAAGATATCTGCACGGTGATCTCCGGGATGGAGATGTCGGGCAGGAGCGATACCGGCAGGGTAAAATACGTGATCACCCCGAGTATCACGGCCGCCAGGAACGACATCATCACCGCCACCGGCTTGTGGATGAGAAACTTTATCACGCTTTTGTTGGATTTTTCGGTTCAACGGATCCCTGAAAGCACCCTCGGGACGAGCGTGCGGACGGTCATTCGATCACGCGGTCTATCTTGACCGGGACATCGTGCGCCAGGTTCATGTTGCCGCTCACGATGACCGTATCGCCCTCGTGAAGGCCGTCCTCGACCACCATCTGGCGGCTGTTTTCCTCACCGGCCTCGATGTAGTTCCAGTACGAGCGCCCTTTTTTATACGTGAAGATCACGCTGCGCCCGCCCGAACGCAATACCATGGACGTCTTGGGCACGACCAGCTTGTCGGGCACCGGGTCTTCGATGGCCACCCGGACATTCATCCCGTCGTAAAGTTCGCCCCGGCTGTCGGGTACCGTGGCCGACACCTTGACCAGCCCCGTTTTGTCCACGATGGGGTTCACCTGGGTGATCCGGCCTTTGAACGTCTTGCTCATGTCGGCAAAAGGCGACACGGAGACCTCCCGACCTTTTTCGACCATCGGCAGTTCGCCTTCCAGGACGGAAAAATCGACGGACATCGCCCCGTCGCCCACGATGGTGCAGAAAGCCTCGGAGGTGGACGCCGTGTTGTGTACCTTGGAAAACAGGTTGGCTACCGTCCCGTCGAAAGGCGCGTAAAGCGTAGCATCGCGGTAGGCGCGCAAAGCCAGTTGGTAGCTGCTCTCGGCCGTATCGTATCCGCTCTTGACCCGCAAGAGCTGCATCTCCTGCTGCGGTACGGAAGCCGTATCGCGGATGTTGTACCCCCGGCCGATCAACTCGTCCTGAAGGTCGAGGTAGGCCCTGTCCAGAGCCGACTTTTTGGCCAGAAGATCGGCTTCCAACTTGTAGGTATCGATCCGGGCCAATTTCTGGCCTTTCTTCACCCGGTCGCCGTTGGAGACATAGATATCGGTAATGGGCTCGGCGGACGAGAAGCGCAGGTCGGCCTTGCGGGCAGCCACCACATTGCCGTTGGCGATCAACTCCCGCAGGAAATCGCCCCGGTGCAACACCATCACATCGACCGTGGGGTCTTCGGATTTAAGCACCTGGGAGACATTCTGTTCCTTTTCATCTTTCTCTCCGCCGCAGGCAACCAGAAAAAGCAGAAGGGCAAAGCCCGGCAAAAACGAGTGCGCTTTCATGGTCAAAATTCGTATTTAGTGAATTTCAGTCGTAATGATGGCAATAAATGTATAAAAAATTGTCCGAAATGACGACTTTCCTCTGTTTTTAACATTGTATTTCCCTTCTCCCGTTATCACCCCTGCCATGGCGACGAAGTTCCTTACAGGATCCGGAACGGAACACGATCATTTGTCAGCATTCGATCTCAAGCCGACCCGCCCGATCTGTCCCATCTCTCTACTGCATTAGACCGCCGAAGCCGGGAAAAAGTTTCACCCCCCCTTCAAAATTTCCTCGGCCTTTGGCTTACCCTGCGGCCTCCCTGTCGAAAAAAAACGGAATGTAGCCGGGATGCCGCGAGCGGGAGAAGGGGGAAAAAAGTCTTGTTTATTTCCTTTTTGATTATTATATTTGTAGGAGATCCTTCCTCCCCGCGCGGCAGAGGGACAGGCGAAAACGTAATATTTCCGAAAAAATGACCGAGATAACCCTTGTAAAGGTGGATGGAAGCCTCCTCCCCTTGAACAGCAAAGAACCCTTGCGGCAGGTCAAAAGTGCCGTGATGAAAGAAGAACGGATGGGGGAAGACACCCTGACCCTGGTGGTGGAGGCGACCCTGCCCATCGATTTCACGGTGGGTGATACCCTCCAAGCCTTGGGAAAGACCTACTACCTCAACACCTTGCCCGGAGTGCAACGCTCCGCCCGAAGGCATCTGACCTATACCGTGGTGCTGGAAAGTGCCAAATACGACCTCTCGAAAACGATCCTGGTCAATGAATTTGCCGGGGGAAAGGAGACGGTCAACGAAACGGAATTCAGCTACACCGGCGAGTTCGACCAGCTGATGGACTTGGCTGTAATCAACCTCAACCGCACCCAAGGGGCGGACAGTTGGCAATGGAGAAAAGTGGATACCGGCGCCGACCCGGATTTCGACCCGCAGTACCAGGAATGCAAAACGCTGACCTTCTCCTGCGAGAATGTCCTTTCAGCACTCAACACCATCTGCACCGAATGGGGAGTGGAATACCGCATCGAGACGGTGGACGGACGGCGGACCATCAGCGTGGGGCAGATCGGCCGGCAAGTATACGAATACCGTTTCGCCTATGGGAAAGGCCGGGGGCTCTACTCCCTGACCCGCAGCAACGTAAGCGAATCCTCCGCTCCCACCCGGCTCTACGCCTACGGGTCGAGCCAAAACCTGGGAACGGCCTACCGCGAACGCAGGCGGCGGCTGGCACTGCCGCTGGAACACCCTTCGCCGCTGATCCGCGAAGGGCTCTACGTGCAGGACGACGCCCTGGTCGAACGTTTCGGCCTGATCGAAGGGGCGGTGATCTTCGACCAGGTGTACCCTTCCCGCGAAGGGACGGTCAGCTCGGTCGATCCGCAGGACGAACTGAAATTCACCGATCTGGAGATGTTCGACCTCAACGAAACGGACGAGCAGGGCGACTCCAAATACCTGCTGGGGACGTCTTCGCCGGTGGTGCATTTCAACACGGGCAATCTGGGAGGATACGAATTTTCCATTGCCGGGTACAATTCCACCACCAAGACCTTTACCCTGGTCCCGTTTACCGACGAGAACGAATACCGCTACCCGTCGGCCGACGACGCGGCTTTTCGCATCGCCCCCGGCGACCGCTACGTGCTGCTGGGAATTGCCCTGCCCGAGACGTACGTGGCTCAGGCCGAAGAGCGTCTGGCAGAAAAGGCCCTCGAGAAATACACCCGCCTCGCGCAAGGACGGTATGCCTATTCGCTGGAAATCGACCCGTTTTTCATGAAAGAGTACTTCCCCAACGCCCGGTTTGCGCCGGCTTTCTCGGCCGGGGACTACCTCTACATCGAGGATGCGGACCTGGTGGACGGCACGGACGCCACTACGGGCCAGGCAGGTACAGCGGCCGTGAAGATCTCCTCGGTGTCGATCGACCTGTACCAACCGTACCACTACACGGTGGAGTTGTCCGAGAGCGCTGCCGCATCGGTCATTACGCAGATCGTACGGAGCGAAAAAGAGATCGAAAAGATCGTCCAGATCAACGACCTGGCCGACCCGGCCCGGGCCCGGCGCAACCTGCGCACCACCGCCCAGCTGCTGGAGATGACCTTCGACACCGACGGGTATTTCCGCGACGGCCGTATCCGCCCCGAAACGATCGAAACCAAGATGATCGCCGTGGACGCCCTCTCCCAGCAATTCCTGTTGGAGGGTGTCGTCTTTTCGCCCAATTGGAATGCAGACCCTTCGCAGATCGCTTTCTCGCAAGGGGTACTGACCCACCTGGGACTGGATCGGGAACAGATAAAGCGGTGGACGCTCTTGCCCGGGCAGGTAAACGGACTGGAGGACCAAACGGCCTATTACCTGTATGCGCGCTGTGAAAAGGAGGGGACCTCCGGAACCATCGCGCTGGATACGCAGGCGCTGCGTTACGACCAGCAGGAGGGGTTCTACTATTTCTCCATCGGCATCCTTTCGCGTGTCGAGGAGGGTTTTCGCCGTATCTGCCTGACCTATGGGTCGAGTACGATCAACGGGCGGGAGATCACCACGGGCCGTATTGCCTCGAGCGACGGGGCGACGTACTTCGATCTGGACCGCGGGCAGATCGGCGGGCGGATCGTTTTCTCGGACCACTCGAGCACCGAAGCCGGCGAGACGATCCTCGAAGGCGGGATGCTCAACACCCGCCTTATCGACACCGACCGTCTGGTCGCCCGCCACATCGAAGCCTCCGACGGGCACATCGCCGACTTCACCATCCAAGGGAAGGAAATCGTAGGCCGCGACGGAACGATCGTCCTGCAAAACGACATCCTCTCGTCCCTCTCCGCCTTGCTCTCGGGGGAAGAAGACACCTACTCCATCCCCATCGGCAGTGGAGCCACCGCCTCGGCAGAAAAAGCATCGGACGGGCAGAGCAACATCCTCACGGTGGACACCATCACCGCCACGACCGACGTACCGCTGTCCGACTACACCACCCACGCCGGAGTATTGCGTTTTGCGGTGGATTTCCAAGTGGATACCCAACTACCCGAAATGGGCATCCTCACCGGCGAATCGCCCACCGCCACGTGCGAAGTGTTGCAGGTGGAATCCTCGGGACAGGAAACGGTCATCGACCGCTTTTCCCTTTTGGCAGGTCGTAACAACCACCTTACCTTCATCAATTCCCCCGCCTCCTACCGCATCCGCACGAGCTACGGGGCCACGTTTACCGTAGATTGGTTGGAGCGTCCCGAAGGGGAAACGCAGTTCCCCGTCCTCGAAGTAACGGCGAGCGTAGCCATCGTCGGGTATGAAGGGGTGGAAAACATTTCCTATCAGGCCAACACCCCCTCCACCCGCATCGGTACGGACGGGCTGTTTTCCTTCTGGTCGCCCCAGCAATACCTGTACTTCTCCAAGGACGAGGGATTCAGCCTGCGCAGCGGCATTACCCTCACCTCTCCCAGCGGGGAATACTCCTTGACTATTAACGACCAAGGGATCAGCATCAAGGGCGAAGCCGGAACGGATGCCTCGAACAACACCGTATCCTTCTCGATGGCCGGTACCCGGGTGAATATCTCCACCGGGGAGAAACTATCGGTCGCCTTCGGAAAGATCGCCCGGTGGCTTGCTGACTTGAAAACGGTGGCCTTCACCGGGAAGTACTCCGACTTGGACGGCCTCCCCGCCAGCCTCCCGGCCAACGGGGGAAACGCCGACACGGTGGACGGCAAGCACGCCTCGGACTTTCTCCCCACCAGTGAAAAGGGGGCAAAGGGAGGGGTCGCGACCCTGGATTCCATTACTGGGAAAATCCCCTCCGAGCAAATTCCCTTAGGCGGCACCTCTTCGACGGCCTTCCCCGGCGACCGGGGCGTAACGCTGGAAACGAAAGTGTCGAATATCCTCGACGGGGGCTTGAAGGTGGCAGCTGCATCTTCGGCAGACACCGCCTTGGAAGCCAACCACGCCACCACTGCCGACACCGCCACGCAAGCCACCAACGCGGACTACGCCAACTCCGCTACCAATGCTTCCTACGCCGTTCATGCGCAGGAGGCAGACAAGGCTACTTCCGACGGCGAGGGGAACAACATTCCCTCGACCTACCTCAAGCGCAGCGGAGGTCAGATGGAAGGGATGTTGAGTTTGAGGATGTATTCCGGCACCGATCCCGGAGGAGAATTGTCATTTTTCGGCAACAACGAGAAAGACAGCAACGGAGCATTGCTTTACGGCATCACTTCATTCGGATCATCCGCTCCCGTATCCATTAGAGGGACTTGGATACAGAGTTCTTTGGGGTTGCATTTTGTAGGGAAAGGAAAAACGCTTACCATCAATGGGGATGGTGTAGCAGCAGAAAAATTTATAGGTAATCTGCAAGGAAATGCAACTAATGACGGGGACGGGAATGAAATCGCCGATACCTACCTAAAGCGTATCGGCGGGGTAATGACCGGCACACTGGTACAGAAAAAAAGTAACTGCTCCATCCACACCGACGTAGCCTCCTACCGAATGCCGGACAACCATACCGGGTGGGTGCGGATAGACTTCGGATTGCTGGGAGCCGAACTGCTCGGGGTGATCGACCTGATCGTCTACGGCAAAGGCGGCATCTCCATCGACTTTTCCGGTTACACCTACGTCAGCTCTTCCAATCCTACGGCGAATAACTGGTACGCACCGAAGTACGGCATTCGCGGTAGCCTCGACGCACCTATACCCATTGTGCGCTTTGCCAAAGACAACACCACCGGGCGACGTTACATCATGATCGGAGGCGATGGCTTTGCTTGGGGTCCTTACGGATTCGTGTCTCTCTCCAAGATAGTCCTTGGCTCACTGGGCAATACCACCGGGGATTTGGGCATATCTATCGAGGCTGTATCGGGCAATTATGCCAATCTCGGACTTACCAACGCCTCGGTGTCGAACCCTTCGGTGAACGTCGAGGTGGAGCGCGCACGGAAGGATGGGAACGGCAAGGACATCCCCTCGACCTACGCCACGAAAGCGGAGGTATCGTCGCTCTCCATCGGCTGCGTAAACTACATTACCGGACTAAAGAACAACTGGGAAGCAGGATATGTAAATCAAACGAATGGTACGGTTACTACTCCGGACAACTACAACGTCGTAACCAAGGACTATCAGGACATCTCTCCCCTTGCCGGAAAGAGAGCCACAATCAGCGCGAGCGACGCCCCGATCGAAATAACAGGCAGTACCTACTATTTCAGTTTGCGCTACGCTTTCTACGACATAGATAAGAACTTTTTATCCGGAGGGTCTACAGGAAACAATACTCCATCGATCGTGTCGATAAACGTACCCGCTACGGCCACCTACGTCAAGGTAAGCGCAGGGGTCGGCAAGTACGCACACGCTTTTAACAATTTTGAGACAATCCGCCTAAAATTAGAGCTCGGCGACTATGCCACCGATTACAGCCTTGCCCCGCAAGACATCCCTACGGTAAACGACCTCCCGGACGTGTACGTGGACACCGTACCCACCAGCCCCAAAGACGGGGACATCCTGATCACCACAACCGACTAACGCATGGCACGAGCAACCGACCTCAAAGTATTCGCCTCAGGCGCATCTCATAGCCTCATAGGGCAGCAGATGTATGCCTCCGGAGCCTATCGTACCCTCAAGGGAGGGACTGCCGTGTACCAGAACGGACAGTGGTACATTTACTATGAAGCCCTCAACGCGCAGGTATCCCTCGCGGTAGCCTCCGCCACGCAGATCGACTTCACCTTCCAGAGCCTTCCCAGTGCACCGTTCCGCCCCGAAGGGCTGTACTTGATCCACAAAAACACCCTTGAGGTACGGCTGCGCTTCTCGGGGCAGATGCACTTTACCGACGACAGCCGGGATGCTTATCAGTACACCACCGATCCGCTTACCTGCGACGGAGTGCAGCATACCTTCTCGGACACCACTTCCGTCCCCTCCGGGAAAGAACTCTACCAGGTGGACATCTATGACGTGGAAGTACTCTTTTCCTCCGAAGGTATGGACGGCTGGGCATACATCCAAGGAGACGTCCCGGTGGAAACGACCCCGCGCCGTTTCACGGCCTATGCCGCTGTCAGCCCCCTTGGTTCGGGTTACGCCTCGGCCACGCCTTCCGATCCTCTCTACGGGCAGTTGGTAACGTTTCTGGCTACGGACGGGAACGGGTACAAGTTCACCCGCTGGGCTTCGGGGCGCACCTCGCGTTCCTACGCCATCCAAGCCTTCGGCGACCTCTCCGATACGGCGGTGTTCGAGAGTACGGCCAATGTGGTGGATTTCCTATTTACCCTGTCCATCGACGCGGACGGCCATTTGCAAGTTGTCGGTAAATCGCTCCAAAACAAAACGGACGAATTCACCATGGTATCTTTCGCTATTCACTACCTCGATAGCCAGGGAGCAGGACAAACGGCTCAATACGAGCGGGAGATATATCTCAATGGGCAGGAGGATACCTATGTATTTACCGACGCGAATGTGTCCGAGATACTGGAGTACACCCAACCGGAGTTTACCGGTATGCCCGCTCCGTATGTTACGGGCGATGTACAGGTGATTATCACCAGTGCCTACACATCCCAAAGCCTCGATGCGGGATACAGCCTATGGAGCATTACGGCAGATGATGACGAATAATAACATAACTTGTTTACTTTAATAAAAACCTTAAAAACAAACAAAAAGATGGAAAACGAAACGGTAAAACACAAAGATGCGAAGATGCTGGGACTGATGGTTCTTCTCGTGGCTACGGTAGTGGCCGTAGGAGCGGGTTTCTCGGCACTGTTCCCCGGCGGTGGGGCTGGCGTGGACTGGTTCCATGGCGTGCCGGCGGTAGCTTGTGCGGGGTACTGCGCGTTCCTTGTGGCGCGGGCGATGATCCGGCTGCACAACAAGGATTGATTCACACCCCCTTCCCTTTCTTTTACTGGCAAGGGAGGATAGAACCTTTCACAAAAGGAATGCAAATAAAACGCGCCCCACAGGATTGTGGGGCGCGCTGTTTTTCCTTTCCTCCCGGAGAACCACCTCCGGGGGTATCGGGTGAAAGATTACTTTTCGATCTCCATGATCTTGTCGTCCTGCTGCAAGCTCTGGCCGACTTCGACAAAGATGCGTTTTACACGGCCGCTTACCGGGCTTTCGATGCTGTTTTCCATCTTCATGGCTTCCAGCACCATCACCTGCTGACCGCTGGTTACGCTGTCACCCACCTTGACATCGATGCTCAACACACGACCGGGCATCGGGCATTCAACCACCTCGCCGGTGATCTTCTCCTCGACTTTCTTCTCCTCGACCTTCTTTTCCTCGGCTTTCACCTCGGCTGCCGTCTCTTTCGGACGGGCTTCCCATTCGGCCTTGCGTACTTTGGTCAGGAAGTCTTTGGCTACCAGCGGGAAGAGTTCGAGCAGGAGCACTTCTTTTTCATTGGCAGCCAAGTGAACTCCGCCGTATTCCTCCAGCGTAGGATTGGGCTGCATCTGATATTTGGACGTGTCGTAGGGTTTTTCTTCGGGCGAACCGGTGATCTTGCGACGGAACTCGGGATCTACCGGCACGGGGGTCTTTCCGTACTCGCCTTTTACCAGCGCGACAAACTGATTGGACGTATGCGTGTATTTCGGTTTTCCGGCACGCACATCCAAAGCGCAGTTCACGGCCTGAGCGCCGACGATCTGACTGGTAGGCGTTACCAACGGAGGCAGACCGGCTGCCAAACGCACCTCAGGAATGAGTTTCATGGCATCTTCGAGGATGTCTTCGCTCTTGAGTGCCTTGAGCTGAGCCACCATGTTGGTGTACATACCGCCGGGGATTTCGGCTTCCTTGACCAGCAGGTTGGGAGCAGCAAAACCGAAATAAGCCTCGATCTTCTGGCAAACTTCGTTGAGTTTCTCAAAGTCTTTGGCATTTACGGCCGCTACCGCCTGGTCGATCATGGCATCTACTTCGGCCGGGACGTCGTTCACCGAGAACGGTTTGGGGAACTTCTTGACGGCATCGTAAGCCTCGAGTTCCTTGCGGATCTCGTAGAGACCTTCGTTGATCTTGGCTACAGCCTCCATGTTGATGTCCATCTCTACGCCCATCTTCTTGGCGAAGACGTAGATCAACTCCACGGCCGGAGCGGCAGGACCGCCGGCAAAGTTCCAGATGTTGGTGTCCACGATATCTACACCGGCTGCGATGGCTGCCACTACCGACGACAAACCGTAACCCGGAGTGGAGTGCGTGTGGAAGTCCACCGGCACCGACAGGTTCTCCTTGAACAGTTTTACCAGTTCGTAAGCCCGGTGCGGAGGGATCAGGCCGCTCATGTCCTTGATGGTGATCATGTTGGCACCCAGAGCTTCCATCTGCTTGGCCTTGCCCAGGAAATATTCGTTGGTGAAGACCTTTTTCGGCGGTTTCGGTCCTCCGAAGAGCGCTTTGATCTTCTGGCCGAAGGTCTGCGGGGGATACTGCGGGTCGATGGTGTAGCAAACGGCGCAGTCGGCGATACCGCCGTACTTGCGGACGTATTTCACCGTCGATTTTACGTTGTCCACGTCATTGAGCGCGTCGAAGATACGCATGATGCCCAGACCGGATTCGATGGCATTGCGGCAGAAACCTTCGATGATCTCGTCGGTGTACGGAGCATAACCGAACAGGTTGCGTCCACGCGAAAGAGCGGTGAGTTTGGACACATCGCCGATTTCTTTCTTGATGGATTCCAGACGGGTCCAGGGGTTTTCGCTCAAATAACGCATCACCGAGTCGGGAACGGCACCGCCCCAAACCTCCATGGCGTAAAATTTGGCGTCTTTGTAGTAGCCGATGACCCGATTGATCTGTTGCTGGCTCATTCGCGTGGCGAAAGCAGACTGCTGACCGTCGCGCAGCGTCAGATCGCGGATAAGGAGTTTTCTTGCCATAATAGTTTTATTTTAAGCGTTTTAAGGTTTTCTTTTTCCCACGGCGGACCTTCCTCCTCCCGCCGCCCTGCAAATATATCAATAAACCGGGTTAGCTTCCACCAAAACAGGACATTATTTTTTCTTTCAAAAGAAAAATATCGTACCGGCATTCAAAGAATCGAAGGGGTGAGAAAAAACACTCCCCGGAAAGGAGCCCGCCGCTATCTCGCCAAAAAACGTTGCGCAGCTCGAAAAGATTGTTATATTTGCAACCAATCTATCAACACTAACAACTACACCACTTATGAGAGGACAACCCAAAGGCCTTATCGCCGCCGCGTTGGCGAACATGGGCGAACGTTTCGGATTTTACACCATGATGGCGATCCTGACCCTTTTCCTGATGTCGAAATTCGGCATCGACGGGGAAAGCGCCGGAAAGATCTACTCTTTCTTCTATACATCGATCTATATTTTGGCCGTGGTGGGAGGTCTGATCGCCGACCGCACCCGCAACTACAAAGGCACCATCACCGCCGGTATCCTGATCATGACCTTGGGATACGTCATTCTGACCATCCCATCCATCACCTCGAAAGCCATCATCGTCGGCGCCCTGATGGTCATCGCATTCGGCAACGGCCTGTTCAAGGGCAACCTGCAGGCACTCGTCGGCCAACTCTACGACAACGAGAAATACGGGAAACTGCGCGACACCGGTTTCCAGATCTTCTACATGTTCATCAACATCGGCGGCATGTTCGCCCCGATGGCCGCCGTGGGAGTACGCAACTGGTGGCTGCGCACACAAGGCTTCGCCTACAACTCCGACCTGTCCGCCCTGTGCCACCAGTTCAACAACGGAACGATGGCTCCCGAAGTGGTAGAAGGTCGTTTTTCCGAACTGGCCGCCCAGGTAAGCCTCAACGGTGCTCCGACCGACATGGCCGCCTTTGCCCAGAACTACCTCGAGGCCTTCAACACCGGATTCCACTATGCATTCGGCGTGGCCATCCTCGCCATGCTCATCTCCCTGGTGATCTTCGTAACCAACCGCCGCAACCTGCCCGACCCGGCTGCCAAAGCCGTATCGAAGGAGGGCAAACCGTCCAAAGCCGAAATCCAACAGTCGGCCAAGGAGATCAAACAGCGTCTTTACGCCCTGTTTGCCGTATTCGCCATCGTGATCTTCTTCTGGTTCTCGTTCCACCAGAACGGACTGACCCTGACGCTCTTCGCAACAGACTACACCCGGCTCACCCTCTTCGGCTTCCCCATTTCGGCCGAACTGTTCCAGTCGATGAACCCCTTCTGCGTGGTCTTCCTCACCCCGATTGTCATCTGGGTATTCAGCGTACTGCGCAAAAAAGACCGCGAACCTTCCACTCCCAAGAAGATCGCCATCGGTATGGGCATCGCCGCACTGGCCTACGTGATCATGGCCTTCGGTTCGATCGGCCTTCCGACCTTCTCCGAAGTACAGGCACAGGGAGGTCTCTCCCCTGCCGAACGCGTAACGCCCTGGCTGCTGCTGATCACCTACCTCATCCTGACGGTAGCCGAACTGTTCATCTCGCCGCTGGGTCTTTCGTTCGTCTCGAAAGTAGCGCCGGCCAAACTCCAAGGTCTGATGCAGGGCTTCTGGCTGGGAGCCACCGCCATCGGCAATGCACTGCTCTTCCTCGGACCGATCCTCTACACGCACATCTCCATCTCCGCAACCTGGACTGTCTTCGTGGTGGTTTGCTTCATCTCGATGAGCGCCATGCTGGCGATGGTCAAATGGCTCGAAAGAGTTACCGAACAATAACGCCCACAGAGGTCTGTTAAAACGGGGAAGGGGCTGCGCTCGGCGCAGCCCCTTCCCCGTTTTAACAGACCTCTGAACTGTCCGCCGAAGGATTTATTTTTTCCCAAAACCCTCGCCCCGCGACGCCGCATCTCCAGATACGCGCCGACCCAGAGGTTGTCTGAAAGTTCTCCGAGAGACGTCCCAGCTATTTGTAGTCGAAATCGAAAAGTACCGGATTGGCATCGTCCGGATCGGCACACCGGGCGACCAAAGCCGCCGCCTGCCGATAAATTTGCGTCCCTTGGCTGTCGGGATGCCTGTCCAGGTCTTCAGCCAATCGGGCCATCGAAGTCCATGCCACAAAACCGTCGTCCGAACGGTTGGCATAGGAAAGGAACAGGCAGGGCTGTTGGTCGTTGAAGGTAATGTCGTCCACTATCTGAGCTTTCCCGTCCGTCATGTCGTACACCGCAGTAGTCTTCTCGGAGAGATCGTGCACGTACCACAAGGCCTGCCGGTCCACCAGTGCCAAAAAGGCCAGGTGCCGCGCCGAACCGGTCAGCCTCCATATTTTGAGCGCCGAATTGGGCTGCAGCAAATAGGGATACCCGTGTTCCTTCACGACACTCTCTTCCTCCGATGCGCCGAGAGCCCGGCTATCATCCACCAAGTGCCCGGGTTGAACTTCTTTTCCCCCAAAGCACCACACATCGTTCGCACACACGCCATCCTGAAAAAGGACCTCCGCACCCGCCTGAACGAAAGCAAATCCCTTTCGGAAATGATGCCGTTGCCCTCTTTCGACAAAATACCGGCCGTCCTCCCCGTTGCGCTCCAGCAGACAAACCACCCCTTGCGGGGAGTCCGAGGCCAACAGGATCCGCCCCCCGCTCAACAAGCGCACATACGTCCCCTTGTCCGCCATATGCACCGTCTTTTCATATTCTCCATCCAAGGAGTAGAAATGCAGCCGCTGGTAGTCCAAAATGACCACTTGCCGGTCATCGACATCGAAGTCCAAAAGCCGGCCGTATTCTCCCGGTCCTGCGCCGCGCCCGGCGATCCGCCCGAGGAAACGCCCCTGCGCATCGAACACCGAAAGCTGGTCGCTTCGGTCGCTTACGTAGTACCTTCCGTCGTTTTTAACCACCTTTACCACCGCCCCTACCAACGACGAATCGCTCGTCTGAAGCGGGATCAGGCGGTAGCGGGACAGGATGGACGACAACCGCACCTGCCCTTCGACCGGGACAGGATCGGGGAAAATCGCCCCCTCCCCGCGGGACTCTCCACCCCCTGCGCAAGCGGCCAATACCGGCAGTAAGCACCCCCACAAAAACGCTCTTTTCACACCCCGACACATTTTGTTAAAAAACCTGTTTTTCAGAAAAACCCACTGCCTGCCTTTCGGACTTTTATCCCCGCGCTCCGAGGCAGCCCCTCCAAAAAGACCACTCTCCGACCCTCAGAACGAAAGCTCGTGCTTATTGACGTAGATCACCTCGAAACATCCCCGGTCGGCCATCGTAATGTAGGCCTCGATGTCCTTTTCCCGTTCGATCAGCGTCAGGTTGGAGCACTTCTTGCCCGTCAGCGGCACTTCGACCAGCTGCCGGCCCTGGGGAGAAAACACCACGACCGTTCCCTTTTCATGCCGCGTAAGCCACAAACGGCCATTGCTGTCGCAGCGCATCCCGTCCATCCCGAAATCGTCGAAATGATGGAACAAACGCTTGCTTTCCAAGGTCCCGTCGGCCTTTATGTCGTACACCCACACGTTTCTCTGTGCCGATTCGTTGACGTACAACCGCCGCCCGTCCGGAGAGACCTCGATCCCGTTGGTGGTGCCCATCTCCCCCTCCAACAGCGAAACGCTGCCGTCCGGGCGGATCATCCAGAGTTGCCCCCGGGAATTTTTCCAATCCGGGTCGGACGCGTACAGGATACCCGTAGCGGGCGAAATAGCCAGGTCGTTGGGCTGGTTCATCGTCTCCTGATGAGCAAATACCTCCGGGATGCGTTCGCCTTTTTTTATCCGCAGGATGTTGTGCCCCGTGTAGTCCGCAATGTACATGTGACCCAAAGCATCGAATACGATCCCGTTGCCCACCGAACCTTCCGGCAGACGGGCGAACAGGTCGGCCTTCCCGTCGCGAAGGATCCCGATGGTCCCCTGCTCCTTGTAGTTGCACGCATAGATGTTTCCCTGGGCATCGTGCGCCGCCCCCTCGATCCCGGTGGTAAAGGTCCACTCGGGCAGCAAATCTTCACTCTGACTTTCCTGTGCCGAAAGCGGCGCAACAGCCAGTGCGCACGCCATCAAAAATACATACCGTTTCATCTTTTTTTATCTTTTTTGGTTTTACGTTGCCATCATTACGCCTCTTCTCCTTTCCAGCGCGCCCGCACGGGAACAGGAAAGGAACCTCACGGCCGCGCCACCGTGCGGACAAAAGCCGCCACCAGGGGCACAAACTCGGGGTGCAGGGGCAAGGTCGGGTCCATGTACGTCTTGATGAGCTGCGCCTGACGGTCGAGCGTATCGGTCTGCTTGAGCACATGGTTCATCCCCCGGATCACCGCCCGCCGCGCCGAAGGACGGGCCGCACACAGGCTGTCGGCATCGGCCAGCGACACCTGCAAGTCCTTGTCGCCCTGCACCACCAGCACTGGACAGGCCACCCGGGCGATGAGCTGCGCGGGGTCGTACCCGAACCACGAGATCAGATACGGCTGCACCGAGGGGCGAAACAGACTGGACCACTGCGGCGGAATCTCCCGGCCGAGCCGATGCCCCGCCTGCAACGAATCGATCATCGGGGCGGCGGCCGCCAACAGCAAGGGCGACTGATGCCCCAACTGCTCCTTGAGCAGCCGGTCGGCACGCCGACCGGCACCAGCCACCGAAACCAACCCGTCCACCTGCGGATTGTCCTGCGCCGCAGCCAAAGCCACCAGCGAACCTTCCGAATGGCCCAGGACTACCACCGAGGAAAAACGCGGGTCGTCCGCATACCGGGCCACCCAGCCCTTGAGATCGTCCACGTAGTCCTCGAAGCGCAACTGCTCTTCCTGCAATCCAGCTACCTTGCTCGCGCCGATGCCCCGCTTGTCGTACCGCAGGGTCGCAATGCCCTGCCCGGCCAAGCCTTCAGCCGTCATGCGCAGGCTGTTGTTTTCCATCTGCGGGTTGTTTCCGTCGCGGTCGGTCGGCCCGCTGCCCGCCACCAGGATCACCATCGGCACCGCCCGCGAAGCGGTCCCCTCCGGCAGGAGCAAAGTCCCCCGGATGCGGATGCTGTCATTGACCACCAGTTCCACGTTTTCCTCGACGCCTGCGGCCCGGCCACCCAGCGCCGCAGCGAGAGCCATCACAAACAAGATCTTTCTCATAGCTTCCTGTCGTTATTTTTCCCTGCGGACAAATGTAGTGCTTTTTCCGGGCGGCTGCGCCGCCCGGTTCCGAAGATAATTCGTACTTTTGACTCTCAACCCGACCGCTTCGGCATCCATCGATGAAAAGACTCCTCCTGCTCCTGCTACTCACCCTCTTTCTGGGAGGCTGCGCAAAAAAAGCGGACGAAGGCCCCGCAGAACGCACCGTACTGGTGTACGTCGCTGCGGCCAACGACCTGTATCCTTACGCCCGGACCAATCTCTCGGACATGATCGACGGCTACGGAAAGACCAACCCGAAGAAAAACCGCCTGATCGTCTATTACGATACGGGCGACGGGGTGCCCCGCCTGCTACAGGTGGATGCTTCCGGAGCACATCCCCTCCAGGAATATCCCGGAGCCAATTCCACCGACCCCGACCAACTCCACAAGGTCGTCTCCCAGGTCCTGCAGGACTTCCCGGCCAAGAGCTACGGGCTGATCCTCTGGTCGCACGCCACCGGCTGGATCCCGAAAGGGTTTCCCCTGGCGGTAAAGAACCAATGGTCCCTCACCGCATTTCCCGCCACGCGAACCTTCGGCAACCAATATTTCGAAGGACAGCGGTACGAAATCGAGATCCCCGATCTGACCAATGCCCTGCCCACCGGTGCCTTCGACTTTATCCTGATCGACGCCTGTCTAATGGGTAGCGTCGAAGTAGCCTACGCCCTGCGCGAAAAAACGGACTACCTGATCGCCTACCCCACGGAAGTCATCGCCGACGGGATGCCCTACCGGGAGATCACCGCCACCCTGTTCTCCGATGCGCCGACGCAGGACTATTGCCGGCAGATCGCCCAAAAATTTTACGAACACTACGATGCCCAAAGCGGCGTGTACCGTTCGGCCTCGGTCGCCCTGGTCAAAACCGCAGGACTGGAAGCCCTCGCCCGCTCGGTGCGCGAAGTGGTGAAGGACAATCCCGAAGTCGCCTCCCTGCCGCTTGCCTCCATACAGCACTACGACTCGTACTCCCGTCCGTTCATGTACGACCTGGACGATTTTATCGGACAGCTCGCCACCCCGGCCCAGTACCAAACTTTCCGGCAGGCGCTGGACAACACCGTCCTGTACCAGGCACACACCGATACGTTTTTCTCGCTGCCGCTGGAGCGTTGCTGCGGTCTGTCGGTCTATATCCCCTCCCAGCCGTACGCCGACTACCTCCCGTACTACCAGGACACCCCCTGGTATCGGGCCTGCTACCTGTAAACGCCCTTTTTCCCGGAGGAATTTCGTCGGTAAAAACCCTCTTTCCGTCCCCGGAATCCCCGCCCCGGTCTATTCTTTTTGCAGACCGGGAGGACGATTTTCTATGTTTGCCGCGTAAAAACGCGTAAAAAACGGTAAAAATGGACGCGAAAAAATTCTTACCCCTGGCCTTTCTGGCGGCGCTCCCCCTGCTGTCCTTCGGCCAAAGCGACACCGCCCAAGTAAAGGTGTGGACGCTGGAGGACTGCATACGGTACGCCCGGGAGAAAAACCTGAACGTACAGAGCGCTCAGGTAAACCTCTTTTCGGCCGAATCGGACATCAAGCAGGCTTCAGCCGCCCGACTTCCCGGCCTCTCGGCTTCCATCTCGCAAGGGCTCACCCATGCCCGCCGGGACATCGAGAGCAACGAAAACGCGTATGCCTATTCGGCCAACGCCCAACTATCCGCCTCGATGACCCTGTACAACGGCGGCAGACTCAACAATACACTCACCCAAAAGAAAACCGAGGCCCAGGCACGTGCCTACGACGTCGCCCGCACGCGCAACGACATCGAGATCAGTGTCACCCAAGCCTACCTCCAGGTGCTCTATGCGCGCGAATCGGTCGGTATCAACCAAAAGACGGTCGAATCCTCGCTCTCTCAGGTAGAACTCTCCAAGGAACTGTACGAAGCCGGCTCGATCGCCTTGAGCGATTACGCCCAGATGCAGTCGCAGTACGCTTCGGACAAGTACCAACTGGTCGCCGCGCAGAACACCCTGGACAAAAGCATCCTCGATTTGAAACAATTGCTGGAATTGGAAGCCGGGTACGACTTCCGGTTGGACTTCCCGGAAATTAGCGACGAGCAGGTGAGCGAGCCCATCCCTTCGTCGCTCTCGGTGTACAACTCGGCTCTCCAATCCATGCCCGAGGTAAAAAGCGCCCAGTTGGGCATCGAATCGGCCAAACTGGGTGAAAAGATCGCCAAAGCCTCCGGGATTCCGTCCCTCTCCCTCAGCGCCGGCATCGGCACGGGATACGCCACCACCTCGTCGGATGCCTTTGCCCGCCAGCTCGACCGGAGCCTGAGCGAAAACGTGGGCTTGTCCCTCTCCATCCCCATCTTTAACAACCGCAACACCCGTACGGCCGTCGAGAAGGCCCGCCTGCAAAGCGTTTCGGCCGATCTCTCGCTCCAGAGCGTAAAGAAAGACCTCCTGAGCACCGTCGAGTCGCTCTGGCAGGATGCCGTATCGGCTCAGAGCCGTTACCAGGCCGCCAGCGAACAGCTCCGCTCGGCTCAGATCAGTTACGACTTGGTCAACCAACAATTTGCCGAAGGGATGAAAAACACCGTCGAACTTCTCCAGGAAAAGAACAACTACCTTTCGGCTCAGATGGAAGCCGTACAGGCCAAATACCAAGCCGTGCTGTCCATCAAACTGCTCAACTTTTATCAGAACAAACCGATCACCTTATAAAACCAACCGCGATGAAAACCATCTTCCATACAGCGCTGCTGCTTGTCGCCGCCTGCTCTCTGGCGGCCTGCGGCGGAGACAAAAACGCCCAGGAATACAATACCGTTACGCTATCCAAAGGGTCCCTGTCCACCACCGTAACCGCTACCGGAACCATCGAACCGATCAACCAAGTCTCGGTCGGCGCCCAGGTATCGGGGATCATTTCCAAGATCTACGTGGACTACAACTCCGAGGTCAAATCCGGCCAACTCCTGGCTCAGATCGACACCTCGCTCATGGCCGCCGAACTCCGTTCGTCCGAGGCATCCCTGGCTTCGGCCAAAGCCGAATACGAATACCAGGAAAAGAACTTCGCCCGCCAAAAAAGCCTGTGGGAAAAGAAACTGATCTCCGATACGGAATACGAATCGGCCAAATACAACTACGACCGCGCCCTGAGTTCGTACAACAAGTCCCAGGCCGATATCGTCAAGGCCCGGAAAAACCTCGGCTACTGTTACATCTACTCCACCGTGGACGGCGTGGTGATGTCCCGGGCCGTTGAGGAAGGCCAGACGGTGGCCTCCAGCTTCAACACCCCCGAGCTGTTCATCATCGCCAACGACCTGCGCAAGATGCGGGTCATCGCCGATGTGGACGAGGCCGAAATCGGTGAAGTCAAGGAAGGTCAGCGGGCCGTCTTCACCGTCGATGCCTTCCCCAACGACACCTTCGAGGGCGAAGTAACCCAGGTGCGCATCAATCCTACCACCGAATCGAACGTGGTAACCTACGAAGTGGTGGTCGACGCCCCCAACCCCGACCTCAAGCTTCTGCCCGGTCTGACGGCCAATGTCACCATCTATACCCTGGACAAACAGGACGTCCTGTCGGTACCCGTGCGCGCATTCCGCTTCAATCCTTCGGGAGCCGTCGCGGTAGGACAGAGCGCCTCGAACCACAAAACCCTGTGGCTGAAAGAGAAAAACGGAAAGCTCAAACAAGTGAACGTAACCACCGGGGTGAGCGACGGCATCTCCACCGAAGTTACTTCGGGCGTAAAGGAAGGCGATGAAGTGGTCGTCTCCGTCCGGGTAAAACGCGAACCCGAAATGTCTTCCTCGGGACAGGAAGAGACCAATCCCTTCATGCCTACCCCTCCCGGCGGAAACCGCAACAAAAACAACAACAAAAAATAACCTTCGCGACCGCCATGGGAAAAAAGATCATCATCTCTCTCCAGGACATCCGGCGGGACTTCCACGTGGGGAACGAAACGGTACACGCCCTTCGGGGAGTATCGTTCGACATTGCCGAAGGGGAATTCGTTACCATCATGGGTACCAGCGGATCGGGCAAGTCCACCCTGCTCAACATCCTGGGCTGTCTGGACACCCCCACCTCGGGCGAATACTACCTGGACGGGGTGTCGGTACGGCAGATGAGCAAAAACGCCCGCGCCACCCTGCGCAACCGCAAGATCGGATTCGTCTTCCAGTCGTACAACCTGTTGCCCAAAACCTCGGCGCTGGAAAACGTGGAGCTTCCCCTGCTGTACAACCCCGACGTATCCGAAAGCCTTCGCAAGCGCAAAGCCACCGAAGCCCTTGAAGCCGTCGGGCTGGCCGACCGCATGCATCACCGTTCCAACCAGATGTCCGGCGGTCAGCAACAGCGCGTGGCCATCGCCCGGGCGCTGGTGAACGACCCGGTGATCATCCTGGCGGACGAAGCCACCGGCAACCTGGATACGCGTACCTCGTTCGAGATCCTGAAAATCTTCCAAAGCCTGCACGCCCAGGGACGCACCATCATCTTCGTCACGCACAACCCCGAGTTGTCGCAATTCTCCAGCCGGAACATCGTCCTGCGCGACGGACACATCACCGAAGACCGGCTCAATCCTTCGATCGCCTTGGCGGCCGAAGTCCTCAAAACCCTTCCGAAAGAAGACGACTAAAGACGATTCCTTTCCATGAACTATAAAAACCTCATCCGCATTGCCCTGCGCGCCCTCTCGGGCAACAAGTTCCGAGGGTTTCTCACCATGCTGGGCATCATCATCGGAGTAGCCTCGGTCATCGCCATGCTGGCCATCGGGCAGGGTTCCAAACGCAGCATCCGCGAACAGATCGCCGAAATGGGTTCGAACATGATCATGATCCATCCCGGGGCCGAACGCCGGGGCGGAGTGCGCATGGATCCCTCGGAGATGCAGTCCCTCAAGATCAAGGACTACCTGGACATCGCTACCCAGACTTCGTACATCGATAAATGCTCGCCGATGGTCCAATCCTCCGGCCAAGTCATCTACGGCGCCCAGAATGCCCAGACCAGCATCTACGGCGTAACCCCCGAATACCTCGACATCCGCAAATATTCGGTAGTCGACGGCGACATGTTCACCCAGGCGGACATCAAAAGTTCGGCCAAAGTGTGCGTAGTCGGACAGACCGTGGTGGACAACCTGTTTCCCAACGGAGAAAACCCCATCGGAAAAGTCATCCGCTTCAAGACCATCCCGTTCCGCATCGTGGGCGTACTGACCTCCAAAGGCTACAACTCGATGGGGCAGGACCAGGACGACCTCATCCTGGCGCCTTACACCGCCGTACAGAAACGCCTGCTGGCCATCACCCACCTGCAAAGTATTTTCGCTTCGGCCATCACCGAGGAAGATACTTACCTGGCCATCGAGGAAATCTCTGAAATCCTCCGTACCAACCACAAGATAAAAGCCGGAGATGAAGACGACTTCACCATCCGCTCCCAGGAAGAAATGAGCAGCATGATGAGCTCGACCACCAACATGATGACCGTCCTTCTGGCCTGCATCGCCGGCATTTCGCTGCTGGTGGGCGGTATCGGGATCATGAATATCATGTACGTCTCGGTAACTGAACGCACCCGGGAGATCGGCCTGCGCATGTCCATCGGTGCCAAAGGCCGCCACATCATGCTTCAGTTCCTGATCGAAGCAGTCATCATCAGCGTAATGGGCGGTATCCTCGGGGTCATCCTGGGAGTAGGCGCTTCGCTGGCCATCAAGATGATCGCCGGATGGCCCATCTACATCCAGATGTGGTCGGTAGTCCTCTCCTTCGCCGTTTGCTCGGTTACCGGGATCTTCTTCGGGTGGTATCCTGCGCGCAAAGCCGCTTCGTTGGACCCCATCGAAGCCTTACGATATGAATAGTGCTTTTTTTCATAGCTATTTTGTGTGCTTTTAGATTGTTTTTCAGTCGGCCGGCCGCACCTTTTGCGGCCGGTTTTTTCATCCGAAAAGCCTTTTGAGAAGAAAAAAACAGTAATTTAGCCTCTCTGGACAAACCCATGGAACTGATGCCCAAGAAACGCCATGCCGCCCTGCTGACCATTGCCATCCACCTGTTGGGATGGGGGTTGCTGTTGGTCTTTCCCCTGCTGATGCGGTGGCAAAACCGCGAAGAAACCGTTACCCTGTCCTGGTACCTGGGATACATAGCCGTTCCCCTGTCGTGCATGGTAGTCTTCTATGCCAACTACCTGCTGCTCATCCCCCGGATACTGTTCCGAAAGAGCTGGAGCCGATTCATCCTGCTGAATATCCTGTTGGTAATCGTCGTTTGGTACGCCGGACGATTGTGGTGGGATTTTTACGTTGCAAATCTCGCCGACGCCATACCGCGCCCCCCGAAAAAGGACCGAGACCTTCCGCATCTGATGTTCTTTGCCCGCGACATGATGTCCTATGCCCTGACCGTCGCCCTGGCCGTAGCCATCAAGATGACCTCCCGCTGGCAGCAGAGCGAACGCCAGCGCCACGAAGCCGAACGGCGGCGCAGCGAAGCCGAACTGGCCAATCTGAAAAACCAGCTCAACCCGCATTTCCTGTTCAACACCCTCAACAACATCTACGCCCTGGTCGAAGTAGCCCCCGAAAAAGCCCAACACGCCGTCCACGAACTCTCCCGACTGCTGCGTTACGTTCTCTACGAAGACGGCCCGGCCATGGTCCCCCTGGAAAAGGAACTGGAATTCCTGCGCAGTTACATCGACCTGATGTCCCTGCGCACCGGAAAAAACGTCACCCGGACCATCCGCCTATCGGCGGACGATCCGCAAGCCTCCGTCGCCCCGCTTATCTTTATCTCGCTGGTGGAAAATGCCTTCAAACACGGAGTCAGCCCCACCGAAGCCTCCTTCATCGACATCGACATCCACACCGAATCCGGGAACATCGTCTGCCGCACCGCCAACAGCAACTTTCCCAAAAACGATACCGACCGAAGCGGATCGGGCATCGGCCTGCGCAACCTCGAACGCCGTCTCAAACTCCTCTACGGCAGCCATTATACCTTCACGCGCGGCGTAAAGGACAACGCCTACCGCTGCGAACTCATCCTTCCCGTAAAACCCTCGGCCTCATGAGCACCCCCCTTTCGACCCTGATCGTCGATGACGAACCCCTCGCCCTGGACCTGATGGAGCGCTACGTGCTCCGCACCCCCTTCCTGCGCCTGGAAGCCAAATGCTCCGGCGGAGCCGAAGCACTGGAAGCGCTGGCCGGCGGAGGCATCGACGTCGCTTTTCTCGACATCCAGATGCCCGGCATGAACGGCCTGGAGCTCTCGCGCCTGGCAGGAGACCGCACCCGGGTCATTTTCACTACCGCCTTCCAACAATACGCCCTCGAAGGTTTCCGGGCCGATGCCATCGACTACCTGCTCAAGCCCATCGACTACAACGAATTCCTCCGCGCCGCCCACAAAGCCCTGAAATGGTTCTCGCTCACCCGCGAAAAAACAGAACCGGCTCCTTCGGCACCGACCCACACCTACCTGCTGGTGCGCTCCGACTACCGGCAAGTGCGCATCGACACCTCCGACATCCTGTACATCGAAGCCTTGAAGGACTACGTAAAGATATTCCTGGCCTCCTCTGCCCAGCCGGTGATCACCCAAAGCAGCCTGAAAAGCCTGGAAGAGCGCCTTCCCGCCGGGCAATTCATGCGCATCCACCGCTCGTACATCGTCCGGCTGGATGCCGTGAAGATCATCGAACGCAGCCGGGTAGTCTTCGGGAAAACCTACCTCCCCATATCGGACACCTGCCGCGACGACTTCCTGCGCGCCCTCGAAGGGCGATCTATCCCGCAATAGACAAAAACGATCCGCCCGACCTTTGACCTCCCGGGAGAAAACCGTACTTTTGTTTCTGCACAGTTCCCCACCGAGCGGACAGGTGCATTTCACGGCCTGCGGCCGTGAGCGCCGCTTGCGCGGCGCACGCTTGGGGAGAAAACGAAACACACACCCTTAAAAAAACAACCCACGTATGGAAAACCCCGTAGAACGCGTAAAAATATTCATCATCGGCTCCGGCCCCGCCGGATACACCGCCGCCATCTACGCCGCCCGTGCCGACCTCGCCCCCGTACTGTACACCGGACTGGAGATGGGCGGACAACTGACCAAAACCACCGAAGTGGAAAACTTCCCCGGCTTCCCCGAAGGCGTGGACGCCAACCTGCTGATGAGCCAGATGGAACAACAAGCCCGGCGTTTCGGCACCGACATCCGCATGGGCACCGTCACCCGCGTCGCACTCGCCCGGGAAAAGGGCCAAGCACACCGCGTGGAGATCGACGGAGAAAAGACCCTCGAAGCCCAAGCCCTGATCGTAGCCACCGGCGCCTCGGCCCGCTGGCTCGGACTGCCCTCCGAAGAACGTCTGAAAGGCTTCGGCGTATCGGCCTGCGCCACCTGCGACGGATTTTTCTACCGGGGGAAGACCGTCGCCGTAGTGGGAGGAGGCGATTCGGCGTTGGAAGAAGCCGACTACCTGTCCAAGATCTGCGCCAAAGTATACCTGATCGTACGCCGGGATGCATTCCGCGCCTCGAAAGCCATGCAAGCCCGCGTAAGCTCCAACCCCAAGATCGACATCCTCTGGAACAGCCGTATCGACGAAATCCTCGGTCAGCAAGCCGTCGAAGGTATCCGGATCAAGAGCAACATAGACGACTCCGCCCGGGAAATCGCCCTGGAAGGCGTATTCGTAGCCATCGGCCATCACCCCTCCACCGAGCTTTTCGCCGGCCAACTCGACCTCTCGCCCGAAGGCTACATCCTCACCCAGGCCGGCACCTCGCTCACCAACCTCCCCGGAGTCTTTGCCGCCGGCGACGTCCAGGACAACCGCTACCGCCAGGCCATCACCTCGGCCGGGTCGGGTTGCAAAGCCGCCCTTGACGCCGAAAAATACCTCGCCGAGCTGTAAACTCCACGAGCCCGTTCAACCGTGCGGCCGGCAGGGAATCCCCTGCCGGCCGCACGCTGTTTTTGCCCGCCTGAAAGAGAAAGCGGGTGCCTGTCTTTATATTCC
>ERZ827181.1272-NODE-1272-length-28241-cov-4.401653_pt1 | contig 28241 bp, 19 predicted proteins | sample MGYA00519778_ERZ827181 | MGnify/ENA primary metagenome ERZ827181 (study PRJEB31778, sample SAMEA3449273) | human gut metagenome | biome: human gut; feature: human-associated habitat; material: faeces | place: United Kingdom | collected 2010/2012 ...
TAACGACCCTGATGAACGTATACAACAAGATCACGGGCAAAAACGAAAAGGCGATTGCCATCGGCGGAGGCACCTATGTCCACGATATCCCCGGCGGGGAGGACAACGGTGACGCCCGTACGGGCGATGCCTTCGACGGGGCCGGCCCCGTCCTTGATGACGGTGGAATGCCCCACGCGCACGCCCTTGACGTCGGTGACGGCGTTGTATTCCCCGCAGGGGAATCCGTCGATGCGCGCGATGTCTCTGATTCTCATGACTCGGTTCCTTGCTGCCAGTTGAAAGACCAATGGACCTGCGTGACGTAGCGGGAAAGCTCTTCGGCGGTTCCGGATTCGAACAGCTCGATGATCCGGTCGTGCTCGGCGTGGTTGACCGCGCAGAACGCCTTGCCCCAGTCCCTCAGGGAGAACTGGAACAGCCGGAGCCGGTTGATGCGCAGGAGCTTCTTGAGGAGGGAGCTGGTTTCCAGCTCAAGGTACGTTTCATGGAAGGCCAGATTGATGCGGTTATACTCGTCGTTGGAAATGTCCTGGGTGCCGGGGTACATCCGGGCGTTGAGATCCTTCAGGCGGGCAACGTGCTCCGGCGTTACGCGGGGGAACACGTTGCGGATGACCTGCCCGTCAAGCACGCCGCACACCTCGTAAATCTCGCGCTTCTCCTCTTCGGAGAGGGCATTCACCATGACCCCGCGCTGCGGATAGAGGGTAACGAAGCCTTCCGCCTGAAGTTCCAACAGGGCGTCGCGCAGCGGCGTCTTGCTGATATTGAGGGTCTCGGCCAGCTTGTTGAGGCTGATGGTCTCGCCGGGGGCGATGGCCCCCTGCTGGAGATCCGAGAGGATCCGCTCGTAAACAGCCGTCCTCAAAAGGCCGGGATTCGTATTCAGTGTGATCATGCTGGTGTTCCTTACTGTTGAGATACTAGTATACTAATATATTACTCGACACAAGGCTTGCGTTCCTTTTTTCCCAAAATATTTTTGGATTTCCCATCCGTCTCTGTTTTTTGATAAAAAAGCAGCCTTCCTTGTCCACGGCCTTCCCCGGAAAACGCGAAAACCCCGCGAGAGGCGGGGCTTTCGGCTGGATCGGCTGGATTTCCTTGGGCGGTTTCCTGTCGGCTCTTTCGGAAAAGGAGCCGGCGATATCCCAACGTCAAAACCTTCATGCCGGGCCAGGGGGCGCCCCTTGCGGAGTGCAGAGGCGGAGCCTCTGCCGGGGTATGGGGCACCCGTCCGAACGGACGGCAAAACGGGCCTCCCCGCTAGTGCGCGAACAGCGGCGCGACGTCCGGGCTGCGGAGTATCCGGGCGCAGGCGCTTTCCGCGTCGCGCAGGCATTCCCCGAGGTCGAGGGTCGCATACTTCCCGTCCCGGTACAGGAAAACGCCGTCGACCATGGTCGCCTCCACGTTCTCGTGCGTGGCCTGATAGACCACCTGCGCCACCGGGTCGCGCCCGATGCGGGGAGCCATGTTCAGCCTGTCCGGGTTGATGACGGCAAGGTCGGCCTTCTTGCCGGGTTCGAGGGAGCCGAGCTCATCCTCCTGCCCCAGAGCCCGCGCACCGCCGAGGGTGGCCATTTCCAGCGCCTGAAGCGGTGACAGGGCCGTGGGGCGGTTGGTGCGCACCTTCTGGAGGATGCCCGCCTGCCGCAGCTCCACGAGCGCGTCCATATGGTTGTGGGCCCCGTCGAGCCCGAGCGCCACACGGCACCCGGCGGCAAGCATCTCGTCGATGCGGGCGATGCCGGACGCAAGCTTCATATTGGAGGACGGGCAGTGCACGGCATGGGTGCCCGTGTCCGCGAGGATGCGGATCTCGTCGTCGTCGATCCAGATGCAGTGGGCGAGGATCACGTCCTCCCCGGTGTAGCCGATGGAGTGCAGGTAGCGGAGGTTGCGCATGTGGACGAGGCTTTCCACATAGGCGCACTCGCCCTTGTTCTCGGAGGCGTGGGTGTGCAGGCGCACGCCGTTGGCCCTCGCCATGTCCCGGGTGCGCGTGAGGAGCGTTTCCGTGCACGAGGGCACGAAGCGCGGCGCGAAGGCGTAACGGAGCCTGCCCCCCGCGCTCATGTGCCAGCGGTTCATGAGCCGTTCGCTTTCGCGGAGGCAGGTTTCGGTATCCTCCATGAGCGCGGCGGGAACGTCCGTGCCGCCCAGATCGAGCATACACTTGCCGAACAGCCCGCGCATCCCCACGTCGCGCATGGTTTCGAAAATGGCGTCCTGACAATGGGCCGTGCCCATGTCGATGAAGGCCGTGACCCCGCTGCGCAGCCCTTCGGCGGCGGCGAGGCGGGCGGCCGCCGCGTTGGTTTCGGGCGTGTGCGCGCCTTCGAGGGGCCAGATGCGGCGCTGGAGCCAGTCCATGAGTTCCATTTCGTCGGCCAGCCCCCGGAACAGCGACTGCGTGACGTGCATATGGCTCTGGATGAGGCCCGGGATGACGATGCGCCCGGAAAGGTCGACCCGTTCCGCGCCAGCGTTTTCCGGGCGTCCGGCCAGCCCCGGCCCCATGTCCGCGATGACGCCGTTTTCGATGAGTATGTCCGTGTCCAGGACGTCCCGCGTTGGGTTCATGGTGATGACGGTTGCGTTGGCGAGCAGTGTGCGCATGTGTTTTCTCCTGTCGTGGATCGTGGCGTCACGTTGTGGTTGGCTGGTCTGATGAGTGGTGGTGGGGGATGCCCGGAGGCAGGAACTCAAGGCTCCCTCCCCGGATCCGCCGTACGGCGCCCCTCCCGCAAATATTCCGGCTGGCGGGGAGTGCGGAAGGGGGCGGGGAGGACGCTTCCGGGGGGCCCTTACTCCGCATACTATGCCGTATCGTGTGATAACGGAATGTGCGTTCCGTTGCCATGCGGGGCCGGGCCCGCCCGTTTCCCGTGTTGGCATTCTGAGGCCGCCGCGCCTTTTTTCAGCTTGCGGCCCATCGCCTCCGCCGTGTACCGTGTGGTTATTCTTTCAGGATCGCTTGCGGCAAGCTCTCCGGAGCCGCAAGCCCGGGGGTTCGGCGTTGTGTTGGCTTTTTGAACGGCTCTCACGTGTTATCCTCAAGGAGTTCCTTATGCGGTGCATTGAAAAGACGCTGTACACGAATGGGCGGATCGTCACGATGGACGCCGCCGGGACCGTCGCCGAGGCGGTGCTTGTGGCCGGGAACGTCATCGAGGCCGTGGGCTCGAAGGACGGGCTGGCGGCGCTGGCCGGGCCCGGCTGCCGGACCGTCGACCTCAAGGGCGCGTCCCTCTACCCCGGCTTCATCGACACGCACAGCCACGCTTCGCTGTACGCCATGTGGAAAACGCACTGCCGCTGTCCGGGCATCGCGCACCTCGAGGACGTGTACCCCCTGATCCGCAAGCAGGCCGAACGGGTGCGGGACGGCGACGGGATCGTGGTCTACAATTTCGACGATACCGACATCCCGGAGCGGCGCGGCCCGACCAAGCGGGAGCTCGACGCGGTGATGCCCGACCGGCCCGTGCTGGTCTTCCACATTTCGGGGCATACCTGCTACGCCAACTCGAAGGCGCTGGAACGCATCGGCGTCAACCCGGACGCGCCTTTCGACGACGTGAACGTGTTCCTCGGCAAGGACGGCCTGCCCAACGGGTACATTGCGGAAGAGATGGCCTTCAAGGCCATGGGCGAACTCATGCCCGCGCTGGATCAGGAACGCCACAAGGCCCTCGTCCGCGAGTGCGTGGCGGAGTACAACGCACAGGGCTTCACCTCCGCGCACGACTCGGCGGTGGGCATCGGCAACCTGAGCGCCGAAACCGTGTACCGCACCTATAACCAGCTGTACGAATCCGGCGAGCTGAACATGCGCGTCTATCTGGCGACGATGGAGCAGCCTTTCCGCAGGCTGGAGCCCACGGGCCTCCTCGACGGGCCGGGCAACCGCTTCGTGCAGTACTCGGCGGTCAAGACGCTTGCGGACGGCTCCATCCAGGCCGGGACCGCCGCCATCCCCGAAGGGTATTTCTTCGATCCCTCGCTCAGGCCGGGCATCATCGGCACGCAGGACTACTGGGACGAGATGGTCTACCACTGGCATTCGCGGGGCCGCCAGCTTTCCATCCACTGCAACGGCGTCGGGGCCATCGAAACCATCGTCACGGCGGTGGAACGGGCGCAGGCCCGCTGCCCCCGCAAGGACGCCCGGCATCTGATCATCCATTGCCAGATGGCGACCGACGAGCACGTCCGGCGCATGAAGGAGGCGGGCATCCTGCCCTCGTTCTACGGGCTGCACGTCTGGAACTGGGGCGACCGGCACCGGGACATCTTCCTCGGCCCGGATCGGGCGGCGCGCCTTGATCCCGCCGGAAGCGCGGTGCGGGAGGGGCTGCCTTTCTCGCTCCACGCCGACACGCCGGTGCTGCCGCAGATGACCATGCTCTCCATCCATACCGCCGTGAACCGCGAAACCAAGGGCGGCGCGGTGCTCGGCCCGGATCAGCGCATCTCCACGCTGGAGGCCGTGCGCGCCTACACCTCCTACGCGGCGCTGTTCAGCCACAGCGAGGCGTGGCGGGGCACCATCGAGCCCGGCAAGGTCGCGGACTTCGTGATCCCCTCGGAAGATATTCTGGAAGCCCCGGCCGGGCGGCTCAAGGGCATCGCCTTCGCCGCGGCCATCGTGGACAACAGGGTCGTGCACGGGCAGCTTCCTTAAAGCGGAAAACGGGGAAAATAGGGAAAGGGGGAAACCTTTCTGAGGAAAGGCATTTCCCTCCCTTCCCAAAACCTGCCGGATCGGAGCCCATCCCACCAATTTTCAAAGATTTTTGACTTTATCGAATCCCTGTTCGCAGTATTCCCCGATTTCTTTTGAGTCGGGGCGGCACATCGGAAAACGGACGCCCTCCGCATTGGAGGGGGCATCCGTTTTTTGCGAGGGGGAAAGGGTGGTGTGCGGTCCCGCCCTTTTCATGGGGGCCGCGCGGGGGACGGGATTCTCAGCGCAGCCTGTTTTTCTCGTATTGCGGGCCGATGACCTTCATATACAGCACGGCGGAGAAGAACAGCATGATCAGGCCGAGGATGAACGCGTCGTCGAAGCTGGATATTTCCGCGATGAGCCCGCCGAGGAGCACGGCCGCGCCGATGCCCACGTCCCACGCGATGAGGTAGGTGGCGTTGGCCGTGCCGCGCCGGGTGGGTTCGGCAAGGTTGATGAACAGGGTCTGGTAGGAGGGCGACATCATCCCGAAGCCGAGCCCGAAGGCCACGGCTGAGCCGAAGAACACGGTTTCCGTGGGCACGAAGAGGAAGAGCAGGGAGGCCAGCAGGATGGTGCCCTTGCCGCCGAGGATGAGGCGGCCGATGTAGCCCTTGTCGATCATGCCGCCCGCGAAAAGGCGGCTGAGGATGAGCCCGAGGGACATGAGCAGGAAGAAGTAGCCGGGGTTCGCCATGACGTGGCGCTCCCGGGCGAAGACGGACAGGTAGTTGACGAGCAGCCCGTACACGAAGGCCATGAGCACCAGCCCGATGAAGGCATAGGTGCCTTTTTTCAGGAAAAAGCGATCCAGCGAGATTTTTTCGCCGCGGCTGACGGTCACGCGCTGCTTTTTGACCAGCAGGCCGAGCAGGATGCCGCCCGCCGCGCAGCCCATCGCGGTGATGAACACGGCGTCGTATGATCCGGCCTCAAGGACGAGCATACCGATCATGGGGCCGAGGGCCATAGCGAGCGATCCCATCATCCCGTACAGGCCGATGCCCGTGCCGAGCTTGGCGATGGGGATGACGTCGACGGCGAGGGTGGCGGCGGAGGTGGAAAGCGCGCCGAAGCTCATGCCGTGCAGTGCCCGGACGATGCCCACGAGCGCCAGCGCGTTGAACAGCAGGTATCCCTCAAACTGGGCGGCGAACAGGATACCGCAGACGAGGAACAGTATCTTGCGCGGGAACTGGTCCGCCAGAAAGCCGGAAAGGGGGCGCATGACCAGCGCGCCGATCATGTACGCGGAGAGGATGATGCCCACGACGGATTTGGAGGCGTGCAGGCCGTCGAGCAAGTAGATCGGCAGGACGGGCACCATCATGAAGCTGGCGATGAAGAACAGCAGGTTCGCGGAACAAACGGCAATAAAGCTCGGCGTGAACAACGCCTCTTTGGGACAAAGGCGACGGCGCATCAGGGCTCCTTTGTGTTGTCCGCGAAAGGCGGAAAGCCCTCCCGGACTCTCCGGCCTGGCAACGCGCCAGCCGTGAAGGGATCTGCGGCCCGCCCGGAGGCGGCCTGCGATGACGTTACGTGTTTTGAAACGGAGCCGCAAGGCCGCAAAAAGGCGGGCGCAACCCGCCATAATCCGGCGTAAAGCCTAGTTCGGCGTCGACAAAGGACATTCTCCGGGAAGGCGTTGGATGGTTTTTCTGGGCGCGTTCCGGCCCCATGCCGGTACTGCCGAAACGGCGGGAAAAAAGGCTTGAAAGAAAATCCCGCACGCACCGGGAAAGCTGCAAACAGGGATTCGATAAACACGAAAGCCTTGGGAAGGGAGGGCCTCCCCCCGTCAAGGGCCGGAGGGGACGAAAAAGCCGCCCGGGGGAGTGTCCGGGCGGCTTTTTCATGCCTGTTCTGGCTGCGGCTGAAGGGGCTTCTTCCGGATTATGCCGGAGCGCCCGCCAGCCGCGAGATGGAGGACGCGGTGGCGAGGAGCGAGGGCAGGGTTTCGTCGATGAAATCCTGACATGTTTCCGGCGTCACCTTCTTGAGCAGGCTGGTGACGATGATCGCGGCGGGCTTGCCGTCGGCGTCGGAGACGGGAGCGGACACGCTGATTTCCTTTTCGATGAACTCCCCGGCCTGCCAGCAGTACCCCTGTTCACGGGCCTTCCTGACCTCGTCGAGCAGTTCCATGGGGTCGACGCGCGTATGCGGGGTGAGCTTGCGGCGTTCCATGCTCTCGATGAGCGCGAGCGCGTCCTCATCGGAAAAGAACGAAAGCAGCATCCGGCCCCCGGCGGAGCTGTAGGCGGGCAGGCTTTCCCCGAACAGCGAGGCCTCGTGGTAGTATTTCAGCCACAGGCGGACGACGTAGGTGATGTCCGTGCCGTTGAGTACGCACATGTTGACGGCCTTGCGCAGATCCTCGCGCAGGTCGATGAGCGCGGGCATGGCGAGGGCGAACAGCTTGCGCGAGCGCAGGTAGTTGAAGCTGTGGGTCAGGATGCGCGGGGTGAGGTAGTATTTGCGCCGGGCCTGATCCTTGCCGAGGTAGCCCATCTGGTAGAGCGTGTTCGTCAGGCGCTGGACGAGGTTTTTCTCGAACCCGGTGATGCGGACGAGATCCGTGATGCCAAGCAGCGGCGCGCCGTCCCTGAAGCTCTCCAGAAGCACCATCCCCCTAGCGAGGGATGCCACATAGAGAGGGCTGGCCTGTTGCAGATCATGCGGTTGTGTTTCGTCCTTCATGCGTTCCCCGGTTTCGAAATCCCGATCGGACATCGGGAAGGTTTGCCCTGCGGCGCGTAAGGGGGCATCCCGGCACGCCGTCCCATCCAACGCAAAAGGCCACGCTCTTCCCTTGGGCCGGGGATGGGCATCCGCTCCCGCACCGCCGTTTACGCCAAGCACCGTCTCCGGCGCGGAATCCGCCGGAGACGGTGCCTCGGGTTCGAGCCGTGCGGCCTTTTACCGGGCGTCTTGCGGTATCCACCATTCCTGTTCTCCGCGCGGGGTGGAAATGTATTCCGGCCAGCGGAAATGCACCGGCGCGGGCGCGCCCGCGGGCATCAGCGGCGCGATCCACCGGCTGCCGCCGATGCCGCCGCCCGTGCGTTCGGCGAATTCCGCCTTGGCCCGTGCGAGTTCGTCCGGGCAGGCCATCAGGTCCAGAACCGTATACCCGATGGTCCGCGCCGCGCTGAAAATCGTGGGATCGATGCATTCACGTTTGCCGCCCATCGCATTCCACACCCACATGGGCAAAACGTGCTCCGGCGCATCGTCCGGACGCTCGACCATGCACCGCCCGATGAACAGCCGCACCGTGGGCGCGTGCCACGTGTACTCCACGTAGTCGTCGGACATGAAATGCGTCTGCCACGGCGGGAGCCCTTCCCGGAGCGCCCTGTCCGCCTCAAGCGGATCGTGGAGTACGCTGCATTCCGGCATGATGGGCCGTTCCGGCGGCGTGTGCCCGAGGTTCCTCAGTATCTGCCGCCCGAACTCCTGCGCCTCTTCCCCGAACTGCGGCGGCCCCGCCAGCTCCATGTTGCGGTAGGCGAGCCGCGCCAGCGCGTGGTTCGGCAGGCCGATCCGGTTCTTCTGCACCCAGTCGCCGCGCACTTCGCAGTGCGTGATCGCCGCCACGTGCTTGGCGTTGTTCTCGAGGACTTCCGCGATGCGGTCCTGCATTTCCAGCGTGGGCGCGCGCCAGCAGTAGTAAATCTGCCCGAGGCGCGGGGCGAGATGGTCCGCAGTGGCCTGTCCGCCCACAAGTATAGCCTCACTGATATACCATCCTCCCGAGCGAGGCAACATGGAGGTATTGGTGTAGCGGCTGGTCGTATACATGAGGCACACGGCATCGAGCGCGCCGGGGGCTCTGGCCACCACCTGCTGGAGCGGCATGAGCATACGGCCGTGCGCCTCGCCCCACGTTTCGGGGTGGGTGCACTCGAAGGTGAACACGCGGCCATAGCTGCTCCCGCAGTGGATGTCCCAATAGACGGTGTTGCACAGCGACAGGCGGCAGCTCGGGTGGAAGCTGATGAAGGCGTCCACGTCGTCGTAATACCCGTTGGCGGCGTGCAGGGGCTTTGAGCCGCACATCTTTTCCGCAGGCTCGCCAAAGAATTTGATCCGGCCCGGGATGCCGTAACGCCGCATGGCGTCCTTGGCGGCCAGCACCCCGGCGAGCGAGCCCATGCCGAGCGCGGAATGGGGGTCGGTGTGCCCGGCGGCGTAACGGTTGAGCCCTTCGCGGGGGCATTCGTAGGGCACTTGCTCCTGCGAGTTGGCGGGGGTGGCGTCGTATTCGGCATAGGCCCCCACGGTGGGGCCGCCCTTGCCGTTTTCCCAGACGGCGCAGAAGGCCGTGGGCATACCCGCGCTGCCTTCCTCGACGGTAAAGCCTTCTTTGCGGAGCCTGTCCACGTACCACGCCGCCGACCGGTATTCGCGCCAGGCCGGTTCGGCCAGCCGCCAGATGATCTGATGCCAGTCGGAAATGTCCTGCGCGTGGCGTTCGATCCAGCCTCGGGCGTGAATCTTGTATTCGTTCATCGTGAACCTCCGGTTTCGGTATGGCGGTGGCAGGCGACGCGCTTGCGGGGGGCGGCCTCCACAAGCGGCGGCGTGACGCAACGGCAGATGTCCAGCGCGCACGGGCAGAGCGGGGCGAAGCGGCAGCCCGGCGGGGGGTCCACCGGGCTTGCCGCCGGGCCGGAGGGGAGCGCCTCCGGCTCCTGCCGCCTGCGGGGATCGGCGGAAGGGACAGCCGCGAGCAGGGCCCGCGTATAGGGGTGCAGGGGATTGGCGAACAGGCTTTCGGACGTGCCCGTTTCCACGATCTGGCCGAGGTACAGGACGGCGATGTCGTCGCAGATGTACTGGATCACCCCGAGATCGTGGGAGATGAACAGGTAGCTGAGGCCGAGATCGTCTTGCAGCCTGCGCAGGAGGTTGAGGATCTGTGCCTGTACCGCGACGTCGAGGGCGGAGACGGGCTCGTCGCAGCAGAGGAGTTCCGGGCGGCTGGCGAGCGCGCGGGCGATGGCGATGCGCTGGCGCTGGCCGCCGGAAAACTGGTGCGGGAAGAGCCGGGCCTGATCCGGGCGCAGGCCCACGGCCTCCATGAGCCGCAGTACCTCGCCGCCGCGCTCTTCCCTCGGGCCGACGTTGAGAAGCTCCATCGGCTCGCGGATGATGTCCCCGGCCCGGCTGCGCGGGTTCAGGGAGGAATACGGATCCTGAAAGATGAACTGGACCCGCCGCCGGAAGGCGGACAGGGCGTCGCCGTGCAGGGGGAGGACGCTTTCCCCGTCGAGCAGGACGTCGCCGGAGGCGGGCTTCACAAGGCGCATGACCCCCCGGGCCACGGTGGTCTTGCCGCTGCCGCTCTCGCCGACGAGCCCGAGCGTCCGGCCCCGCTCCAGCGTGAAGGAAACGTCGTCCGCCGCGTGTACGAAGCGCTGGCGGTCGAAGAAGTGGCGCTTCATGGCCGGGAAGCGGATGTGCAGGCTCCGGACTTCAAGCAGAGGGATGCCGTCTGTGGGTGCGGTCATGGGAGGCTCCTTTCGGACGGGGCGGCCCTGAAGCAGGCCGTACCGCGTCCGCCGGACGTCGTGAACGGGGGGCGTTCCGCGAAGCAGTCGGGCTTGGCCAACGCGCAGCGGGGCGCGAAGGCGCAGCCGGGCCCGATGTCCCGGATGGACGGGACCATGCCGGGGATTTCCTGGAGCGGCGCGCTCCGCTTGCCTCCGTCGCGGCAGAGGTGCGGGATGCAGGCGATGAGCCCCTGCGTGTAGGGGTGGCGCGGATCGAGGAGGATGTCTTCCGCCGTGCCGGATTCCACGCATCGGCCCGCGTACATCACGATCACCCGGTCGGCCATTGTGGCGATGGAGCCCATGTCGTGGGTGATGAAGAGGATGGCGGTCCCCAAGTGGCGCTGCGTGTCCTTGAGCAGCCGGAAGATCTGCGCCTGCACGGAAACGTCCAGCGCGGTGGTGGGCTCGTCCGCGATGAGCACGGCGGGGCGGCAGGCCAGCGCGATGGCGATCATGACCCGCTGGCGCATCCCGCCCGAAAGCTCGAAGGGGTAGTTGCGCACCCGGATTGCGGGCTCGGGGATGCCGACCTCGGCCAGCAGTTCCGCCGCCTTTTCCCATGCGGCGCGGCGCTCCAGCCCTTCGTGGAGCATGAGGGTTTCCGCGATCTGGTCGCCCACCGTGAACACGGGGTTGAGCGCGGTCATAGGCTCCTGGAAGATCATCGAGATATAGTTGCCGCGCAGGCCCTGCATCTTATCCGCCGGGGTCTTGGCAATGTCGTAGGCCTTGTCATTGCCGAGGTTCAGCCGGATGGCACCCTCGACGATCTGGCCCTGGGGGCGCTGCAAAAGCTGCATCAGGGACAGGCTGGTGACAGACTTGCCGCAGCCGGACTCGCCGACGACGCCGACGGTCTTGCCGATGGGCACTTCAAACGAGACGCCGTCGACGCTCTTGACGACGCCGGTGTCGGTGAAGAAGTAGGTGTGCAGGTTATCGAACTCCACCGCGTTGGCGGGGTCCTTCATCTGGGTGGTGTACTCGGACTCGGGCACGTTGCGGCGCTTGCGGCGCTTTTCGTACTGGTCCGTGATGCGGCGGTTTTCCTTGGAGATACGCCGCGACTCTTTGGCGGAAAGGTATCCGTCCTGATTTTTAGCCATCGTGTGTTTCTCCTTCCAATCAGCGTTTCATCTTGGGGTCAAACGCATCGCGCAGACCGTCGCCCACAAAGTTGAAGCCCAGAACGGTGAGCAGCAGGCAGACACCGGCAGGGATCCAGATGAACAGGTAGTTCGTCATGACGTAGGCGTTGTTGACGTCGTTGATGATGTTGCCCCAGGAGGCAAACGGGTATTTGACGCCCAGACCCAGGAAGGACAGCGTGGCTTCGGTCAGGATGGTGGAGCCGAGGCCCATCGTGCAGGTGACGATCAGCTGCGGGATGACGTTGGGGATCAGGTGGCGGAAGATGCGGTGCCAGATCTTGATGCCGCATGCCTCGGTGGCCAGCATGAACTCCTGCTCGCGCAGGGACAGAATCTGGCCGCGGACCAGACGGGCAATGCTCGGCCAGCCGAGGAAGCCCAGGATCAGCATCAGGTACATCATGCGCTTCCAGGAATCGACGCGCATCGCGTCCATGGCCGCACCGATGATGATGATGACGGGCATCGAGGGGATGCAGTAGAAAACATCGACGATACGCATAATAATGTTGTCGATCCAGCCGCCGAAGTAGCCGGAGATGCCGCCCATCAGGATGCCGAGGGACGCTTCGATGACAACAACGATGAAGCCGATGATCAGCGAGACACGTCCGCCGTACATCAGGCGGGTCAGCATGTCCATACCGTTGGTATCGGTGCCCAGCCAGTGCTCCTTGTTGGGGCTTGCGTAACGGTCAAACACATAGGTTTCCGTCATCTGCTTAACACTCCAAACGCCGGTGCTGGCATCGTACACGATGTCATACTCGGCTTCGTTGCCGTCGGCATCGGTGTAGGTGAACTCGGTAATATTATCGTCAATGGCTTCTTCCAGGCGGTCGCGGAAGTCACGGCTGATGACCACGCTGGCATCGGCAGCGGAAACAACAAAGCGGCCGATATAGGCAACTTCGCTGCCGCTCTGGATAATATTGCCGTCAGCGTCCAGTTCATAATCCTGGCCATCGGCAGTAAAGGTGGTCTCCCCTGCTGCCTGGGCAGTCAGGGCGGCCAGCTTGGCATCAAAGCTCAGCTCGGCCACGCCGTCCGCTGCGGTGACCATATCCTTAGAGGCATAAGCCAGCACAGTGCGGCCCTGGCGGAAGACGTACAGGTCCTCGTTCAGGGTTTCCACTTCGTAATCGTTATCTTTATAGGTAAAGGTCTCTTCACCCTTCTTGATGGCCTCGTTGCCCTTGCTCTGGGCAATGGAGCCGAACTCCTGGCCATCGGCAACAACAAAGCGCAGTTTATCGTTGCGGGTCACACCCACATACTCTTTGGACATCTGGGTGTAGGTGTAGAACTGCTGGTCCTGGCCGTAAGGGCTGACCACGCCGCCAATGAAGGAAAAGACGAACATGGCAAGCAGCATCGTCAGGCCCACAACGGCCAGACGGTTGCGGAAGAACCGCTTGGCAACCAGCGCGCCGGGCGAAAGCACCTTAACGCGGCGGTCGTCGTTCAGGGAGTACTGCTCCTTTTTGGGGGTGTTGTTCTGGGTATTCTCACTCATGGGTGCAGTCTCCTTTCTTTAAGAAATGCGCACGCGCGGGTCAACCACTGCGTACATGATATCAGTCAGCAGGTTGCTGACCAGGGTAAGCACCGCCATAAAGGACAGGTAGAACATGGTGAACGGGATATCGCCCGCAACCATGGACTGGTAAGAGATGTAGCCGATGCCGGGGATGGAGAACAGGGTCTCCGTGATCAAGGCACCGCTGAACAGGCCGGGCAGGGAACCGCCGATGATGGTAACCAGCGGAATCAGGGTGTTGCGGAATGCGTGCTTATAGATGACCACATGCTCCGAAAGGCCCTTGGCGCGGGCGGTACGGATATAGTCGGCGTTCAGCACTTCCAGCATGTTGGTGCGGGTGTAACGCATGGTAGAGCCGATGGAAACAATGACCAGCGTGACGATGGGCAGCACCAGATGGTTGGCGCGGTCACAGAACTGGCCCCACGAGCTGAGCTGGGCATAATCACGCCCGACCAGGCCGTACAGGTCAAACCAGCCAAGCTTGACAGAGAACAGCAGCTTGAGCAGCGTGGCAAAGAAGAAGCTGGGCAGAGAGATGCCCACCAGAGCCACAGCGGTGATGACGTAATCGGTACGGGAATACTGTTTGGTAGCAGCCAGGATGCCCAGGGGCACAGCGATGATCATGGACACCACAAAGGAGATGCCGCCCATGACAACAGACAGACCAATAACTTCCTGGAATTTTTGAACAACAGGGACGTTCCACTTCCAGCTGTCACCGAACTGACCGTGCACTGCGCTGGACAGCCAGGTCATGAAACCGGGCAGGATGCCCTTATCCAGACCATAGGCTGCGTTGAGCTGATCCAGCCATTCCTGATACGGTTTTGCGCCCGGTGCCTGGGACAGCTGCATGGCCATGTTCTCGGCAAAAGAGCTGGGCAGGCTGCGCATCATCACATAGATGATGAAGGTAACGCAAAACAGGATCACAAAAGAAAGCAGGATACGCTTGATGACGTAGTTTCGCACTTGAAAAATCGTTCCTTCCTTCGCGGGCAGGGAGGCCGCGTTTTTAATGGCTGCGCCGCATGGCTCCAAAATACACATGAGCCGGGGCCTTGTAGCTTCGCCTATGGTGTACCTAAAAAGTCGAAAATTTAGGGCAATACCGCATAATTCTAAGTGCCGATACGGCGAGCGAGGTGCGGCAGATGCTAAGCCAAAAGCGCAGATAATACTGGATGTCTTATCGAGCATTTTGGCAACGCAGATGCCGTGCCGCAGCCGCCGGAGCGGTGCTTAAGCCGTCAGGCGGGAATTGTGCGGTGTTGCCTTAGCCTGTTTCTACAAACACGGCCGAATTTTGCGTTAAAAAGCCTTGGAATCCACAAAGGATTCCTGCAGCTTTTTGCCTTAAATTCGCCTCATGTTTGCGAAACATCCGTCATTTTCTTTGTTTTCAGATACACCTCATTACTTTGATACCGAATATGGGCATCCCCCTCCCTCGGACAGAGGGAACTGTCCGGGGGAATGGGACGGCCACATTTGGGCTGCAAATGCTGCCGCCGTTTGTACTAACAGCAAGCAACCGCTCCCAGAACCAGTGCGGCACCAAGAGCGGCTGCTCACCATAAATTCAACAACAGGCTGCGCTGAAATTACTTCAGAGCGATCGTATTGATTTCAGACTGGTAAGTCCAGTACGGGGTCAGATCGTTGGGGATGGTAGCGGTGTCGATACGCTCGCTGGAGAAGATGGCGGATTCGCTGCGCTGGTAAACCGGCAGTTCAACGCCCCAATCCATGATGATCTCCATAGCTTCCTTGTACATGGCCTTACGGGCATCCTGATCGGTGGTCTGGCGGGCAGTCTCGATCAGCTCGTCCAGGTCAGCATCGTTGATCTCGTAGTAGTTGGTGGAACCCTTGCTGTCGTACAGCTGGTACATATCGGGGTCGTTGGTGGACTGCCATGCAGCAACCCAGCCTTCGGCAACGCCGGACTGATAAGAGCTGTACAGGTCAGAAGCGTTTGCCAGGTCGTTGACAGTCAGGGTGAAGCCGATGGTCTTGAGGGCAGCGGCTGCATTGGTCAGAACCTGGAAAGAGGGGTGGTCGCCGTTGCCGGAAGCGCCGATGTTGACGGTGTATTCCATCTTGGCGCCAGCCGGAGCTGCGGTGACCTGGCCGTTTTCAACGGTGTAGCCGGCTGCTTCGAAGTAGCCGAGGGCGGCCTGCAGAGCAGCAGCGTACTTGGTGTCGCCGCTCATATCGCTGGTGTAGATCTCGTTGCCGTCCACGTCGGTGGAGTAGGCGATCTGGTAGCCGTCGTCGGTGACGGACGGAGCGGCCCAGGAGGTGTTGGAGATGGGGTAGTTGATAACGCTTGCGGTATCGCCGTAGTAAGAGTTGATGCCCTCATCACGGTAAGCGGCAATCACGGTCATGATAGCCTTGCGCAGGTTCTTGGATTCCTCAGAAGCGGGATCATTGCCGACCTTAACGTTGTTGGCGCTCAGGGCAATGTAGCCATAGCCGCGGAAGTCCATCAGACGGGTGGTGATGACAGAGCCGTCGAGGTCAGAATTACCACCATTGATGGTAGCGATCTGGTTGGCAGCTTCCAGAGAGTAAGAAGGATCGGAGATGTCGATGGTGCCGGCCTGAACACCGGTGATCTTATCGGCTTCCTGGGTTTCCTTCATGTTGACGTGCTTGGCAGCGGGCTCGCCTTGATAGTAGCTGGGGTTGGCATCCAGGTAGATGACGCCATCGCTGTACTTGTTGAAGGTGTAAGCGCCGGCGCCCAGGGGGGTGCTGGTGACGGAACGAACCTTGCTCAGGTCGCCCTTCTTGAAGCCGTAGGAGTGGTTGTCGTAATCATACAGGCTGCGGTCGCCATAGTAATCCAGGGAGGCGATAGGCAGCTGCAGCTGGTAGATCATGGAGTTGGACAGCTCGGTGGTGGTGATGGTCATGCTGTAATCGCCGGTCTTGACAATGCCGGAAACGGTGTCAACGTCAGCGCCGGTGGCAACACCGGTGGTGGAGTAAGCATAAACATCAGCCGGAATCAGGTCAGACAGAGCAGAACCTGCGGTCTCAGCTTCCATGGAAGCAAAGTTCCAGTCATATTTTTCTGCGATAGCCAGGAAGAAATCCTTAGCGGTAGCGTCAGCGGCCAGGCCGTCAAAGCCCCAAGCGGAAGCAGCAGCGGCAACGTCGCCTTCGTCAGCGTAACCGGCAGCAACGCAGCTATCAACGATCTCCTGTGCAAATGCAGTGCCGCCTTCGTTAACAGCATCCCAGAAAGCCTTCTGCTGCTCAGCGGTGAACAGGCTGTTATCAGTGTTGTCCTCGCCTGCCTCAGCAATCAGCTTGGACAGGGTGGTCATGCTGCTGCGGTAATCATCCAGGCCGGCAATGGGCATGGAGTACAGGGTGGCGGAACCGTCATAGGTCGGGTCCATGTAAACATACAGGTTGAAGATGACGTCATCAATGGTGATGGGGGTGCCGTCAGCGAAGACCAGGTCATCGCGCATGTTGATGGCATAGGTAACAGTGCCGTCAGCATTCTCGGTCACTTCGCAGTCAGCGGGGCCATAGTAGGTGTAATCGGTGCCGTTGTACTCGCGGGTCTCACCCTCGATGCCCTTCAGGATCATTTCGCCCTTACGGTCAGCGCCCAGCAGGGCAATGTTGGTCAGGTCGATAACGTGCTGGTCAGCGGAAGAAGCGGCGAAGAACGGGCTGAACTTGCCCTCAAAGCCGGTATCTGCCAGAACCAGGGTGCCATCGCTGCTGCCGGTATCGGTAGCAGCGGTTTCGCTGGTAGCCTCGCCGGAAGCAACAGACTCAGCGCTGCTGGAAGCGGAAGAACCGCAGCCAGCCAGCAGGCCCGCAGCCATTGCAACAGCCATGGCCAGTGCAAGCACTTGCTTGGTGTTTTTCATGTTTGTATAACCTCCCAAATCATTTTGGTAATGGCGGCAATTTTAACACTACCAAAAGGAGTGTTAAATAAGAAAGGCTTAAGCCTTTCCGCATTTGCGGTGTTCCCTCACCGCAAACAAATGTCACCAATAACTATATTATAATATCGTAATTTTCAATTTCTGTCAACCAAAAAACGCCGTTTTGGCAACATCTAAATAAAAGTCAGCAGGATAACCATAACAGCACGCTGAATTTTGTAAAATTCTTCCGCGTCGCACTTTAGCGGGCTAAATTCTGCGTTATGGTGCAAGGTCTTTTACTCTTCGCGCCCGGAGTCAGATTCTTCGGTATAAACCGCTGCCCGGATGGTGTGCCCTGCGGCAAAAGCAGCCGCAGCAGCCGCAGCGGCCAGCGCTGCAAATAATACTGCATACCAGATAGCGCCTTGTCCGCCATTCAAGAACACATCCATACACTCCCCTACTGCAGCCAGCGCTGCGAACACCCCGGTCAACAGGCAGCGCAGCGGCAGTTTGGCTACCGTTTCTTCATACACATAGCTGCGCAGGCGTGCCCCGCCGCGGCTCATGCGGGCCAGCGCCCACACCGCGCTGATGCCAGCCACCAGCGCCCCGGCATACGGCAGCAGTACATAAAACTGCTGCATGGCCCCCGGCGCGGGCACCATGCCCGCCGCCGCCAGCGCCGCCAGTGCCCCGCCGCACAGCGCCCACAGCAGGCCCCGCAGTTTGGCATACGGCATGCTGCCGGTATAGCGGCGGTAGCTGCCCTGGTACAGGTAGCTGCCGTTGACATCCCTGCGGAAGTCATTCAGGTATTCCCGCCCACGGCGGGTTTTCTTTTGCTGCATTATTCGATCCCCGTCAGGTCATAGCTGTCCAGCCACTGCTTGGCCGTTTCGCACACGCCGCGCAGGCAGCTTTCCTCAAAGGGGCTGTCCAGACCGGCGTTTTTCAGCAGCTCAGTAAACACGCGGCTGCCGCCCTGGCGGGTGTATGCCATGTAGTGCTCCCACGCGTTGGCGCGGTCCTTTTGCAGCATGGCCCAGAACTGCAGGCTGACGGTCTGTGCCAGGCAGTAGTCAATATAATAAAAGGGGCTTTCGTAAATATGCTTCTGGCGCTGCCAGCCCTCACCCTCGCTGTAGAACGGGATCTCGCCGTCCAGCTTCATCCACGGCATATAAATGCCCAGCAGTTCTTTCCAGGCGGCGTGGCGCTCGGCAGGGGTCAGGTCCGGCTTTTCGTACACGATATGCTGGAAGTGATCCACCATGGTGCCATACGGGATAAAGGTCAGCGCACCGGCCAGGTGGCTGTACAGGAACTTGCGGGTATCCTTGCCAAAGAAGCCCTCCGCCCACGGCCAGGCAAAGAATTCCATCGACATGGAGTGGACTTCGCACCCTTCCATGCTGGGCCACACAGTGGAATACGGCACGCGGTCACGGTTGGTGTATGCGGCAAAGGCATGACCCGCTTCATGCGTGACCACCTCAACGTCATGCTGGGTGCCGTTGAAGTTGGCAAAAATGAACGGTACCTGATAATCCCACAGGCTGGTGCAGTAGCCGCCCGCCGCCTTGCCGGGGGTGGAAAGCACGTCCAGCAGCTCATTGTCCAGCATGGTGTTAAAGAAGATGCCGGTTTCGGGTGAAAGTTCCTCATAGAATTTTTTACCCTGGGCCAGAATGGCATCGGCATCGCCGCAGGGGGCGGGGTTGCCGGAACGGAACATCAGGGCATTATCGGCAAAGCTCATGGGGTACTGTTTGCCCAGGCGCTTGGCCTGCTCACGGTAGATGCTGTCCGCCAGCGGCACCAGATACTTGACCACGGCGGCACGGAACTTTTCTACATCCGCTTTGGTATAGCAGTTGCGGCCCATGCGGTAGTAGCCCAGGGTGGTGTAACCCTCGTACCCCAGCTTTTTGCCCATCTTATCCCGCAGGTGGGTCAGCTTGTCATAAATATCATCCAGCTGTTTCTGGTTGTCCTTGTACCACTGGCCCTCGGCTTTCCAGGCGGCCAGGCGGCGGGCATCGTCCGGGTCATTCTTGAACGGGCTCAGCTGGGACAGAGTGTATATCCCGCCTTCAAACGGGATCTGTGCGCTGGCCAGCAGCTTGCCATACTGCTGGGTCAGCTCGTTTTCCTGCTGCAGTTCCTCCATGATATCGGGCGAGAATGCCTTGCGCTCAATTTCGGCGTTCACAAACATCAGGTCGCCGTATTCTTCGGCAAAGTTTTTGCGGTAGGGGCTTGCCAGCATGGCGGCGGTCCAGGAATCCTGCCACTGCTGGATCTGCGGCATGGCGCTGTTGGCAAATTCCATCTCTTCATCATAGAACTTATCCCGCGTATCAATGGTATGGCGCACGCTGGCCAGGGTGAACAGGGTATCCACATGCTTGTTCAGCACCTGCTCCTCCAAAAAAGCGGCGCGGGCAGCGGCATAGTCGGGGGCGTTCTGCAAACGCTCGGTCAGTGCGGCAAACTGTTCTTTCAGGGTGCTCATGTCCGGGCGCTCATAGGGCATTTCGGAAAATTTCATGGGTTCGTTCTCTCCTTATTCTACAGTTTTGTTCGTGACTTAGGGACATTATACCATGGCGCAAAAAATAAGACCAGCCCGAAAAAGGCTGGCCTTCCATGATTCTGTATGATTTTACATGCTATTCATAAATTATCGCACGCAGCGGCGGCGCGCTCTCCCCTGCCCCTTTGCCGTCAGCGCAGGGGTTGGCCTGCCTGCCATTCCGTCCGCCGGGCCTGATAAACCGCCAAACGGCGGGCGGCAAGGGCATTTTTGCAGGCAGCTGCCCGGCGCTGCGCCTGCTGTTCAGTACGGGCGGCGGCGCGCTGCTGCGCGGTATTTTGTGCAAGCATCAGTTTCATGGTTTATGCCCTCCCTTGTGTGCTTCCAGCATACCACGGCGCGGTGTGGCACACCATACCGTATCTCTCCATTCAGGAAAAATTTTATTTTACTTTCAGGAAAGTTTTATCCGCTTGCATCCCTATGGTATAATAAAGCTGCAATATTAAATGAAAGGGATGGCACTACCATGACCAATGAAGTTTTGAATACCATGAAAACCCGCCGCAGCTGCCGCTGCTACCTGGACAAGATGCCGGAGCCGGAAGCACTGAACGCCGTGCTGGAAGCCGGCACCTGGGCCCCCACCGGCATGGGCCGCCAGAGCCCGGTGATTGTCTGCATACAGAACAAGGCCGACCGCGATACTTTGAGCAAGATGAACGCCGCTGCGATGGGCGGCAATGGCGACCCGTTCTATGGTGCGCCCTGCGTTGCCGTTGTGCTGGTGGATAAAACCATCCCCACCTGTGTGGAGGACGGCAGCCTGGTGATGGGCAACATGCTGAACGCCGCCGAGAGCGTGGGGCTTTCCGCCTGCTGGATCCACCGCGCAAAGGAAATGTTTGAAACCGCCGAGGGCCAGGCCCTGCTGAAAAAGTGGGGTGTGCCCAATGCCGAAAACCTGCGCGGCGTGGGCAACTGCATCCTGGGTTATGCTGCCGAGGGCGGCAAAAAGGCCCCTGCCCCGCGCAAAGAAAACTATGTGGTGCTTGTAAAGTGATGCAGAACGAGAAAAAGCTGGTTGTTTTGTTCCCCGGCTTTGGTTACGGACCGGACAAACCGCTGCTGTATTATGCCGCCAAGGTTGCCCGCCGGCAGGGGTTGGACTGCATGGTGGTGCAGTACAGCCAGCTGTTCCCCCACGAGGAAACGCCGCAGGCCAGCGCCGCCAAAAGCTACCCCGGCGCCGCGCAGGACGCCATGACGCAGATTCCCGCCGGGTATGACCGGTACATCTGCATTGCCAAGAGCTTTGGCACGATGGTGGCCGCCGGTTGGGTAAAGGCCCACCCGGAATGCCATGTGACCCTGCTGCAATTAACGCCCCTTGCGTGGGAGTATGCCCCGCTTTACGCCGGGATGCCCGCCTGGCACGCCACCGGCACTGCGGACCCGTTGGGCGGTGCCGCGCTGCGCCGTGCTTTGGAGGATGACCCCGCCATCACTACCTATTTTGTGGAGGGCGGCAACCATTCGCTGGACACGCCGGAGGATTACACCATTGGCCTTGAGGCGCTGAAAGACATTGTGAGAAAGTATGAAGAAGCGATGCGGTAAGTTAGGCGGGAGGAGTTTTCGTTTTTAATTAGAAATGAGAAATTAGCAATTAGGAATTGGAAATAAGGCGGGGCCCGGTGCATGGTTTAAGATGCACCGGGCCTTGTGTTTGTTTTGGAAAGAATAATCAAAAAAGAATAATGGCCATATTTTTCGTGATGTGCCGCGATTCTATTCGTAGGGGCGCATATTGTGCGCCCGTCGCCTTGCGGGTGGGTGATGGGGTGAGATATCCGGCACGGCCCGTTATTAAAGTTTCTGCTTCCTTCTTTTCAAAGAAGGAACAAAAACCCCGTAAACTCATTCCACCTTCAAAATCGTCACGCTGACGGGGGCGAGTTCGATGGCATTGCGGCAGGCGGGGCCAAAAGGTTCGGCGGCGGCACGGGTACCATCGCACAGATAGCGCCAGCTCCCGGCAGGCAGGGCCGCCCACTGGCGGGTGCACTCCGGGTTATAATAAACGGCCAGCCGCCCTGGCAGGCTTTCGCCCTGGCGCTCTGGCACAAAGCCGATCAGCCACCCCGGCAGGGACAGAATGCAGGGTTCTGCATCCCCCGCCATACCGGAAAGCTCCGGATACGCCTTGCGGATTTCCAACAGTCCGTGATAATACTGCACCAGCTCCTCCAGCTGGGCGGCGCGCGTCCAATCCAGGCGGTTCAGCTCCAGCGGGCCGCGGTAGGTGTTGTGGTCGCCATGCTTGGTGCGGGCAAACTCTTCGCCCCCCTGCATGAACGGCAGACCCTGGCAGGTCAGGTAAATACCCGCCGCCATGCGGTTCTGGGCCAGCAGATCGGCATCCGGCGCGGCATAATCCCCGCGGCGGGCCACGCATTTCAGCTTATCCCACAGGGTATAGTTATCATGGGCCGAAACATACTGCACCACCTGGCCCGGCGCCTGGGGCATAAAATCCGCCTGGCCGCCGCGCCACGCCGGGATAGAATGCAGCACTTGATACCCACAGTGCATATCGCCGTTGATGTAGCCCGCGCTGCCCGCATTGAACACCCCGCCCTTGATGGCATCGCGGGTGTTATCGCAGAAAAATCCGATGCGGCTGTCCAGCAGGCCCGCCGCCTGTTTGTTGGCGGGGATCGCGCCGTGTTCCATGCGGGTGCTGCCGCCCTGCCACGGTTCACCGTACATGAGGATATCTTCGCCGCCGGGCAGGGCATCCAGCGCAGCGCGGATCGCGTTCATGGTTTCCACATCGTGCAGAGCCATCAGGTCAAAGCGAAACCCGTCAATATGGTACTCCTTGGCCCAGTACACACAGGAATCCACCAGATACTTGCGCACCATCGTGCGCTCGCTGGCAAGGTCACATCCGCAGCCGGAGCCGTTGGTCAGGCTTCCGTTTTCCCACCGGCGGTTCCAGTAGCCGGGCACCGTGCGTTCCAGCCAGCTGTAGGAATAATAGGTATGATTATACACCACATCCATCACCACGCCCAGCCCGGCGCTGTGCAGGGCCTGCACCATGGCGCGGCATTCCCGCACGCGCACCTCGCCGTGGAACGCATCGGTGGCATAGCTGCCCTCCGGCAGGTTATAATTCAGCGGATCATACCCCCAGTTGTAGTCCTCGCCGCTCACTTCGTCCACCGTGGCAAAGTCAAAAATAGGCTGCAACTGCACATGGGTCACACCCAGCCGCTTGAGGTAGTTCAGCCCGGTGGGGTGTACGCCGTCCCCGTTCAGGGTGGTGCCGTCCACCGTAAAGCCCATAAACTTGCCGCGGTAAGCCTGCGGCACGCCGCTGGCCGGGTCGGTCAGCAGCACGAAGGAACTCCCGGTAAAAAACGAAGCGACCGCCACTCCCAGAAAGAGCGGGGCGCCGATGCCGTTGATCAGCAGAAAATTCTGGTAGGTGCTCTGTCCCAGCAGGTTGCCGGCCTTGGTACGGAATTCGTACGAGACGGCCTGGAGGACGAAAAACAGCAGGATGACCATCCATACCCAATACGCCCCGCCGAAACTGGTGGCGTAAAACAGGGGAAAGGCGGCGAAGAACGCTCCGCCGAATACCACCAGGGTGGTGAAGGTCAGTTCCCATTTGTGCCCCAGGGCATTGACGATCATCGTGCGTTCCAGGTCGGTCTTCCCGGCCTGGTAGATCAAGGTTTGTCCCCCTTGGACGAACATCAGGGCGACCAGCAGTCCGGCCAACAGGGAGATGATCACCCACCAGTATTGTTGCAGAGCGAAAGTCGAGAAGGTTTCAAACATGGCTGAAAGTGTTTTAGTTTTTTTTCCGTTTGCACCGATCCGGGTCGGGTCAGGCTTGCGGAGTGTTCGGTTCCGGGGAAGCAGGCGTCATGCCTTTTTTGATCTGGCCGATCATGATCTTTATTTCCGCGATCAGCAGTACGGTGAACACGCCGGCGAAGATCCAGAAGGTAGTCTGTACCGAGGTGGTTTCCACATCCGATACGGCGGCCAGGGTAGGCATCAGGCGTTCGATGATCCAGGGTTGCCGGCCTACTTCGGCCACCACCCAGCCGGCCATCGAGCAGAGGTACACCAACGGGATGCACGCGATGGCGGCATAGAAGAACCACCGTTTTCCTTCGAGGCGTTTTTTGACCGACAGGTACAGCCCCAGGGCAAACAGCAGCACGAAGAGGCAGCCCAGTGCGACCATCACCCGGAAGGAGTAGAAGACCAGCGGGACGTTGGGCACCAGCAGTTCGGCATTCTTTCGGCTTACCTGTGGGTCCTTGTGGTAAAAATATCCGTAGCCGAAATAGTCGAAATAGTCCTTTTGCCATTGCGGGTCGGAGAACTTTTCGAGCGCCAGGTGGTATTCCAGCGAGCCTTTTTCCATGTCCTTGAGTTCGGCCAGGGCTTGCTGGGCGATGTGCCCCCGTTCCATTTTTTCGTAGGCGGACAGGATGCCGTGTTCGGGGTTGCCTTCGATCAGGTCATTTATCCCCGGCACGAAGGCGTCCGTGCGGTGGGCGGCCAGGAAGGAAAGCATGCCCGGTACGTCGATGCCTTTCACTTGTGTGCCTTGGTAGCCTTTCTCTGCATCGGTGTCCACGTATCCCACCACGGTGAGCGGTGCGTGGGTCTGTCCGTAGATGAGGCCTTCGGCGGCGGCCAGTTTCATCGGTTGGATCTCGAAAATACGCCGTCCGGAGCCGTCGCCCGTGTACATGCTCAGCAGGATTCCGGCCAGTCCGAAGATCGCACCGATGCGCAGGCTGTGCAGGGCGTATTGTATGTTTTTCTTTTTGAGCAAGAGGTACGAGCTGACCCCTACCACGAACACGCCGGCCGTGACGAAACCGGAGAGAACCGTATGGAAAAATTTGTTGATGGCCGTCGGAGAGAGCAGCACGGCCCAGAAGTCCATCATCTCGTTTCGGGCGGTTTCGGGATTGAACTGCATCCCGACGGGGTCCTGCATCCAGGCGTTGGCCACCAGGATCCACAGTGCCGAGAGGTTGGACCCGACGGCTACCATCCAGGCCGAAGTCAGATGAAGGCCCCTTCCGACGCGGTTCCAGCCGAAGAACAGCACGGCAAAGAACGTGCTTTCCAGGAAAAAGGCCAGGATGCCTTCCACGGCCAGCGGTGCTCCGAAAATATCGCCCACGAACCACGAATAGGTGGACCAGTTGGTGCCGAATTCGAATTCGAGGATCAGGCCGGTGGCCACGCCCACCGCGAAGTTGATCCCGAAGAGCTTGAGCCAGAATCGGGTGATGGTCTTCCATTTGGGGTCGTTGGTGCGGTAGTACACGGTGGCCATGATGGCGATGATCCACGACAGGCCGAGGGTCAGGGGAACGAAAATCCAGTGGTAGAGGGCCGTCAAGGCAAACTGTGCCCGCGACCAGTCGACCAGGGAGAAGTCTATGTGTTCCATCGTAGTGAAAAGGTGTTAGGAATCGTCATTCATTTCGTCCGCTCAAAGCCTCCAGCACGTACTGTGTCTTTTGCTCCGGGGTGTCGAACCGCTGGTCGAGGTAGTCCTGGAAAAAGAAAACTTTCAGGACAAGGAACAGGATGGCCACTTTGACCAGGATGAGTACCCAGAGCATTCGTCCCAGGTGGCTCATCCGGGCGAAACCGTCCCGGTAAAAGGCGTAGATGTTCTTGAGGGTTTGCACGGTTTTTCGGACGGAAGACCGCAGCGGAGTTTTTCCCCGGCGAGGCTCTTCGGGGGTAAATGTAAGGAAAAAACCGAGGAACGGGAAAGATTTTTCGTTTTCTCTCCACCGGCGGACGGAAGCACCGAAAGCACAAGGGCGGGAGGTAAAGATAATTTAATGTACTTTTTGGGGGAATATGGGTGTAAAAGCATAACTTTGTCTACTTAAAATCCCGAACTGTTAAACGATCGTTATCCGCAAAATATGACCAAGACACCCAAAGGACTTACTTCCGAGCAGGTTTTGGAAAGCCGCCGGCAACATGGAGAAAATCTGGTAACCCCTCCTCCCCGCGAATCCGTCTGGAAGCTGCTGCTCGAAAAATTCAAGGATCCGATCATCGAAATCCTGCTGGTAGCAGCGCTGCTTTCGTTTTTGATTGCAGCCACCTCGGGCGAATACATCGAAACGGTGGGCATTGTGGTGGCCATCCTGCTGGCTACGTGCGTCGGTTTCTTTTTCGAGTGGGACGCCGGCAAGAAGTTCGACCTGCTCAACCAAGTGAACGACGATGTGCCGGTCAAGGTGTACCGGGACGGGGCTGTCCGGGAGATACCCCGCCGCGAAGTAGTGGTGGGCGATGTGGTCGTGCTGGCTCAGGGCGACGAGATCCCGGCAGATGGGCGTCTGACGGAGGCGGTGTCCTTGCAGGTGAACGAATCGGCCCTCACCGGGGAACCGGTGATCGACAAGACGACCGATCCGGCGCAGTTCGACCCCGAAGCAACGTATCCCTCCGACCGGGTGATGCGGGGTACGACGGTGGTGGACGGCCGGGGCGAGATGGTGGTTACGGCAGTGGGCGATGCGACCGAATTTGGAAAGGTCGCCCGGCAGTCCAGTGCCAAGACCGAAGAAAAAACACCGCTCAATCGTCAGTTGGAAGGATTGGCGAAGTTTATCAGTGCGCTGGGATTTGCCTTTGCGCTGCTGATCTTCCTGTTACTTTTCCTGCGCGACGTCGTGTGTGGGGGGGGCGATTTCGGACCGTGGCAGGAGGCTTCGTTGTGGGTCGTGGTCGGAGCGTTCCTGTTGCTGGGCATGAAGGTTTGGGTACGGATCGTGTACGATGTGGTGGCTCTGTTTCGCAAGGGGACCGAATCTCCGCGCTGGATCCGCCGCAGCCCCTGGTGGGCGTGGGCACTTTCGGCCGTGGCTCTGGTGGCGGTGTTCGTCGGGGTGGAATACGCTTTGGGCGTCGATCCGACCGATGGAGACAACTGGGTTCCGCTGGGCGTACTGGCCGAGATGCTGGGTTTTCTGATGGTCGCCGTCACGTTGATCGTGGTGGTGGTGCCCGAGGGGTTGCCGATGAGCGTCACGTTGTCGCTGGCTTTGAGCATGCGCCGGATGCTCAAGTCGCATAACCTGGTGCGCAAGATGCATGCTTGCGAGACGATGGGAGCCGTGACGGTCATCTGTACCGACAAGACGGGTACCCTGACCCAAAACCGGATGCAGGTATATCGGGCGGACTTCTACGGACTTTCCTCCGAAGGGAAACTCTCGGACGACGCGATTTCCCATTGTATCGAACTGGGGATGGCAGCCAATTCGACCGCTTTCCTCGAAACCAACCCGCAGGGACAGGTGCATCCCATCGGCAATCCGACGGAAGGGGCGCTGCTGTTGTGGCTGCGCAACCAGGGAAAGGACTACCAGCAGTTGCGCGAAGGGGTCGAGGTGGTCGCACAGCTGACTTTCTCGACCGAGAGAAAATACATGGCGACCTTGGTGCGGGACGCCGAGGGAGAGTGTACCCTCTATGTGAAAGGTGCTCCGGAGATCGTCTTTTCCAAATGTGCGCGGGTGGCGCTTTCCGACCGGGAGGACGAGGCTTCCCGTTGGGGCGATGACCTGCGGGAAAAACTCATCGGGTATCAGAACCAGGCCATGCGCACCCTCGGGTTCGCTTACCGGAAGGTAGAGGAAAAAGATCTTCGTATGCCGCTGGAGGAACTTTCCGCGCAGGGGCTCGTCTTTTTGGGCATCACGGCCATTTCCGACCCCGTTCGTCCCGATGTGGGAGAGGCCATCGGCGAATGCCTTCGCGCCGGGGTGGCGGTGAAGATCGTTACGGGCGACACGCCGAATACGGCACGGGAGATCGCCCGCCAGATCGGACTGTGGGATCCGGCCCGCGATACGGACAGCCAGATCATCACCGGACCGGACTTCGAGGCTTTGTCCGACCAGCAGGCCTACGATCGGGTGGAGCAACTCAAGATCATGGCGCGTGCCCGGCCGATGGACAAGCAGCGTTTGGTGCGTCTGCTCCAGCGTCATGGCGAAGTGGTGGCGGTAACGGGCGACGGGACGAACGACGCTCCGGCTCTGAACTTTGCACACGTGGGCTTGTCGATGGGTACCGGGACGTCGGTAGCCAAGGAAGCCAGCGACATTACGATCCTGGACGATTCGTTTACCTCCATCTCCACGGCCGTGATGTGGGGGCGTTCCTTGTACAAGAACATCCAGCGCTTTATCGTCTTCCAGCTGACGATCAACCTGGTGGCTCTGGTGGTGGTGTTCCTCGGCTCGGCATTCGGCGGGCAGGCCCCCCTGAGCGTAACGCAGATGTTGTGGGTAAACCTGATCATGGATACCTTGGCAGCCGGTGCGCTGGCTTCGTTGCCGCCCGATCGGAGCGTGATGCTGGATCGTCCGCGCGATGCGGCGGCCTTTATCATCACCCGGGGAATGAAACACGCTATTTTCCTCACCGGAGGGCTTTCCGCAGTGGCTCTCTTGGCGGTGCTGGGGTGGTTTTACCATACCGACGGAGAGCTGACCCCGGTCGAACTCTCGATGTTCTTTACCCTGTTCGTGATGATGCAGGTGTGGAACCTGCTCAACGTGCGGGCGTTTTCCTCGGGACATTCGGCCTTCTACCACCTGGGACGCAGCCAGGCATTCTTGCTCATCCTGCTGGCCATCGTGGTGGGGCAGGTGCTCATCGTTACCTTCGGCGGGGATGCTTTCAGCGTCCGTCCGTTGACCTTCGGACAG
>ERZ827181.1280-NODE-1280-length-28171-cov-16.021554_pt1 | contig 28171 bp, 23 predicted proteins | sample MGYA00519778_ERZ827181 | MGnify/ENA primary metagenome ERZ827181 (study PRJEB31778, sample SAMEA3449273) | human gut metagenome | biome: human gut; feature: human-associated habitat; material: faeces | place: United Kingdom | collected 2010/2012 ...
TTCGGCGACATGTGCGGCGAAGAAAATACCGCTCGGCCTGCAAACGTGCGCGCCGGCCGCCTCTGGCGGACAGCGCGTGCGCTGCAGTCAGGCCGCATACCCCCTTGTCAAAAAGTAATACTTTTTGACAGTCTCAAAGCGTGCGCGGATGTTACCCGCGCACGCTCGCCCAATCAGCCTGCTTATGCTGCCTGTTCCTGCGCCGCCGCGAGCATATCGTCAATGCTCACGCCGTAGCCCTTGGCGGGGTCGGAGAGCAGCACGTGCGTCACCGCGCCGATAAGTCTGCCGTCCTGCAGGATGGGGCTGCCGCTCATGCCCTGCACGATGCCGCCGGTCGCCGCGAGCAGCGCGGGGTCTGTGACGGTGATGGCAAAGCGCGTGCTCGCCCCGTCGTGATAGACCCGCGTGATGTTCACGGTGTACGCCTGCACGGTGTCGCCCGCGACCGTGGACAGGATGGTCGCGCTGCCGGTCCTGACGGCGCTTGCGGGCGCGGTCTCGACAGGCGTGCCGTCCGGCGGCGCGTCGAGCGTGCCGAAGATACCGAACAGGCCGTTGCGCTCGATCGCACCGATGCGGTCGGCGGCATCGAAGCTGCCGACCAGTTCACCGGCCGTGCCGTGCCCGCCCGGACGCACATCCGCAACGACGGCCGAGAGCACGCTGCCGTCACGCAGCGGCATGAGCGCACCGCTCGTCTCGTCCGCGATGCCGTGGCCGAGCGCGCCATAGCGCCCCGTGGCCGGATCGTAGTACGTGAGCGTGCCGACGCCGGTCACACCGTCGCGCAGCCAGAGCCCGAGCTGCCGCGTGCCGTCGGGCATGACGGCGGGCGTGACCGCAGCCGTGATCTCGGCACCGCCGCGCCGGACGGTCACGCTCACGGTGTCCCCCGCTGCATCGAGCGCCGCCAGAAAGTCCGCCGACGACACGATCTCCCGCCCGTCCATGCGGCAGATCACGTCGCCGGGGCGCAGTCCCGCGTCCTTTGCGGGCGTGCACGTGCCGTCGGGCGTGTCCACCTCGGCCAGATCCGCCACGAGCACGCCTGCCGTGGTCATCTGGATGCCGACCGCCTGACCGAGCGGCACAAGTGACGCCGCCTGCGCAGCCACGCCCATACAAAGCGCAAACGCGAGCGCAAGCAGGGCCGTACGGCACAGTCTCCTTGGTTTTTTCTGCAAAAAATCCCCCCTTTTTGCGTGCAGTATCAGTATGCCGGCTTTCGGACAAAATAGCGGCGGAACATTCTTGCTCGTTTGCCTGCGCGGGCGCAAATGCCTGCGGCGGCGCGCATACGATGTACGGAACCAGCTTTGGTAATTCGATGCATCGGAGGAATTTTCATGACACAGACCCTGAAAGCAGGCGACCGCGGCGCACTCGTAGCGCTGCTGCAGCTCGCGCTCGAACGCGCGGGACAGATGCCGGGCGCGCTCGACGGCATCTTCGGCGCACAGACCGCAGCGGCTGTGCGCGCGTTTCAGGCGGCAAACGCCCTCGTGCCGGACGGCATCGCGGGCGCACAGACGCACCGCGCGCTGCTGCCGTATTACACGGGCTTCGTTTTGCGCACCGTGCGCGCGGGCGACACATTCTCCGCCCTCGCGCAGCAGTACGGCACGAGCGTGGAGGCCATTCGGCTGGCCAACCCCTACCTTGACCCAGAGCGTCTGCCGATCGGCCGGACGGTGACCGTGCCGCTGCCGTTTCCGGTCACGCCGGTGCGCATCCCGTACTCCTCGGCGCTCATTGGCTATGTGGTGCGCGGGCTGGCTGCGCGCTATCCAACGCTTGCGATCGGGGAATTCGGGCGCAGCGTGCTCGGAAAGCCGCTGTGGTATCTGACGCTCGGCAGCGGCGAAAATTGCGTGTTCTATAACGCCGCACACCACGCCAACGAGTGGATCACGACGCCGCTGCTGCTCACGTTCTGCGAGCAGCTCTGCGCCCGGCTTGGCGACGGCGGTGAGCTTGGCGGACAGGACATCCGCGCGCTGCTGCGGCAGGTCACGCTCGTGCTCGCTCCGGCGGTCGACCCGGACGGCATCGACCTTGTGACCGGCGCACTCAGCCGCGAGCGCACCGATGCCGCGCGCACGCTCGCGCAGAACTACCCCGCGATCCCCTTCCCGTCCGGCTGGAAGGCGAACATCCGCGGCATCGACCTCAACCTCCAGTACCCCGCCGGATGGAGCACCGCGCGCGAGATCAAATTCGCCGCGGGCTACACGAGCCCCGGCCCGCGCGACTATGTCGGCCCGGCGCCGCTGACAGCGCCGGAGAGTCTCGCCATGTACGGCTTCACCCGCGCGCTCGACCCGCAGCTCACCCTGTCGTACCACACGCAGGGGCGCGTGATCTACTGGCAGTACGACGGCTATGACGTGCCCGGCAGCAAGGCCATCGCCGAGCGCTTTGCCGCCGCGAGCGGCTATGCCGTCGCCGCGACGCCTTACGCAGCCGGCCACGCGGGCTACAAGGACTGGTTCATTCAGGACTTCCGCCGCCCGGGCTTCACGATCGAGGCGGGCAGCGGCGAAAATCCCCTGCCGCTCAGTCAGTTTCCGGACATCTGGTCGGATAATCTCGGCATCCTCCTCGGCGGAATGGCCGCCGTTTTGTGACGCACGCAGGCTCTTGCATCCGGACAGCACACATGACACAGTTTGCCCGTTTTTCGGAAAAATATGTGTGCCGGACGGCAAAAGCGCACCAGAACGCAAAAAACGCCATCTCCCGACAGGGAGACGGCGTCTTCATCATTTGCTCACGTGCCGCTCTCAGACTGCGGCACCGGCGCGGTGACCTCCGTGCGCGTGACACCCTTGGAGAACGTCAGGCTCTTGAGGATGGTCGAAAAATCGTTGGACATGCTGCGGTAGAGATCCGCATTTTCGTTGGCGAACTGCACATCGGTCGGCAGCTCGGCAATGAGGTTGTAGTTCGCCCCGTCGACCGTCAGGCCACAGATGGCCTGATACTCCGGCAGCTCAGTATAGTCATAATCGGTGGGAAAGACCTCGAGCATGAACAAAAAGCCGCCGAGCCCGTTGTCATGATCGGTCTTTTCGTAAAAGCCGACGTAATAGCCGCCGTCGTTTGCGCCGCACTCGGTCACGTAATGATCGCCCCAGCTGGCGGGCAGCGTGACGGAAAAATACCCGCCCTTACCATTGTCGTACGTCGGGCAGAGCGTGATGTCCTTCGCCTCGGCCTGTGCATCTGCCGCCTTCTGGCCGCCGCAGGCAGTCAGCACCAGCGCCAGTGCCAATATGAGCACCGCAATGCTTCGTTTCATGCAGATTGCTCCTTTCCGTGTCTTGTATAGAGATAGTATACGCCATCGGCCGGCACGTGTAAAGCCCTGCGCGCCGCGGCGCACGGCGTGCAAAAAGAAGCACGCCAGAAATATCTGACGTGCTCCTGCGAAAAAGGTTCCGGTTTTTTTACGCGGCAACAGGCTTGCTGCGCTTGCGAAAAACGATCTGCAGCACAATGACGATCACGATCGCCGCGATACCGACAAGGTCGGTCATAAGCTTGGGGTCGATCAGGCACAGGCCGCCTGCGGCAAGCAGGATGCGCTGCCACCAGGGTGCGCGTGTGACGACATAGCCCTCGAGCGCGGCGGCGATACCGAAGATGCCGAGGCAGGACGAGATGATGACCTGAACTGCGGCGAGCACGCCCTGATCCATGAGCAGCATGGACGGGTTCATCGCAAACATGTACGGCACGATGAACGCCGCAATGGCAAGCTTCGTCGCATTGATGCCTGTCTTCATGGGGTCGGACTTGGCGATGGCAGAGCCGGCATAGGCAGCCAGCGCGACCGGCGGCGTGATGTCGGCAACGATGCCGAAGTAGAACACGAAGAAGTGCGCCGCGATCTTCGGAATGCCGAGCGTGATGAGGATCGGTGCGCAGGTCGAGGCCATGATGCAGTAGTTCGCAGTCGTGGGCACGCCCATGCCGAGCACGATGCAGCAGAGCATGGTCAAAAACAGCGCCAGCAGCAGCGAGAGCGTCGGGTTCGGGATCTTGCTGCTCAGAGCGACGACGCCGCTGATAAGCTTGGACGCCAGACCCGTGACGGTGATGCAGCCCGCGATCATGCCGGCCATGGAGCAGGCCACGGCGACCGTGATGCTGCCCTTGCCGCCGGCCTCAAGCGCCTCGAGGATCATTAGGCCGGTCTTTTTGACGGCGATGCCGGCGGCGCTGCCGGTCTTGGTCTCCTTTGCCTCTGCCGCAGCGTCGCGGATCGTACCGACAAGGCTCACGGCGATGGAGATGACGATGGCGATGGAGGCCGCATACTGCAGCGAGCGGATGTTTGCCGTGACCACCCAGATCAGGAACACGAGCGGCAGCAGCAGATAGACGTTGCGCATAAGGTACTTGAAGCGGGGCAGCTCCGAGCGCGGGATGCCGCGCAGGCCGAGCTTCTTGGCCTCCAGATGCACGGAGATGAAGATGCCGCCGAAGTACAGCACGGCAGGCAGGATCGCCCAGAGGGTGACCTGACCGTAGGTAACATTCATGTATTCGGCCATCAGGAACGCGGCCGCGCCCATGATGGGCGGCATGATCTGGCCGCCGGTAGAGGCCGCCGCCTCGACCGCGCCGGCGAATTCGGGCTTGTAGCCGGTGCGCTTCATCATCGGGATCGTGACCGAGCCCGTGGTGACGGTGTTGCCGACGGAAGAGCCGGACACCATGCCGCACAGTGCAGACGAGATGACCGCGACCTTGGCCGGGCCGCCGGAGGTCCAGCCGGCAATGGCATTGGCGAGATCAATGAAGAAGCTCGAGATGCCGGTGCGCTCCAGAAACGCGCCGAAGATGATGAACACCGCGATAAACTTCGCACACACCTGCACGGGCGTGCTCAGCACGCCGGACGTGCCGAAAAAGAGCGTGTAGATCACGCGGCCGAGCACCTGATCAAACGTCTGGCCGCCCTTGAGCATACTCACGAACGTGTATACGAGCAGTGCGCCGACGACCACAAGGATCGGTACGCCGACACAGCGGCGGCAGAGCTCGGCAAGCGTCAGAATGCCGGCCACGCCGACGGCGATGAGAAACGGCGTCATCTTGGCGGCGCTGGTGAGCGTCTTGATGAGCGTACCGTAGTTAAAGCAGTAGTAGAAAAATGCAGCCGCGCCGATGACCATGATGACGATGTCATACCACGGCAGGCGATTGACGTGCACGTGCTTCTTGCTGGCGGGGTAGGTCAGATAGCCCATGATGATGATCAGGCCGAGGAATGCCGTCAGGCGCACCTCGAGCGCGGCGGTGCTGAACAGGGTCGACCAGATGCAGTAGACCGAGAACAGCGCCATGACGACGGAAATGACGATCTTGGGCTTGCCTGCCCAGATGCGGGTGGCAGACTCGCGGTCATACTTGCGCATGACGGCGTCCATATCCTCCTGCAGAGAAGCGGCTTCCGCAGCGGCTGCGGTCTTTTTGGTGTCAGACATATAAGAGGAAACCTCCGTTCCGGGTAGAATGGAAAAACTACGGCGTCAGGGGTACTGACGCCGTAGCGAACATTTACGGGATGCGGCGCATCACCGAGTCAGGCATCAATAGGTGCCGGCCTTGATGGTGGCGGCGGTGTAGTACGGGGAAGCGGACAGCAGGGACTGCACGTGGCTGTCGTCGAGGCTGACAAGGTAGACGCTGCCGGCGGTGGCGAGGTCGGTGATGGCCGTGGTGGGCGCACCGGCGACGATGAACGCGGCGTCGATCTTGCCGTCCTTCAGGCTCTCGGCGCTGTCACCGAAGCTCTGGTACACGGCGGAGATATCGCTCTCCTTGAGGTCATAGGCGTTGAGCACGTCAATGGCGTTGAAGTACACGCCGGAGCCGGCTGCGCCGATGGAGACCTTCTTGCCGGCGAGGTCGGCAACGGTCTTGATGTCAGGGTTGGTGGTGACGATCTGCACCTGCTCCTGATAGAGCTGGGCAACGACGGAGAAGCCGGTGACCGGGCTCTCGAACAGGCGCTGGCCGTTGTAGGCATAGTTCATAACGTCGCTCTGCACGAAGGCGATCTGGACGTTGCCGTTGGTCAGGTCCTCAACGTTGGCCTGAGAGCCGCCGGAGGTGAGGGCCGTGACCTTGCAGTCGGAGTTGGTGGAGACGTAGTTGGCCAGCACGCTGCCGAAGCCGTAGTACGTGCCGGTGTCGCCGCCGGTGCCGAAGTTGAGCGCAGCGGCGGTGCCGGTGCCGGCGCCGTCCTTGACCGCGTCAACCTTGAGGCCCTTCTCCTCAAAATACTTGGCAGCGCCGGGGTGATACGGCACGCCCTTGACCGAGGCGGCAGCCTCGAGGTTCAGCTCTGCGCCCTTGCCGTGCTGAGCGGCGATGGCATCGAGGTTATTGAAGATGGTGGACACGAACGCATAGATCTGGTCGGTCGGAACATCGTCACGCGCGATGACGACTGCGCCGACGGAGACGGTGCTGGTGTCGACCTTGGCCGTGGATCCGGAATCGTCTTTTTTGTTGGTGTCGCCGCCGCCGCAGGCGCACAGCGCAAACACCATGACGAGAGCCAGAGCCAGCGCCACGATTTTGTTGAACTTCATAATGGTTTCTCTCCTTTTTGAAATTTTCCTCTTCAGAAGATTCAATATGCATTCATTATACCTGCGTGAAGCGTAAATTTCAAGCAAAAAATGAAACTTTGGCACGCTCGATGTGCAAAATCTTTCACGCATTAGTGAAATTATGATACAAATCGCCACATCTTGCGCCTTTTGGGCAGATTTTCCCTCATTGGGTACAAGATACCTTTTCCATACAGAAAAAAGTCCGGTCTGTGCAGTTTTTGCACAGACCGGACTCGGGGTTGTATGCACTTATTCGTCCTTGTCGGAAGCCGGATCGGGCTGCACGAGCACACGCTCGACGCGGCGGCCATCCATGGCCAGGACTGTAACGGTAAGATTTTCGTACCGGAAGCTGTCACCCGGTTTCGGGAACGTGCCGAAGCGCTCGAGCGTCCAGCCGCCGACGGTGGCGCTGTCGGCGTCGTCGAGGGCGTCCTCATTCCAGCCGAGCAGCTCAAGAAAGTCCGAGATCGTCATGTCGCCGTCGAGCTCATATCCGCCGTCGGAGCGTGCAACGACCTCGCGCTCGACCTCGTCGGTCTCATCCCAGATGTCGCCGACGAGCTCCTCGAGCACGTCCTCCATCGTGATGACGCCGAGCGTGCCGCCGTATTCGTCCGTCACGACGGCGAGGTGCTTCTGCTCGCGGCGGAGCTTTGCCAGCACATCGGGCAGGCGCGTAGTCTTGTAGACAAAGCACGGCGGGATGAGCTGCGCGCGCAGATCCTCCGGCCGGCCGTCCATCATGGCCTTGAAAAAGCGGTTGAGGTACAAAAATCCGATGATGTTGTCCACACTGTCGGAGTAGACCGGCAGGCGGGAATACGTCGATTCGTCGATGACGCGCAGGATCTCGTCCCAGTCGTCATCGATGTCGATGGCGACCATGTCGACGCGGGCGGTCATGGCCTCGCTCGCGCTGATGTCGGAAAAGTCGAGCGCGGAGCGCAGCAGCTCGCTGCGGTCCTCGTCGAGCACGTCCTCATCCTCGGCAGTCTCGATGATCGACTGCAGCTCCTGCGAGGCAGCCTCCTCCGGATCGCCGTCACCGGTGTCGCCGCGCAGCGGGCGCGTGATCAGGTGCACGAGACCGACCACAAGCCAGATCACAGGATAGAGCACGATCGACAGCGCGCGGATGACATAGGCATTGCGCAGGGCGATGCCGTTGGCGTTTTGCTTGGCGACGATCTTCGGCATCGTCTCGCCGAAGATGATGACCAGCAGCGTCAGCACGACCGTGGACACCCACGTCCACTGTTCGCCCGCGAGCAGGATCACGATCACGGAGCCGAGCGACGACGAGGCGATGTTGACCAGATTGTTGCCGATGAGAATGGCGCTCAGGGCACGGTCGTAGTGGTCGAGGATGCCGACGGCTGCCTTGGCGCGGCGGCTGCCGTCCTCGGCGGCGTTTTCCAGCCGCAGACGGTTGGCCGACGAATACGACATCTCCGACGCGGAGAAGAACGCGGACAGCGCGATCAGCACGACGAGCGCAACAAAATACCACACGATGCTCATGCCGGCTCGCCCCCTTTCTCCGGGGCGGCCTCAGCGGCCGCAGCCTCGTCCGGCTCCTCCGGCAGCAGGCGCACGATGAGCTTGACGATGCGCTTTTGGCGCATATCGGAGATGCGCACGTCGAGCCGGTGATAGCGGAAGCCCTCCCGCTCGCGCGGGATGTAGGAAAACTGCTCGTATGTCCACTCGCCGAGCAGCTTGTAGCGCAGCTCCTCGTCGTCCTCGGGATCGGTGTAGTCGAGGCGGTCGAACACCTCGCCGACGGTCATCTCGGCATCGACCTCATAGCGGCCGCCGCCGAGCGGCACGAACGACTCCTCAACAACGTCGTCCTCGTCCCAGATCTCGCCGACGAGCTCCTCAACGATGTCCTCCACGGTGACGATGCCGAGCGTGCCGCCGTAGTTATCGGTGACGATGGCGAGATTTGCCTTGCGGCGGCTGAGCTCGGGCAGCACCTCGGCGATGAGCGTGCTCTGGTGCACGAACACCGGCTCGTCGAGCAGCGGACGGATGTCCACAGCCTTGCCGCCGGCTTTGATGCAGGCCTTGATGTATTTGCGGATCTGCAGGATGCCGATGACATTGTCCACGCTGTCGGCGTACACGGGCAGGCGGCTGTGGCGCTGCTCGCGCACGTAGGCGAGGATCTCCTCCGGCGGGTCGTCCACATCCACGGCGGCGACATCGACACGCGCCGTGATGACGCTCTCGACCGGCACCTCGGCAAACGAGAGTGCCGAGCTCATGAGCTCGCCGCGCTCGGCGGTCAGCTCTCCGTCATCGGTCATGTTCTCGATGATATCGGCCAGCTCATCCTCCGTCACGGTCACGGCGGGCTCGCCGCGGATGCAGCGGGCGGCGGCATTGCCGATGGCGGTGAGCAGCACGGACAGGGGCTGAAAGAGCACCATGAAAAACCGCAGCGAACGCGCCGTGGCCATGGCCAGACGCTCTGCGTATTTCTTGGCGATGCTTTTCGGCAGCATCTCCCCGGCGAAGAACACGACCACGGTCGTGACCAGCGTCGCGGCGGTGACCGCCCACATGCCCCACACCCGCTGCACGGCCACGGTCACGATCGTCGCGATCGTCAGGTGCAGGATGTTCGTGCCGATCAGCAGCGTCGTGATCGCCTGATCGAAGTGATCGAGCACGTACAGCGCCTGACCGGCGCGGCGGTTGCCGTGGTCAGCGGCGGCTTTGAGCCGGATGCGGCTCGCGGATGAAAAGGCTGTCTCCATGATGGCGAAATAGGCCGCACCAAGGAGCAGCACGATGATAACAGGCAAAAGATTCCATAAATCCTGCTTAGGGCCAGCGTCCATTGCGGATCATCACACTCCTGAGTTGTCTCCCCGCCCGGTGCCTATCCGGGGGCGGGAAATAAATTAGCGATTAGTATACCATATAATGCCCGCCGCGTCAACGCGTTTTCTCCTCCGTGACGGCGACATTTCCCTGCCCCGCAAGGGATCGCAGCTCCTTGACGAGCGCAGGATGCACGCAGCAGCGCGCAGCGGCGCGACGGCCTGTGTCCTCAAAGACGAGCACGAGCTGCTCGTCGCCGGGGAACATTTGCAGGATCAGCTCGATGCGCCTGACGGCCGGGTGCTCCTTATCCGGCAGCCGCACCCAGAGCCGGTGCCGCGGCGGTGCCTCGGGCCGGGGCGGCGGGTCGCGGTGCGGCGGCGTGCGCAGTGTCTCAAGTCCCTGCTCGCTGAGCGGCAGGACCTGATCCGCCACGAGCTGAGGGTCGGATTCGTCGCGCGTCGAGATGCGCCCCGAAACGAACAGCGCGGGCGTCTCCTGCGCGAGCAGGTCGCGGCAGGCATCGAGCGCAGGCGAAAAGACGATGACCTCCATGCTGCCGCTGTCGTCCTCGAGCTGGAGGTAGGCCATGCGCGTGTTTTTGCGCGTGGCGCGCTCGCGGCTCGCGGTACAGATGCCGGCGATGACCACGCGCTGCCCGTCGCGGTAGCGGTGCGGGGCGGCATCCGGCGCGTGAAAGCTCGCCAGAATGTCACCCATGGGCGCGGCCTTCGCCTGCTGCGCAAGGGTGCGGTACGCGTCCATCGGGTGGCCGGTGAGATAGAGACCGGTGGTCTCGCGCTCCATGGCCATGAGCTCGGCGCGGGTGAACTCCTCCACGTCCGGCAGCACGAGCTGTGTCGTGTCGGCGGGCTCTCCCCCGTCATCCGGTGTGCTGAAGAGGTTCATCTGGCCGGTGAGGTTCATGCGGCTCTCGCTCGCGGCGCCGCCCAGCACGCGGTCGACCGACTGCATGAGCGCCTTGCGCTTATAGCCCATGCGGTCAAAGCAGCCGGCGCGGATGAGGCTCTCGGCAGCGCGGCGGTTGAGATCGTGCCCGTTCATGCGGCGGCAGAATTCGTCAAACGCCGTGAACGGCCCGCCGATCTCCCGCTCGCGCATGAGCGCCTGAATGAGTCCGCGCCCCACGCCCTTGATGGCCACGAGGCCAAAGCGCAGGTCGCCGTTTTCCACGGTGAAGTCGGCGTCGGACGCGTTGATGTCCGGCGGCAGCAGGCGGATGCCCAGCTCGCGGCACTCGGCGATGTACTCCGTGACCTTCGGCGTGTTGTCGAGCACGGAGGTCAGCAGCGCTGCCATGTATTCGTGCGGGTAGTTGCGCTTCATGTACGCCGTGCGGTAGGACACGATGGCATAGGACACGGCGTGCGCCTTGTTGAAGGCGTAGCTTGCAAAGGCAAGGATCTCGTCATAGATGTCGTTGGCGGTCTGCTCGGGCACGCCGTTGGCCACCGCGCCGGGAATGCTTCGCGCCGGGTCGCCGTGCACGAAGGCGGCGCGCTCGGCCGTGATGACGGCCTCTTTTTTCTTCGACATGGCGCGGCGGATCATGTCCGCCTGACCGAGCGAGAACCCGGCCAGCTGCCGGAAGATCTCGATGACCTGCTCCTGATAGACGATGCAGCCGTAGGTCACGGAGAGGATCGGCTCGAGCAGGGGGTGCTGATAGGTGATGCGCTCCGGATGTGCCGAGCAGGCGAGAAAGCGCGGGATGCTCTCCATCGGGCCCGGGCGGTAGAGCGCGATGACGGCGGTGATGTCCTCGATGCTGCGCGGGCGCAGGCCGATGCACACGGCCGTGATGCCCGCGCTCTCGAGCTGAAACACGCCGACGGTGCGCCCGGCGGCGAGCATATCAAACGTCTTCTTATCGTCGAGCGGGATGCGCTCGACCTGAAAATCCGGCACGCGGCGGCGCACGCGGCGTGCCGCGTCCTCGAGCACGGTGAGGTTGCGCAGACCGAGAAAGTCCATCTTCAGCAGACCGAGCTCCTCGAGCGTTGTCATCTGATACTGGCACACGAGCGCGCCGTCATTGCTCGCCAGCGGCACATAGGCATACACCGGCTGCTCGGTGATGACCACGCCCGCCGCGTGCGTTGACGCGTGGCGCGGCATACCCTCGATGGCGCGGGCGGTGTCGATGAGCCGGTGCAGCCGCTCGTCGCCGTCATACATCGCGCGCAGAGGCTTCGACTGCTGCAGCGCCTCGTCGAGCGTGGTGTTGATGCCGCCGGGGATGGCCTTGGCCACGGCGTCGGTCTCGGCGTAGGTCAGGTTCATGACCCTGCCGACATCGCGCACGGCGGCGCGCGCCGCCATCGTGCCGAAGGTGACGATCTGCGCCACGTGGTCGGCGCCGTATTTGCGGATGACGTAGTCGATCACTTCCCCGCGCCGCTGCACGCAGAAGTCCACGTCGATATCCGGCATGCTCACACGCTCGGGGTTGAGGAAGCGCTCGAAGTAGAGATTATACTGCACGGGGTCGACGTCCGTGATGCCGAGGCAGTAGGACACGACGCTCCCGGCCGCGCTGCCGCGCCCGGGACCGACGGGGATGCGCTGGCGCTTGGCGTAGCCGATGAAATCGCTGACGATGAGAAAATAGTCCACAAAGCCCATGCGCCGGATCATATCGAGCTCATACTCCATGCGCCCGTGCACCTCCGGCCGGTCGCCGTAGCGGCGGGCAAAGCCGCGCTCGCACAGCTTCGTGAGATAGGCGTCGGAGTCCGTCTCCCCCTCCGGGAGCAGGAAACGCGGCAGGTGATAGTGCCCGAAGGTGAAATCGAACCGGCAGCGGTCCGCGATGCGCTGTGTGTTTTCCACGGCGTCCGGATATTCGTCAAAGAGCGCGCGCATCTCCGCCTCGCTCTTGAGGTAAAACTCGTCGTTCGGGAAGCGCAGCCGGTCCGGACTGTCGAGCGTCTGCCCGGTCTGGATGCACAGCAGCACGTCCTGATCGTAGGCATCCTGCTTTTTGATATAGTGCACGTCGTTCGTCGCCGCAAGCGGGATGCCCGTCTCCCGGTGGATGCGCAGCAGCGCCGCGCGCACGCGCGCCTCATCGGTCATGCGGTGGTTTTGCAGCTCGAGGTAGAAGTTTCCCTCGCCGAACAGCGCCTGCAGCTCCACGGCGCGCGCCTTGGCAGCCTCATAATCGCCGCGCAGCACCGCGCGCGGAATGTCGCCCGCGACGCAGCCGCTCAGACAGATGAGCCCCTCGGCGTGCGCACGCAGCAGCGGCCAGTCGATGCGCGGCTTGCCGTAAAACCCGCGCTCGAACGCCGCCGACACAAGATAGCAGAGGTTGTGGTAACCGGTCTCGTCGCGGCAGAGCAGCACGAGGTGCGTATACGCATCGTCCACACAGTGGACGCGGTCGGTCATGCCGCGCGGGGCGACATAGACCTCGCAGCCGATGATCGGCCGGATGCCGGCAGCCACGGCCGCCTTGTAAAAAGCGACCGCGCCGTACATGACACCGTGGTCGGTGATCGCCAGCGCGGTCTGGCCCAGCTCTTTGGCGCGCTCGACGAGCGGCCCGATGCGGCAGGCGCCGTCGAGCAGGCTGTATTCACTATGTACGTGCAGATGTGCAAACCCCATCGTGCGTTCCTTTCAGTCGTCCATGTGAAATTCCATGAGTTTTTTCAGCCGGTAGTTCAGACAGCTCTTCGTCACCGGCGGATACGAGAGCATGGCGAGGTCGGCAAGGCTGGCCTCGGGATTGGCAATGCGCAGCAGCGCCGCGCTCTGCAGCTTTTCCGGCAGCACATCGAGCCCGTAATCGCGCTCGATGCGGCGGATGGCATCGATCTGCTCCTGCGCCGCGGCGACGACCTTGTCGGCGTTGGCGGTGTCGCAGTTGACCTTGCGGTTGATGGAGTTGTTCATGGACTTCTCCACCTTGGCGGACATGATGTCCATGGCGGCACAGGGCGCACCGATCTTGGTCAGGAAGTCCTCGATGGCCTCGGACTTTTTAAAATAGAGCACGGTGTTGGCGCCGCGGTCGATGCTGCGCGCGGCAAAGCCCAGCTCCGTGAGCAGAGCGGCCGCCTCGCGGCTGACGCTCGCGTGCGCCGTGATGAGCTCCAGGTGGTAGTTCTTGCTCGGGTCTGTGACGCTGCCGCCGGCGAGAAATGCGCCCCGCAGAAACGACGCCCTGCAGCAGTCGCTCTCCAGCACGCCGAGGTTGATGTGGTGCGCGACCGTGCGCGACAGATCCGCGCCGAAGGCGGCGAACACCGTCTCGATGGCGGCGCGGTCGGTGATGGTCAGCACATGGCGGCCGCCGGCCTTTTCCGTGACCGGGAGCACAAAATGCGCGCCGAATGCGCGCCGGAACAGCTTCGGCAGCCGCTCGGCAAAGGCGTCGCACGCCGTCACGATGCGGATCTCCCGCGTCGTGAACGTGTGGCAGTACAGCAGCACGCCGTAGGCCTCGGCCACGGCGCAGCAATGGCGGCTGAGCGGCACGCGGCACAGCTCGTTTTTCACTTCGGTTGCAAAGGACATGGTGCGCCTCCGCTCAGGTTCTCGGGAAGTCCCGGTTGCGCAGACGGACGTTCGCGTCGCGCGCGGCGAGATAATCCGTCAGCGCCTTGGCCACGGCCACGCTGCGGTGCTGGCCGCCGGTGCAGCCGATGCCGATCGTGAGCGCATAGCGCCCCTCGGCAGCATACTGCGGCAGGAGAAAGTCGATCATGCCGGTGAGCTTTTCGAGAAAACACTGCGCCACGTCGCTGCGCAGGACATATTCCTGCACCTCATCGTCCATGCCGCTGAGCGGCCGGAGCTTTTCCACATAATACGGGTTGGGCAGAAAGCGCACGTCAAACACCAGATCGGCGTCGATCGGGATGCCGTACTTGAAGCCGAAGGCCACGACGTTGATGAGGATATCGCGCCGCGTGCCGCCGTCGACAAAGATCTCGCAGATGCGCTTTTGCAGCATCGAGAGCGTGAGGCCAGTGGTGTTGATAACATAGTCCGCGCGCTCGCGCACGGGGGCGAGCAGCTCGCTCTCGCGGCGCACGGCCTCCGGCAGAGAGCAGCGGCTCTCAGCCTGCAGCGGGTGCGGGCGGCGCGACTCCTTATAGCGGCGCACGATGGCGCTCTCCGACGCCTCAACGAACAGAATGCGGTAATCCACACCCATGTTTGCCAGCTCGTCGAGCGCGTCAAAGAGCTCGGTGAAGCTCTCCTGACTGCGGATATCCGTCACGAGCGCGACCTTTTCATACCGGCCGCGCGTGGCGAGGCAGAGCTCGGCAAACTTCGTCAGCAGTGCCGTGGGCATATTGTCCACGCAGTAAAAATCCAGATCCTCCAGCACGTCGGCCGCGCGGCTCTTGCCGCCGCCGGACAGCCCCGATACGATCAGAAATTCCATCCTTATCACCCCCGGATGATCTTCACTTCCGGCTCGAGCTCCACGCCGGACGTGCGCAGCACCGCGCTGCGGACATCGTCCATGAGCCGCAGCACATCGTCAAACGTGGCGCCGCCGCGGTTGACGACAAAGCCCGCGTGCTTTTCGCTCACCTGCGCGCCGCCGACCGTGTAGCCCTTGAGCCCGGCCTGATCGATGAGCGCAGCGGCATAGCCCCCCACGGGTCGCTTGAACGTGCTGCCGGCGCTCGGCAGGTCGAGCGGCTGACTGCTGCGGCGGCGCTCGCTCAGGTCGCGCATACGCGCCTGAATGTCCGCCGGGTCGCCCGGCGTGAGCGCGAGCGTGCTGCCGAGCAGGACGCAGTCCGTGTCGGAAAACGCGCTGTGGCGGTAGCCGAAATCATGCGCGCTGCCGTGCGCCTCACACAGGCGCAGCTCCCCATCGAGGTAGCGCGTCGAGACGACGACGTCCTTCATCTCGCCGCCGTAGGCACCGGCGTTCATCGACACCGCGCCGCCCAGCGACCCGGGGATGCCGTGCGCAAATTCCAGCCCCGCAAGACCGCAGCCGAGTGCCGCCTGCGCCAGCCGTGCCAGCGGGATGCCCGCGCCCGCGCTCAGATGCGTCGCATCCTGCTGCGTGACGGCGGCCATATTGTCGCCCATCTGCACGACGATGCGCTCGAGCGCGCCGTCGGTGATGAGCAGGTTCGTGCCGTTGCCGATGATGAGCGGCTGCGCGCCGCCGCCGCGCACGATGCGGCACACGGCCGCCGTCTCCTCCGCGGACGCGGGGCGCACCAGCGCACGCGCCGGTCCGCCGATGCGAAACGAGCAGTGCGCGCGCATCGGTTCGTGTTCCAATATCTCCAGTCCCGGACACTGCGCACGCAGCGCCCGGACGATGAGATTCAAATTTGCCATAGTGTTCGTTCTGTCCTTTCCGGGTCAAAATCCGATGCCGAGGTCGATGCCGCGGTCATGCTCGGCGGCAAGCTTCTGCGCGGCGTTATAGCCCATGCCCTTCTGGCGGTTGTTCATCGCGGCAAGTTCGAGGATCACGGCGAGGTTGCGTCCCGGTCCCACAGGGATCGTCACGCACGGCACGCGCACGTTGAGGATCTCGCAATACTCCGTCGTCAGGCCAAGCCGGTCATAGGCCCTGCCGTCCTCCCACGGCTCGAGCTGCACGACAAGGTCTATGCGCGTCTCGGGCTTGACCGCGCCGACGCCGTAGATCTGCCGCGCGTCGATCACGCCGATGCCGCGCAGCTCCATATAATAGCGGATCATCTCGGGCGCAGAGCCCATGAGCGTCGTGCGGTTGATGCGCTTGATCTCCACGGCATCGTCCGCGACGAGCCGGTGACCGCGCTTGATGAGCTCGAGCGCCGTCTCGCTCTTGCCGACGCCGCTGTCGCCCGTGATGAGCACGCCCTCACCGAACACCTCGACGAGCACGCCGTGCTGCGTCAGGCGCGGGGCGAGATAGCTCGAGAGCGAGGCGATGAGGTCGGCCATGAATTCCGAGGTGTCCTTGCGCACGAGAAAGAGGTTGCGGTCGTACTTTTCCGCCATCTCCAGGCACTCCGGGAACGGGTCCATGCCGTGGCAGATGACGAGGCCGATGATGTTATAGCGCATGAACGTCTCAAACCGCTCGCGCCGCTGCGCGGATGTGAGCGTCTCGAGAAACGTGCTCTCGACGCGGCCGATGATCTGCAGGCGCTCGGGGTCAAAATAGTTGTAGAAGCCGGCAAGCTGCAGCCCCGGCCGGTTGACATCGGCCGTGCTGATCGCGCGCGCGTCGTAATCGGCGGCGGCGTGCAGGACGGTCAGCCCCTGCTCGGTGGCGATCTTTTGCAGCGGTACGGTATAACGCGGTGCGCCCATGGTGCGCATCTCCTTTCTGACAACGCCGCGCACGGCGGCGGAAACCTGTGATCCTATGGGCGGAACGTCTGCTCCCCCGCATTCTATTGTAGCGAACATAACGGCATTTGGCAACGGCTTTTGCGCCGCGGCAGGGATTTTTTCCGGCCGCGCAGCAGAAAATGCGCAGAAAATGTGAAAATCATCTTGCAATCGGTCATGGTTTCTGCTATTATGAGAAAGCTGTTCTCGCAGATATTAGAGAAGGAGGTGCTTCAACCAATGGCAAAATGTCAGTTTTGCGACAAGGGCGTGAGCTTCGGCATTCAGGTGAGCCACTCTCACCGCCGTTCCAACCGCACTTGGAAACCCAATGTGAAGCGCGTCAAGGCCATCGTGGACGGCAAACCCCAGCACGTCTACGCATGCACCCGCTGCCTCCGCAGCGGCAAGGTCACCCGCGCTGTGTGAATTGCAATCATTGCACCGAACAAGGCTCGCCCGATTGGGCGAGCCTTTTTCGCGTCTTGGGGCAGTTTGTGCCGCTGCGCACGCGGCCGGCTTCCCCGCCCCGGCGCGCGGCCGGGACTGCGCTAACCGCTCGGGAAGAGCGCATACCGGAACGCGGCATTTAAAAAAGAATGCGCCCACGCGTGTGTGTCGCGCAGGCGCCGCAGAGCAAGCAAAAGTTTGTGTGTGTGGGGTAAAGTTGTAAATAACCGGTAAACAACCTTAAGAGGAAAGCGTGCTCTGTCTGACGAAAATCTAATTTGTTTCCGTTCTGCCGTAATAATGCGCCAGCTTTCGTTTTTAATGCAAAGAAAGAAAAAAATTTTGAAAAATTTTTTTCTGCCCTGTGCAGGCGACGCAGCACCGGAAACGGGTTGCCGTTTTCCGGCGCGCATGGTATCCTTTTTGTGTCCGCACCGGACAGAGGGAGGCACGCTATGAAAGATACTCTGGTCGTCAAAAAGGCGACGCCGCTCGGCGCGCGCGTCTGGACAAGTCTGCTGGTGTTCGGCTTCATCGGGCAGATCGCCTGGATGGTCGAAAACGTCTACTTCTCCACCTACATTCAAAAAAATATCACGGCTGCCAGCTGGGCGACCTCCGCGACCGTCGCCGCCAGCGCCATCGCCGCTGCGCTCGCGACGATCTTCAGCGCCGCGTGGTCGGACCGCGTGGGCAAGCGCCGCGCCTTCGTCTGCTGGGGCTACATTCTCTGGGGCATTACGACGGCGGCGTTCGCGCTCTTCGGCAACGGGCAGGTCGGCGGCGACGTCGGTCTCGCAGTGACGCTCTTCGTCGTCATGGACTGCGTCATGTCCGCCATCGGCAGCACCGCCAACGATTCGGCCTTTTCCGCCTGGGTCACGGACGTGACCGACGTCACGAACCGCGGCGTCGTGGACATCGTGCTGAGCATCCTGCCCATCGTCGCGCTCATCGTCATCTTCGCCGGCTTTGACGGCATGACTGTGCACGGCAACTGGACGGGCTTTTTCCTCGTGCTCGGCGGTCTGACGAGCGCGGCCGGCGTGCTCGGCCTGTGCATCTTCCGCGACAGCCCCGCCCTGCGCCCCGTGCAGGGCGACACGTACCTGCGCGACGTGCTCTACGCCTTCCGCCCGGCGAACATCCGCGCCAACAAGATGATCTACATCTGCTTTCTTGGCATGATGTTCTCCGGCCTTGCAATGCAGCTGTGGCAGCCGTACATGATCTCACTCGTCGAGGTCACGCTCGGCATCGACAACTACATCCTGCCCATCGGCATCGTCGTGCTTGCCTCGGCAGTGCTGTCCGTGCTCGCGGGCAAGGCCATGGACCGCTTCGGCAAGGAGAAATTCTATTACCCCGTGGCCGCCATGCAGGTGCTCGGCGGGCTGATCGCCTACAGCATCAAATTCCTCGGTCACGCCATGCCGCTGCTGTGCGTCGGCGGCACGTGCATCATGGCCGGAAACCTCGCCATGGCGGGTCTGTTCACCGCCTCGTCGCGCGACTACACGCCCGCCGGGCGCGCCGGTGCGTCGCAGAGCGTGAAGATGGTCATCTACATCATGCTGCCCATGGTGCTTGCGAGCATCATCGACCCGCTCATCATCCGGGCCGTCGCGCTCGAGCCGACAGCGGAGGTGCTCGCCAAATATCCGAGCTATGCCGGCAGCTACCTCTACCCGTATGAGCTGTTTCTGGCCGCGGCCGTGAGCGCGGTGTTCATCCTCATCCCTGCGTACTTCGTCCGCCGGGACGCCGGACGCATCCGGCGCGAGAAGCTCGCCGCGCTGGAAAAATAAACGCGAAAACCCGCCCGCAGGCGCAGCCTGCAGGCGGGCACAGCTTGTCCAAAACCTCGTAGAGTTTCGCCGCCGGAGCGGTGAAAGAAATTCCGATCATTTTCTCCGGCGACATGTGCGTCGGGGAAAATACCGCTCGGCCTGCAAACGTGCGCGCCGTCCGCCGTTGGTGGACGGCGCGTGCGCTGCAGTCAGGCCGCAAATTTCTTTGTCAAAAAGTAATACTTTTTGACAGTCTCACCCCGCCCGCAGGCGCTGCCTGCGGGCGGGCTTCCTATATTATATCCGGATTTACTTGCGGAAGAGTGCGATGACGCGGTCGAAGAAATCACCGATGGCGGTGATCACGTCTTTGACCTTGCCAGTGAAGGCGGCGACCTTCTCCTTGGCGCCGGCAAGCTGCTTGAGCGTGTCCTGCACGGCCTGCACCTTCGAGAGCAGGGCGTTCGTGTCGAGCTTTTCGAGCGAGCGGCAGAGGTTCACAAGCTGGGTCATCTGGTCGTCCGTGAGCGTGACGTTGTACTCGGCGGCGATCTCTTTGATCTTGGCGCGCAGTTCGGCGTCGGTCATGTCCTTGGTCTCGTTGAGGATAAGCTTGAGCTCGTTGACGATCTCGACCGAGTCGTAGTCGCCGATGGCCTGCGCGAGCTCCGCCGTCGTCGCCAGCTCCTGCGAGGAGACGGCCTTGGCAGTCTCGTCGAGCTTTGCGCCCGTGATGTCCTCATACGCCTTGTAGATGCCGGTCAGCGCCGCAGTGCCAGAGACGTCGAACGGCGCGGCCACGCTGATCTTCGCGTCCATGATGCCGGCAGTCGCCAGCGCGCTGATGTACATCTGGCTCGTGCAGTAGGTGATGTGCGACGTGTTGACGGTCATGCCCTTACCGGCGGCGAGCACCTCGATGGAGATGCAGGAGATGGCCTTCGTGCCGATCTGCGCGTCGCTGATGACACCGCTGAGGTATTGCCGCTCGTCCTGATTCGTGACGGTCAGCTCCTTGACGCTGCCGCGCTCGATGCCGAAGGTCTTGTAGACGGTCTTGATCTGGTCGTCCGTGAGGTCGGCGCCGATAACGGTGCGCGTCTCACCGGCGTCGATGGCCGACACCGCGCCGAGACTTGCCAGCAGACATACGGCGAGCACGATGGGCAGGACCTGTTTGAGAATTTTCATGACAGTAGGTTTCCTTTCCCTGCGGCCTTGCGCCGCAGTCCCTGACAGGATAGACGCCTCCATTGTAAAGAAGTTCCCGCAAAAAGAGTGACGAATCTGTGAAGAAACACCTGAAGATATTGTTAAGGGTCTGCCTGCCGGCGGCGAAAGGCTGCGAGGATTCCGAAAAAAAGGACAGACAGAGTAGGAGTCTCTGTCTGTCCATGTGGGGGTGTCACTGCCTTTTGGGGTGGCAGCTATGGCACTGTGCACCGCAATGGGCACAGCTGCCGCCGCAGGAGGAGCGCCCTTGCCGCTTCTGGCGGATCAGGGAAAGGGAAATGAGGATGACAATGGCAATGAGAAAGATCGAAATCAAAATCGTAGAGAGGTTTGCACCGATCCAGTGCAGCATAGGTATTCACTCCTTTGCGTTTGCGAAATTCAGCAAGGCTCAGGCCTTGAGTGTGGTGGCCTCCTTGTACGGACGCACCAGCATGTAGATGATGCCGGCCAGCGCCAGGACCGCGCAGATGAGGCCGATGATGTTCAGGCTGCCGGTGAAGGCGCAGCCGAACTGGTAGATCATCAGAGCAACCAGATAGGCAAAGCCGCACTGATAGCCGATGGCGAACCACGTCCACTTCTGGCTGTTCATCTCGCGCTTGATGGCGCCGATGGCCGCAAAGCACGGAGCGCACAGAAGGTTGAACACCAGGAAGCTGTAACCGCTGATGCCGTTGAAGGCAGCCGCGATGTTCTGGTACACGCTGCCGTCGCCGCCGCCGTAGAGAATGCCGAGCGTGCCGACAATGTTCTCCTTGGCGACAAGGCCGGTGATGGAGGCGACTGCCGCCTGCCAGTTGCCCCAGCCGAGGGGCTTGAAGATCCAGGCGAGCACGCCGCCGATGGCAGCAAGGATGGAGTAGTCGATCTCGTCCTCGGACAGCATGCGGAACGTGCCGTCGACCGTGCCGAAGTACGTGGTGAACCAGACGAGGATCGTGGACAGCAGGATGATCGTGCCGGCCTTCTTGATGAAGGACCAGCCGCGCTCCCACATGGAGCGCAGGACGTTGCCGAGCGTCGGCCAGTGGTAGGCCGGCAGCTCCATGACAAACGGAGCCGGATCGCCGGAGAACATCTTGGTCTTCTTGAGCATGATGCCGGAGATGATGATGGCGGCCATGCCGATGAAGTACGCGGAGGTGGAGACCCATGCGCTGCCGCCAAAGAGGGCGCCGGCGATCATGCCGATGAACGGCACCTTCGCGCCGCAGGGGATGAAGGTGGTGGTCATGATCGTCATGCGGCGGTCACGCTCGTTTTCAATGGTACGGGAGGCCATAACGCCCGGCACGCCGCAGCCGACGCCGATGAGCATCGGGATGAAGGACTTGCCGCTCAGACCGAACTTGCGGAAGATACGGTCGAGCACGAAGGCGATACGGGACATGTAGCCGCAGGCCTCAAGGAAGGCCAGCATCAAAAACAGGACAAGCATCTGCGGCACGAAGCCGAGCACCGCGCCGACACCGGCGACAATGCCATCCAGGATCAGGCCGCTGAGCCAGTCGGCACAGCCCGCTTTCTCCAGACCGTCACCGATCAGGACCGGAATGCCCGGGACCCAGACGCCGTAATCGGCCGGATCGGGCGCGTCAAAGCCGTTTTGCTCGAAATACTTCACCGCGTCCAGATACGTCATGGCGACGGTGGTCTCCTTGTCCGCGCCGTCGGGGATGGCGTCGTAGTAAGCGGTCAGTTCATTCTCAGCCAGCGTCTCCTCGTCCTCGACCGTGACGGTCGCGGTGTCGGAGCTCGGAACGAAGTCTTTCATGTCTGCGAGCGCAGCGTCGGCGTCGAAGTCTTCGGCTTCGGTGTCGAGACCCAGGAACGCGTCGACCGCTTCGGTCGCGGCGGTGTATTCGTCGTTGGCGTCGCTATAGGCGCCCGAGCCGATGCCCAGCAGGTGCCAGCCGTCGCCGAACACGCCGTCGTTGGCCCAGTCGGTCGCGGGCGCGCCGACGGCGACCATGGCGACCCAGTAGACGAGGAACATGACCACGGCGAAGATCGGCAGGCCCAGCCAGCGGTTGGTGACGATGCGGTCGATCTTATCGGACGCAGACTGCGTGGCCTTGGATTTCTTGCGGTAGCAGGCGCGGATGACCTCCGCGATGTAGACATAGCGCTCGTTGGTGATGATGGACTCGGCGTCGTCGTCGAGCTCCTCCTCGGCGGCCTTGATGTCCGCCTCGATGTGCGCGTGCACATCCTCGGGGATGTGGAGCTTTGCGAGCACCTTGTCGTCGCGCTCAAAGATCTTGATGGCGTACCAGCGCTGCTGCTCCTCCGGCAGTGTGTGCACGGCCGCCTCTTCAATGTGGGCGATCGCGTGCTCGACCGGACCGGAGAACGTGTGCATCGGCACGGTCTTGGTGGATCTGGCGGCCTCGATGGCGGCCTCCGCCGCGGCCATGACACCGTCACCCTTCAGGGCCGAGATCTCCACGACCTTGCAGCCGAGCTGCTGCGAGAGCTGGTTGATGTTGATCTGGTCACCGCTCTTGCGCACGATGTCCATCATGTTCACAGCCATGACCACCGGGATGCCCAGCTCGGTCAGCTGCGTGGTCAGGTACAGGTTGCGCTCAAGGTTCGTGCCGTCGACGATGTTGAGGATGGCGTCCGGCCGCTCGTCGATCAGGTAGTTGCGGGCGACGACCTCCTCCAGCGTGTAGGGGCTGAGCGAGTAAATGCCGGGAAGGTCCATGATGACGACGTCGTCATGCTTTTTCAGCCGGCCTTCCTTTTTCTCGACCGTGACGCCCGGCCAGTTGCCAACAAACTGATTGGAGCCGGTCAGCGCATTGAACAGCGTCGTCTTGCCGCAGTTCGGGTTACCGGCTAGGGCAATCTTGATTTGCTTTTCCATTCGGATGCTCCTTTGTGATATTCTCCTCTGCTTCGGGGGATCCTACCTTATGTAATAAATATTTTTTGCTTACAGATGTTTACGCCTGAACTTCGATCATCTCGGCGTCGGCCTTGCGCAGACTCAGTTCGTACCCGCGCACCGTGACCTCGACCGGATCACCGAGCGGTGCGACCTTGCGCACGTACACATCCGTGCCCTTCGTGATGCCCATGTCCATGATGCGGCGCTTGATCGCGCCCTCACCGTGCAGCTTCACGACCTTGACCGTTTCGCCGATCTTGGCGTCTCGCAGCGTTTTCATCGTACTTCCTCCCTTAAATCATGATCTTGCGTGCCATCTCATCGCTGATGGCAACGCGGGATTCCTTGACCTTCACGATCAGATTCCCGCCGATCGCCGATACGACCGTAGCCGTCCCGCCGGGGACAAACCCCAGATCGGCCAAATGCTTTCTGATCTCCGGGTTCCCGCCGACTTTCAGAATCAGTGTCTCCTCGCCGATGTTGGCGAGATTCAGCGGCATCATAGATATCCCTCCACTGGTAAACGGTTAGAGCGTGCTAACCTTAGATGAAAAAAGATCGGTTACATTCGTTTAACAGAAGTTAAACTTCCTTAACCATGCCAAAGTTTAACGCATCTAACATCGTATGTCAAGAGGAAAATATAAAAAAGCCGCATCTCTTGCAATTTTGGTTAAAGTGTGCTAACCTAAAAGAAATTTCACGAAAAGGTTGGTGGAAACCGCTATGCAGATACTCAGAGCCGCGGAGGACTATCTGGAGGCAATGCTGATGATGCAGCAGAAGCACGGATACATTCGCTCGATCGACATCGCAGAGCAGCTCGGCGTCACGAAGCCGAGCGTGACCTATACGACCAAGCGTCTGCGCGAAAACGGCTACATCACCATGGATCGCGACGGGCTCATCACGCTCACACCGAGCGGGATGGACATTGCCTCGCGTATGCTCGACCGGCACCACACACTGACCAAGTTTCTCATGGAGCTCGGCGTGGACGCCGAGACCGCCGAGGAGGACGCCTGCAAGATGGAGCACGACATCAGCGAGCAGACGTATACCGCGCTCTGCCGCCACGCCATCGGCAAACTCGGCATCCTCGGGGAGGACGATGCGGGCCTCGGCGAGACGGCCGGGACCGACGAAACCTGACGCGCGCAGCCGGATATTTCCGCCCGCGGCAGCCAAAGCTGCCGCGGGCGGTTTCATTCTGCGCCGCGGGCATTGACGCGGCGGCGCGGATTTGCTATGCTGAAAAAGAGAAAACTCGTTTTCCGGAGGTGCCCCCATGCTCCAGACCCGCAGACCGGCCCTGAGCGGCAACGCGCTCAAGGGCATCGCCATCCTCGCCATGACGCTCGACCACCTCACGTGGACGCTCTGGCCGGGGTACAGCACCGCGTGGTGGGTGCTTTTGCTGCACCTGCTCGGCCGCGTGACGGCGCCGATCATGTGGTTTTTCGTCGTCGAGGGCTATCACTACACGCACGATGTGAAAAAATACGCCGTGCGTCTGTTCGCGCTCGCGGTCGTGTCGCACTTTGCGTATGATTTCTGCTTCGGCATCCCGTTTTTGCCGCTGTCCACCGGGCCGTTCAACCAGACGGGTGTCGTCTGGTCGCTCGCGTGGGGACTCATGCTGCTCGTCATCCACGACGACGCGCGGCTGAAAGGCTGGGTCAAGCTCGTGCTGACGTTTGTGATCTGCGCCATCACCTTTCCGTCGGACTGGAGCTGCGTGGCCGCGATGGCGATCCTATTCATGGGACAGGCGCGGGGCGATTTTCGCCGTCAGATGTGCTGGCTCATGGTGTGGTCAGCCGTGTATGCGCTCGTGTACTTTTTCTTCATTGATAAGGTGTACGCGCTCGTGCAGCTCGGTACAGCGCTCTCCATCCCGCTGCTGCGCTGTTATGACGGCACGCGCGGCAAATGGCGCTCTATGGGCAAGCTCTTTTACGTCTATTATCCCGCGCACCTCGCGCTCATCGGCGTGCTGCGCGTGCTGCTCTGGGGCGCGGGCGCAAGCACGGCCGCCGGCAGCTTCTGAGCAAACTGTACAAGGCATCGGCCCGGACGGAGGGAAACTTCGTCCGGGCATTTTCGTGCACGCGCGTGCATTTTCGCGCGCCGTGTGATAAAATGCATCCATATTTCAACCCAAAGGAGGTGTCGCCCATGCGCTACCAATGTCTGGTGCTCGACCATGACGACACGGTCGTCAACAGCACCGCGTCCGTCAATTACCCGGCCTTCGTGCAGACGCTCAGAACGCTGCGGCCGGACGTGCACATGACGCTCGACGACTTTTTTTCCTACTCGTTCGAGCCCGGCTTCGGCACGCTGTGCAGCGACATTCTGCATTTTTCCGACAGCGAGATGGACTTTCAGTACCGCACGTGGCTGGAGAACGCGCGCACGCACGTGCCGGACACCTTCCCCGGTATGCGCGAGCTGCTGCAGCGGTATCATGCCGCGGGCGGGCACATCTGCGTCGTGAGCCACTCCGTGCCGGAGACGATCCTGCGCGACTATCGCGCACACGGCCTGCCCGCGCCGGAGCTCATCTACGGCTGGGACGACGACCCGGAGCGGCGCAAGCCCGCACCGTGGCCGATCTACCAGATCGAGCACGCGCTCGGCCTGCGGCCGGAGCAGCTTGTGGTCATCGACGACCTCAAGCCCGGCAAGGACATGGCCGACCGCGCGGGCGTGGACTTCATTGCGGCCGGGTGGACGCACACCGTGCCGCACATCATCGAAACGATGCAGCGCATCAGCCCGCACTACTGCCGCACGGTGGCGGAGCTGACCGCGCTACTGCTGGACGAAACGGAGGCATGAATATGGACCGGATCATTCGCACGGCGACCCTCGCCGATCTCGACGCCGTGGCGGCGGTGGAGGCGGCGTGCTTTCCCGCGGCGGAGGCCGCGACGCGCGCGGAGCTCGCAGACCGGCTGGCGCACTACGGCAGCCACTTCTGGCTGATGTTTGACGGCGGCACGCTCATCGCGTTCGTCGACGGCATGGTCACCGACCGCGCCGACCTCACGGACGATCTCTATGCCGATGCATCCCTGCACGACGCGCACGGCGCGTGGCAGATGATCTTCGGCGTGAACACACTGCCCGACTACCGGCGGCACGGCTATGCGAGACAGCTTCTCGAGCGCGCCATTGCCGACGCCCGCGCGCAGGGGCGGCGCGGCCTTGTGCTCACATGCAAGGACCGGCTCGTGCACTACTATGCGAAGTTCGGCTTCGTGAGTGAGGGCGTGTCGGCCTCCACCCACGGCGGCGTCGTGTGGTATCAGATGCGCCTGACGTTCTGACGTTTCGTCGGGAGGGCAAACACCATGGAGAAAAACCTCACGACCGGCAGCGTCTTCGGCAACATCGTGCGCTTTTCGCTGCCATACCTGTTTTCGTACTTTTTGCAGACGCTCTACGGCATGGCCGACCTGTTCATCATCGGCCAATACGCCGATGCGTCCGGCACGACGGCGGTGTCCGTCGGCAGTCAGGTCATGCACATGCTCACGCTCATGATCGTCGGCCTCGCCATGGGCGCGACGGTCACGATCGGGCAGGCCGTCGGCGCGCGCGACCGGAAGAGCGCCGCGCGCTATACCGGCAACACGATGACGCTGTTTCTGGTGCTGAGCGTTGCGGTCACGGGGCTGCTGCTCGCGCTGGCGCGGCCGATCGCGGCGGTCATGTCCACCCCGGCCGAGGCCGTGTCCGGCACGGTCGCGTATCTGCGCATCTGTTTTCTCGGCGTGCCGCTGATCACGGCGTACAACATCATCGCGTCCGTCTTTCGCGGCCTCGGTGATTCCAAACGCCCGATGTACTTCATCGCCGTCGCGTGCGCGGTGAACATCGCGCTCGATTACCTGTTCATCGGCGCGCTGCACATGGGCCCGGCGGGTGCGGCGCTCGGCACAACGCTGGCGCAGGCGGTCAGCGTGGCGGTGTCGCTCGCGGTCATGCGCGGCGCGCGCGGCGGCATTGCCCTCACGCGGGACGATTTTCGCCCGCAGCGGGCGATCATGGGGCGCATTCTGCGCATCGGCGTGCCGATCGCGCTGCAGGACGGGCTGATCCAGATCGCGTTTTTGTTCATCACCGTCATCGCCAACCGCCGCGGCCTCACGGACGCAGCCGCCGTCGGCATCGTGGAGAAGATCATCAGCTTTCTGTTCCTCGTGCCGTCGTCCATGCTCTCGACGGTGTCGGCGCTCGGCGCGCAATGTATCGGCGCGGGCAAGCCCCGCCGCGCGCTGCAGACGCTGTGGTATGCCATCGCCGTCGCGTTCGGCTTCGGCGTGCTCATCTCGGTCGTCATCCAGTTCGTCGCCGAACCGGTCGTCGCGCTCTTCACGCATGACGCCGCCGTCGTCGCGGCGGGCGGGCCGTATCTGCACGGGTATATCCTCGACTGCTGCTTTGCCGGCGTGCACTTTTGCTTCAGCGGATATTTCTGCGCCATCGGCCGCTCGGAGCTGTCGTTCGTGCACAACATCACGGCGGTGGTGCTCGTGCGCGTGCCGGGCGCATACCTGACGAGCAGGTACTTTCCCGCGACGCTGCTGCCCATGGGGCTGGCAACGGCGGCGGGCTCGCTGCTGTCGGTCATCATCTGCGTGATCGCATTTCTGGTGCTGCGGCGGCACGGCAAGCTTCTGCCCGGCGAGGGCTGACGCGCCGCACGCAGCAAGCTGCAAGTCTTATGCCGGAAACCACCGGAGGAGCTCCCGGCAATGTCAAGCACCCCCTCGGGCAGAGCCCGAGGGGGTGCTTTTTGCTGCGGTTATTCCGTCTTGCGCAACGGTGATTACTTCTTCACATTCTGGCAGAAGTTCATCAGGATCGTTGCGACCTGCTGGCGGGCGGCGCTGCCCTGCGGGTCGAGATAGACCTTGCCGTCAGGCGCCTTGGTGCCGTTGATGAGGCCGAGCGCGACCGCATCCTGCATGGCCTCCTTC
>ERZ827181.1283-NODE-1283-length-28151-cov-79.607987_pt1 | contig 28151 bp, 18 predicted proteins | sample MGYA00519778_ERZ827181 | MGnify/ENA primary metagenome ERZ827181 (study PRJEB31778, sample SAMEA3449273) | human gut metagenome | biome: human gut; feature: human-associated habitat; material: faeces | place: United Kingdom | collected 2010/2012 ...
TTATTTTTTCACTGACGTGCAGGAATTGGACATTTGCGACGAACAAGCTGTGCACGGGTTTGTGAAGGACAACCGGATAGATGTAATCGTGAATTGCGCCGCTTATACGGCTGTAGACAAGGCGGAAGACAATCAGGAGCTTTGCGACAAGCTGAACCATGTCGCTCCGGGCTATCTGGCTGCCGCTGCCGAAGCTTGCGGTGCTGCATTGATACAAGTGTCTACCGACTATGTTTTTGACGGAACCGGACACATCCCCTATACGGAAGAGGCGGCTACTTGTCCCGATTCAGTATATGGTTTTACCAAACTGGCGGGGGAGCAGGCGGTGATGAAGCATTGCAGCCGTGCCATGATTATCCGTACGGCGTGGCTCTATTCCATTTATGGAAATAATTTTGTGAAGACGATGCTCCGTTTGGGACGCGAGCGCGAGACGCTGGGAGTTGTATTCGACCAGATAGGTACGCCGACATACGCCAATGATTTGGCACGCGCCATCTTTGCGGCTATCAGCCAGGGAATCGTGCCCGGCATCTATCACTTCAGCAACGAGGGAGTCTGCTCGTGGTATGATTTTACGTTGGCTATCCATCGTCTGGCAGGTATCAAGAGCTGCAAGGTAAGTCCGCTGCATACGGACGAATTCCCTGCCAAGGCGCCGCGTCCGCATTATTCCGTGTTGGACAAGACAAAGATAAAGAAGACATTCGGCATCGATATACCCCATTGGGAGGCGAGCCTTGCCGTCTGCATGAAGAATTTGGAAGAGTGATTATTACTGACTAATTGATATATGGCCAATAACAACGAAATAGAGAGACGGAGAACGTTTGCGATTATTGCGCATCCGGATGCCGGTAAGACATCATTGACCGAGAAGCTGTTGCTTTTTGGTGGACAAATCCAGGTGGCGGGTGCCGTAAAGAGCAATAAGATAAAGAAGACGGCAACGTCGGACTGGATGGATATTGAAAAACAGCGTGGTATTTCCGTTACCACTTCTGTAATGGAGTTCGACTACCATGACTACAAGGTCAACATCCTTGATACTCCGGGTCACCAGGACTTTGCTGAAGATACCTACCGCACACTGACGGCCGTGGATAGCGTTATCATCGTGGTGGACGGTGCGAAAGGTGTGGAAACGCAGACACGCAAGCTGATGGAGGTCTGCCGTATGCGTAATACGCCGGTGATTATCTTCATCAACAAGATGGACCGTGAAGCCAAAGACCCGTTCGACCTGCTGGACGAGCTGGAGGAGGAACTGCACATCCACGTGCGTCCCTTGACGTGGCCTATCGAGAGCGGTGTCCGTTTCAAGGGTGTCTACAATATCTACGAGCATAACCTCAACCTCTACCAGCCCAGCAAGCAGGTAGTGACGGAGAAGGTGGAAGTGGACATCCATACCGAGGAGCTGGACAACCGGATTGGCGCCCAACTGGCCGACAAGCTGCGTGGCGAACTGGAACTGATAGACGGTGTTTATCCCGAATTCGATAAGGAGGAATATCTGAAGGGTGAGCTTGCTCCCGTATTCTTCGGTTCGGCACTGAATAATTTCGGTGTGCAGGAACTGTTGGATTGCTTTGTGGAGATTGCTCCCAGTCCCCGTCCCGTGAAGGCGGAAGAACGTGAGGTGGAGCCGGAAGAACCTAAATTTACCGGATTCATCTTTAAGATAACCGCCAATATCGACCCGAATCACCGTTCATGTATCGCTTTCTGCAAAATCTGCTCCGGGAAGTTTGTACGCAATGCCCCGTACTTGCATGTACGTCATGGCAAGACGATGCGTTTCTCGTCGCCTACGCAGTTCATGGCGCAGCGCAAGACAACTGTCGATGAGGCTTGGGCGGGAGATATTATCGGCCTGCCGGATAACGGTACGTTCAAGATTGGCGATACGCTGACCGAAGGCGAGGCGCTTCACTTCAAGGGGCTTCCGAGTTTCTCTCCGGAGATGTTCAAGTACATTGAGAATGCCGACCCGATGAAGCAGAAACAGCTTGCCAAGGGTGTCGACCAGTTGATGGACGAAGGTGTGGCGCAGTTGTTCGTCAACCAGTTCAACGGGCGTAAGATTATCGGTACGGTGGGGCAGTTGCAGTTCGAGGTCATCCAGTATCGTCTGGAGAACGAATACAGTGCGAAGTGCCGTTGGGAGCCGCTCAGTCTGTATAAAGCCTGCTGGATTGAGAGCGATGATGCGGCTGAACTGGAAGCCTTCAAGAAGCGCAAATACCAGTATATGGCGAAAGACCGCGAGGGTAGGGATGTGTTCCTGGCGGACAGCGGATATGTGTTGCAGATGGCGCAGATGGACTTCAAGCATATCAAGTTCCACTTTACGAGCGAGTTCTAAGCTATACGATTTTTGCTGACTCACGGCTATAAATGATGCAAGTCGAAGAAAAAGAGGAGGTACAAAGTAATGAAAAACTTTGTACCTCTTTATTTATTGTGGGAAGAAAGTGTTACCTTTGTTTCTGTAACGATTAATATGCATTGATTATGAAAACTGTTGAAGTAAGCTCGTTCCTTACCGATTTTACACCTTACTCATTATAAACACAAAATTTCAAGATGAAACATACCTCCCTTTTTCTCCTGCTGATTCTCCTTCTGGGGCTGACAGCCTGCTCGAAACCTGCCGATAGAACTTTGATGAACTACGAACAGTCCCTTTCTCATGCTGACTCGTTGGTGCAATGCGGTGCTGTCGACAGTGCCCGGGCCGTCCGCCTGATTTCCGGTTTGCACCGTGAGTATAATCAGATAAAGGAGCTTTCTGATGGCAGGCATGTGCGGCTGAAGCCGGTCAGTGGTTACGAACGTTTTTTCTGGGGAGTGTTTTCTGTGATTATGTTCAGCATTTCCGGTGCTATGCTGTTCAGCCTTATCCGTTTCAAGAAAGAACGTAGTCACCGTAACTATCTAGTCACCCTGAGTGAAAACGAACAGCGCTTGCGCAACAATGAACGCGAGCGCGAGGAACTGGAAGAATGCCTGAAGGAGATGTCGCTGACCGACGAAGAGCGCGAAGAAGTGCATAGCTCGCTGACAAACCTCATGGAACATGGCAGCCGTCTGGATAAGGAAAACGAGTCACTCCGCGCCCGTCTCAAGGAGTATGAAGACAACCCCGTGCCCCGCGAACTGGAACTGTTGAGGAAAGAGGGCGAGCGTGTCCGGATGCTCGACGGGCAGGTGCAGGCGCTTGCTTCTGCCGTGATAGACGCAGACGAAGTGGTGAAGCAGTTGCGCATCCAGCCCAAATTCCTTGCGGACAGCCAGTGGAACTACTTGCAGAAGCTTACTGACAGAGTATACAAGGGTGCTTCCAAACGCCTTGTCCTGCGCTTTCCCCAGCTTACGCCTGCCGACAGCCAGCTTTGCATGCTTATCCGCCTGCACTTCAGCAATGCACAGATTGCCACGCTCATTGCCGTATCTCCCGCTTCCGTGTCCCAGCAGAAGTTCCGCCTGAAGAAGCGGATGATGCAGGCGGATGGGAGGCTGTTTGCCGATGGAGAGACGCTGGAGGGGGTGATTGGAAGCTGCTGAGGCTTTTTAATGATTTACTTTGTTGCATGATAGCAAATCCTATATCCTTTTTTCTTGCTCATAAAAAAAATCGTAGCTTTGCTGCATTAGATGAAAAAGGAAAGGTAATATGACATTTGTTGCTATACAAAAAGCAGTGTATAAAACTTAACGAACTATTGTTATACACCTAATTCTCTTTTTAACCACACCTTCATCACGGGGTCGGGAATAATGGCTTGACGCTTCTCGATCTCGATAAGCTCTTTCTTGACCAGTGCCCGTTTTACGATGCTGACATTAGCCGATGAACCGAGTTGATATTTCTGCAAAACCTCTTGCGTGGTAAATTCGCTATGTACCCCATCAATAATGGCTCGCAAAAAATTCATTTGATAGGTCGTAAGGCTCTCGGTCTGCTTCTCGAACAACGGTGTATTCTGGTCGATGATATCCTGATATGCCTCCTCGAAATCTTGTTCCGTGGCAACTTTGTCCGTATGAATCCATACCAACCATGCCAACTGCTGCACATACGAAGAGTGATTGTCAACTCTCTGACAGATCTTCTTGGCTAACTCTTTTGAAATCTGTTTGCCCGTAGCCTCGAAACGCCCACAAATATAATCCACCCAATCCGCCGTCCCGATTTTTGTCAAATAGATAGCGTCTCCGAACTTATAGAACGGAAGGCTCCTTTTTTCAAAGAGTTCGTTCATCAAGTGTTTTTTGCTGCCGAATAAGCAGTAAGACACCGATTTCTGCAATTGCCAGATCGAGCGTAACCGCTTCTGGAATGTTTTGGAATCTTTGAATTCGGCAATTTGCTGGAACTCGTCGATGCAAACAACGATATTACAACCTTTCTTCTGCGCTATCTTTTCAGGGAGTTGCAGGATTTCATCGATCTCGTTGCTCTTGGGATTCATTTCAAGCGATATGGAAAAATCCGTCATCGGATCGGTCCCCAACGATATTTTAGGGCTGATACGCGAAAGGAATAATTTGGCATGCTCCAGCCATTCATCCAACTTTGAAGAGGTTTGTTTGAGAATGGCGGAAGCAAATGCGTCATAGAAATCCCTGTCGCTACGGCAAGAAAAAATATCGATATAAACGACTTTCAATTTGTCGGACTGCGCCAAGCGACACGCTTTCTGCACCAAAGAGGTTTTCCCCCAACGACGAGGCGAAATCAGTACCGTATTCACTCCATGCCGGAAATTCAATACCAGTCGTGAGGTCTCTTTTTCCCGGTCGGTGAAATTATCGCCCGATGTCGCGACACCGAATATAAAAGGTTTTTTCTCCATAATCTTCAGATGTTATTCCGGGAGCAAAGATAAGTAATATATCTATTACTAATAATATTATTACTAATAAATTTATTTTAGGCTATGCTTTTCTCTTTAAAGTCCGCTTTCCACCCCTTGATGACGGACTTCTCATCGAAGCCATGCAAGAAAGCAAAACCCTCCGACCGGAGTTCAATATCTATCGGATGCGCGAAATGACGCAATTGGAAAGTGATTTCGATGCAGCAATGCACAGATTGCCACGCTCATTGCCGTGTCTCCCGCTTCCGTGTCCCGGCAGAAGTTCCGCTTGAAGAAGCGGATGATGCAGGCGGATGGCAGGCTGTTTGCCGATGGGGAGACGCTGGAGGGGGTGATTGGAAGCTGCTGAGAATGATAGATTCTTCTTGATTCTTCAAGAATCTCGAAGTTTCAAGAAGAATATTACAGCTTGTTTTTCATTAAACTGTCAAATTTGTCCGATTTTATATAATTCCGTTTGACTTTATTTATTTGTAGTTCAGATAAATAACCTAAACTGACCAGTCCTTCCAAATCTGTCCTTGCTGTGAAATTGGAAACGGAAAAACGATTTTCAACCTCCTTTACAGACAAACAAGTGTTAGGCTGCTCGTGGATAATTTTTAATATTTGTGCTTGACGCGTATTGATTCCCTTGATGTTTGCAATCAAGACAATGCTGCTGTTCTCTTCCGATTTGCGTTTCAGGTATATCTTCAATTCTTCAAAGGCCTTCTTCATCGTCCGCAAATTGTATAGGATGAAATAAGTCAGATCGTTGTCGTCATATTCTGTATAGAGGTAGGCTTTTGCATAGTTCCTTTTGGTCTTGTATATGGTTCGTGAAATAGACATATATTCCACCAGCCAATATCCCTTTTTGAGCATATACCAGTAGAACAGTGAGCGGGCGGTTCGTCCGTTTCCGTCAACAAAGGGGTGAAAATAGGCCAGCATGAAGTGGATGATGATGCCTTTGATTATGGGATGTATAAATGTTTTTCCGTCTTTGTTGAAAAACGTTTCCAAATCGGCAAGCAAGTTCGGCAATTCTTCATGATGCGGAGGCGTATGGGCAACGTCACCGGTGATGCCGTCCATTATGAGGATGTTGTCATGTTGGCGTATTCGTCCTGCATCGTTTTCTTCGTCGAGCGTGTTCTCGGTCATTGAGCGATGAATATCCAGGAGCTGCCGGACGGAAAAATTACTTTCCGCATTTCTCTTGATTTGGCAGATTGTCTGGTAGCTGTTCAGAATCATCTGTTGTCCCTTGTCTTTGGGCTTTTCACTTTTGCGAAGCATGTCTTTCGCTACTTTTCGAGTGGTAGCAGCCCCCTCCATCTGGCTGGAAGCAATGGCTTCTTCCATGATGGACGAAACAAGATAGGCATTCTTGTTCTCAGAAGGAATCAAGTGCTCACCTGTCAGACTGCCACCGATATTCATGTCGAAATAGTGCAGCAACTCAAATATCTCATCCGTCATCATAAAGCTGAAACGGTACTTGCCGAAATGCAGGGAGGTTCTGTTCAGTTGCCGGAGGTATTTGAGCGCATGCCACAGTTGTTTCCCGCTCAGTCCGCTTTCTGTACGAATGTATTTCACTTTATCCCAATACGGATAATCGGCATTGGCGGATTGTACTTCAGCTAAAAAGTCCGGTTTCAAGGATTCCGACTTTTCCTGTGCATTTGCTATAGGTGGATGCTCTAACATAATTCCTATAAATTAGTTCTTTATGCAAAAATACGGTTTTTTCTGGAATTTCTTCTTGATTCTTCAAGAATCTCGAAGAATCAAGAAGATTTTAGTTGCACTTTCGTCTGCGAATCAGGCATAATCTCACTTGGTGTTTCTCAATTTCCATAAACTGTTTTTTGCCAACGCCTGTTCCGGACGTGGCTTTGTGGGTGGGAAATGTTTACAGAATCATGCTTTGCAAACTGCACTTCCGAACCGAAAAAGAAGATGGATTATTTTCACTCCTATACTGAACCCTATTCAGTCGTATACTGAATGCCATTCAGTCGTATATTGAATCCTATTCAGTCGTATACTGAATTACCCCCACTTCAGAAGGTGTTCTGGGAGGGGATGGACTGTGACGGCTTGATGGCTTGAAACGGATGTCTTTGGGTTTTGAAATGTTGTTACAAAATGAAATTCGGAGATGTGATTTTCAAAACATTGCTATTCATCGTTCTCTTTCTCTTTTGTATTTATGTTTAATAGGAGAATATCAATGATGATTTTGCAAGCCTTGCAAAACTTGTTGTTATTTGTTATATTATAGTACCTTTGCTACATTAAAATAAGTAAAGGATATGACTCTGCCTCATTATACAGCTTGTAAGGTAGTACAATGAAGATATGTGGTAGTTCTTTGATTAATAGTATAGGTAGAAATGGGTATGATACAGTTGATAATAGGTGCATGGACACTCCTCATGATATTTGTTTTGTGTTTTGAAGATTGTCGGGCGTATCTGAAGAATATAGTAGAATCTTTAATGTACGAATGGAACTCGCTATATAAAGATGCAAAAGATGAAAAGGGAATCTGCTTGGCATGTTTCTTGATGTTGTTTATTACTTTAATTCTTTTATTTTGTTGTCTGTTGTTTTTCCCATTGTTGCCTCTTCTTTCTGTATACTTTGTTTTTAGGAATTTTAGAAACAATGATACGGATGATACATGGTTAAGAGAGCAACAAGAAAGGGAGGAAAACTATCGGCGGAAATGGAATAAGTTCAAGAAGTTTCATTATCCTGGGAAAGTTTCTTTTGATTTTGATGCGGACACTTACATTTATGTAGAAAATCGTTATGACGATAGTTTGAACCAATGTATCCGGGAGAATTTGGATGAAATAAAAGCCATTTTTCGTCAAAACGGTTTTCGTTTTATTTATTTGCCTCAGTGGAAACCTGATACTTCTTTGAATAGTTTGGCTAATTTGACAGAAGAGAGGAATAGGGACATTGAGAATTTTCTGGGTTCAATGACCACAGTGGAATATACAAAATTGCTTTGTAAAGTACTGCATCTTGATTGGGCAGAGATGGAAAGTGGTATCTTTCATTTTGCTTGTTTCATGTATGACTCTACACCCGGCATGTGGAACATAGTGCGAGAGAGCCGTTTCACACTTTATCCAATGCAAGGAATGACAGAGGATGGTTGGGAGACTTTCTTCTTGGACTATTGCGCCTTCATAAAAGAGGATCGGCAAAGGCCTCATGGAGGTCTTTGTATGTCTGTGGTGTCGAATTTGCAGGGAGGAGAATTTTATGAGAGTGAGGGAGAACCGCAACAAGAATTTGCAGACCATGAATTTCCCATTGTTATGAAAAATATTGCAGAAAACATTAAGAAGGAGATTGAAATTCTGAAAGGTGCAGGGTATTATGAGTTATTGTTGCACACATTAGGAACTGAGACCTTAGATGAGTTGAAGAATGTAAAAGTGATTCCGGAGCTGAGTAGGCTTCAGATTACAGATGAATTCAAGATTCGTTTGCTTGATTATGATAAGGAGGTGCGGATGACCCCTTTGCAAAAGACACTGTATATATTTTATCTGCGCCATCCGGAGGGAGTAGAGTTTAAAATGCTGTCGGCCTACTATGATGAACTGTTGGCTATTTATAAAGTGCTCTCCAATAGAGAGGATGCTGAAAAGCAGAAAGAGTCCATCCGTCGCTTGGTAGATGTAACGGATAATGCGATAAATGAGAAATGTTCACGGATTAAGGAAGCTTTCTTGAAAGTAGCGGATGATTTCATTGCCAGGAATTACTATATCGTATTGGATAGACATGAATATAGAGGAGAAGGGAATAAGAAGAACTCTATATATGTGGAACTTCTGAAGAAAATAATGCTTCCACGCGATTTGATTATTTATCCGAAGGAAATTTCTGATATTGAAGTCTTGGTACCGGAGGAGAGAAAGAAAGTTATAAAAGAGGAATTGGAAGAAATGCGAGAGCAGTATTGCGCATTAAACAGGCTATTTTTCGATAAATCCTATCCTAAAGGTGCGTTGATAGAAAAATATACAGCGTTTATCAATCTCAATCCAAAATATTATGCAGCTTATCGTGACCGTGCCATTCTTTATACACATATCGGTAAATACCGTGAGGCGGTTGCTGACAATCAGTTGTTGATAACGCATAATGAAAGAGTATGGTCGGATGCTATTATCAATAAGGCGGAAGCACTGTTTTTCCTGAAAGATTATGATGAGGCTTTGAAAGTTGCCAACCATTATTTTGCAATATGTGAAAAGCCGACAGCAGAATGTTATCGTATCAGAGCGGAGATATTCAGAAAGCTGAAAATGAGTTATGAATATAAAGCGGATATGAGGGAGTCTAAGCGTTTGCGAAAAGAAGAGAAAAATAGAATATGGTAAGTTTGAATGCTGTGTAAGAATGTTTGTATTGGGCGTTGCTGTATAAGTGGTTGGAGTAGTATATTAATAGTTATCAATAAATAGATTGGACGGTGGCTATGATGGTTGTCTCAAGAAAATATTTGTAGGAGCTAAAAACTTACTCTAATTTTCTTTTTTGTGAAAGAAAATGTTTAAGTTTGCGGATGAAGCACATGGTGATGTCCTTCAATGTTTTTTAGAGATAAAATTGTAAGAAGCGTTGTGCTTGTTCTTGTGACTGAAAACCTGAGAAATTTTCAAGAAAACATAAGAATGGCACAGTATGTTTCCTACGCTGATTCAGCGTGGGGCTGTTGTCCATCTATTTATGTTTTCGGGTTTTCTCAGGACCTTCAGTTACAGATAGTGGGCACGTAGTTCCACGCTTTTGTTTGTATAAATGTCTTCTTTGGGGCTGGGAAGATGTAAAATTGAAGTTGTCATGCTTTTTTGTAAATCTTTAAATCGAATATATGTGTGTGTATTTATCCTTTTGTGCAGTTTTTGTTCTTGTTCTATTTTTGTTGAAAAAAATGAAGATAGAATTAAACGGGAGCAAAAAGAAAAAGCTATGCTCAATGATAGAAAGTACAAGGATAGTATTGCTATAACCGATAGAAATAGAGCTTTTTTTAATATCGAGTGGGGAATCTCTAATGCTGATTTTTTAAAACAAAGAAGACTGCTAAAATCACGATATCTACATGAAGATGAAATAGGATATAGATTGGTGGGAATTCCTATGGATTCAGTTATAAAAGGAGTTATATCAGAAAGATATGGGTTGTTTCAGATTATACTTTCAAGTAAAAAATATAAGGGAACGCATTTGGGACAATATAAGATGGATGTATATTATCCTCAAGAGGTAAAGTCTATATATTCTCAATTGAAACAGTTTCTGTGTAAAAAATATGGTTTTTATAGTAAAAGTGAATCTGCATCTAAATCTAATGATGAACTTACTGTTTGACAGGTTGGAAACAAAACTATCATATTAACAACAAAAGTGGTAGTTCATGAAAATAGTGAACCCTTAAAGGGAAGTGAGATTGTTTATGACCTCTCTTCTGCCAATGATGATTTTTATCAATTAGTTGAGGTTATAATAACAAATACTGATATAGAAAAAAAGAGAGAGATGTTGAAATTGGAAAAAATGCGTGAGATTAATAATCAAGAACAATCTGTTATTAATTGTTTTTAAATTATTTGTTAGAATTAATAAATACAAAAGGGCTATTAGATGAATAAATTGATGCTTTTCTTTGCTAATAAAAAATATTTCCCATTCAATGCTGGGGTAAATAGATTATTAATAGTTCTATGGATTATTATGTCTGCTTGTGTCGAAATCTTTAATTGGAAATTTAGAGGAGCAGGTATTGAGAATTATGCTACAGGGTTTATCCCTTTATCGTTAGGTGTTATCTTGTATTTTGCCTTCATTTGGGTATATAATGGCTTTAAAAATAGTGATTTAAAGGGGGAAAAGTGAACTCTTTACAATTATCTTTTTATTCGTTTCCATTTTACATGAGGCAAAATTATACACAGAAGTACAATAAGTTGTATGATAGAACAGAATTCTACAATTCTTATGGTAATATGAAATATATCAAGAAATAGAATGATTTGTTGTTGGATGTTTCTGCTTCTTTTTTGATATTTCCTAATAGCCATAGTAATACTATGATTACCTATTAAAAATGGATATTTTAATGGTATATGTTCTGTTGCTGAAATTTATAAGGACAAAAGTGTAACTCTGCCGCAAAGGAAGATTTAAGGATTTTACGATAGACAACACTTTGCGGACTATCTTTTTATGCAATTTCGCATCCGTGGGATAAGTTACATTCTTTTCCTGTACCGTGGAGTCGATGAAGGCCGTGCCATGATGGTCACGGTCATCGCCCTCCTGATTGACGCGGATGCTTTCTGACAGAATCAGTTCCATGCCCTTCTCTCCGATACGCTTGCGGAAGTGTACCAGTTCGCTTGCATTGCAGGGATAGGAAGGAATGAATTCCAACATACCGCAAAAGTACTGGTAATAAGCATTCTCGCTCCATTGTTCAACTACTGATTCATCGGACAGGTTACGCACGTGCTTAAGAATCAGAAGGCCGCACATCAAGCGGATGGGTTTGGCCGGACGACCGTTGGCGGCACAGTATAACGGAGAGAAAGCTTCTTCAAAACGGTGCCAGTCTATCTTTTCGGCAAGTAAATACAAGGGGTGTTTAGAATTCAGCTGGTCGGCCAAAGAACCGAACAAGGAGGGATGAGGCGTGGTCTTGTTTATCATAAAATCTGCAAGTTTTCAACCATAAAGGTACAAAAACTTGCAGATATATCAAAGCAATTTATATATTAATATGTTGATTATTAAGTATAAAATGCATTTTAAGGGACGACTACTTAAACATTAGATTAGTTAAAAAGGACTGCAAGGCCTCAGCCTATTTTAAGCTAAACTTAAGCGGCTGCACGTCACGACTGTTGGGGCCGACCATGATGTTGAAGTCGCCTGGCTCACACTTGTACTCGAGCTGCTGGTTGTAGAATTTCAGATCGTCGGGAGTGACGGTAAAGCTCACCGCCTTGGTCTCGCCCTTTTTCAAGTTTATACGCTTGAAGCCTTTCAATTCTTTTACAGGGCGTGACAAGCTGCCCACAAGGTCGCGTACATACAGCTGCACCACCTCATCGGCATCGCGGTCGCCAGTGTTGGTGACGTCAACCGTGAGTGTCAGGCTGCCGCCCATCGTGAGTGTGTCGGATGAGAGTCGGGGCTTGCCATAGCTAAACGTGACGTATGACAGACCATAGCCGAAGGGGAAAAGCGGGTCGTTGTCGATGTCGAGATAGTTGCTGCGGAACTTTGTGAACCACTTGCCCTCCTCAAGCGGACGCCCTGTGTTGAGATGGTTGTAGTAGAGCGGAATCTGTCCCACGCTCTTGGGCATGGTGGCGGTGAGCTTGCCGCTCGGACATTTGTCGCCAAAGAGCACGTCGCAGATGGCATCTGCCGTTTCGCATCCTCCAAACCACACATTGAGAATCGCATCAAAATTGTCGTTCTCCCATGTCATCACCGTTGGACGGCCCGAGAAGTTGAGCAGCACGATGGGCTTGCCAAGCTTCTTCAGAGCGGCGAGCATGTCGCGCTGGGCATCGGGCATGTCAAGATTGCTGCGGCTGCAACACTCGCCGCTCATCTCCGACGACTCACCCACAGCAGCCACGATGACATCGGCATTGCGTGACACGGCGATGGCCTCATCGAGCATCTCCTTGTCGGAACGTTTGTCGCGCTCATATATTCCTGCAAAAGTCTCAAGCTTGGCATCGTGCATGAAGTTGGATCCTCTAGCATACAGCACCTCTGCCTTGTCGCCCACAGCCTCTTTCATGGCTTGCAGCAGCGTTTTGTTTTCATCAAAGCGGGCAACCAAGCTCCATGTGCCCGACATGTTGCGCTTGCTGTTTCCCAACGGACCGACAAGGGCTATGCGTCCCTTTTTCTGCAAGGGCAGCGTTTTGCCATTGTTCTTCAGAAGTACAAAAGTCTCGGCGGCAATGTTGCGGGCCTCCGCACGGTGGGCAGGAGTGAAGATTTCTTTCTTGGCACGCTTCTTGTTGCAATAGCAATAAGGGTCGGCAAAGAGTCCGAGCTTCCATTTGCTCTCCAAGACACGTCGGCAAGCGGCGTTGACAGCGGCTTCAGACACCTTGCCTTCGGCTATCGACTGTGCCAACGTGCCACGAAAACCGTCAGACATCATGTCCATATCGGTTCCAGCGTTCAGGGCAAGTGCCGACACCGTCTTGAGATCACCCAATCCGTGGTCCTCCATCTCGGCGATGGCGGTATAGTCGGTCACGACCATGCCCTTGAAGCCCCACATGCCACGCAGCACATCGGTGAGCAGCCAGCGGTTGGCGGTGGAAGGAATGCCCTCAACGGTGTTGAAGGAGGTCATTACGCTCATGGCGCCTGCATCGACGGCGGCCTTGTAGGGAGACATGTAATAGTTGAACATGCGCCAACGGCTCATGTCGACCGTGTTATAATCGCGCCCCGCCTCAGAACCACCGTAAAGAGCAAAATGTTTGATGCACGCCATCACCGTGTTGGGTGCCGACAAGTCGGTGCCTTGATAGCCTTCAACCATGGCGCGGGCAACCTGTGAGCCTAAGTAAGGGTCCTCACCACTGCCCTCTGCCATGCGTCCCCAGCGCGGGTCAACACAGATGTCGAGCATGGGCGAGAAGGTCCAGTTTAAGCCATCGGCCGATGCCTCCTGTGCCGCTATCTGTGCGCTGCGCTTTATGGCCTGCATGTCCCAGGAGCAAGAGAGCGAGAAGGGAATGGGGAACACCGTCTCGTAGCCATGGATAACGTCCATGCCGAACAGCAACGGAATCTTCAGGCGGCTTTGCTCCACAGCTATCTTCTGCATGTCGCGTATGTTCTTCACGCCTTTAAGATTGAACAGTCCGCCCACCTCGCCACGCATTATCTTTCCAGCGATGTCGCTGCTCTTGGCTTGTCCTGTCACGATTGTTCCCGTGACGGAGAGGTTGAGCTGTCCTATCTTCTCCTGTAGCGTCATCTTAGCCATCAGGCCATCGATGAACTGGTTCATCTTGTCTTCATCGGCTGTAGGTGTCTTAGCCTGCATGCTGCACAAAGGCAACAATGCCAATGATGCCAATGCTAAAAATCTTCTGATTTTCATAAGTGTTACTTCACGCTATACGTTAATATGTGATAAAAACGAATTAAAGGTGGGTCGAAAAGACGACCCGCCTTATATATTATTAGCTTATCGCTTAACCGTTAATCGCGACCATAGCCTGGGTTCTGCTTCAGCTTCTGGTTAGCCTCAAGAACAGAATAGTGGATGGGGAAGCGGTTAAAGTTAGTATTATTAGTAGCCTGATGATCCCACCAGCTTTCTGTTACATAAGCATCCCAACGCACGAGGTCGGTACGACGACGAGCCTCAGCCACAAACTCCAGCTGCCACTCGTCAAGCATGCGATACTTGTCGAGGTTGGCCGCGGTAACGGGGTCGGGGTCGTTGCCGTTCTCAAAGTAGCGCTTACGCACATGGTTGATGAGCTTAGCAGCATCCTCTATATCGCCCAAACGCATCTTACACTCGGCCAACATATAGTAAACCTCAGCCAAACGAATGATTGGCACATCGGGGTTGAACATCAACTTCTTGTCCTCCTGTGTGGGGCGTGGACTTACCTTTGTGACGCGAACGCCAGAGTTTTCCTCGGCAGTAGCGATTGTTGAGGGTAAGTCGGCAACCGAATTATACATATAAGAGCCATCTGCCTTCTTGTAGAGGTCATTCTTCACACGAGAGAAATAGGCCACCTGGTCTACCTCGTTGATGATCTGCCCCTTATACTCGCGGCTACCGAGGCAGACCCATTCGGGATTGAGCGGGTTCTGCAACTTGCCCACGATGAACATTCCCTGGTATTTGCCACCGCCTAAATAAACGTAATTCTGCTTACGGATGTCCTTGTCGTTGAACTTAGAGTAGACACGTCCTAATTTTGTGGTGTAGGGCTTGCCTGTAGGATCAAGACTTGGCATCAGACCGAGAGCGTTGTTGGAGCTTGAGTTTTCAACACTACCCAGATAGTTGCGATAGTTATAAGGCACCATGAGTGACCAGTGCATGCCGTCGCTCTCAAGCTTTGCGTTCTCGCTCGGCACGCTCCAAATAATCTCAGGACTCGTTTCGTTGTTAAATCCGAAAACGTTGGTCCAGTCGGGGTCGATGTCATACTTGCCATACTTGCCGTCGATGATGTCTTTACAAATGGCAGCACACTCGCTCCACATTTCCTTGCGTATGTAGGATTTGGCGTTGAAGTAAAGCTGAGCCTTCATTGTGGCGGCCGCTGCAGCGTTGATGGCACCTGTTTCCTTGGCTCCCAATTCTTGCTTTACAGGCAGTCCCTTCAGCGACACTGTGAGCAACGAGTCAATAAAATTAAAGGTCTGCTCATCGGTTGAGCGTGGCAGGATGTCGCTTCGAGTAGTTGTGTAAAGCGGCATGCCGCCGAAGAGGTCGAGGCCCTTAAGATAGAAATAGGACACGAGCGACTGTAGCTGTGTGAGCATCGACTCGCGTGTGCCTTCGGGGAATCCCAATTTGTCGAAATTCACATCCTCAAGATCTTCAAGCGCATCCCACGCAAGGGCTGTTCCCATCTGCGACAGTTTCCATCCCTCAGAGATACAAGCCATGTCGTCCGTGTACTCGTGATGGTGGAGCTTCTGATAGTTTCCGCCGTCAAACCAGTCGCTACCTCTTGTTGGCAACATGAACTCATCGGTGCCGAGCTCCTGTAGACGCCATAAGTTATCATCTTGTCCAGCATACCATCTCCAGTGGGTAAAAGGACGCGCATAACGTTGATTCACGGCCTCTTGGCTGGTGTAGAATGTCTCGGGGGTGACCTGAGTGTAAAATTCGGGGTCGACGTTGCATGAGGCGAGTGCCGCCGATGCGACAACACACCCTACCACCGACTTCAATATGTTTTTGGTTTTCATAATATTCGTGATGTTTTTTTAGAAATTAAACTGCATTCCAAAAGTCCAAGTGCGTGCCATGGGATAATAGCCTGACCAGAATTTCTCTGTACCCTGATCCCATCCTGTGATGTTGACCTCGGGGTTCATGCCGCTGTAACCTGTGATGCAGCACACATTGCCGCAGGTTCCCCACAGACGAATGTTCTTTACAAACTTGGTGTATTTCTTCATGTCGAAAGTGTAACCCAAAGTTATGGCATCAATCTTCAAGAAGGTGCCGTCCTCAAGGTAGTAATCACAAATCTGCTTCTCTCCACGAATGTGGTTGAACTTACCATAGGCGTCTTTCAACACATTGTTGTTACCGCGTCCTTGGATGCCGAAATACATGTTCATGGTGTTGAAGACATCGAAGTCAATCCAGCTACGCATGTTGATGCCGAGGTCCCAGTTCTTGTATGTGAACGTGTTGTTCCATGATGCTATGACCTTGGGGTTGTAGTCGCCCATGTAGCGCTTGTCAAGCTCAGTCTTCTTCTCTGCAGGAATGACGTTGTTGTCCTTGTCGTAGAGAAGGAAGTTGCCGTTATCGTCGAAGCCAGCAAACTTCCAGATGAAGAACTTGCCGATGGTTGAGCCTTCCTCAATGCGTGCAGCATCGCCTGGTGTGCCAGGAGCGGGGAAGCCGTTGCCATTGTAGTAAGAGTTGTTGCCCCACAGTGTCTTGATCTTTCCGCTGTTGTGGCTCAGGTTAAGGTTGGAGGTCCACACAAAGTCTTTCGTCTTGACGGGAACACCGCCAATCTCAAACTCCCATCCCTTGATCTGCATCTTACCGATGTTCTGCCACTGGGTGCCCTGAGTGTAGGGAGGCTGCGGCACACTGACCTCGTAGAGAAGATTGTCGATGTTGCGCACAAAGTAGTCGAACTTGCCATAGAGACGTCCGCCGAGAAGCGAGTAGTCGAGACCGAAGTTCCACTCCTTCTTCTGCTCCCATCCCAAATCGGGGTTTACGTTCTGCGACTTTCCGTATGATTTCTTCCAGCTGCCGTTGGGCAACAGCCAGAATACATCGGAGCCGAGCATGTTGGCCATGTAGGTTGACGAGAAGTTGTTGTTACCTGTCACACCGTAGCCGACACGCAGCTTCAAGTCGTCAATCCACTTGATGTTCTTCATGAACTTCTCACTTGAGATGCGCCATCCTCCTGAGAGTGACCAGAAATTCGCCCAACGCTTGTCGCTTGAGAACTTTGAAGAGCCTTCGTGACGTATCGATGCAGAAACCATGTAGGTGTCGTTGTAGGCATAGTTGGCACGTGCGAACACTGAGAACAGCTTCTCTGTAGGTGCCTTAGAAGACGACATTGAAGCCTTGCCATCGCTCAGACCAGTACCCTGACCTATGTCCCAGAACTTAACGCCGTCAACGGAGAAGTTATAGTTTTCCATGTTGAAGCCCTCTTGGTTATACTCGAAATAAGAATAACCTGCGGCTGCGCTGATGGTGTGTTTCTTAAACTCGTTTGCGTAAGTGAAATAGCCCTCAGATGTAATGTTCTCTGTTTTAGAGAATCCGAGATAAGCCGTTCCTTTGTGGTTGTCCTCTAAAGAGGTGCGGCTATAGCTCGGGTTGTAGGTATGGTTCTCCCACTGGCGGTTCTCATAGCCAAAAGTCTGCTGGTAGGTCAATCCTGGCACAGGCTTAATGAACAGTTTCATCACCATCTCGGGCTTGAACCACTTGTCGGTGCCCTCATAGGTGTAGAGGTGGGCATCGGCCACAACGTTATAGTCGAGTGTTTCGTTCTGCCAGATGTTGAATCCTGTCTCCGAGTTCTCGTCGTAGGGTGAGCGCGTAGGGTTGTTGAACAGCGCCTGCTGGAAGTTGGGCCAGTGGTTGTTGCGCGTTGTCTGACGATAGTCGACCATTGGCTTAAACTCGAGCCATCCGTCAAAGAGCTTGAAGTTGGCGTTGAAGCGGCCACCATAGTCCTTGCGACTGTCGACAATGGCCATACCGTCCATCTTGTTATAATAGAGCGAGGCGTAGACCTGTGCCTTGTCGGTGCCATACTGAAGCGAGAGGTGATGCTTGGTCGAGAAGTTCTTGTGGTTGATCATCTCGTCCCACCAGTCGGTATCGCTGCCGTAGTCGGTGCCGATGTTGTGCTCAGCATACTCGCGTCCAGACAACATCTTCGGTGCATTGTATGTCTGGCGGTGAGAGAATTCGTTGGCATACGTCAAATTGAGTTGGCCGCTTGTGTTTGTGCCACTCTTTGTGGTGATGAGAATCACACCCGAAGCAGCGCGTGTGCCATAGATGGCACCTGCCGAAGCATCCTTAAGCACATCGATAGAGGCAATGTCCTCCTGGGTGAGCGAGCGGATGTCGCCACCGGGGAAACCGTCGATAACGATGAGCGGAGAACGTCCTGCATTGATTGACGTCATGCCACGCAATTGGAATGTTGTCTCTGAGTTGGCCGAACCAATATTGTTCATCACCAGACCACTGATCTTGCCTTGCAGTGCGCTCGACACGTCGGCACCGCCGACACCTACCATGAGGTCCTTTCCCTTGATTGACGTGATGGCACTTGTAACCTCTTTCTTGTCGAGTGTGCCATAGCCAATTACCACGACCTCGTTAAGATTGAAGATGTCTTCTTCCATCTTGATGTTGAGGTCACCTTGAGCGCTTACACGCTTCGTTTTGTAACCCACGCCTCTAATTTCAAGCATCGCTTTTTTGTTAGGCACCTTGAGGGTGAACTTTCCATCAATGTCTGTGACGGTGGCATACGACACATCGGCGCCAACCACCTTTACCACCACTCCCGTGAGCGGCTCACCTTTATCATCGGTAACAGTGCCCTTAACACGAACGTCCAAAGCTTGCGCAGCCATGGCGTGCTCACCTGCGGCGAATGCAGGCATCATGACCGAGCTGCCACCCAACAAAGCCGAGACAATTAACGCTTTAGTTGCATAGGTTTTTAGGTTGTCATACATAAAAGTAGAATTTAATTTAAGTTTTAAACATTTATTAGAAGGTAATCAATTTCATTTGAGTTTAGCCATTTGTAGAACAGTTCTATCTGCCATCTATTCCTGTAAAGGTTAGCTATTTCAGGAGTTGTTAGATGAAAAGCATTTTCCGGTATGAATTGTATTCATAGAATTAACGTGACTGTAATGATACCAATACTAAAACCCAAATAGTACTTTCATCGTTATGGGGAAAACAACATGACACGAACTCAAAAGCGTATAAACTCATGGTAATAGAAATCAGAAAACAAGAAGCGAGGTGGAATTCCTCAGTTGTGTTTGTTATGGCGTCCGACGCTTGCCCGTGCCATGTCGTTTTAGTCTATTGTGCTACCGGATAGCTGCTCTTCACAAACGGGGCGCTCAACAGATACTGGGCACTCTCCTTTATGCTCTGCTCAACAGGCATTGTGCATTGCTCTATCTCAGCAACGATATAACGTACACCTGCTGTCTTGGCGTTGCGGAAGATTGCATCCCATCCCACCATACCGCTCTGACCTATTTCGCGGTGATCCTTGCAGTGGTAAGACTTGAAGCGTCCGGGATAGCGCTTGAAATATTCTACGGGACTTGACGCGCCACGCACCGTCCAATACATGTCCATCTGGAAGAACACATACTCGGGGTTGGTGTGCTCAAGCATGTAGTCGTACATCACCTGTCCATCCACCTTCTCAAACTCGTAGTTGTGGTTGTGGTAGCCGAAGCTTAGACCTGCCTCCTTGCACATCTTGCCGATGGCATTGAGATACCGGCAGTAGACGTCAAGGTCATGTGTCGACTTCTGTAGACCTATCCACGGGTTAACGATGTAACTCATGCCTGCTGCCTTGTGGTCAGCGATACATTTCTTCCACCAATCAAGGGCCTTTGTGAAATCGCCAGAAGCAAGTTCCTCTGCCGTAAGAGCATGGTTTACATGCGAAGAGAGCACCTTCATGCCAGCCTTCTCCACATCGGCCTTGAAATCTTTTGCCTTACGGTTGTAGAACGTGCCGTGCTCCTGATCATACCATGCAGCCTCTACAGAGGTATAGCCCATGTCATGAAGACGCGAGAGCAGCGAAGTCCAACGAGTCTCTGCCTTGCCATCCTTGTTGATGTCGCGTACAAGGTCGCGCACAGAGTAGAGTTGCAGACACAGCTCCTTCTTCACGCTCTTCTGCTGCTTGGCATGCCCCTTCTGTCTCTGCGCTGCCATGCTGAGTGGCAGGCAGAGACAGAATGCAGCTATAAAATAAAAAAATAGTTTTCTTTTCATGTGATGATTTTCTTTAGAAACTGTAAATCAATGTTTTTGGTCTCGTTACACGCCAAGGGCTTTAATCCATCACCTTGATGCGTATGTTGCGGAACTGCACAGTGTCGCCGTGGTCCTGAAGACCTATGTAGCCCTCGTGCTTGTCGCCGCCCATGTTGTTGAGCAACTCGAAAGCGTAGGGGAACTCGCCACCCTTCTTAAACTTGCTGTTCTGCAACATCTCTGTCCACTTTGGCGTCCACAGATGATACTCAACAACATTCTGTCCGTTCTGACCATGAATAACGGTTCCTTTGTACACCATAATCTTAACCGAATTCCATTGGCCATAAGGCTTTGAGTTCTGAGGCTTGGCAGGGATCATGTCGTAAAGCGAAGCCGACTGTCTGTTGCCGTCAACCCCAAGCTGTGCATCAGGATGGTTGGCGTTGTCGAGCACCTGATATTCCGAAGAAGACTGCCAGATGGGCAAATACTCAAACTTGCCGTTCACCTTTCCCATTACCTCCTGAGCCATGTAGAAGATACCTGAGTTGGCGCCTTTCGTTACCTTATATTCTAATTCGAGCGTAAAGTTCTGGAACTTATGCGCAAAAATAAGGTCACCGCCGTCAGCAGCATGTGCCTCGCCCGTGCCCGAGCCTTTGAGCGTTATCGCTCCATCCTGCACAATCCAGCTTTTAGGAGCGTCGTCCATGCCGTAGCCACGCCATCCGTTAAGAGTCTTGCCGTCGAAGAGCACGATGTATCCATCTTTATCCTTGGGGAAGGATGCAATGTCTACATTTTTCTTGTCAGCAACCTTGAGTTCATAATCTTGGTCGGCAGCAGCTGTGTCGGTTGAGCATTCGCATCCCGCACATTTGCAATTACACTGACATTTCTTATTGCCGCAACCTGTGATGAGCAATGCGGCAGCAACTGCTAATAAAATCTTTTTCATTGTTCCTTTGTTTTAGGTTCGGGACAAGAGAAGAGCAGCAAAAAAGAAGGAAATGCTTTTTATAAACAATACCATCTTCCACTTGTCAACAATCTCTTGTCCCTTAAACATCATTTAAGCTCTTTCACCTTAATATTCTTGAACCAAACGGTGTCGCCATGGTCCTGCATGCCAATGTAACCTTCGTGGTTCTCACCACCGCAGTTGTTGAGCAGGTTGAAAGCAACAGGCCACTTCGCCTGAGAGAACTTACTGTTCTGCAGAAGCTCGGTCCACGCTGGTGTCCACAGGTCATACTGCACGACCTTAACACCGTTCTGCCAATGCTCTACATGTCCGTTGTCACAAACAATCTTTACGTGGTTCCACTGTCCGTAGGGCTTAGAGTTCTGCGGTTTTGCTGGAATCATGTCATAGAGCGATGATGACTTGCGGTTGCCGTCAACGCCCAACTTGGCATCGGGATGATTCTCGTTGTCGAGCACTTGACACTCGGGAGCAGAGATAAAGATCGGCTCTACATATCCCTTGGGGCTCTTAACCTCCTGGCCAAGATAGAAGATACCTGAGTTGGCGCCTTTAGACACCTTCCAGTCCATCTCAAGCACAAAGTTCTTGAACTTGTGTGCAAAGATGATGTCGCCGCCCTCGCCTTGTCCGGCGTTGAACTTAAGGCAGCCGTTCTCTATAGTCCAGCGTGCGGGCACATGGCCCTTGCCATAACCACGCCATCCTGTGAAGGTTTTGCCGTCGAACAACGTCATGTAGCCTTTGCTGTCTTTTGCTACACTGATGGTCTTGTTTTCATCGCCCATCAGTTCGGTAGAAACGTTAATCGACACTTTCTTCTGTGCCCCAGCAGGCATAACACCAGCGATAAAAGCCATAAAAGCCATAGAATATATAATATTTTTCATTGTGTTTCTTTTTAATTAGTTATCTTTTGGCGAAAATTATTTCGGCATATCAGGCAACTTCCATCCGTCGCGATAGGTATGCTTGATCAGTTCCTGCGACAGCTTGACAGCATTCTGCGGCTCTGTCCATGTCTTGTTGAACGAAGGATGTCCGTTGTGGATGGTGAATCCGTCCTTAATGCAGGTTCTTATGGTCTCGTTCTCGCCAATGTTGGTGAAGCGCATGTTCTCGCCATCCCACTCGAGCACCTTGTTCAGGCCCTGGAGGCGTACTGCGAGCACACCCATCACAACCATCTCGTTGAAGGGACCTGCCTCAGAGAAGTCAGAGTTACACTTGTGACGATACTTCGGGCTCTCCTTACAAGCGTTCACCCAGTCCATCTCATGGCTAACCTTTACGCGGCGTGCCACCTGAGGAACGTTGGGTTTGCGGCCAGAGAGCAACCATGGATTTTGTCCGTAGCATCCGCAGATGAGGGTGTCCTTTGTTCCATGGAAGATGGTCAGACCACCACCGGCCTGCATCAGCTCCTTGCCTTGCGGGAAGCCCTTTGGACGGTCGGGCATCAAGCCGCCGTCATACCAGTGAACCTCAACCTCGGGCATGCCGACCTTTGCCATATTGTCGCGTGCGGGGAATGTGAGCTTAACGTGCTGTGCCTGGGGAGCGCATGCGTTGAGAAGCAGTGTCGAAGAACCTTCAACCTTTGTGGGATAACCCAGATGCAGAGCCTTGAACGGCTGATGCATAATGTGACATGCCATGTCACCGAGAGCGCCTGTACCATAGTCCCACCATCCACGCCAGTTCCATGGCTGATAGACTTTGCTGTAAGGATTGAGGCGGGCAGGACCAGTGAAGAGATCCCAGTTGAGCGAAGCAGGAATGTCATCCACGGTCTCAGGCTCGTTGAGTCCCTGTGGCCAGATAGGACGGTCGGTAGCACAGTCAACGCGTGTCACCTCACCAATCTCACCATTCCAGATCCAATCGCAAACAGTCTGTGTGCCATCCCATGATGCACCCTGGTTGCCCATCTGTGTGGCCACACCTGTTGTCTCTGCCAACTTTGTGAGCAGACGCGACTCATACACCGAGTGGGTAAGAGGCTTCTGGCAATATACATGCTTGCCGAGCGTCATGGCATCTGCAGTGATGATGGCATGAGTGTGGTCAGCCGTGGCAATGATGACGGCATCCATGCTCTTTCCCATCTCTTCGTACATCTTGCGATAGTCCCAGAAGCGCTTTGCCTTTGGAAATTCATCGAACACTCCCTTGGCATAATCCCAGTTGACATCACACAGAGCAACGATGTTCTCAGTGTCCTTAACGGCGTTGATGTTAGAATGACCAATACCACCAATTCCCACTACGCCGATGTTAAGTTTGTCGCTAGGAGAGATGTGACCATGGCTCTTGCCAAGAATAGAACTTGGAGCAATTGTAAAGCCGGCAATTGCGGCTGCTCCTGATTTAAGAAAGTCTCGTCTTGAAATAGGCATAATTATTTTTGTTAAAAGTTAATAATATGTATTGAAATATCATTTTTTTCTCACATGAAGCAAGCCATAACCGTCGGTCATGTTGCGGCGGCGCTCTCTTATCTGTTCAAGCGTCTTGTTGTCGCCTATTGATGGCAGGCGGTTGTGACGGCTGTCATCAAGGAAGCGCTTCGCATACTCGGACGCTACAGCCGAATCGCGCAAGGTGGGCAGGCGACGGTCAAGGCGTCCCTTCTCTATGCTGTCTGCAAAACGGTCGATGAGCACGTCTATATTCTTGCCGCCAAAAGGACGTTCAATGCGCTCGGTGCGTGTTACACCATGCAAATCGACAACGGCGGTTTTGAAATCGTGTGACATGCGCACGATGCCCTTTGTTCCTATAAGGTCGATATAAGAGTTGTGTGTCTGGTCCTTAGACAACTGACCGTAGACAAAACCCTGGGTTATGTCGAACACTATTCCGTTTTGGAAAGTACCGTGACACTGCACCCACCACGGGTCCTTATAGTCCCACATACGCAAGCCCTGAGCATGCCATGTAGAAAACTCCGACCCTGCATACCAACGGGCAATGTCGACATAATGCATGCCGCAATCGTGGAAGCACGGACCCTCATATTCGTGACCCTCACCCGGAGCCAGTCCAGGCGTCATGTGACACACACGGATGATAGCAAGCTCTCCCAGTTCACCCTCGTCGATAAAACGTTTCATCGTCTCATGATACCAAGAATCGCGGAGATAGAGATTGACGGTGGAGAGCACATTCGAGTTTTCCGTTGTGCGTACCACATCCCACTCGCGTTCCATGGTGTCTGCCACGGGCTTTTCCGAGATGATGTGCTTGCCATAGCGCACGGCCTTATCAATTTGTTCTTTGCGAAGGTTGGCTAATGTACATAGCACCACGACCTGCACCTTTGGATCCTCAAACACTATCTGTTCGTCGGCCACAATAGTTGAGTTTGGCGACAACTTTGCTGCGCAGTCGCGTGCCTCCTTGTTCACATCACAGATGTAGGCCACCTCATAGCGTCCGTTCTTAAGAAACTTGTCCAGATACTTGCCTCCCATTCTGCCAAAGCCAATTATGCCGACCTTTATCTTTGAATTGTCCATTGTTGTTAATTTAATTTTTTCCAAAGCGTAAGCATTTAACGTGCCACACTTATTTTATTTTTATATTAATCATCAGAGATGTCCTTCTGGGCTGGCTTCACAAGAAACTTCAAGCTTGCTGTCTATCATCTTTCTTATCAACAGGAGCGTTGGAACAGTTGTCCATTTCCTTGTTTACCTCTGCTTCAATGCCATTCACTCCATCCTTGAAATTCTTTACGCCAACTCCAAGGCCGAGCATAAGTTCGGGAATCTTCTTTCCGCCAAACAACACAAGCACTACGATAAGAATGATAATCAACTCGGGTGTGCCGAGACCTCCAATAAGGAGCAATTGAGAAATGTTCATGACGTTTTTAATTATTAATAAGTTTAAGGTTACTATTTTGTTATTTCTCTCTCGCCATAGGCATCGTAAAGAAGCCCTGACGATTGGGTTAGGTTTTCACTTTTGTTTTCAGCTGTTGCAAAACTAGAAATTCTGAATCATAATGCAAATACCTGTAGCAAATGTATAAACGCTACGAGAGTTATATTTTCAAATAGCACTGAGAATCAATTACTTACAAAGCTATTCCTTTAGGTTTGTATGATGGTTTTAAAAGATTATACAAGCCTGATAGTCTTGTGTTTTTGTCATTTTTTGCCCAATAGACGATAAAATTTGCTCAGTAAAAGGGCAAAAAAATGAAAAACAAGAGGGTGTGCATTCTATGAAGTATCATGTCGGCGTGCCGAAGGAACGTCTTACAGACGAAGGCGTTTGCTACGTGACCAAAATGAAATGTTTCCATGGTACGGCTTATGCTTATGTACTACGTCGATTTTTATGGCATTTATGGAAAATCCCGAAAGAACTTGGATTGATTTCCTTGCAAAGGAGATGCAAAAAGCGCCGCCAGAACCAAGTCTTTTCGATTAGTGGGGCTTACTTTTGAAAAAAATAAACCCCGAAGTCCAATTTTTCGGGACTTCGGGGAGGGTATTTATGCTATCTGGAGTTTATACCGGACAGCAATAAATTATTTTAGACTTTCAACGGTTTGACACAACCGTTTGAGGAATAAACATTTAGCGAATTATTTGAGGAATATCGGTAACGAATTGGCAACCGTGCAATTTTCAGCGATTTGCGGTGCTATGCTGTCAAATAACTCAATACAAATATAGTGATTTTATTGCTAATGCCAAAGTGTACGTTAAAAAAAGACGGATTGCTTATTGCAACCCGTCTTAAAGTTCTCCCGATAGGATTTGTAATTATTTCTGAATGTTCTCGAAATAATTGTTCCAAGAAGTAGCCTTATAAGTATCTACATATCCGACAGGTACTTTTAGTTGATACACTTTATTAGGAAATGCATAATCCCCCAGTGTCGGCGGTGTGGTAGCATCACAAGTAACAAAGCGTAAGTCATCACAACCTAAAAATGCGACACCTTGTATTTCCTTTAAAGATGCAGGCAACTTAATGGATGTGAATGGACATGCTCTGAGCGCATTAGCACCAATCGTTTCTAAACCGGATGGTAATGTAATTTCTTTCAAATTCTCGCATGAGTAGAAAGCCCAGTCCGGTATGGCTTTGATTTGCGTATCTGTCATATTTATCTGCTTTAACGCGGTGTTATAAAAGCAATTCTTTCCTATTTCCGTCAAACCGGCAGGGAGACTGTTTTCCCCGTAATCGGGAAAGGTGCAGTAGGTCAACGACGTACAGCAATAAAAAACGTCTTCTTTCATCGCCGTTATGCCATCATGCAGATAGACCTCCCTTAATCCATGACAAGAAGCGAACAAGTCTTTCGACAGTACGGTAACCCCTTTGGGAATGGTAATGTGGTCCAAGGAGGGGCAGGAAGAGAATGCACCTTCTCCAATAGACGTAATGCCATCGTGCAGATATATCCGCTCCAAGTTCTCACAGAGCGTGAAACACCAGTTAGGAATTTCCTTTACCGTTGCCGGAATACGGATTTCTGCAATGTCGCTATTATAGAACGTACTTTGGGACAAGGAGGTCAATCCGTCAGGAATAGTGAAAGATGTCAAAGGTGTACCTTCCAATATCCAACGTCCGAGCGTTGTAACTGTAGAGGGAACATTCAATTTATTCAATGCTTTACACATGGCAAAAGCACAATCGCCGATAGTTTTCAGTCCGTCCGGCAGGATTACCTCTTTCAGTGTCGTATTATCGCTAAGGTTCATACGACTGTAAAAAGCCAAAGCATCTTTGGGTAATTCCGTCAACGTGGTAGCCGAAAGGTCGAGCACTTCCAAGGTCGAAGCCATATTATTCCGGATATACGCGAAATCGGTTTCAGCCATATCTCCTTTCCACGCCAAACGTTTGACGGTATTGTTCGTTATATCCGATTGGCTTCCCACAATCGCCCCGTCGAAATATTTCACCAACCGAGAAGCAGTAACTTCCGTTCCGTTTGCAGCCACGAGAGCCACACGCAGCAAATAAGTGTCAGCAAGGTGAGTATTCTCTGTTCCCTTTATCGCAACTTTTGCGCTCCCCTCTACCAATGCGCCGTCTGTTCCGAATGTAGGTTTCGTTACGGTAACACTCCATTGACTTCCGGTGCTTCGTGTTTGCACATCTGCGCCGTTCGTTGCGGTTACGGTCGCTATGATAGAACGATAGTCGCTTTCTTTGAGAGTAACGGGAAGGACAAGCGTCAATTCATTTTTCTGTGGCGAAGCGTAGAATACTTCATCGCTTTCGAAAGCGATGGAGAAAGCGGCATATTTCGGCAGTTTGATTTTGGTTACACCGTCGGCGAGCGTCAATTCCACGTAATCCTCGTTCGAGTTGTCGATGCTGCTGAACATGGAATCACCTTTTTCACCTTGTGCTCCGGTGTTACCTTTCTCACCGGTAGCCTTGACACCCGTTGAAGCCCAAGTTGTGCCGTTGTCGATCGAGATTTCCCACTCGTTTGTATCTGTGTTGATACGGACTTGCGGAGCGACAGCGTCCGCACCCTTATCGCCTTGCGCTTTTACACCTGTATCGGTCGTTCCAATCCACCAGTTGCCGTTGTCACCGATATGCGGTGTCTGCCCGTCAGTCCCGGCATTGCCTTGCGCTTTTACTCCGGTATCCGTTGTGCCTATCCACCAATTGCCGTTATCACCGATATAAGGTGTCAGACCATCGCTGCCGGAAGCTCCGTTATCACCTTTGTCGCCCTTATCTCCCTTGTCGCCTTTTTCCCCGGTTACGGGCATTTTGCTTCCATTATCAAGCAGCCACTCGCCGTTCACAGTCCAGTAGTGTTTCCCGTCAGAGTCCTGCTTCACGCTGATAACGGGCGTTGTTCCGTCCTCGCCCTTTTCTCCTTGCTCGCCACGCTCGCCGTGCTTAATGGTTACATTGTGGAAAATCCAGTGTAAGCTGCCCCCTAAAACCAAGCGATTCTGCCCCCTTGTGC
>ERZ827181.1290-NODE-1290-length-28035-cov-24.427627_pt1 | contig 28035 bp, 24 predicted proteins | sample MGYA00519778_ERZ827181 | MGnify/ENA primary metagenome ERZ827181 (study PRJEB31778, sample SAMEA3449273) | human gut metagenome | biome: human gut; feature: human-associated habitat; material: faeces | place: United Kingdom | collected 2010/2012 ...
CTTGCATGTGTTAAGCACGCCGCCAGCGTTCGTCCTGAGCCAGGATCAAACTCTCTATAAATCGTATCAACACAGCGTTTCCGCTGAGCTAATCATTTTACAGAGCTATTTTCCATAGCTTCATAAACTCTGCTCAAACACCGGGTAATTGACTAAACCCCAGCGCTTAAGCTTTTCAGTCGCGCATCTTTCAATGCGCTCCCGTCTGGTGCTTTGTTCGTTCATTGTTTAATTTACAAGATACACGCCCCGCATCCGCGGAACAGATTTATTATACTGCAGATCATCCGCTTTGTCAAGACTTTTTTGAACTTTTTGTAAAGTCTTTTGGAAGCCTCAACGCCGCGTCACACACAGCTTTGATAGGATACCAGACCTGGCAGGAAATGTCAACCCCCTTTTTGCAAAAAACCTAAAATTTTTGAATGTCTCCTATCAGGTGACAAAATGGCCGCCGTATGCTATACTATGGAGACGACCTTATCTATAAAGGAGGAGCTTCCTCTTGCACATTCTTGAGATGCAGGCCGCCTATGGGCGGCTGCGGGGCGACAGTCTCCGGCTGGAGCCGGGGCTGAACCTGATCTATGCCCCCAACGAATCCGGCAAGTCCACCTGGTGCAGCTTCATCCGCACCATGCTGTATGGTCTGCCCACCCGCCAGAGCGGCCCCCTGGCGGACAAGAACCGCTTCGCCCCCTGGACCGGGGAGGCCATGCAGGGGCGGATGGACCTGGAAACCGGCGGCCAGCGCTGGACGGTGCTGCGGGACACCCGCCGGGCCAATGCCCCCATGCAGAATTTCGCCTGCACCTATACCGGCACGGCCCAGCCGGTGCCGGAGGTAAACGGTCAGAACCTGGGAGAAACTCTGCTGGGCGTACCCCGGGAGGTATTCCAGCGCAGCGCCTTCATCGGCCAGAGCGGTCTGGCCGTCAGCCAGGACCCGGAGCTGGAGCGCCGGATCGCCGCCCTGCTGTCCACAGGACAGGAGGACGTGTCCTATTCCGAAAGCTATGACCGGCTGAAAAAGCAGCTGAACCGCCGCCGCCACAACAAAACCGGACTGATCCCTCATCTGGAGCAGGAGCAGGCCCGGCTGGACGAGGCCCTGCGCCGCCAGGCGGAGCTTACCGCCCAGCTGGAAAACGCCCGGGAGCAGCAGCGCACCGCCCAGACCCGGGTGGAGGAGCTGGAGCAGCGCCGGGCCCAATGGGAGGCCCTGGAAAAGCAGGAGACCCTGCGGCAGTGGCGGGAGGCACAGGAGGATCTGGCCCGCCGCAGTCAGCAGCTGACGGCCCTGCAGCAGCTGGACGGCGATCTGCCGGACCGGGACACCCTGGCCCGGATGCAGGCTCAGCTGGAGCTGCTGGAGCAAGCCGGGGGGACCCTGACCCAGGCCCGGCGCACCGCCCAGCAGCGGCAGGCGGAAGCCCGGGAGGCCCGGGAAGCCTGGACGGCCCACCCGCTGTATCCCAACGACGAGAAACAGCTGCGGCAGCAGGCAGAGGCCATGACGGCTCCCGCCGGGCCGGGGAAGGCCCTGCCCATCGCCGCCGGGGTGCTGCTGTGCGCCGCCGCTGCGGCGCTGGCCCTGCTGCCGGCTCCGGCGAAGCTCATCGCCGCCATAGGGGCAGCCGCCGCCGTAGGGCTGTTCCTATATTATATGGCATCCCGCCGCCGGGCCGCCGCTGCCGCCCAGACGGTGCAGACCCGGAAGACGGCGCTGCAGCGGCAGACGGAGGAGTATCTGCGTCTGCGGGAGGACGCCCGGCAGGCGGAGGACGCCGCCCGGACGGCCGAGGCCTCCGCCGAGGGTCTCACCCAGCAGCTGCAAGGGCAGCTGGTGACCCTGCTGGCCCAGGTGCAACCCTTCTGGCCCGAGGCCAACGGCGCGGACGGCGTTCGCGTGGCCCTGACCGCCGCCCTCCGGCGCCGGGAAGCACTGGACGGCGCCGCCCTCCAGGTGCAGAAGGCCCGGATTCGGTGCGATGCCATGTCCCGGCACCTGCCCCAGCCGCCGCTGCCGGACCCGGAGGAGACCCTGCCCCGGCCGGTGCTGTCCCGGGAGCAGATAGACGCCGCCCTGCCCCAGGTCCGGAATCAGCTACGGGAGGCCCGCTCCCGGGTGGACAGCCTTACCGGCCAGCTGCGGACCATGGACAGTCCCGAGAGCCTACAGGCCCAGCGGGACCAGTGCACCCGGCGGCTGGAAGCCCTCCAGGCGGAGTACGACGCCATCGCCCTGGCCATGGAGGCCCTGACCCAGGCCAACACCGTCCTGCAAACCCGATTTTCCCCGGCCCTGGGGGCGGAAACGGCCCGGATTTTCTCCGCCATCACCGGCGGCCGGTACGACAAGGTGCTGCTGGACCGGAACCTGTCCCTCAGCGCCCAGCCCGCCGGGGACGCCATGCCCCGGGCCCTGTCCCTGCTGAGCCAGGGCGCGGGAGATCAGCTATACCTGGCGGTGCGGCTGGCCATCTGCCGGATGGTGCTGCCCCGGGATAAGGCGGCTCCGCTGATCCTGGACGATGCCCTGGCCAACTTTGACGACCAGCGGCTGGCCGCCGCTCTGGACTGGCTGGCAGAGGAGAGCCGCAGCCGCCAGATTCTGCTGTTCACCTGCCACCGCCGGGAGGGTGACTATCTCCGGGACCGCGCCCACGTTATATCCCTGAATTGAGGTGTTTTATGTTCCTGCCCCTGAATAGCTTTGACAACATCTGCGTATGCTTTCTGCTGATGATCATCTACAGCACCGCCGGCTGGGTGGGCGAGATGATCTATCACTCCATCGTCATCAAGCGCCTCAGTGAAAAACGTGGATTTCTCAACGGATTTCTCTGCCCCATCTATGGACACGGCGCGCTTTTGGTGTTATATGTATTAAATGGCGGGCTGAAGAATCCCCTTCTGACCTTCCTGGCCGGTATGGTGCTGACCACGGCCCTGGAATATTTCACCAGCTGGATGATGGAGGCCATTTTCCACATGCGCTGGTGGGACTATTCCAACTGCAAGTATCAGATCAACGGCCGCGTCTGCCTGACCAACTGCATTTTCTTCGGTCTGGGCTGCGTGCTGCTGTGCCATGTGGTGAACCCGCCGGTGCTGCGGTGGCTGATGGGCATCGGGCCGGAGTACACCGTGCCCGTGGCGTCCTTCCTCTTCGGCCTGTATATCATGGACAACGTTCTGTCCATCCGCAGCGCCTTTCAGCTGTCCCACCGGCTGGACAAGCTGCAGAAGATCCAGCAGGAGATCCGCCAGCACCTGGACGAAAAGGCCCAGCTGTACGGCAACCGGGTGGAGGAGCTTACCGGCCGCCTGATGAACGGCCTGGAGAAGGCCAGCGACGAATATCTGCAGGAGCGAGTGCTGCGCCTGGCCCAGCTGCGCAGCGGTGCGGATATGTTTGAGCGCCGTCTGCTGCGTTCCCACCCCAACCTGCGCTCCAAGCGCCACGGCAAGCTCATCGACGTACTGCGCCAGAAGAAGGACGGCGTCGGCAAGAAATAATTTCTACAACATAATTATAAAGGAGAATTGATTATGAGCGATTGTACCCACGATTGCAGCAGCTGCGGTGAAAGCTGCGCGGAGCGCCAGGAGGGCAGCCCCTTCCAGATCAAGCCCCTGCGGGAGGGCTGCCGGGTCGGCAAGGTTTACGGCGTGGTGTCCGGCAAGGGCGGCGTCGGCAAGTCCATGGTCACCAGCCAACTGGCCGTCACCATGCAGCGCCGGGGCCACAATGTGGCGGTGCTGGACGCCGATATCACCGGTCCCTCCATCCCCAAGGCCTTCGGCATCCACGGCCGGGCCGCGGCCACTGAGGATGCCATCCTCCCCGTCATCACCGGCACCGGCATCCAGCTGATGAGCGTAAACCTGCTGCTGGAGCACGAGACTGACCCCGTCATCTGGCGCGGCCCCGTCATCGGCGGCGTGGTGCAGCAGTTCTGGGGGGACGTGCTGTGGCAGGACGTGGACTATATGTTCGTGGATATGCCTCCCGGAACCGGCGACGTGGCCCTGAACGTGTTCCAGACCCTGCCGGTGGATGGCGTCATCATCGTGGCCAGCCCCCAGGAGCTGGTGAGCATGGTGGTGCAGAAGGCCGTGAAAATGGCCCAGATGATGAACATCCCCATTGTGGGCCTGGTGGAGAACATGAGCTATATCACCTGTCCCGACTGCGGGAAGAAGCTCTATCCCTTCGGCGAGGGCAAGACCCAGCAGGCCGCCGATGAATACGGTCTGCCCCTGCTGGCCAAGATGCCCATCGACCCGGAGCTGGCCCACCTGGTGGACCAGGGCCGCATCGAGGATTTCCAGGGCAATTGGCTGGACGCCGTGGCCGACAAGCTGTAACTCCATTGGGGAGGGGGCTTCGCCCCTCCCCCTTTTTCGCGCCCGTCCCCCCGCGCAGGAATCCCTGCACCATCCCCGAACGGGCAAACACCCCTGTCCGCCCGTATATCCCTACTCCAACCACCTCCTGTAGGGCGGCACCCATGTGTGCCGCCGCCCTCCTGCACCTGCGTAGGGCAGGGCACGCGGGCCCTGCCCTACAATTGGACACGCGTTTCGTACCGCATTCCGCCGCTCTTATCGCACCTCGATGGCTCCCACCAGGCAGCTGTCCGCCGCTTCCTGGGCCACCAGGCGGTACTCCTCCGACACCGATGTGAAACCCTGTCAGAAACCAGCCCCAGAGAAAGTCAGTTTTGAATACAAATCGTAATATCTATAGAGAATAATGCAAATAGCAAAGGAGGAACGACTGTGCCGTTCCTCCTTTATTTACCTATTTGATATAATTACCACCGGACGATCATGCGGGTCTCCACCGAATAATAACGATCATCTACACCATATCTCGTTATTCCCTCTTCCATATAAAAACTTACACGGAAGCCATGTCGCACAAGCTCATCCCGCAAATCCTCGTACTTGTGGGGACAATTAATGTCATATGTACGTGTGGAGCCAGAAGAAAAAAGTCCTTCCTTTTTATAGTCTTTATCAAGTGGAACATCGTATTTTCTTACGCCATTACGCGCAACACGCTTGCAGTTTTCGATAATATTATTGACTTGTACATTCAATTCCCTTTGACGCGTCTCTCGCTCCCTCTGCTCCAACTCCTGCGGTGTCGCAACAGAAACATGAATCTCTGCGGCCGCAGAGCCAGCCGGAGGAACATAAGCTGCTTCATGTGCCTCCCTGGATTCTACTCTTTTTTGGCGTTTCTCTTTTACTCCCTTTACCGTTACGATAATAGCACCCACAAAAATGGCCGGGGCAAGTATAGCATAGAGTTCATCTCCAAGAACTCTGGTTGGTATCGAACCAAATGTCTGCAACAGAATTACTGCGGCAAACGCAGTCCATAAGATAATTGCCATTGTTAAATCCTCCCGAAAACAGTATCATTGTTATTGTAGCATGTAATACGGCGAGATGCAATATAAAGTAATGAAGTGTGGTTGATAATGCGCTTTCCCTGGTTAAGGTGTCAGGGACACATGCTTGCAGGGGCAGGGCTCTGCCTCGCCCTTTCTATGATTTCAACTGTGTGTAGAGGCAAACATCCCCGCCCGCGCCCCATCCGCAGGACCCCCTCCAAGGCCCCCCTTGGTGATTTCCCCCATTTCCCTGCCGTCCTTCTGTGCGATTTGCTGAATTTCATTCTTTTCTTGCGTTGCTCTCCTCTATATGGTATAAAGGAATTATCAAGAGAGAGAAAAGGAGCGCCCCCATGAAGCATATCAAGCGCATCGCCGCCGCAGTGCTGGCCCTGTGTGCCCTGCTGGCACTGACGGCCTGCGGCGGACTGCAGGAAAAGGTGGAGTCCAAGCTGTGGGAAACCGCCGCCCCCATCCTGGTCCAGGGGAACATGGACCTGCTGTATAAGGGCGTCTGCGACGAGAACTATCTGAAGCTGGTAAACAGCACCCAGGAGGACTGCCTCCCCTATTACGAGGAGAACATGGCCCTCCAGGCCCAGGCCATTATGGCCGCCTTCGAGATCAACGACGTCAACAACAACCAGGCCGACCGCTTTATCGACATCATGAAGCAGGTCTATGCCAAGGCGGACTACACCATCGGCGCCGCCAGCCAGGTGGACGACAGCCACTTCCTGGTGGACGTCACCGTGACGCCCCTGAACTTCCCCGCCCAGGTATACGACAACCTGGGCATCGGTCTGATGACCTTCTTCAACACCTATGGCGAGCTGACCGATGAACAGCTCAACGCCATGTCCGACCAGGAGTACATCCAGTATGAGGAGACCTGGGCCACCGGCATCCACAACGCCTGCCGGGTGTCCGTGAAGGACGGGCCGGACACCCTGGACCCCGTCACCATCCAGATGGCCGTCAGCAAAACCGACGACGGCAAATGGTCCATCGACGACGACTCCATCCTCCGGTTCAACGGGGCCCTGATGTTCTATCCTGAGAGCTTCGAGTAATTGGTACAAATTGCAAAGCAAGTCCCCGGCACCTTGCCAATCTGTCAAAAAGCCTCGCTGAGTTTGCCGCCCGCAGGCGGCAAATCAATTGAGATCATTTTTTGCCGGGGCGTGTACCTGGCAAAAAATACTTCTCAGTCTGCAAGTGTGGAATTTGTTCGCCTATGGCGAACAAATTATGCGCGCGGCAGACTGCAAGCCTTTTGTCCAAAATGGGCTTCGCCCATTTTGGATAGAATAGCAAGTCCCCGGCGCAGACGCGCCGGGGACTTGTTATTCTATTCTATGTTATGTGCCGCTGTGGGCGTGGGCCTTTTCCGGCTCCTCCTTCTCCGACGGCAGGGGCCGCACCCGGATCTCCATGACCCGCCGGTGCTCCACCCGGGTGACGCACACGTCCAGGCCGTCGGCCTGGAACCGGTCGCCTACGTCGGGCACCCGCCCGATCTCCTCCATGACCCAGCCGGACACCGTGGAGGCGTCATACTCCTCGCTGGGCTTCATGTCGAACAGGTCGTACAGATCGTCCAGGTCCGCCGAGCAGGCCACCAGATAGCTGCCGTCGGACTGCTTGCGGAACTCCTCGATAACCTCGTCGTGCTCGTCCCAGATCTCGCCCACCAGTTCCTCCATGATGTCCTCCATGGTGACGATGCCCTGGGTGCCGCCGTATTCGTCCACCACCACCGCCATGTGGACCTTGTTCTGCTGCAGCTGCCGCAGCAGGTCCGATATCCGGGTGGTTTCCGTGGTGTACAGCACGGAGCCCTTCAGCTCCGACAGGCGCTTGACGCCCCGGCAATAGGCGGCGTAGAAGTCCTTCTCGTGCAGGACGCCGATGATATTGTCAATACTGTCGTGATAAATGGGCAGCCGGGAGAACCCGCTGTCTGCGTACATGGCCGCCGCTTCCTCCATGGTAGCGGTGTCCGCCAGGGCCTCCAGGTCCACCCGGGGGGTGAGGATCTCGGAAACCTCCATGTCGTTGAACTCGATGGCGTTGCGGATGAGATCGCTTTCGTGCTGGTCCAGGCTTCCCTCGGTTTCGGCCTGGTCCACCATGCCCATCAGCTCCTCCTCGGTGATGCCGTCGTCGTCCTGGTGCCGCAGCAGCACCCGCAGCAGCTTCTTCCACTGGGTGAACAGGAAGTTCACCGGCGTCAGCAGCACCGCCATCACCCACAGCAGCGGCGTGGCAACGATGGCCCAGGCCTCCGGCCGCTCCTTGGCCAGACTCTTGGGAGTCACCTCGCCGAAGATCAGGATCACGATGGTCAGCACCGTGGCGGACACCGTGGGGCCCTTCCCCGGGCCGATGAGCTGGATAAACAGCACGGCGCCGATGGTGGTGGCCACGTTGTTGACGATGTTGTTGCCGATGAGGAGGGTGGAGAGCAGCCGGTCGAAATCGGCTGCCAGGGCCAGCGTCCGGGCGGCGCGCTTGTCGCCGTCGTCGGCCCGGGTTTTCAGGCGGATGCGGTTCAGGGATGTAAAAGCGGTCTCCGTGGCGGAGAAGTAGGCGGATAGGGCGACCAGCGCCACCAGCGCCGCCAGCATTGCGACAGTACTACTGTCCATAGAAAGGTTACCAACTCAGCTTTCTGTAATGAAATTTCAGGCAGGTTCACAGCCTGATGGTTCAGTATATCATATTCCGGTCCTTTATGCAACAAATTCCTTTGAATTAACGGCCTCTCCCCGGCATTTCCGGAATCTTTATGGCTGCTTAACGAAAATCAGGCCGCAGAGCGGGGAACTCTGCGGCCTGATCGGCGGTGTATTTACTTGGCGTATTCCACGACCTTGGTTTCCCGCAGGACATGGACCTTGATCTGTCCGGGGTACTCCAGCTCGTTTTCGATGCGCTTGGCCAGCTCCCGGGCCAGAATGACCATCTGATCCTCGGACACCTGCTCGGGCTTCACCATTACGCGGACCTCGCGGCCGGCCTGGATGGCGTAGCTCTTTTCCACGCCGGGATAGCTGCCGGTGATCTCCTCCAGCTTCTCCAGGCGCTTGATATAGTTCTCCAGATTCTCCCGCCGGGCGCCGGGGCGCGCAGCGGAGATGGCGTCGGCCGCCTGGACCAGGCAGGCCACCAGGGTCTTGCACTCCACGTCGTTGTGGTGTGCCTGGATGGCGTGGATGATGTCCTCCTTCTCCCGGTACTTCCGGCAGAACTCCACGCCCAGGGCCACATGGGTGCCCTCCATCTCGTGGTCCACGGCCTTGCCGATATCGTGCAGCAGGCCCGCCCGCTTGGCGGCCTGCACATCGGCCCCCAGCTCCGCGGCCATGAGGCCGGCGATGTGGCTGACCTCGATGGAGTGCTGCAGCACGTTCTGGCCATAGCTGGTGCGGTAGCGCAGGCGGCCCAGCATCTTCTGCAGCTCCGGGTGCAGGCCCCGGACGCCGGTTTCCAGCACGGCGCGCTCGCCCTCGGCCCGGATGGTGGCCTCCACCTCCCGGCGGGCCTTCTCCACCATCTCCTCAATGTGGGTGGGGTGGATGCGGCCGTCGGCAATGAGCTTTTCCAGAGCCAGCCGGGCGATCTCCCGCCGGACGGGCTCAAAACAGGAGACGGTAATGGCCTCCGGCGTGTCGTCGATGATCAGGTCCGCCCCGGTCAGGGTCTCCAGGGTGCGGATGTTGCGGCCCTCGCGGCCGATGATGCGTCCTTTCATCTCGTCATTGGGCAGGGGAACCACACTGACGGTGATCTCGGCCACATGGTCGGCGGCGCAGCGCTGGATGGCGGTGGCCACGATTTCCCGGGCGCGGCTGTCGGCCTCGTCCTTGGCCCGGGCCTCGATCTCCTTGATTTTCAGGGCCGTTTCATGGGTCACTTCGGACTCCACCTGGGCGATGAGGTAATCCTTGGCCTGGTCGGCGGTGAAGCCGGAGATGCGCTCCAGCATCTCGGTCTGGCTGCGCTTGATGATCCGAATTTCTTCGTTTGCCTTGTCGGCGGCGGCATGCTTGGCCGCCAGCGCCTCCTCTTTCTTCTCGATGGCGTCCATCTTGTGATCGAGGTTTTCTTCCTTTTGCTGCAGGCGCCGCTCCTGCTTCTGCAGGTCGGCCCGCCGCTCCTTCACTTCCTTCTCGTACTCGCTGCGGGACTTCAGAATCTCTTCCTTGGCCTCCACAAGGGCCTCTCTTTTCTTGCTTTCAGAGCTCTTGATGGCTTCGTTGATGATGCGGGTGGCCTCCTCCTCCGCGCTGGAGATCTCCTTTTCGGCCACGCGCTTGCGATAGCGAATACCGAGGAGGAAAAACAGCACTGCCGCCGCAACAAAGGCGGCCGCTGCTACGATCCAACCGGTAGGTGTCATGGTTGGTGTTCCTCCTATTCATAATTTGTGTATGCAAACGGATGACTCCGTTCCTGGCAGATAATAACCGGGAGAATCCCCTGTCCCCCCGATGATAATCTTCATTAATTTTAATCGGATTGCACAAAACTGTCAAGAGCATATTCGCATGTTCCCTGCTATTTTTTCGCTCAGGTGTCTAAATCTGCACATATGGGGCGCTGACGTAGCCCAGAATGTCGTCATACAGCACCACATACCACCCCCGGTACTGGCCGAACACCGTCACCGTCTCCCCGCTGGGGATCCGGGCCAGCACCTGCCCCGACACCGACGGCTCCCCCCGCAGGTTCACCGGCCCGCCGGACTCCGTGGCGATGACGCCGGGCTGGCTGGGGCCGGGATAGGTGAAGGGCAGGCCGAAATACTCCGCCATGCTCATGGCCAGGCTCTGGCCGATGGCGTCGATGTGGCTTTCGATCCAGCGGGCGTCGGCCTCATTGTCGTGATACCCGATCTCCACCAGCACCGCCGGAGCCCGGGGCTGGCGCACCTCCCCCAGACTGGTGGTGGACCGGGTCACCACCCGCTCCGGCAGGGGGTAAATCTCCTGCAGATTCCGGGCGATGATCTCCGCCCCCCGCCGCCCGTTCCGGCTGGTGGGGTAATAAAAGGCGATGATCCCCCGGTTCTGACCCTGGCTGCCGGGGCCGGAGGCGTTGGAGTGCAGAGCCAGGTAAAAGTCGTAGTCCCCGCGGTTTGCCTGGCGGATGGAGGACGCGGCGGTCATATCCGGGGTGTTCCGGGAAAACTGGATGCCGTTGGCCAGCAGATACGGCTCCATGGCGTCGGCCACCAGATTCATGAAATATTCCTCCGACCCGTCCCCGGTGACATAGGGGTTATATTCCTGGGTGGAAGGACTCAGATAAATTTTCGGCATGGGCATTCTCCTTTCCTGGTCATTCTATGCCAAAATACCGGCTCTGCGCACTGGTAATTCCCCGGCGTATGTGATATAATAGAAGCTGTCGAAAAACTCGGAAGTCTTCCGCCATCGGAAAGGAAGATCGTTACGAAAGAAACCCATCAGGGGTGTCTTTCGTTTGCAATCACAGGTTTTTCAGAACTCAAAAAGTTCTGAAAAACCGCACGCAGCTTGTCAAAAAAAGCTGACAATGGTTCTATATGACAAAAAGGACGGTGCCCATTATGAAAGCAGAACGACCCTATCCCCAGATCGCCATCACCCCCAAGGGGGAGGCAGCCCTCACCGGCGGCCACCCCTGGGTGTACGAGGGGGAGGTCACCTCCGTTTCCGGCGCGCCTGCCGACGGCGACCTGGTGGACGTGGTAAGCCGCCGGGGCAGCTGGCTGGGCGCCGGATTTTACAACAGCCGCTCCCTGATCCGGGTGCGGCTTCTGTCCCGCAACGCCAATGACCGGTTCGATGCGGACTTCTGGGCCCGGCGGGTGAAATACGCCTGGGACTACCGCAAGACCGTCATGGCCCCGGAGGAGCTGACCTGCTGCCGGGTGATCTTCGGCGAGGCGGACCATTTCCCGGGCCTGACGGTGGACCGCTTCGGCCCGGTGCTGGTGGCCCAGGTGCTGTGCCTGGGGCTGGACCGGGTGAAGGACGTGATCTTCTCCCAGCTGGTCCGGGTCCTGCGGGAGGACGGCCAGGACATCGCCGGGATATATGAGCGCAACGACGTTGCCCTGCGGGACAAGGAGGGCATGGCCCAGGGCAAGGGCTGGTATCCCCTGGCCGGGGAGCCTCTGCCGGACTTCACCCGCACAGACATTGTGGAAAACGGCATCCGCTATACCGTGGACTTTGAAAACGGCCAGAAAACCGGCTTCTTCCTGGACCAGAAGTACAACCGCCAGGCGGTGGCCCGGCTGGCCCGGGGCAAAACGGTGCTGGACTGCTTCACCCACACCGGCTCCTTCGCCCTGAACGCCGCCCGGGGCGGCGCGGCCCGCGTCACCGCCGTGGACGTGTCGGAGTTCGCCGTGGAATGTGCCCGGGAAAACGCGGCCCGCAACGGCCTGTCCCAGGTGGTGGACTGCATGGCCGCCAACGTGTTCGACCTGCTGCCCCAATTGCAGAAGGGGCAGTATGACTTCATCATCCTGGACCCCCCGGCCTTCACCAAAAGCCGCCAGACCACCCAGCGGGCCATGGCCGGGTATAAGGAGATCAACTACCGGGCCATGCGGCTGCTGCCCCGGGGCGGCTATCTGGCCACCTGCTCCTGCAGCCACTTCGCCACAGAGGAGCTGTTCCGGAAAATGCTCCACGCCGCCGCCCACGACGCCGGGGTCCAGCTGCGGCAGATCGAGGCCCGGCAGCAGTCCGCCGACCACCCCATCCTCTGGGGCGTGGAGGAGACCAGCTATCTGAAATTCTACCTGTTCCAGGTGGTATAAAGTGGTATAAAAAAGGAGAACGACCATGGAATTTCGCGTTTTGGCCATCGGCGACGTCACCAGCGAGGAGGGCACCGCCCACCTGCGCCGCCATCTGCCGGACTTTAAAAAAATGAAGGGCGTGAACTTCACCGTTATCAACGGCGAGAACATCTCCGGCACCGGCCTGACCCCCCAGCAGGCCGACGACCTGTTTGCCGCCGGGGCCGACGTCATCACCCTGGGCAACCACACCTGGGGCAAAATGCAGATCACCGATTATCTGGAGGAGAACCGCTACATTCTCCGCCCTGCCAACTTCTCCCCCCGCACTCCGGGCCGGGGCTACGGGGTCTATGACCTGGGCCGGGTGCAGGTGGCGGTGCTGGTGCTCATCGGCCGGTGCGACCTGGCCTGGGGCAGCGACAACCCCTTCACCACGGCGGACCGCCTGCTGAAGGCCGGGGACAAGCCCACCTTCACCCTGGTAGACTTTCACGCCCAGGCCACCAGCGAAAAGCTGGCCATGGCCTATTATCTGGACGGCCGCGTCTCCGCCCTGTGGGGCACCCACACCCATGTACCCACCGCCGATGAGCGGGTGTTTCCCCAGGGCACCGGCTATATCACGGACCTGGGCATGACCGGTGCGGTGGAGTCCGTTCTGGGCATCCGCCCGGACCAGTCGGTGGAGTCGTTTCTGGGGGGCCTGCCGGGCCGCTACCGCCCGGCGGAGGGGCCCTGCAAGGCCCAGGGAGCCCTGTTCACCCTGGACAGCGCCACCGGCCTGTGCACCGCCGTGGAGCGCGTGGATATCCGATAAATACAGAGGAGGAACCGTATCATGTCTGTGGAAAAAGTCCGGGCCTATCTGGAGCATTTCGGCGTGTCGGACCGCATCCGGGAGTTCGATGTGTCCAGCGCCACCGTGGAGCTGGCCGCCGTGGCCGTGGGGGTGGAGCCCGCCCGCATTGCCAAGACCCTGAGCTTCAAGCTGGGGGAGGACCCCATCCTGGTGGTGACCGCCGGCGACGCAAAAATCGACAACAGCAAGTATAAGCACTTCTTCGGCATGAAGGCCAAAATGCTCACCCCGGAGGAGGCGGTGGAGCGCATCGGCCACGCCGTAGGCGGTGTGTGCTCCTTCGCCCTGCCGGAGGACGTGAAAACCTACCTGGATCTGTCCCTGCGGCGGTTTGACACGGTGTTTCCCGCCGTGGGCAGCGCCGCCAGCGCCATTGAGCTGACCTGCGGCGAACTGGAGCGCTGCTGCGGGACCAATTTTGTCTCCTGGGTGGACGTGTGCAAGGGCTGGCAGGAGGAAGACCATGGCTAAGGTCCTTCACGCGGCGGACTTCCACCTGGACAGTGCCTTCCGTTCCCTGCCGGAGGAGCAAGCCCGTCTGCGGCGGCAGGAGAGCCGGGAGCTGCCCGGCCGCCTGGTGGACTGGGCCAATGACCACGGAGCCCAGCTGATGCTGCTGGCCGGTGACCTGTTCGACTCCGACCGGCTGTTCAGCCAGACGGCCCAGATGCTGGTCCAGGCCCTGTCCCGCTTTCGGGGCGCCGTGGTCATCGCACCGGGAAATCACGACTGGCTCTCCGCCGCCAGTCCCTACCGCCAGCCCATCTGGCCGGAGAATGTCCGCATCTTCCTGGGCCGGGGCATGGAGCGCTTGACCCTGCCGGAGCTGGGCTGCACCGTATACGGCGCGGCCTTCACCGCCCCGGAGGAGCCGGAAAGCGGCCTGCGGGGCTTTTATGCCCAGCCTGACGGCAGCGCCCGCATCATGGTCCTCCACGGGGACGTGGGCAGCCGGGAGGGCCGCTACCGCCCCATCGCTCCGGAGGAGATCGCCTCCACGGGCCTGGACTATCTGGCCCTGGGCCATGTCCACGCCCCCTCGGCCATGAATCGGGCCGGGAGCACCGTGTGGGCCTATCCCGGCTGTCCCCAGGGCCGGGGCTTTGACGAGACCGGCGACCGGGGCTTCCTGTTCGGCGACGTGGAGCCGGGCCGGGTGGATATGCAGTTTGTCCCCTTTGCCCGCCGCCGCTACGAAATTCTCACCGTGGACGTGTCCCAGGGGGACGCCCTGGAGACCATCCGCCGCCGTCTGCCGCCGGACACCTCCCGGGACATCTACCGCATCCGCCTGACCGGCGAAACGGCGGAGCCGCTGACCCTGCCCGCCCTGGAGCAGGCCCTGTCCGGCGGCTTCTTCCAGCTGGAGCTGGCGGACGACACCCGGCTGCGCCGGGATCTGTGGGACCGCTGCGGCGATGATACCCTGCGGGGCCTGTTTCTGCGCCGGCTGCGCCAGGAATATGACGCCGCCGACCCCCGGCGGCAGAAGGAGATTGAGCAGGCGGTGCGCTTCGGCCTGGCCGCCATGGACAACAAGGAGCTTTGATATGAAAAACATCCTCATGATCGGCACCGGCGGCACCATCGCCTCCGGCCAGACGGCGGAGGGTCTTGCTCCCGAGCTGGACCCCAGCCGCCTTTTGCAGGACACCCCCCGGGTGGCCCAGCTGTGCCGGGTGGACTGCCTGCAGCTGTACAGTCTGGACAGCACCAACATCCGCCCCTGTCACTGGCTGGGCCTGGCCCGGGCCATCCGGGAGCGGTACGACCAGTATGACGGCTTCGTCATCAGCCACGGCACCGACACCATGGCCTACACGGCGGCGGCCCTGAGCTATCTCATCCAGGACTGCCCCAAGCCCATCGTCCTCACCGGGGCCCAGAAGCCCATCTGGTACGACGGCACCGACTCCAAGCGCAACCTCACCGACGCGTTCCTGTATGCCTGCCGGGGCTGCGGCGGGGTGCAGATCGTGTTCAATGGCAAGGTCATTCTGGGCACCCGGGCCCGCAAGACCTTCTCCAAGAGCTTCCAGGCCTTCTCCAGCGTCAACTATCCGGAGCTGGCCCTGATCCAGGACGAGCGCCTGCTGCAATATATCACCACCGGCAGCCGCCCCGCCCCCCGGTTTTACGACGCTCTGGACGGCAGTGTGGGCCTGCTGAAGCTGATCCCCGGCACCCGGCGGGAGCTGCTGGCCTTTATGGCCGACCACTATGACGGCCTGGTCATCGAGGGCTTCGGCGTAGGCGGTCTGCCGGAATACGACGGGTTTTACGACGTGGTCCGCCAGGCGGCGGAGGCGGGCAAGCTCATCGTCATGACCACCCAGGTGCCCAACGAGGGCAGCGACCTGACGGTATACCATGTGGGCGGCCACCTGAAGCACACCCTCCAGGTGCTGGAGGCCTATGACATGACCACCGAGTCCGCCGTGTGCAAGCTCATGTGGATCCTGGGCCAGACCCGGGACTTCGCCCAGGCGGAAAAGCTGTTCTACACCCCGGTCTCCCGGGACATTCTCCGGTTTTCCGGGGAATAAGCGAAGCGAGGTGAACCCCTATGGCTGAATTTCTGCCGGGCGCTCCCGTGGCGGAGCGCCTGACCCAGGACCTGAAAGCCCGGTCCGACGCCCTGCGGCAGCGGGGCGTGGTCCCCACCCTGGCCATCATCCGGGTGGGCCGGGACCCCGGCGGCCTGGCCTATGAAAAGGGCGCAGCCTCCCGCTGCGCCAAGTGCGGCATCGACCTGCGCCGCATCCCCCTGGATGACGCCGCCTCCCTGCCGGAGGTCATCCGGTCCGTGAACGATGATCCGGCCATCCACGGCTGCCTGCTGCTGCGTCCCCTGGCGGACAAGGCGGCGGAGGAAGCCGCCGGGCGGCTTCTGTCCCCGGACAAGGACGTGGACGGCATGACCCCCGGCTCCCTGGCGGGACTGCTGACCGGCCGGGGCGGCTTCGCCCCCTGCACGGCCCAGGCCTGCCTGGAGCTGCTGGACTATTACGGCGTGGACCCGGCGGGCCGCCGGGCGGTGGTCATCGGCCGCAGCCTGGTGGTGGGGCAGCCCGCCGCCCTGCTGCTGCAGCGACGCAACGCCACCGTTACCGTGTGCCACACCGGCACCCGGGACATACCGGCCCTGTGCCGGGAGGCGGACGTGCTGATCGCCGCTGCCGGACGGCCGGGCCTCATCACGGCGGACTGTCTCCGTCCGGGGCAGACGGTGCTGGACGTGGGCGTCCATCCCGGGCCGGACGGGACCCTCTGCGGCGACGTGGCCCCGGAAGCCGCCGGACTGGACCTGGCCCTGACCCCGGTTCCCGGCGGCGTGGGCTCCGTCACCTCCGCCGTCCTCTGCAAGCACACCATCCAGGCGGCGGAAAACACACGGCTATAACAAAATACAGGGACCTGCGATTTTCGCAGGTCCCTGTATTTTGCTTTTGCGTTTATTTCACCAGGTCCAGGATCTCCTGGGGCGACACCAGGCCCACGGACCGGTCCGCCATCTGACCGCCCTTGAACACCAGCAGGGTGGGGATGCTCTCGATGCCGTACTGCAAAGCCAGGTCCCGGTTTTCGTCCACGTCCACCTTGACGATCTTCAGCTCCGGGTGCTGGCCGGACAGCTCCTCCAAAATCGGGGCCAGCATCCGGCAGGGACCGCACCAGGTGGCCCAGAAGTCCACCAGCACCGTGCCGCTATCCTGCAGGACCTCCCGGTCAAACTCGCTCTCGTTCACATGCAAAATCGCCATATGCAGCGCCTCCTCGTTTGGTATAGTCGTATTATAGCAGGTTTCGCGCCGCATTTCTGCGGCATATGCAACAGTTGGTCAAAAAAATCACAAAGTTTTTCAGAAAGGGATGGTCCCCATGGCCGCAGCCGCCGGGTCGGCAAAGGGCCCGATGTCCGGAGCGCCCACCGTCAGCAGGAGATAGGCGATCCCCACCAGGATGGCCAGCACATACCACACCAGCTCCCCGCCGGGGACCCGCCGGGACAGCACCGTGCCGTGGAGGGTCAGTCCCCCGGCCAGCACCAGGCTCCACAGCCGCAGCCACCGGCCCGGCAGCAGCCAGCACAGCCCCGCCATGCACAGGGGCATCGCCGCCAGCAGCAGGCAGTGCCCGCCCCGGCAGCCCCCCTCTGGGCCCAGCCGCCAGATCACCAGAGCCGCCGGAAGATATGGCCAGAACAGCAGCTTCCCCATTTCCCAGGGACTGCCGTTGGCCGGAGCCAGCAGGGCCGTCAGCGGACACGGAAAGGTCCTGTGCAGCAGCCACAGCGCCGCCGCCGCTGCCGCCGCCGTGAAAAATCCCAGGATATAGCGCCTCAATTTCCCCCACCTCCGGCCCTACCCTATGCGCCGGGGCGGGGGAAAAGAACCCTATCGGATCCCACGCAGGCCCGTCTCCGGGTCCGCAAACAGCGGCAGGTCCGGCGGGGCGAAGGTCCATAGGATAAACGCCGCCCATACCGCCGCCAGCACCGCCGCCCCGGCCACTTGCCACACCGGGGACGCCAGGGCCAGGCGGCGCAGCATGGCCCAGGTCACCCAGAAGCCCAGCAGCACGGCTATCTGGAAAATGGCCACGTCCAGCCACATGATGTCCCGGCCCAGAACCCCCTGATACCCGTAAAACAGCAGGGGGATAGCCGCCAGCCCTGCCAGCAGGCCCGCCGCCCGGGCCGTCAGCACCGGCAGGCCGGTGCGCCGCAGGGCGATCAGCTCCACGATGCTCCACAGGCCCCATGGGGTGGTCAGCAGCTTCATATGCTCCCAGGTGGACTCGTTGACGGAGGCCAGGACCCCGGCAATGGGGCTTTCGCCGCACCACTCATACACGAAATGCAGCAGATTCCCCGCCACCAGCACGAATATCAGCCCCAGGACCTCCCAGGTGCGCCATTTTCTGTCGCTCATGCGCTTCACCTTCCTTTATGGGAAGCATAGACCGATCTCCGCCGTTTTATACACGGCGCCGCCGCGCAGACCAGCAGAGCCGCCGCCGTCCACAGCAGAAAGGGACTGCGCCGGGCCAGGGCCGCCCCGGCGGCGGTCAGCAGGCCCGCCGCCGCCAGGCTGACGGCCTGGGTCACCCGGTCCGCCAGAAACGGGTCCGTCCCCCAGCACAGGGCCAGCCACAGCATCCGCCCGCCGTCCAGAGGCAGGATGGGCAGCAGGTTGAAGCAGCCCAGCACCGCCTGGGCCCCGGCCAGCAGATACAGCGGCTCCCACCACCGGCCCAGAAGTCCCAGTGCCGCCGCCAGCAGCAGATTCACCGCCGGTCCGGCGGCGGCCGCCAGCAGCTCGCCGCCGTAGCTCATCCGCCCCGCTACCTGCATCTCCGCCCCCAGGGCGGAGATGCGCACCGCCCGGACCCAGCCGCCCTGGCGGCGCAGGGCGGCATAGTGGCCCAGCTCGTGGCACAGAGCCGCCAGCAGCACCGCCCCCAGCACCTCCGGCGACGACAGCCACACAAATACCGCCAACAGCGCCGGGGCCCCCGGCGACACCCGGATCCGGGTCCGCTCAGGGGGCCGCATAGTAATAGATGGGATTCACATACACCCCGTCCTTCATCAGCTCGAAGTGCAGATGGGGCCCGGTGGCGTTGCCGGTGTGGCCCACCTCCGCGATGGGGTCCCCGGGCCGCACCTGCTGGCCGGAGGAGGCGTTGATGCGGCTGCAGTGGGCATACAGGGTGACAAAGCCCCCGGGGTGCTGCACCGTCACATAATTGCCCAGCTCCGCGCTGTCCCCCACCGCCGTGACGGTCCCGGCGGCAAAGGCCGTGATCACCGCCCCCTCGTCGGCGGCGATGTCCAGGCCGTAGTGGAACTGCTGCCCGCCGCCGTTGGGGTCCTGTCGATAGCCGAACCGGTCCGTCACCGGTCCGGTCAGCGGGTTGGCATAGGCAAAGCCCAGCACCTGCTGAGTCAGACACACGTCCCCGGGGGTGTTCTCCGCCGTATAGGCCGCCGGGTCCGCCGCGTCCTGGGGAACCGTGACCCCGGTATCCTGGGGGCCGAACACCGCCGTGTAGGCGTCGTTCAGCGCCTTCCCCACGGCGCCCTGGCCGGATACCGCCCGGCCCACGGCGGAAAACGCCGCCCGGAAGTCCGTCTGCCCGGCCATCAGGTCCAGCAGCCTGTCCCGGTACCGGTCCATAGCCGACGGGGCCGTGATCTTCACCACCACCACCGCCAGCAGAAGCACCGCACTGACGGCCAGCTGGGCCAGGCGGCGGTCCCATGACCGGGAGGCGGGCTGTTCCCGCTTGCCCCGGGGCGGAGGCGGCGTCCGGCGCCGCCGGGCGGGCCGCGGTCTGTCTGTCATAGCGCATTCCCCCTTTTTGGAGCAGTGTATGCCCCCGGCGGCAGGGATAGAACCGAAAACCGCGTCAACCTCAGCCTGCTGGCCGGAACCATCGCCAATCCCGCCGACGGCACCATCTCCGGCGTCGCGCCCCAGGCGCAGCTGGTGGTCATGAAGGTCTTCGGCGACAACTCCACCGGCGCGGCAGAGGACGACATCCTGGCCGCCCTGGAGGACTCGTGAAGCTGGGCGTGGACGCCGTGAACCTGAGCCTGGGCTCCCCGGCGGGCTTCACCAGCCGCCCGGACATGCTGTCCACCATGAACGTGTACTCCAACCTGGAGAAGGCGGACATTGTGGTGGCCGCCGCCGCAGGTAATGAGTACACCGCCGCCTACAAGAACCTGTGGGAGAACGACAACTGCAAGGCCCTGGAGCAGGTGTACTTCCTGGGCAATCCCCCGGAGAATGTCAGCACCAGGATGTTCGTCAGCAAGGTGGCGGACATGACCGTGTACTATGACGCGGCCCTGGCCGCTCAGTGGGCCCCGGAAGGGGAAACCACCTGATGCGGCTATCCCCTCGCCGCCGCCATCTTCCACAAGGTGGTCCACAAGGATATCAACCACGAGACCCTGCTGGAGCAGTATGTGGCCGACGGCCAGAGCGTGGGCGCTGTCAGCAGCTACACCTTCAGCAAGCTGACCACCGGCCGCACCATCCGGGCCGAGTTCGAGCCCATCCCCTTCACCGTCACCTTCGTGGACGGCATCACCGGCGAGACTCTGGACACCCAGACCGTGGCCTACGGCAAGGACGCCGCCGCGCCTCAGGCTCCCCAGCACGAGGGCTACACCTTCTCCGGCTGGGATGCTGCCTTCACCAACGTCCGCAGCGACCTCACCGTTACCGCTCAGTATGACAAGAACAGCGAGTCCACCACTCCGGGCCAGCCTGAGCCCGGCCAGCCCGATCAGCCGGACCAGCCCGACCAGCCGGACCAGCCGGACGATGGCAAGCAGGCCGACAAGCCCGCCACCGGCGACAGCTTCTCTGCCGGTTGGCTGGCCCTGACCCTGTTCAGCGGCGCTACGGCCGCCTGCATGGTCCTCCTGCGCAGAAAGAAAGATGACTGATTTCCTTTCCCCCTATAGGCAGAACCCCCGCAGCCGGTGGGCTGCGGGGGTTCTGCCCGTTGCGAAGGTGTTCCCTCCAAGCCGCCCCGCCGAGGGCAGCAGGCCCTACGGACTTGGCTCTCCCTCTGGGAGAGCTGTCACCGAAGGTGACAGAGAGGGCCTGATGGGCGGGGCCCATGTCTGCCCACCGTCGTGCCAAACGCAAAAAAGCAGCCTTTCGGCTGCTTTTTTGCTATTTCTCATGTAAATTCAGAACAAACCGGGGATGTTCAGCCCGCCGGTGAGAGCGCCCATGGCGGACTCCATGGCCTCCTCCGCCTGGCGCAGGGCCTCGTTGACGGCGGAGATCACCAGGTCCTGCAGCATCTCCACGTCCGCCGGGTCCACGGCGTCGGGCTGGATGGCCAGGGCCGTCAGCTGCTTCTTGCCGGACACGGTGGCCTGCACCGCGCCGCCGCCCACGGAGGCGGTGAAGCTGCTCTCCTCCACGTTCTTCTGGGCGCTTTCCATCTCCTGCTGCATCTTGGCCAGCTTCTGCTGCATCTGCTGCTGGCGCATCATCCCGGCGCTGCCGCCGAACCCGTTGCGGGCGCTGTATCCCTTAGCCATGGTCGAAATCTCCTTTATAATACTGATTCAATATCGTGCGATCACTTGATTTTGAAATTTTCCAGCTGGCGGCCCTGGGCGGCCACCTCGTCCAGCTTGTCCGGGGCCTTTTCCGCCGGAGGCTCCTCCCAGGGGGGCGTCTGCTCCGGCTCCGGGACTTCCTCCAGGGGCTTCTCCGGCGCTTTTTCTGTCACTTTTTCCGGCTTGGACCGGGGCTTGGCGGGCTTTTTCCCCGCCGGGGCGCCGCCTACCGTCAGCGCCACCCGGATGGTCTGCCCCTCGGTGGCGGAGGCCACCTCCTGCAGCACGTGCAGCACCGTGTTGTTGTTCAGGGAGTCCCGGACGAACTCGTTCTGGCAGTACAGCGTCAGGCAGTCGCCGTCCACCGCTCCCTGGACCATGTTCAGAAACACCCGGTGGTTCACCGCCAGGCGGCCCTTGCAGTGCTCCTTCATGGCGTCCCACTTGCCGGTGTCGCCCACCACGGCGGCAGACTTTGCCGCCACAGGCTTCCGGACCGGTCTGGCGGCAGGGCGAGCCGCAGGCGGTTCCTCGTCCGGTATATCGTATACCCGCTCCCGCCCGCCGGGTTCCTCCGGCAGGGGCGGCTCCTCCGGCATAGGGGGCCGGTCATCGCTTGGCACGTCCCGGCTTGTCCCGGCGCTGTCCCGGGACAAAGGGGCGGTTTTGGGGGACGTCCCGGCGGTTTGCGGGACAGTTTTTACCGGTATTCCGTTTGCAACCCGATCCTCCAGACGGTCGATCCGCTGGCTCAAAGCCGTCAGGTCGCCGGACAGACTTTCGTCACACAGCCGCAGCAGACACAGCTCCGCATCCGTCCGGGGCTGGAAGCTGTCCCCCAGCCCGGCGCAGCAGGACTGCAGCGTCTCCGTCAGATACAGAAACCGCCGCATGGGCTGGCTGCCGGAAAGGGACCTCAGGGTCTTGGTATCGTATATGCCCGTCAGCAGGGCGGCGGCCCCGTCGGGGGCGGCCTTGAGAATGGTCATGTCCCGGGCCAGGTCCCCCAACTCCCCCAGCATGGCGGCCACGTCCTTGCCGCCCCGGTACAGCCCGTCCAGCCGGGTCAGAGCCCCGGCGGCGTCCCGCCGCAGGATGCAGTCCATCAGCTCCACCGTCTGGACGCTGCCGGCCAGGCCCAGAATATCCAGCACCGCCCGGCTGTCCAGCTGGCCCTGGGCCACCCGGCACTGATCCAGCAGGCTCAGGGCGTCCCGCAGGGCGCCGTTGGCCATCCGGGCCAGGATCTCCGCCCCGTCGGGAGTCAGGTCGATCTGCTCCGCCTGGGCGATTCCCAGCAGGTGCTTTTCCATATCCCGGGGCAGAATGCGCTTGAAGGTGAAGCGCTGGCACCGGGAGAGAATGGTGGCCGGGACCTTGTGCAGCTCCGTGGTGGCCAGGATGAACATCAGGTGCTCCGGCGGCTCCTCAATGGTTTTCAGCAGGGCGTTGAAGGCCTGGGTGGACAGCATGTGGACCTCGTCGATGATGTAGACCCGCTTTTTCAGCACCGTGGGGGTGTATACCGACTCGCTGAGCAGCTCCCGGATGTCGTCCACCCGGCTGTTGCTGGCGGCGTCCAGCTCCGTCACGTCCAGCAGGGAGCCGCTGTCGATGCCCCGGCAGGCCTCGCACTGGTTGCAGGGGGCCCCGTCCTCCGGGTGCAGGCAGTTGACGGCCTTGGCCAGAATCCGGGCGCAGGTGGTTTTGCCGGTGCCCCGGGTGCCGGTGAACAGATAGGCGTGGGCCGTGCGGCCCTCGGCCACCTGCCGCTGGAGGGTGCCGGTGATGTGGTCCTGGCCCACCACCTGGGAAAAGGTTTTGGGCCGCCATTTCCGATACAGTGCCTGATACATGAACCAGCCCTCCCTTCGGCCGAAAAATCAGAACAGAACAAACTCCTCCGCTGCCAGCCACGGGGCCGGTGGACTCGCGGCACATGGATGATCCCTCTTAATGCTGCTCGGTTCCCCGCCTGACATGATTCGTGGGTATCCATTGCGCGAGACCGGCTCCGCAGCTGGCGGCGGAGGAGTCGTCATGAAGATATCTTATCACATTTCCCCTCGGTTGGCAACAGGAAATTTGCAGCCGAAGAAACCTACAGCTCCATTTCCCCGCAGCGGAACGAAGAGCAGCCGTCCCGTTCTTATCATCCGCCATTCGTGCATTAACTCCAAACTTAAATTTGATTCTTCAAGAAATATTTACAAATTTATGCTTCTATTTTTGTAATTTATGTGTTATGCTAATGCTAACCTAAGATTTCAGGTCAAAATTCAAATTAACCCGAATCTTAATTCCGCTTGCGGCACACACAAGCCCAGGCAATTGCACAAGGAGGAATCATCATGCCCGAATTCAAGCCCGGTGCGCGGCTGTCCAAGAAGCCGCCGCTGAACGAGCAGGAGCTCTATCAGATCGACGCCTACTGGCGCGCCGCCAATTACCTGACCGCATGCCAGCTGTATCTGCTGGATAACCCGCTGCTGGAGCGTCCGCTGCGCAAGAGCGACCTCAAGCAGACCATCGTGGGCCACTGGGGCACCTGCCCGGGCCAGAACTTTATCTATACCCATCTGGACCGGGTCATCAAGCGCAGCGACCTGGACATGATCTATCTCTCCGGCCCCGGCCACGGCGGCAACGCCATGGTGGCCCAGGACTGGCTGGACGGCAGCTATACCGAGGTCTATCCCAACATCACCCGGGACAAGGACGGCATGCAGAAGCTGTTCAAGCGCTTCTCCTTCCCCGGCGGCATCCCCAGCCATGTGGCGCCGGAGACTCCCGGCTCCATCCATGAGGGCGGCGAGCTGGGCTATTCCCTGGCCCACGCCTTCGGCGCCGTGGCGGACAATCCCGACCTGATCGCCGCCTGCGTGGTGGGCGACGGCGAGGCCGAGACCGGCCCCCTGGCCACCTCCTGGCATGGCAACAAGTTCATGAACCCCATCACCGATGGCGCGGTGCTGCCCATTCTGCACCTGAACGGCTTCAAGATCGCCAACCCCACCATCTTCTCCCGCATGAGCCACGAGGAGGTGGAGAGCTTCTTCCGGGGCTGCGGCTGGGAGCCCCGCTTTGTGGAGGGCGACGAGCCCATGCCCATGCACCAGCAGATGGCGGCGGCTCTGGACTGGGCCATCCGCGAGATCAAGCGCATCCAGCGGGAGGCCCGCAAGAGCGGCCAGGCCAAGCGGCCCCGCTGGCCCATGCTGGTGCTGCGCACCCCCAAGGGCTGGACCGGGCCCAAGGAGGTGGACGACCTGCCGGTGGAGGGCTGCTGGCGGGCGCACCAGGTGCCCATCTCCATGGGCGCCGACGCTGACCGGCACCTGGCCCAGCTGGAGCAGTGGCTGCGCTCCTATAAGCCGGAGGAGCTGTTCAACTCCGACGGTACGCCCGTGGAGCTGGTAGCGTCCTTCCCCCCTGCGGGCAACCGACGCATGGGTGCAAACCCCCACGCCAACGGCGGTCTGCTGCTGCGGGATCTGCGTACTCCCGATTTCCGGGACTATGCCGTGGACGTCACGGTTCCCGGCGGCGTGGAGGCCCAGGATATGTACGTTCTGGGCACCTATGTCCGGGACGTGATGAAGCTGAACATGGACGCCCGGAACTTCCGGATCTTTGCCCCGGACGAAACGGCCTCCAACCGCTTGCAGGCGGTGTTTGAGGTCACCGGCCGCCGCTTCCTGGACCAGCAGATCCCGGGCATCGACGACCACCTGGACCCCGACGGCCGGGTCATGGACTCCATGCTCTCCGAGCACTTCTGCGAGGGCTTCCTGGAGGGCTACCTGCTCACCGGACGCCACGGCTTCTTCGACAGCTATGAGGCCTTCATCCGCATCGTGGACTCCATGTTCGCCCAGCACGCCAAGTGGCTGAAGATGTGCAGCGAGCTGCCCTGGCGGCACGACATTGCCTCCCTGAACTATATCCTGGCCTCCAACGTGTGGCAGCAGGACCACAACGGCTTCACCCATCAGGACCCCGGCTTCCTGGACCATGTGGCCAACAAGAAGGCCGACGTGGTGCGCATCTATCTGCCGCCGGATGCCAACTGCCTGCTCTCCTGCTTCGACCACTGCATCAAGAGCCGCAACTATGTCAACGTGATGGTGGCCAGCAAGCACCCCCGGCCCCAGTGGCTGACCATGGAGCAGGCGGTGAAGCACTGCACCCAGGGCATCGGCATCTGGGATTGGGCCTCCAACGACGCCGGGTGCGAGCCGGACGTGGTGATGGCCTGCTGCGGCGACACCCCCACCCTGGAGACGCTGGCTGCCGTCAGCATCCTGCGCCGGGAGCTGCCGGAGCTGAAGATCCGTGTGGTGAACGTGGTGGACCTGATGAAGCTGCAGCCCCACACCGAGCATCCCCACGGCCTCACCGACGAGGAGTATGACGGCCTGTTCACCAAGGATAAGCCCATCATCTTCGCCTATCACGGCTATCCCACCCTGGTCCATGAGCTGACCTATCGCCGCCACAACAAGAACCTCCACGTCCGGGGCTATAAGGAGGAGGGCACCATCACCACCCCCTTCGACATGCGCGTGCTCAACGACATCGACCGCTTTGACCTGGTCATCGACACGGTTCGCCGCCTGCCCCAGCTGGGCAACCGCGGCGCCTACCTGGTCCAGAAGATGCAGGATAAGCTGGTGGAGCACCGGCAGTATATCCGGGACAACGGCGTGGACCTGCCGGAGGTCCGGGAGTGGAAGTGGGACCTGACCCCCGAAACGAAGTAAACCGGCGTTTTAAAACAGATTTTTCCCAAAGCAAAGGCGGGCCAGCGGCCCGCCTTTGCTTTTCGCTTCTTATTCTGCCTTGTGGATGCCCCGGTTGGCGGTGAGGGCGCTGACCAGGGCAATCACCGCCAATGCGATGGCCAGGGCCCCGGCGCACAGGGCGACGGTCTGGCCGGTGGACACCTTCAACGTCAGATCGGAGCCGGTCAGGGCCTGGATTTTGTCCGTAGCCCAGGACATCCCGGGGATGCTGACCGCCAACGCGATGATTGTCCCCGCCAGGGCCATCAATGCCGAGGGTGTCCAGATTTGTCCCGCAATATCCCGGCGTTTTGCGCCCAGTGTCCACATACGCAGGGCGGTTTTGCCCTCCTGCATGGGAAGCAGTACGCAGTACGCCGCCAGCACCACCGCCCAAAGGGCTAAACCCACCAGAAGCACCGTTCGGGAGACTCTGGTGTAGCCGTCCAGGCTCTCCACGATGTCGCTGTACCCCTGGTCGTAATAAGTCACCGTGCCGCCCAGGTCGTTTTCTGCCAGCCGGGCCTCCATCTGGTCGATGGTACCGTTTTGCAGAATCAGGCTGGACCACACGCCGCAGCTGCCGGTTACCGTCCGGCAGGTGACACTTTTCTCCGGCGCAAACACACTGTTGGGGGTAAAGCTGGTAGGGGTGGTCACCCACTCGCTGCTTTGGCGGTACAGACCGATGATGGTGTACTCCGTCTCCTGCCGGAAGCCCTCCTGGGGCACGAACACAGACGCCCGGGGATTGCAGGACTCCTGAAACCGGGCATAGATCGGAGGAAGCCCCGGGTCATCCTCATACAGGGACAGGGGCAGGGAATCCCCTACGTTCAGACCGTTTTCCCGGGCCAGGGACTCGGAAATCAGGCACACCGCTGCTCCGGAGTCGTACTCCGATTGGGAGAAGCTGCGGCCCTGGGTGACCATGGCGTTCCCGGCGGCGAAATCCGCCAGGGCCTCTACCTTTTCCACCGTCAGCACCGGCACGCTGTGGTTGGTGACGTCCAGTGCTTTCAGGGCCGTCTGCCAGGAGGCGGTGCCGTCCATGATCTCCCGGGCGGTGACGCCCTCCGGAAGCTCCTGGATAGATGGCAGGTCATAGCGGCCATAGTCCACCGTCTGCATCGTCCACAGGCCGGAATCCCCGTCCGGGGCCAGGGTTTCCATCATCCCGGAATACCGGACCACGTTGGTGCGCAGGTGGTCCGCCGCGTTCATGGACAGGCTGAACACCTCCGCCCCGGTGGTGGGGTCCCGATAACCCGGGGCGTCCGGGGGCAGCTCCTGAAGCGTCTCGTCCAAAACCTGCTCCTCCTGGCGGGTCCTCTGGTCATAGCGGATCAGGTTGTTCTCAATGTCCAGGGACCAGGGGTCCAGCTGCACGTTGGTCTGCCACAGAATTTCGGCGGCGATTCCGCATCGCTCCTCCCACTCCGTGTCGTCATAGGTGCAGGCCAGCAGCAGATATCGCTTCCCCGCCTCCGGCCGCATGGGGGCGTCCCCATCGCTGTAATACTGGGTGAAGCGGATATCCGCCTGCCATCCGGTGGGGTCCCGCAGCCCCTGCTGCAGGCCGTACACCCCCAGCACCTGCCCGGATATGGACCATGTGGACTCAGAGTAGGACGCCCCCTCCTGGGGCGGGTCTTGGCGCTCCTGGACCTCCCCTGCCAGGACCTCCAGGATGAAGTATGTATAGGGGGCGTCCGGGGCGGAGTCCATGGCCTCATCACCATTGTAACTGCGGAAATTATACAGATCCAGCAGCGGTTTCAGGCCGGGGCTGTACCCGCTGACCAGGCCCACCCTGGGCCGGGACCGAATGATGCTCCAGTTCTGCTGTTCCGGCTGTTCCAGGAACCGGGCCGCTTCCCATGCGGCGGAGGCACTTGCGAGGGATGGGTCGGAATTCCCCGCCTGCTCGGCCCCACCGGTGACCACCGCCACGGTGGTGTAGGTCGCCTCCACCCCGGCCCGGGTCCGGGCTGCCGCCCAGAACTGTCCCCCGGACATGGCCAGAATCACCCCCGCCAGGGCCAGCAGCAGTGCGCCGAAGGCCGCCTTCACCGGCCGCC
>ERZ827181.1308-NODE-1308-length-27669-cov-20.460853_pt1 | contig 27669 bp, 27 predicted proteins | sample MGYA00519778_ERZ827181 | MGnify/ENA primary metagenome ERZ827181 (study PRJEB31778, sample SAMEA3449273) | human gut metagenome | biome: human gut; feature: human-associated habitat; material: faeces | place: United Kingdom | collected 2010/2012 ...
TGTGTCTCCATTTCGGCACAGAGCCTCACCCCGATTCCAGTGAAGCCTATGCCGCGCGGGCTTTTCCCTATTCGCCCAGCGCCATGACGAGCTTTTTGAACGCCTTGCCGCGCTCCATGAAGTTCGCGAACTGATCGAACGCCGCGCACGCGGGCGAGAGCGTCACGATGTCGCCGCGCACTGCGCGCTCGTAGGCGGTCTTCACGCAGTCCTCCAGACTCTCGCAGCGCACGATCTCGGGGCTGCCGTGATAGCCCGGGCACTCGCGCACGGCCTTTTCGATGGCGTCCGCTGTCGCGCCGCACAAAATAAGCAGCTTGACGTGCTTTACCACCTCGGGTGCAAGGGGTGCAAAGGGAATATGCTTGTCATATCCGCCCGCGAGCAGAATGACCTTTTCGTTGAACGCGTTGAGCCCCGCGATGGTACGCGTCGGGCTCGACGCGATGGAATCGTTGTACCACTGCACGCCGCGGATCGTCCGCACCGGCTCGATGCGGTGCTCGACGCCGACAAAGGTACGCGCAGTCTCGCGCATGACCTCGTAGGGCACCAAACCGTCGAGCGCCGTCACGGCGGCGAGGTAGTTTTCGACATTGTGCATCCCCGGCAGACGGATGTCAGAGATCTGCATGACCGCTTCCTCGCATCCGTCATGGCGCAGGACGATGGTATCTCCGCGAAGGAATGTGCCGTCCGCGACCTCTTCGCGGCGGCTGAAGAGCCGCATCCGCGCGGATACCTTTTCCGAAAGAGAGCGCGTGATGTCGTTGTCCTCGTTGAAAATAGCGATGTCGCCCTCGTGCTGATGGAGATAGATATTCTCCTTCGCCGCGATGTACTCGTCCATATCCTTGTGCACATCCAGATGGTTCGGCGCAAGGTTCGTCATCACCGCGATGTGCGGCGAGCGCTTCATATCAAGCAGCTGGAACGACGAGAGCTCGACGACCGCGAAGTCTTCAGGCTGCATCTTCTCCGCGTCGCACAGCAGCGGGTGGCCGATGTTGCCGCCGAGATACACGGTCTTCCCCGCCGCGCGCAGCATTTCGGCGATGATGCTCGTTGTGGTGGTCTTGCCGTCGCTGCCCGTCACGCCGATGATCGTACAGGGGCAGACCTCGAAAAAGATCTCCATTTCCGACGTCACGATGCTGCCGCGCGCTTTCGCCTCGAGCAGCGCCGGAACGTCCGGCCGCATGCCCGGCGTGCGGAAAACGACGTCCGCGCGCAGATCATCGAGGTAGCCTTCGCCAAGCTGCAAGTGCGCGCCCAGCGCTTCGAGCTGCTTCGCGCGCTCGCCGAGGTCTTCGCGGCTCTTTTTGTCGCAGGCGATGACCTGCACACCGTTTCGGCACAAAAGCTCGATGAGCGGCGTGTTGCTCACGCCGATGCCGAGCACTGCCGCTGTTTTTCCTCGCAGGGAGGATAGATATTCCTGTATCGTCATAGACGTTCATCCTTTCGTCTGCACATACAAATTCAATATATAGTATAGCGCAGGAACGGCAAAATAGCAATGGATTTTCCGTTGACAAGCCCCGCGCCATGGGCTAAAATAGTTGTGCGAGTATGACAGGCAGTCGCGCGGCGAGGCCGAAAGGCCCGCTGTGAGGAAAGTCCGGGCTCCACAGGGCAAGGATAACGGGTAACGCCCGCCCAGAGCGATCTGAGGAAAAGTGCAACAGAAATAGACCGCCTAAGGTATGCAAGTATCTCAGGTAAGGATGGAAAGGTGCGGTAAGAGCGCACCCGTCGGCTCGAGAGTGTCCGATGCTGTAAACTCTATCCGGAGCAACACCGGTATGGGAGCAATAGGGCGGCCCGTCCGCTCCCGAGGTGGCTGAAGCGCACCGGCAACGGCGCGCTTAGATAGATGACTGTCAAATACAGAACCCGGCTTACAGACTTGCTCGCGCACACCATATGGGCCCGCCGGCGGAGATCGCCTGGCGGGCCCCTTTTATGCCCGCAGCGAGGCGGAAGCCGACTTTTTTCGAGAATCTCTGTTAATCTATTGACAAACTATGGAAAAGGTGATTTAATTAACAATATCAAAACACAGAAAGAGGCGGACAGGCTATGGCGATACCGTTTGACTATACGTCGGAATACAAACGCAAGCTGCGCACTCCGGAGGAGGCTGCGCGGGTGGTCAAAAGCGGCGACTGGCTGGATATCTCCATGGGTGGGGCTTTCCCGTCCCTGATGGACGAGGCCATTGCCAAGCGGAAGGACGAGCTGCGGGGCGTGAAGATCCGGGGCTATCTGATCCAGCAGCCCATTCAGATGGTGGAGTGCGACCCCAGCCGGGAGCACTTTATCTATAACAGCTGGCACATGTCCGGCTATGAGCGCAAGCTCTGCGACCGGGGCCTGTGCAACTTCAACCCTATGGTGTTCCGGAATCTGGGGGCCTACTATGACCATTTCCTCACGGTAAACGTGGCTATCACCTGCGTGACCCCCATGAACGAGCACGGGTATTTCAATTTCTCCGTGTCCAACGCCTCCGCCCGGGCGGTGCTGGATAAGGCCGACGTGGTGATCCTGGAGGTCAACGAGAATCTGCCCTGGGTCTATGGCGGGCTGAACGAGTGCATCCACATCGACGATGTGGATATGATCGTGGAGGGCCCCCACGGCCCCCTGCCGGGCATCAAGACTCCCGCCGCCAGCGAGACGGAGATGAAGATCGCCGAGTATGTGGTGCAGAACATGGTGGACGGCTCCACCCTGCAGCTGGGCATCGGCTCCCTGCCCAACGCCGTGGGCCAGATGATCGCCCGCTCCGATCTGCGGGACCTGGGCATCCACACGGAGATGCTGTGCGACTCGTACCTGGATATGTACAAGGCCGGAAAGATCAACAACAAGAGAAAGACCCTGGACCGCTATAAGAGCGTGTTCGGCTTTGCCATTGGTTCGCCGGACCTGTACGACTGGATCCGGGAGAACCCCGGTGTGGTGACCTATCCCATCAGCTACTGCAACGATCCCTCTATCGTGGGGAAGATCGACAACTTTGTGTCCATCAACAACTGCATCTCCGTGGACCTGTACGGCCAGATATGCGCCGAGAGCGCCGGCACCCGGCAGATCAGCGGCACCGGCGGCCAGCTGGACTTCCTGGAGAGCGCCGCCGTGTCCAAGGGCGGCAAGGCCTTCATCTGTCTGACGTCCTCTTTTACCAACAAGGAGGGGGAGATGGTGTCCCGCATCAACCCGCTGCTGACTCCCGGCGATATCGTCACCGATCCCCGGAGTCTGGCCTACTACATCGTCACCGAATACGGCGGCGTGAACCTGGTGGGCTGCAGCACCTGGGAGCGGGCGGAGAAGCTCATCTCCATCGCCCACCCCAAGTTCCGGGACGAGCTGATCGCCAACGCCGAAAAGCAGGGCATCTGGCTGCGGTCCAACAAGCGGTAAAGGGAATACATACATAATAAGAACACCCGCTGCGGCGTAATGCCGCAGCGGGTGCTTGAATATAGCCGGTTACTGGATAGGCTCCAGAACGCCCAGGACCACATAGCGGACGTTCTTGAACTCATAGGTGCAGGTGGACAGGGTGACGATATGACTGTCCGCCGAGGGAACGCCGGTGGTGGGGCGGAAGGTGGAGTGGTTTACCATCTGCTGCAGGAACTCCTGGGTCAGCTGGAACTGATAGACGCTGCAGTCGGAATAGGCCACCTGGCCATTGCCGTCGAGGATATAGCCCGAGGCGTCCACAATGACCCCGGCAAACAGGTGCAGCTTGTAGCTCTGCTGGGGGGTCAGCATATAGAGGTAGGGATGCTGGTCATAGTAGGCCTGCTGCTTGTACTTCACCAGGTTGGAGAACATGGCCCCGGACGTCATATTGTGGCCGTAGATCAGGCTGTTCTGGTCGGAGAAGTCGGCGCTGTTGGCGCAGTCCATGAAGATGCTGCCGTTGTCGTTCCAGGTGCCGTCCAGCAGGTGGCGCAGGTAGTAGTCGTTGTCGCTGCCCTGGACCACCGGGTAATTGATATGGGTATTGGCCCCGTAGATCCAGGCGATGACGTCGCCGTTGGTTTTCAGCAGCTCGTCAAACTGCACCGTGGGGCACTCCGGGTCGCCGCTGGGGTCCTGGGTCGGGTCGTTGTTATCGCTGTCGCCGGGAAGGGTCACAAAGCGGTTGGCCTCGGAAATGACCTTATCGCTGCGGTATTTTTCCAGATAGTAGCTGCCCACCTTGTAGGCGGCAAACAGGAACACGCCCACAAGCAGGGCGAGGATCACATAGTATACGGGCTTTTTCATGGCGGCGTCTCCTTTTGTGGGATGGCTCTATTTTATCAGCTTTTCCCCGGTATTGCAAGGACTTTGCATTTTTGGTATAATAACGCAAAAAGCCAAGGGGAGGCAGGGGAGGCACAGCGATGCTGATTTTTGACATGGACGGCACCCTCATTGATTCCAACGGGATCTGGCGGCAGGTGGACGAGGCGTTCCTGGCCAAGCGGGGGTATCCGTATACCCGGGAGTATTACGAGGGCGTGGCCCACACCATTTTTCCCATGGCCGCGAAATTCACCAAAGCCTATTGCCATCTGGAGGAGTCCGAGGAAGAGATCATGGCCGAGTGGATGCAGATGGCCGGGGACGCCTACGCCGTGCGGGTGCCCATCAAGCCCGGGGTCCGGGAATATCTGGACCGGTGCCGGGCGGCAGGGGAGAGGATGATCGTGCTGACCTCCAGCGTGCCGGAGCACTGCCGGGCCGCCTTGGGACGGCTGGGGCTGACGGAGTATTTCGAGCGCATCCTCTTTGCTCACGACCTGGGCATGGACAAGAAGGACCCGGAGACCTTCCGCCACGCGGCGGCACTGATGGGCGTGACGCCGGAGGACTGCACCATGTATGACGACTCCGTGGCCGCCTGCCGGGCGGCCCGGGAGGCCGGAATGCAGGTGGTGGGGGTGTATGACGCCTTTTTCCACGTTTCCTGGCCGGAGATGCAGCAGGTGTGTCACCGGGTCATCCGCAGCTTTGAGGAGCTGTTATAACAAAAGGACCTCCGCCGCTGGCGGAGGTCCTTTTGAGACTGTCCAAAAAGGGCAGCGCCCTTTTTGGACAAAAGGCTTGCAGTCTGCTGCGCGCATAATTTGTTCGCTGAAAGCGAACAAATTCCACACTTGCAGACTGAGAAGTGTTTTTTGCGACGTACACGCCGCCGCAAAAAACGGATTGCAATTTATTTGCCGCCTGCGGGCGGCAAACTCTGCGAGGCTTTTTTCAGAAGCTGCCGATGGGGATAAAGCCGTCGTCGCTGCCCTTTTCGATGGAAAGAATTTGCAGCCAGTAGCCCCGGCCACCGCCCATGTCCACCTGGACCCGGTCGCCGCTGCGCCTGCCCAGAACGGCCTTCCCCACCGGGGACTCCTTGCTGATGAGGCCCTTCAGGGCGTCCTGCCGCAGGGTGGTCACCAGCTGGATTTTCCGGGTCTTGCCGGTGTTCTCCATGAGGATTTCCACGGTGTCGTACAGGCCCGCCGTGTCGGCCCGGGAATGGTCCTCAATGACCCGGGCAGTTTTGATCATCCGCTGGAGATAGCGGATACGGCTGTCGTTGCGGTTTTTTTCCTGCTTGGCGCACTTGTACTCGAAGTTTTCGCTGAGATCGCCGAAGGCCCGGGCGGTCTGCACGTCCTCGATGAGCTTGGGGCGCAGCGTCTGGACCCGGTAGTCGATCTCCTCCTGCATTTTCTGGATGTCCTGTCTGGTCAATTCGTCATACATGATGGTTCCTCCCATAGCTGCGCCAGGCGGCGCAGTCCCTCCGGCAAGCGGTCCATGTCGATGCCGGCATAGTTGACAACTAATATGTGCTGGGGCGCGGCGGCGGGCTGACTGTAGTAATCCGACAGCAGGGCCAGCCGCAGGCCCATGGCCTCCGCCCGGCGGCGGAGGGAACGGTCGTCCAGGTCCGTGGGCAGCACCATAAGAAAGTGCAGCCCCGCGTCCTGCTCCAGTATCTCCGCCCGGTCCGACAGGGGACTGCGGCGGATGGCGTCAATCACGGCGTCCCGCTTCTGACGATAGCGGGTTTTCATGCGGTTGAGATGCTGCTCATACCGGCCCTGCTCTAAAAACCGGGCCAGGGTGTACTGCTCGAAGCTGGACACGGTGCAGGCGTAAAAGCCCAGCTTCTCCCGGTAGCGGGCCAGCAGGCGGGGCGGCAGGATCATATAGCTGATGCGGATGGACGGGGCGATGGTCTTGGAAAAGGTGTTCAGATAGATGACCCGCTGGTTCTCGCTGACGGAGAACAGGGTGGGGATGGGACGGCCCACAAAGCGGAACTCGCTGTCGTAGTCGTCCTCCAGGATATACCGTTCCGGCTGCTCCGCCGCCCAGCGCAGCAGCTCCTGCCGCCGGGCGATAGGCATGACGATGCCGGTGGGGTAGTGGTGAGAAGGGGAGATGTGGACCACGTCCGCCGGCTGGCGGCGCAGCTGGGCCACGTCCAGGCCGCCGCTGTCCAGCCCCACCCGGCACAGGGAAACCTGGTGGGCCTGGTAAATTCTGGCGATCTTGCCATAGCCCGGGTCCTCCACGGCGTAGCGCTTCTCCCGGCCCAGCAGCTGGATGATCAGGGTGTATAGCAGCTCCGTTCCCGCGCCGATGATGATCTGCTCCGGGTCCACGTCCATGCCCCGGAACTGGCGCAGGTGGGCGGCGATGGCCCGGCGCAGGGCCGGGGCCCCGTTGGAGGGGGCGGCCCGGAGAAGCTCCGTGTCCTCCTCCAGGATGGTCTGGCGCATAAGCCGGGACCACACGGTGAAGGGGAAGTAGGACCGGTCCAGAGACCCGGTGGCCAGGTCCAGAAACACCGGCTCCGCCGGTTTTTCCGGAGTCAGCGGCGGCGGGTCCGCCGGAGGCAGAGGCCGCTCCACGGGGCTGACATAATACCCCTTTTTCTCCACGGTGTAGATATACCCCTCCGCCGCCAGCTGCTCATAGGCGTTCTTCACCGTGATGACGCTGACCTCCAGATGCTGGGCCAGAGCCCGCTTGGAGGGCAGCTTCTGCCGGGGCGGCAGGGCGCCGGACAGAATGTCCCGGCGGATGCAGCCGTACAGCTGGGTATACAGGCTGCTGCTTCCGTTTTTCTCCAGCGCATAGGTCAGCATGAAAAATCTCCTATCTGGTATTATCAAATAATATCAATATGGTTATTTCAATAATACCAGTTCTTACTATAATACAGACAGAATCAAAACGCAAGGAGATTTTTCCTATGAGAGACATGAAAATCAGAAAAATGGTACTGGCCGCTCTGATGGCGGCACTGACGTATGTGGCAACCATGGTGGTGCAGATTCCTTCCCCCATGCAGGGCTATGTGAATCTGGGCGACTGCTGCGTGCTGCTGTCCGGCTGGATCCTGGGGCCCTGGTGGGGCGGCGCTGCCGCCGGTATCGGCTCTATGCTGACGGACCTGCTCAACGGCTATGCCCACTACGCCCCCGGCACCCTGGTCATCAAGGCCCTGGATGCCATAGCGGCGGCGCTGATCGTGAAGGCCCTGGGCCGCAAGCCCTACGCCTATGTGGTGGGCGGCGTCGTGGGCGAGCTGATCATGGTGGCGGGCTATTTCGGCTATGCCTGCCTGCTGCTGGGCAAGGGCATCGGCGCGGCGGCCAGCATCCCCGGCAACCTGGTGCAGGGGGCCATGGGCCTGGTCATCGGCCTGGTGCTGTTCGTGCTGCTCAAGCGCAGCAAGGCTCTGGACAAGCTGAACATTCAGTGGTAAAATAGCTTCAAACGGGAGGATTCCCGCAGAAAGGAAGTTTTATCATGGCAGGAATCGTTCATGAGGTAGAAAATACCGATCTGCTGGCCCAGGTGCGGCAGGAGTCCGCCGCCGCCGCCCGGCAGTTGGCGGAGGCCGCCCGTCTGCACAAGGGGCAGATCGTGGTGGTGGGCTGCAGCACCAGCGAGGTGGTGGGCCACCGGGTAGGCAGCTGGTCCACGCCGGAGGTGGGCCAGGCCATTTTCGACGGGCTGCACAGCGTGTTCGGCCCCATGGGTGTGTATATCGCCGCCCAGTGCTGCGAGCACCTGAACCGGGCGCTGATCGTGGAGCACGAGGCGGTGCCCCAGCTGGACATCGTCAACGTGGTGCCTCAGCCCAAGGCGGGCAGCTCCTTCGCCACCGCCGCCTATCACACCTTCCGCCACCCGGTGGCGGTGGAGGAGATCCGGGCCGACGCCGGTCTGGACGTAGGCGGCACGCTGATCGGCATGCACCTGAAGAAGGTGGCGGTGCCGGTGCGGCTGGAGCAGGACCGTATCGGAAGCGCCATTCTGCTGGCGGCCCGGGTGCGGCCCAAGTTCATCGGCGGCGAGCGCGCCGTGTACGATGAGTCCCTGAAGGACGGATACCCGGAATTCTGAAAAAGCAATCCCTCCGGCTAATGCCGGAGGGATTGTTCTCTATTTACATACCCGTCATAACGGTCATGACCTTGAACTCCTCGGAGTTCAGGGTCTTTTTCATGGCCAGACCCTCGTCAATGTCCAGGTCGATGATCTGATCGTCCTTGGTGCAGATGACCCGGTTGGTCTTGCCCTCGGCCAGGATCCGGACGGCCTCATAGCCCATGCGGGTGGCCATGACCCGGTCCTTGGCGGTGGGGCTGCCGCCCCGCTGGATGTGGCCCAGGATGGTGACCCGGGGATCCAGGGCCAGCTCCTCCTGGATCTGGCGGCCCACGTCCACGGCGCTGGCCGCGCCCTCGGCCACCACGATCATGAAGTTGGTCTTGCCGTTCAGGCGGGCGTGGCGGATCTTTTCGGCCACCTGGGAATGGAAATCATAGGGGTGCTCCGGCACCAGCACCGCCGTGGCCCCCACGGCTACGCCCACATACAGGGCCAGATATCCGGCGTGGCGGCCCATGACCTCCACCACGGCGCAGCGCTCATGGGACTGCATGGTGTCCCGCAGCTTGTCGATGCACTCCACCGCCGTGTTGGCGGCGGTATCGAAGCCGATGGTGTATTCGGTGCAGACAATGTCGTTGTCGATGGTGCCGGGGATGCCCACCACGGATACGCCGCATTTGCTGAGCTCCTGGGCGCCCCGGAAGGTGCCGTCGCCGCCGATGGCCACGATGCCGTCCAGCCCCAGCAGCTTGCACACGCCGGCGGCCTTGGCCTGGCCCTCCGCCGTGCGGAACTCCTCGCTGCGGGCGGTATAAAGAATGGTGCCGCCGCGGTTGATGATGCGGCTGACGCTGCCGGAATCCATGCGGTAAAAATCCCCGTTGATGAGGCCGGACCAGCCCCGGCGGATGCCGATGCACTCGATGCCCCGGTCCAGAGCTGAGCGCACCACGGACCGCACCGCCGCATTCATGCCCGGTGCGTCGCCGCCGCTGGTCAGCACGCCGATTCGTTTCACTGCGCTTTCTGCCATAAATGATTCCTCCCAATAGAATGCCAGAATGTTCCGAATATACCGTACATCATTTTACGACATTGTAGCACGATTTTCCTCCGGATGCAACAGGAAGTTTTCCCGGAGCGGCTGACGGATCAGCGGGGATGGTCAGGCAAATCGGGACACGTCCAGCCCCTCCAAGGCCAGCAGACGGCGCTTCTTGTCCACCCCTCCGGCATAGCCGGTGAGGCTGCCGTCGGCGCCTATCACACGGTGGCAGGGCACGATCAGGGAAATGGGGTTGTGTCCCACCGCGCCGCCCACCGCCTGAGCGGACATATGGGGCACCTCCAGCCGCTGAGCCAGCTGCCGGGCCAGTTCTCCGTAGGTGGTCGTTTCTCCATAGGGGATCACCTGCAGCAGGGACCACACCGCCATGCGGAATTCCGTGCCCGTCAGGTGCAGCGGCGGGATAAAATGGGGCCGCCGTCCGGCAAAATACAGGTCCAGCCAGCGGCCCGCCGCCGCCAGCACCGGGGTCTCCTGTTCCTGGGCCTGGGTCAGTCCCGGGGCAAAGTGCTTCTGTCCCGCGAACCACAGACCTACCAGGCCCGCGTCATCTGCCGCCATGAGAATCTCCCCCAGGGGAGAGCGATATCGCTGGATATAGAGCATGGCCATTCTCCTTCGCTTTGTCGATATTCATATGCTCAGTTTATGGTAGAAATTTCTGCCTGTCAAGCCTGCTGCGGGCAACGAAAAAGCCATTCCGCCGCAGCGGAATGGCTTTTTGTGAAATTCGGTGCTCAGTGACGGGCCACGGGGTCCCAGTTTTCCTCATCCTCACGGATGATCTGCAGATACTCGGTATAATCCGACTCCACAGGGTTGCTCTTGGGGGCCTGGGCCTTATACTGCTCCAGCAGACGGCGGGACTTCTCCGGCGGCTGGACGGTACCGGCGCCGGCGATGCAGCCGCCGGGGCAGGCCATGCCCTCCAGCAGATAGCCGTCGTATTTCCCGGTGCGGGCCATGCGCAGCATCTGGCGGCACTCCCGCAGACCCTCGGCATACACGGTCTTGACCTGGCGATCCGGCTCCAGATTCTCGATGACCTTTTCCACCGCCTTGGCCACGCCGCCGCTGGCGGCAAAGCCCACGCCGGGGGCGGAGGCCTCGTACTGGGCCTGCTCGTCGGGGATCTGGGAGAAGTCGATGTTCTTGGCCTCGAACATGCCCCGCAGCTCCTCAAAGGTCAGGACGAAGTCCACATCGCTGCGGACGCTGCGGCGGCTGGCTTCCAGCTTCTTGGCGGCGCAGGGGCCGATGAAAGCAATCTTGCAGTCGGGGTTCCGGCGCTTCTGGAGCCGGGCCGTCAGCACCATGGGCGTCATGGTCATGGAGATATACGGTGCAAAGCCCGGGAACTCCTTCTTGGCCATCACGGACCAGGCCGGGCAGCAGGACGTGGCCATAAAGGGCTGCTTCTCCGGCACCACCCGCAAAAACTCTTCCGCTTCCTCGATGGCGCACAGGTCCGCACCCACGGCCACCTCCTCCAGGCCCGCAAAGCCCAGCTCCTTCATGGCGGCCTTGATCTGGCCGGGGGTGACCTTTTCGCCGAACTGGCCCCAGAAGGCCGGGGCGATGATGGCGATGACCTTTGCTCCGCCCCGGATGGCGTGGATCAGCTGGAACAGCTGGCCCTTGTCCACAATGGCGCCGAAGGGGCAGTTCACCAGGCACATGCCGCAGTTGACGCACTTGTCATAGTTGATCTGGGCCCGGCCGTGGTCGTCCTTGCCGATGGCGTCCATGCCGCAGGCCTCCTGGCAGGGGCGGAAGAACTTGATGATGGCCTGATAGGAGCAGGCGGCCTTGCACTTGCCGCACTTGATGCACTTGGTCTGGTCGATCTGGGCCTGGCCGTGCTCAAAGTGGATGGCCCCCTTGGGACAGGCGTGGGAGCAGTGCCGGGCCAGACAGCCCTGGCAGGCGTTGGTGACCTCATAGTGGGTGTCGGGACAGGCATGGCAGGCGTATTTGATGATGTTGATCAGCGGGGGATCGTAGTATTTCTCGGCAATGGCGCTTTCCTCCACACCGTCAGACAGCAGCGTATGCTCGGACACATCTCGCAGGGGAAGGCCCATGGCCAGGCGGATCCGCTCGCCCACAATGGCCCGCTCCAGGAAAATAGACTCCCGGACGGTGCCCACCTCGCCGGGCATCAGCTCATAGGGCAGCTTCTCCAGCCGGGTATAATAGTCCCCGCCCTCATAGGCCAGCTTCGCCACCTCGGCGAACACCTTCTTGCGCATGTCGGTGATGGTGCACTGTAAGTTTCTCATGTTTTTGTTCCCTTTATCCTCGTTCAGAATCTGTTAAGAACCGTTGTCGTTGGGGCAACAGCTTTTTTTCAAACTCATTATAATCGAAAGTGAAAAAAAAGACAATACCTCGGAAGATTATTTTTTTCGCGCGCTGACAATTCTTTATCGCGGCAACGCAAAAAGCCCCCCGGCGGGAGATCCCGCCGGGGGGCTGACTTATTTACGAGTCCCGGCACGTTGCCGGGGCGTCGGAGGGTCACTGGATCTGGATGGTGGAGTTCTTGGGCAGCTGCTTGTGCTCCTTCTTGGGGATGGACAGCTGCAGGATGCCGTTTTCAAACCTGGCGGCTACCTCGCCGGCCTCCACATCCTCGCCCACATAGAAGCTGCGGCTGCAGGACCCGGCGTAGCGCTCCTGACGGATATACTTGCCCTTCTTGTCGGTTTCGTCCTTGTCCAGGCCCTTGGCCGCCTGGATGGTCAGGTAACCGTTCTTCAGCTCCACATTGACCTCGTCCTTCTTGAAGCCCGGCAGGTCCACGTCCAGCTCATAGCTGTCCTCCGTCTCCCGCACGTCGGTCTTCATCAGGTTCTTGCTGTGCTTGCCGTACAGCGGATCGTGACGCTGGGGCATTACCATCATACCGAAAGGATCCGTAAAGAAATCATCAAACAGGTTCTCACCAAAAATGCTAGGCAACATAAGTCATACCTCCATTCAATTTCCGGGCGGCCTATGGGCCGCACCGCCGAACTTTTGTTACCGTTACATACAACGTTTTTCCGTTCCTCTAGGGGGCCTCTCGCGGTCCCTCTCTCAAGGAACAACTGTATCATAGCACAAATTTTAGCACTGTCAAGCGTCGAGTGCTAATGTTCACAAAGCATCTTATGTTTGTTCATAAAATATACGATTTTGCCCCGTCCGGGCCGGACGGGGCAAAAATTATCGGCATTTTTCTCCGGTGAGGACCTCCAGCGCCTGGGGGGTGTCCACGTCGGTAAGCTCCTGGGGCGGGGCCTCCACCAACAGCAACAGGTCCGGATGACGGCGGATCACGGCGCTGCCGCCGTGGTCTCCCTCCAGAGCCGTCAGCTCCGGAAACAGGCTGGCCGGAAACAGGCAGGGATTTCCCCGGACACCGTCATGGGCCAGGGCCGCCAGCCGGTCCGGGTGGCGGCGGAAGGCCTCCACCAGCCGCTCCACGCTGTCCCGCCGCAGCAGCGGCTGGTCCGACACCTGGAACATCACTCCGTCCATGTCCTGCATATGGGCCATGCCCAGGGCGATGGTGTGGCTGAGCCCCAGGTCCGGCCGGGGATTCTCCACCGGCAGGAAGCCCATCTCCCGGGCCAGGTCCATGCCCCGGGGATACTGGGTCACTACCACTACCCGGTCAAAGCACGCCGCCGGAACGGCCTCCAGCGCCCGGCGCAGCAGGGTCTTTCCCTCCACCCGAGCGTCCAGCTTATTGCTGCCGAAGCGGCGGCCGTTTCCAGCCGCCATGACGATGCAGCCGATTTTCATGGGCTTTCCCCCTTATCTTATCGTTCCTTCCAGGTCCCCGGCGACAGCATCACCAGGATGGGCATCAGCTCCAGGCGGCCCAGCAGCATCCACAGGCTCATCAGCTTGCTGACCTCCGTCAGGCTGCTGAAATCGCCCACCGGGCCGATGCTGCCCATGGCGGGGCCGATGTTGCTGAGGCAGGCCAGCGAGATGGTAAAGGCCTCGGCAAAGTCGTTCTGCCCCCAGGCCACCACCGCCGCCCCCACCAGAAGCAGCAGCAGATACGCCACCAGATAGGCCCCTGCCGAGGCCACCACCCGCTTATTTTTGATGGGGCCCGGCTGCTCTGCCCGCATCGGACATACCGCTGCTGCCCCGGAGGACCGTGGCAGCAGCGGCAGCACCATGCACCCGGCCTCCACCCACAGGGTATAGCCCAGGACCTTAATGACCAACGGATAATTCATGCCCTCTCTCCTTCACATTCTGCACCATTTTACGGCACAATATACCAATTTAATTATATGCTCCCCCTAAAATCCTGTCAAGCACAATGGGTGAATTTGCGGTTCTGTGGACCGCATTTCATGCTGCCGGAGAGAAAGCAGGCCCACCTGATGTGCTGTGCGAAGCGTTTGGGATGGCGGGGCTTCCGCAGGTGCAGCTGCTAAGCTACGCAAATAATTCAAAAAGAATTGCCGTCTTTGCTTGCTATTTTTGAAAAATATGATATACTGAATGAGTATGCGAATTGATACTTCCTGCGGATTGCCGTATGAAGTTTTCCACCCGTGGGCATGATAGACTCACGGACATATTTCTACACTACCTAAGAGAGGGTGCCTGTTTTGAATAAGTATATCATTCATGGCGGCCGTCCGCTGATGGGCGAAGTCACCATCAGCGGCGCAAAAAATGCCGCCGTTGCCATCATCCCCGCCGCCCTGCTGGTGGACGGGGTCTGCCGCATTGAAAACATCCCCCAGATCAGCGACGTGACGCTGCTGTTCTCCATTCTGGAGGAGCTGGGGGCTCGCGTCCGGGTGCTGAACCGACACACGGTGGAGATCGACAGCCGCCATGTGCACTCCACCCAGCCGTCCTTCGAGCTGGTGCGCCGGATCCGGGCCAGCTATTACCTGCTGGGCGCGCTGCTGGGCCGCTTCGGCAAGGCTACTGTGGCCATGCCCGGCGGCTGCAATTTCGGCGTCCGGCCCATCGACCAGCACGTCAAGGGCTTCCGGGCCATGGGCGCGGAGGTCACCGAGGGCAACCTGGTCCAGGCCGTGGCCAAGGGCGGCCGCCTGACCGGCGCTGCCGTGTATCTGGACATGGTCAGCGTGGGCGCTACCATGAACATCATGATGGCTGCGGCCCTGGCCGAGGGCACCACCACCATCGAAAATGCCGCCAAGGAGCCGCACATCGTGGACCTGGCCAACTTCCTGAACTCCATGGGTGCCGACATCAAGGGCGCGGGCACCGATTCCATCCGCATCCGGGGCGTGGAGAAGCTCAACGGCGGCACCTACTGCATCATTCCCGACCAGATTGAGGCCGGTACCTATATGGCCGCCGTGGCCGCCGCAGGCGGACGGCTGCTGATCCGCAACGTGATCCCCAAGCACATGGACTGCATCTCCGCCAAGCTGACGGAGATGGGCGTCACCGTGGAGGAGGAGGACGACACCCTGCTGGTGTCCCGGTCCGGGCCTCTGCAGCGCACCAACGTCAAGACCCAGCCCTATCCCGGCTTCCCCACGGATATGCAGCCCCAGATCGCGGTGGTGCTGTCCCTGGCCCAGGGGACCAGCCTGGTCACCGAGGGCGTATACGGGGCCAACCGCTTCAAGTATATGGACGAGCTGCGCCGCATGGGCGGACAGGTTCAGGTGGACGGTCGGGTGGCCGTGATCGAGGGCGTGGAGTACCTCACCGGCGCGCCGGTTCAGGCCTGCGACCTGCGGGCCGGTGCGGCCCTGGTGATCGCGGGTCTGGCGGCCCGGGGCGTCACCGAGCTGACCCAGGTGCAGTTCATCGAGCGGGGCTATGAGGACCTGGTGGGCAAGCTCCGCTCTGTGGGGGCGGATATCCGCGTGGAGGAGATCCCCGAGGCCCAGGAGGCCGAGGCCCACATCGGCTGATACGGCATTTTTCACGGCGTCCGCCGCCATCCGCGGCGGATGCCGAATTTTTCTGTGAGGTAAGCGCATTTTGATGACCCTACATACCCTGTCCAGCGGCTCCCAGGGCAACTGCCTGCTGCTGTCCGACGGCGGCACCCATATCCTGGTGGACGCCGGGATCTCCACCCGCCGCATCAAGGCGGGTCTGGCCCGGCTGGGCCTCAGCATGGACGACCTGGACGGCATTCTGATTACCCACGAGCACACGGACCATATCTCCGGCCTGGCCACCCTGATCAAACACCATACCGTCCCCCTGTACGCAAGTCCCGGCACCGCCCGGCAGCTGGCGTATCGCCTGGCGGGGGTGGAGCCGCTGCTGCGGCCCCGGGACCCCGGAACCGAATTCTGCATCGGCTCCTGCCGGGTCACGGCCTTTGCCACGTCCCACGACGCCGCCCAGAGCATGGATTACCGCATCGACGGCTCCGGCTCCGTTGGCATTCTGACGGACACCGGCTATGTGACCCCGGAGGCGGAGGAGACTCTGCCGGGGGTGGGACTGCTGGTGCTGGAGAGCAACCACGACGTGGACCGCCTGCGGTCCGGGCCGTACCCCTATCCCCTGAAGCAGCGGGTCCTGGGAAGCCAGGGCCACCTGTCCAACAAAGATGCGGCGGCTTTTGCCGCCCGGATGGCCACCTGCGGCACCGAGTGCATCGTTCTGGCCCATCTCAGCAAGGAGAACAACACGCCCCATCTGGCCTATGACGCGGTGGACCGCGCTTTGCGGGCCGGTGGGGCCCAGGTGCGGCTGTATGTGGCCCCCCGGGACGAGCTGAGTCCTGCCTATGAGACGGAGGGGACGCCGTGCAGAAGATAACCGTCCTCTGCGTGGGGAAGCTGAAGGAGAAGTTCTATCAGGAGGCCGCCGCCGAATATGCCAAGCGCCTGGGGCGGCACTGCAAGCTGGAGATCATCGAGCTGCCGGAGAGCCGCCTGCCGGAGGACCCCTCGGCGGCGGAGATTCAGCGGGCTCTGGCGGCGGAGGCCGCCGCCATCCGGGAAAGGCTGCCCCGGGGCGGGGCCGTTATCGCCCTGTGCATCGAGGGCAAGCCCTGCTCCAGCGTGGAGCTGAGCCGCCGGATGCAGGAGCTGGCCGTGTCCGGAAAGAGTCAGCTGACCTTTCTCATCGGCGGCAGCGTGGGCCTTTCGGAGGACCTGAAGCGCCAGGCCGACTGGCGGCTGTCCATGTCGCCTATGACGTTTCCCCATCACCTGGCCCGCATCATGCTGCTGGAGCAGATCTACCGGGCCTGTCAGATCGCCGCCGGTACGAAATATCACAAATAAACTTTCATTTCAGGAGGTATCGCATATGGACAATTCCAAGTGGGCCTTTGCGCCGGATGCGCCGGAGTGGCCCGTCAATGCCAGGGGAGAGAAGGAGAAGGCGGTTCTGCTGACCAGCACCTTCGATTCCACCGCCGATGCGGATATGCTCATCTCGCTTCTGGCGGCCTATCGCATCCCCTGCTTCAAGTATTTTGACTATGAGGGCGGCGCGGGAAAGGTCATCAACGGCTTTTCCGGCTACGGCGCCAGCCTGTATGTTCCGGCCTCCCTGCTGGAGGACGCCAAGGAAATTCTGGAGGCTGAGCCGGTGGAGGAACCGGAGCAGCCCCAGGCGTAATAGAAGGGAAGGAGATTTTCTGATGGACTACATGCGGGAATATGAGAAGTGGCTGGCCTCCCCGGCGCTGACGCCGGAGGAGCACGCGGAGCTGGAAAGCATCCGCGGCGACGAGAAGGAGATCCGGGAACGGTTCTACGGGCCTCTGGAGTTTGGCACCGCCGGTCTGCGGGGCACCATGAAGGCGGGCCTGCACCAGATGAACGTCCATGTCATCCGCTGGGCCACCCAGGGCTTTGCCAACGTCATCTGCGCCGAAGGGGAGGAGGCCAAGCGCCGGGGCGTGGCCCTGTGCATGGACTGCCGCAACCACTCCATGGAGTTTGCCCGGGCCGCCGCCGAGGTCTGCGCCGCCAACGGCATCCATGTGCGGATCTTCGAGTCTCTGCGTCCCACGCCGGAGCTGAGCTTCGCCGTCCGGGAATACGGCTGCCAGGCGGGTATCAACGTCACCGCCAGCCACAACCCCAAGGAGTATAACGGCTACAAGGTCTATTGGTCCGACGGCGCCCAGCTGCCGCCTCAGCACGCTGCCGCCATCGCCCGGGAGCTGGAGCACATCGACATTTTCACCGGCGTGCGCCGGATGGCCTATGACGACGCGGCGGCCCAGGGCCTGATCCAGGTCATGGGCCGGGAGACCGACGACCGCTTTATGGCTCATGTCATGGCCATGGTCAACGACCGGCAGTCCATGGCCCAGGTGGCCGACACCTTCAAGATGGTGTACACCCCCTTCCACGGCTGCGGCTGGCAGCTGGTGCCGGAGGCCCTGCGGGGCCTGGGCGTGAAGCACCTGTACTGCGTCAAGGAGCAGATGGTGCTGGACGGCAATTTCCCCACGGTGGCCTCCCCCAATCCGGAGAACCCCGAGGGCTTCTATCTGGCCATTGACCTGGCCAACCAGGTGGGGGCGGACTTCATCCTGGGTACCGACCCGGACAGCGACCGGGTGGGCATCATGGTCCGCAGCCACGACGGCTCCTTTGTGCCCGTTACCGGCAACCAGACCGGCGTGCTGATGCTGGACTACCTCATCGGGGCCATGCGCCGGGCGGGCAAGCTGCCGGAGCATCCCTATTTCCTGAAGACCATCGTCACCACCGAGATGGCCCGGAAGGTGGCCGAGGCCAACGGCGTCACCTGCTGCGATACCTTCACCGGCTTTAAGTTCATGGCCGAGAAGAAGAACGAGCTGGAGGGCCAGGGCAAGGGCCAGGTCATCATGAGCTATGAGGAGAGCTACGGCTATATGCTGGGGGACTACGTCCGGGATAAGGACGCCGTCACCGCCTCCCTGATCCTGACGGAGATGGCCGCCTGGTACGCCGCCCAGGGCATGACCCTGTTTGACGCCCTGAACGCCCTGTACGAAAAGTACGGCTATTACGGCGAAAAGACCCACAATCTGGTGATGCCCGGCCTGGACGGCCTGGAGAAGATGGCTCAGCTGATGCGGGATCTGCGGGCAGATCCCCCGGCCGCTATTGCCGGGGTGGAGGTCCTGCGCCGCAAGGACTATACCGACGGCAGCGTCATCGACTGCCGCACCGGCGAAAAATCCGCCATGGAGCTGTCCGGCAGCAACGTGCTGCGCTATGAGCTGGCGGACGGCACCACCATCCTGGTGCGGCCCAGCGGCACCGAGCCCAAGATCAAGGTCTATGTCCTGACCATCGGCGAAACTCCCGCCGCCCGGAACGAGAACCTCCGCAAATACGGCGAGTGGGTCAAGACCCTGCAGCGGTAATACGACCACTATAACGAAATACCCCCCTCATGCAGGACGATAAACCGGCATGAGGGGGTATTATTGTAAGCAGAAAGGCTGCCAAAAGTGGGACAGCGCCATGGCGGCGCTGTCCCACTTTTTAGCCTATCGCACGCTGCTGACCAGAATGATGATCAGTGCCATATATGCTGCGCTGACGGCGGCCAGAAGGCCGCACGCGATCATGCACGCCGCCCGCGGGCCACGGCGCTGCCGCAGCCGCAGCGCACCGATGACGAACCCGGCCACAGCCAGGACGAATATCACTGCCGCACCCCAGAAGGGCATACCATCACCCCTTCATGGCGTCCAGCAAATCCGTGAACACACGGAGCTGGTCCACAAAGCGCTGGGTCAGGCCCTCCGGGCGGCCCTTTCCGGCGTCAAACAGCAGGTCATCCGTCTGAATGGCCGCAAACACGCGGCCGTCGGCCTTGACGCTGAGATAGACGCTGCCCATTTTCAGCAGCTGGTCCATGACCCGGGGGGACAGCAGGGACTGCCCGGCGGTGGGATTTTCGCATCGGACATTGAACCGCCGGTCAAACTCCGGATTTTCCGAGGTGAAGCCCTCCCGGCCCAGCAGGCGGGCCAGCTTGCCCTTGGGCGCTGCCTGCACATCGCAGGGGAGAGCGCGCCCCAGGTCCGCCGCCATCCACTGACCCTTGAAAATGGGAAGCTCCCGGTCCTCCCAGACCTCTGTCTCGGGATTCTGGTACGCCTGGGTGTTGGAAAGCTCCAGATTGCTGATCTCCAGGGGACGGCCGTGGTACTTGCCGCAGACCAGGCCGCTGCCGCCTACGTTGTCGGCACTGGGCAGGCCCAGACCGGATTCCGCGAATTTTCCGCCGTCGATGCAGGAACCGGGGCGGTACTCCGCCTCCTCCAGCACCTGCTCCATAGCCGCCTGGGCCAGACCGCCCTGGTCCGCGCCCTGCAGCTTCTTGCCGCCGGCGGAACTCATCAGTCCGCCGATGATCAGAAGGACGACGCCCACGACGATGACGGGCACCGCGCCGCCCGATATCGCGCCGATGGCCGCAATAACCAGGCCCAGGCCGGACAGGACCTTTCCGAAGCCCTTCAGCGCCCGGCCGCTGCGTATATTCTGCACATTGTTATCCATTTGTCTGCTCCTTTTCATGCTCCGCGAACAACGCGCCGCACCGGCGCAGCGCCTCGATGATCCCCTGCAGATACCGCAGGGACACCAGATAGCTGCAGCGCAGGGCGTTCAGGTCCCGCACGTTGATATCCATCGGCAGGTCCATCACCGGCAGCGTGGATTCCAGCGCCAATTCCAGGCGGTTTTCCTCCCAGCGGACAGCCGCCGGACGGCCCAGGGTTTCCAGCAGGGGGACCAATTCCAGGGCATCCCGCCCGTATGCCTGGTCCTCCCGGCGGTACAGATAGCCGGCCTGCCGTTCCGTTTCGCAGATCAGCCACACACCGCCGAAAGCCTTCACGGACCGGGTCATGGTGTCGTTGACGTCCCGGCCCACGTGCTCCTCAAAATTGTGGGTCAGCTCCACGTTGGCCGCGCTAAACCGGACGCCCTGATGGACGCCCTGGCGGTAATTCTTGATCTGGAATTCTTCCCAGTGGCGGTCGATCATCTGACTGCGGCGAATGTCTGCCTCGTCAATGACCAGCTCCGGGAGCTTCGTATCCGGGCCGAAGGCCTGCTCCGTCTCCGACCGGAAAAGGTCCCCCATCTGCTCCCAGATCAGCTTCCGCTGGCGGCTGTCGCACCGGCACAGGCCGATGATGCCCACAGCCAGCAGGATAAACAGCGCCAGCAGGCCCCAGCGGATATCGCCGGACTTCCACCACACGATGCCGCCCGCAACAAAGCCCAGCACCAGCATGACGGAGCACACCGTCCGCAGCCGGTCCCACCGGGCCAGCCGCCGCAGCAGCTCCCGGTCCGTCAGGGACTCCTTATAGCCGCAGGAGCACGCAGTGGAGCCTTTTTTCAGCGGCTCGCCGCACATAGGACAAATATGTTTTTTCATCATCTTATCCCCAGTTGTTCATCCAGTTTTCGCCCCAGTCCTCGGCGGGGTCGTAATCCACCGGGTCAAAACCGGCGGCGTACACCGGCCCGTCCTGCCGATAGGCCAGGCCGTCCTCGTGGAGGGTGTAGCTGCCGGTGATGTAGAAGGCGTCGTGTCCGTCGCTGTACCAGCGGCACAGGTCGTCCTCGTCCAGCTCAAAGCTGGCCCCCGGCAGGCCGGTATAGGCCGCCACCTGGCCATAGGGGTAGAACACGCCGGAGAAGTCGCCGTCCGTTTCCCCATCCGGCAGCAGGGCAAAGCGGTCCGCCTCCAGGCCGGGGGAGATGTACGCGTGGAAGCCGTCCATGGTCAGATAGGGGCCCTTGCCGTCCCCGGCGTCCACAATGGTCCCGCTGCCGGCGGACAGGCGGGTGTAGCTCAGATACTCCATGCGCTGGGAGTCGATGACCAGAGTCTCGCCCAGGGCGTTCTGCCACACGCCGTCCAGCTGGGCAATGTCCCAGACGTCCACCCGGGCGTCGCTGCGGGTGAAGGTGAAGTGGTCGAAGGACTCCGCATCGCCGCTGCCGTTCTGGTTGGGCAGCAGCACGCCGTCATCCCGCAGGATGAAATCGTACAGGAAGCCGTCGAAGTCGATCATGGGCACGTCGCCGGAGGTGTCATAGCGGCCTTGTCCCGTGCGGCCGGAGAAGGTCTGGTAGTAGTAGCACCCCTCGTCGGCCACGAAATACAGGATGTTGCCGGAAGGGGAGGACCACTTGCCCTCCAGCTCGCTGGCGTCCGTCACCTGGCGCTGATCCTCCGGCACGGCAGGGGAGGGGGCCTCCCCGCCGCCGCTGCACGCCGTCAGGGACAGCAGCAGCGCCAGCACAGCCGCCAGCCAAAGCGTTTTTCTCATGAAGCAGCCTCCTCAGTCCGCCAGCGTGTCCATGAACTCGCCCCGGACCGTGTTCCAGTACCAGACGTAGGTCACATACTCGCCGTCCTGGTCGAAGGACATCTGCAGGTCGCTGTTGCCGTCGCCGTCCAGATCGCTGTAGTCCGTTCCCTGGTAGCGGCTGGCGGCAGAGTCGAGGGGCACCGGGAACTGCACGGTGGTGTAGAGCTCCTGCTCAGCCCTGTCATAGTAGAGGTCGGCGCCGGTATCGGTGATGCAGATGCACACGTCGATCATCTGGCCGTCGTGAGTCAGGGTGCCGGTGTCCTGAATGGTGCCCCAGGTGCGCCAGTCGTCGCCGACGATGTCGTCGTCAGTCGTCCCCTGATTTCCGCAGGCGGCCAGGCACAGCATCAGGGTGCACAGAAGCAAGAGAATGCTGAATTTTCGCATGGTTCGTTCCTCCTTGATAAAATGAGTCCACTGTACATCCATTGTACAGTGGACTCAGATAAAATACCATTAACCAAAGGTTAGTTTTTGGCAAAAGATGGCAGAATTGCGGGGACCCGGATTCACATACCCAGCCGCTGGGAGATGGCCGACAGCAGTTCGTTTTTCCCGGTGCCCTTTTCGGCGGAGAAGGGCACCAGACAGTCCTGCTCCTCCAGCTCCAGGGTGTCCCGGATCAGCTGCAGATTGGGCTCGATCTCGCTTTTTTTCAGCTTGTCCAGCTTGTTGGCCACGACCACCACCGGGCATCCGGTGCCCCGGAACCACTGGAACATGGTCACGTCGTCCGCCGTGGGCTTGTGCCGGGCGTCCACAATGAGAACACCCAGGGAGATGAGGCCCGGCTCCTGGAAATACGACTCCATCAGCCGTCCCCAGCGGTCCCGCTCCTCCTTGCTGACTTTGGCATAGCCGTAGCCGGGCAGATCGGTCAGATACACCCGGTTGTCGATGAGGAAATAGTTCACCTGGGTGGTCTTGCCGGGGGTGGCGCCCACCCGGGCGAAGTTCTTCCGGTTGAGCAGGCGGTTGATGACGGAGGATTTGCCCACGTTGGATCGCCCGGCAAAGGTCACCTGGGGCCGTCCGTCCCGGATAAAGGCCTCCGGGCGCACCGCCGAGCGGATAAATTCCGCCTTGTTATAGTTGATCGTCATGGCAAGCGCTCCTCCTTTACACTGATAGTGCGGCGGGGGATTCCGCCGATACGCGGCCACGGGGGGCGGCGTGCTCCCCGCGGGGAGGCACCAGCGCCGCCGCAAACACCTGGTCCACGGTGTTCACCGGGATGAAGTGCAGACCGGCCCGGACGGTCTGGTCGATCTCGTCCAGGTCCTTGACGTTTTCCCGGGGAATCAGCACCGTATGTACGCCGTTTCGCAGGGCGGCCATGGTCTTTTCCTTCAGACCGCCGATGGCCAGCACCCGGCCCCGGAGGGTCACCTCGCCGGTCATGGCTACGCTGCCGCGAACCGGCCGTCCGGTCAGCGCCGACAGCATGGCGGTGGTGATGGCGATACCCGCCGAGGGTCCGTCCTTGGGCACGGCCCCCTCCGGGAAGTGGACATGCACGTCCTTGGTCTTATAGAAGTCCCGGGGCAGGCCCAGCTCCTCCCAACGGCTGCGCAGGCAGGTCAGGGCGGCCTTGGCGGATTCCTGCATAACGCTGCCGAGATTGCCGGTAAGCTCCAGCTTTCCGCTGCCGTCCAGGGCCTGGGCCTCCACTTCCAGAATTTCGCCGCCTACCTGGGTCCAGGCCAGGCCGTTTACCACGCCCACCTGGTCCCGGTCGCTGTGGATGGACTCGCTGTACTGCTGGGTTCCCAGCAGTTCTTTCAGGTTATTCTCTGTAATGTCAACTCGCTTTACATCGCCCTCCACCAGCTGCATGGCGGCTTTTCGGCACAGCTTCCCCAGCTGGCGCTCCAGCACCCGGACGCCGGATTCCTTGGTGTAGGCGGCGATGACCCGCCGGATGGCGTCGTCGGTGATGCGCAGCTGGGTTTTCTTCAGACCGTGCTCCTTCAGCTGCTTGGGCAGCAGATACCGCTTGGCGATCTGCAGCTTCTCCTCGTCGGTATAGCTGGTGAGCTCGATGACCTCCATCCGGTCCAGCAGGGGACGGGGGATGGTGTCCAGGGTGTTGGCGGTGGTGATGAACATCACCCGGCTCAGGTCCACCGGCACCTCCAGGAAGTGATCCCGGAAGGCGTGGTTCTGTTCGCTGTCCAGCACCTCCAGCAGGGCCGACGCCGGGTCGCCCCGCATATCGCTGGCCAGCTTGTCGATCTCGTCCAGCACCAGCAGGGGATTCATGGAGCCGCTGCGGATCACCGCGTCGATGATCCGGCCGGGCATGGCGCCGATGTAGGTTTTCCGGTGTCCCCGGATGTCCGCCTCGTCCCGGACACCGCCCAGACTCAGCCGGGACAGTTTCCGGTGCATGGCCTTGGCCACGGACAGGGCGATGGAGGTTTTGCCTACGCCCGGGGGGCCCACCAGGCAGAGGATCTTGCCCTTGGCCTGGGGGTTCAGCTGCCGCACGGCGATGAATTCCAGGATCCGCTCCTTCACCTTGTCCAGGCCGTAGTGGTCCTTGTCCAGAATCTTCCGGGCCTGTTCCACGTCGGCCCGGTCGTGGGTCTCCACACCCCAGGGCACGTCCAGGCACACATCCAGATAGTTCCGGATGACGGCCCCCTCGGCGCTGCCGAAGGGCTGCTTGGACAGGCGGTGCAGCTCCTTCATGAGCTTCTCCCGCACCTCGTCACCGGCCCGGCAGCGGTTGATCTTCTCCTCGTATTCGTACAGCTCGTCGTCGCCGTCCTCACCCAGTTCATGCTGCAGGACGTGCAGCTGCTCCCGCAGGACCATATCCCGCTGGACCTGGCCCACCCGCTGGCGGACCTTCTGGTCGATATCCGACTCCAGGACGGCGATATCCACCTCATGCACCAAAATTTCGTTCATCACCAGCAGCCGCCGGGCGGGATGCAGCTCCTGCAGCACCCGCTGGCGATCCTGGTGCCGGAGGTTGATGTTGGCGGCGATGGTGTCCGCCAGCAGGCCCGGGTCCCGGATGTCCAGCACGGAGGCCACCAGCTGGTCGGACAGATTCCCCACCAGCTCCTGATACTGGCCAAACAGGGCGTATGTCCGCCGGGTCAGAGCCTCGGTGCGGTCCGAGGCCCGCCAGCTCTGGTCCTCCAGCAGCTCCACATTGGCCTGCAGGAAGGGCTTGGTCTGCCACAGGCGGCGCAGGGCCGCCCGGTGCAGGCCCCCGGCGATGACCCGGACCCCGGTATCCGAGGTCTTGACGATCTGGAAAATGCGGCACACGGTGCCGATCTCGTACAGGTCCTCCTCCTGAGGCTCCTGGACGCCAATCTCCCGCTGGGTTACCAGCAGCAGCTCCCGGTCGCCCTCCATGGCGTTCTCCAGTGCCAGGATGGATATCTCGCGCTCTGCGTCGAAGCTCAGCGTCTGGCCCGGGAAGGCGGTCAGCCCCCGCAGAGCCAGCACGGGCATATTTTGTGTGGTCATAAGGGTATCTCCTTTGCGATAGGGAAAGTACAATAGGTCAAGAGGGGAGAGGCGCAAGCGTCTCTCCCCCTTGTTGGTTGTTTCAGGACGCCGGCGCGTCGCTGTCCTTGTGGGACCGGTGGTGGTTGGGGTCACGCAGGATCACCGGCTCCGCACCGTCGTTGACGGCACCGGCGGTGATGGTCACCTGTTCGATGGTGTGGTCCGAGGGAATGTCGTACATGATGGGGGTCAGGACACCCTCCATGACGGCCCGCAGGCCACGGGCACCGATGTTGCGCTCGATGGCCTTGTCGGCCACGGCCTCCAGGGCCTCCGGCTCGAACACCAGCTTCACATCGTCATAGGAAAACAGCTTCTGATACTGCTTGACCAGGGCGTTCTTCGGCTCCGTCAGGATACGGACCAGATCCTCCCGGCCCAGCCCGTCCAGAGCGGCGATCACCGGCAGACGGCCCACCAGCTCGGGAATGATGCCGAATTTCAGCAGGTCGTGGGGCTGGACCTCCTTGAGGAGCTGTCCCGTCCGACGCTCGGCCTTGCTTTCCACCACGGCGTCGAATCCGATGCCCTTGCGGTCGGTGCGCTGCTCGATGATCTTCTCCAGACCGTCGAAGGCGCCGCCGCAGATGAACAGAATGTTGTGGGTGTCCACCTGGATGAACTCCTGATGGGGGTGCTTGCGGCCGCCCTGAGGCGGCACGTTGGCCACGGTGCCCTCCAGGATCTTCAGCAGTGCCTGCTGCACGCCCTCGCCGGACACGTCCCGGGTGATGGAGGTGTTCTCGCTCTTGCGGGCGATCTTGTCGATCTCGTCCACATAGATGATGCCGTGCTCGGCCAGCTCCACGTCGAAATCCGCCGCCTGCAGCAGCCGCAGCAGGATGTTCTCCACGTCGTCGCCTACATAACCGGCTTCGGTGAGGGTGGTAGCGTCGGCGATGGCGAAGGGGACCTTCAGCACCCGGGCCAGGGTCTGGGCAAACAGGGTCTTGCCGGAGCCGGTGGGGCCGATCATCAGGATGTTGCTCTTCTGCAGCTCCACATCCTCGCCGCCGCCGAAGAAAATGCGCTTATAGTGGTTATAGACCGCCACGGACAGGGCCACCTTGGCGGCGTCCTGGCCGATGACGTACTGATCCAGCACCTCTTTGATCTCCCGGGGAGTGGGCAACTGGTCCGGGGTCTCGTACCCGGCCTCGGGGCCGGGCTCGTACCCATCGTCCAGAATGGACATGCACAGCTGGACGCACTCGTCGCAGATGCGCACGCCAGGGCCCTGGATCATGCGGTGCACCTGGTTCTCCGCCTTGCCGCAGAAGGAGCACCGCAGGGATTTCTTATCGTCTGCCATTGGTTACCTCTTGTAAATGACCTTGTCCACCAGGCCGTATTCCCGGGCCTCCTCGGCCAGCATCCAGTGATCCCGCTCGGAATCCTGCTTCACCTGCTCGGGGTCCTTGCCGGTGTTGTCGGCCAGGATCTGGTTCAGGCGCTTTTTCAGCTTCAGGAAATGCTCCACGTCGATCTCCATATCGGTGACCTTACCCTGGGTACCGGCGGAGGGCTGATGGATCATGATACGCGAATTCGGCAAAGCAAAACGTTTGCCCTTTTCCCCGGCTGCCAAAAGGAAAGCACCCATGCTGGCAGCCATGCCTACACAGATCGTGCTCACGGCAGGCTTGATAAATTGCATCGTATCAAAGATTCCCATGCCGGCGTAAACGCTGCCTCCGGGACTATTGATGTAAAGCGAGATATCCTTGTCCGGATCTTCGCTTTCCAAGAAAAGCAATTGGGCAATGACCAGATTCGCACTTTCAGTGGTCACGGGACCGGTCAAGAATACAACCCGGTCACGCAAAAGGCGAGAGAAAATGTCAAAAGCACGCTCACCCCGTCCGCTTTGCTCGATGACGGTAGGCACCAAATTATTTTGAATCATCATTGCCCCTTTCAAGGTCTAACCGATTAGTTAGCACCCATCAATTGATCGAAATCGACCTTTTCTTCCGTGGTCTTGGCCTTGGACAAAGCCCATTCGGTCACCTTGTTTTCCAAGACATAAGCATGGGCATCGTTCATGCGATAGACATCGCTCTTGAACCATTGCTTGACTTCTTCCGGATTTTCGTAGCTGGCGGCCAAATCAGTGATGTGGGCGTCCACTTCTTCATCGGTCGGAGCCAAGTTTTCTTTTTGGACCAAGGCGTCGATCAACAAGCCAAGGCGCACGCGGCGGGCGGCACCTTCCTTAAAGAGCTCGGCCGGGAACGAACGGCCGGGCTTTTTCATGCCGCGGGCCTGCATGTTTTGTTCAAAAGCACGAGCCATGGATTCTTGCTCTTGTTCAACCAAAGCCTTG
>ERZ827181.1328-NODE-1328-length-27397-cov-3.238351_pt1 | contig 27397 bp, 23 predicted proteins | sample MGYA00519778_ERZ827181 | MGnify/ENA primary metagenome ERZ827181 (study PRJEB31778, sample SAMEA3449273) | human gut metagenome | biome: human gut; feature: human-associated habitat; material: faeces | place: United Kingdom | collected 2010/2012 ...
GTGGGTCTTCCTGTTTTACGCAAGCCCCGTGTTGCGTTTCAATTTACAATCTGCCTGGAAAAAGTTCCCCTCTCCCCCTCAAGCTCCCCCTTTCCCTTCAAAAAACGCTGTTCCGGTCATTGGGCGGGGAGCGTGGCGCCCCTGTCCGTACCGTGTTTGATGGTCCCCCGGTAGTGCGGGGGACTTTTTTTGTGCCCGGTGGACGGAGCGGGGGAAAGGATGGGCCGGGGACAGATACCACAGGATGGGGCAGGCAGGACGGGAGCGGGGCGGGGAGGATGGCGCGGACGTCTTGGGATGGAAAGAAAGGCAGGGGAGCGGGCAGTTCGGACAGCGTCCGCTTTTTGAGGCTGACGGGCTTGAAATATATGCAAAAGGCCACCCGAGCGGGTGGCCTTTTGTGTTCATGGGGATGCCGGAGCAGGGCAGGCCCGCTCCGGGGGATTTTTTACAGGCCCTTTTCCTGCATCAGGCAGACCAGGTCGCAGACGCGGTTGGAGTAGCCCCATTCGTTGTCGTACCAGGCCACGACCTTCACCAGATTGCCGTTCTGCACGGTGGTGTAGGGCGCTTCCAGGATGGAGGAATGCGGGTCGCCCTTGAAGTCCATGGAGACCAGGGGCAGGGTGTTATAGCCCAGGATGCCCTTGAGGTAGGTCTCGCTGGCGTCCTTGAGGGCGGCCAGCAGGGTCTCGGTATCGGTCTCCTTTTCCAGGATGCCGTTGAAGTCCACCACGGAGACCGTGGGGGTGGGCACGCGCAGGGAGTAGCCGGTGAATTTGCCGGCCAGTTCGGGGATGACCTTGGCCACGGCCTGGGCCGCACCGGTGGAGGTGGGGATGATGTTGCAAGCGGCGGCGCGGGCACGACGCGGGTCCTTGTGGGCCATGTCGAGGATGCGCTGGTCGTTGGTGTAGGAGTGGATGGTGGTCATGTTGCCCAGCTTGATGCCGAAGTTGCGCTGCAGCACCAGGGCCACGGGCGCCAGGCAGTTGGTGGTGCACGAGGCGTTGGACACGATGTGGTGCTTTTCGGGATCGTACTGGTCGTGGTTCACGCCCATGACGATGGTGATGTCTTCTTCCTTGGCCGGAGCGGTGATGATGACCTTTTTGGCGCCGTTGTCCATGTGCACGGACGCCTGGGAGGCCTTGCGGAAGATACCGGTGCTTTCCACCACCACGTCCACGTCATACTGGCCCCAGGCCAGCTGATGGGGATCGCGCTCGGCGAAGCAGTGGATGTTCCAGTCACCGACCTTCACTTCCTGACCGTCCACCTGGGCGTCCAGGAAGGCGCGGCCGTAGACGGAGTCGTATTCCAGCAGCTGGAAGTTGGTGGTGGCGTCGAAGAGGTCGTTGATGGCCACCACTTCCACGCGATCAGCGTAGCTCTGGCGCAGGGCGCGGAACACCTGGCGGCCGATGCGGCCGAAACCATTGATACCGACACGAACTTTTTTCATTGTATTCACCTTTGCCCTTGCGGGCATACTGTCTTGATGGGGGCGGAGCGGCACGGCGGCGGGCAGGGCCCCTGATGCCGTCATGCCGGGGCGCATGCCGCCTGGCCCGGCGGATCGGGACGTGCGGCAGGGCCGGCTAGTCTTCGTAGACCGAGTAGGCGTGTTTGGCCATCAGCTCGTAATTGTTGCGCAGGGCGTCATGCAGACGGGCATTTTCGATGGCCACGGCGGAGATGGCGGCCACGGCCATCATGAAGCTGTCTTCGTCGTCGGTGAACTCGCGCTCTTCGGAGGAGTAGACGCGGATCAGGCCGATGACCTTGCCGCCCACGCTCAGGGGAGCGGAAAGCACGGAGACCAGGCCCTCAGCCTTGGCGGATTCGGGATACTGGAAGCGACCGTCAGAGGTGGCGTCCTTCAGGTGGATGGCCTTGCCGGACAGCACTTCGCTGTCCAGGCCGCTGCGTTTCACTTCCACGGGGCCTTTGCGCATGTAGGTGGCGGAGAGGCCGTAAGCGGCGCTGGGCAGCAGGAAGTGCCCGGTGCTGTCCAGCAGGCGGATGGTGCAAGCCTTGCAGTTCATGGTCTGTGCCGTGTGCTCGCTGATCTTGTGCAGCACGTCCTTGGGATCAAGGCTGGCATTGATGGCCAGGGCCACATCACGCAGGGCGCGGAAATAATCCTGGGGCATGGAAGACCTCCTTTGGATGGGGTGACGCCTTCCCCGGCAGGCGTCGGTGATTGCCGTTGGCCGCCCCGGGCGCAGGCGCGTTACCGGGGATGACGGACGCGCGCGGGACGGCGGGGATGGGATAGTCGTCGGCCGGTCGCCCGGCAACGGGATATCCGGATGGGACATGCGGCGGGTTCCCGGCTGTGCCCCGGGAAAGGAGGTGGGAGCTCTCCTGTCCGGCATGCCTGTCCAGGCAGGCATGCCTCAGGCTCAGCTCTTGAACATGAAGCGCCGCATAGAAACATTAAGCACGATGCCCAGTAATGTGAAGTTCACTACCGTGGCACTGCCGCCGTAGCTGATGAAGGGCAGGGGGATGCCCACCACGGGCATGAGCCCGATGACCATGCCCATATTGATACATATCTGCCAGAAAAAGTAAAAGAAGACACCCACGGCCAGCATGCTGCCGAAACGATCCTTGGCCTGGACCACCGTGGAGAAGATGGACAGCAGGAACAGGCAGAACAGCGTCACCAGGGCCACGCAGCCCACAAAGCCCCATTCCTCGCCGAATACGGCCAGGGCAAAGTCCGAGTGGCGCTCGGGCAGGAAGTTGAGCTTGTTCATCATGCCTTCCATGTAACCCTTGCCCCACAGCTCGCCGGAACCGATGGCGATGCGCGACTGCAGGATGTGGTAGCCCGCGCCCAGGGGGTCGTCGCCGGGATTGAGGAAGGTGAGCACGCGTTGCTTCTGGTAATCGTGCATGAGCACGCACCACATGAGGGCGGCCACGCCGGGCACGGCCAGCAGGCAGGTGCCCAGCACATAGCGGCGCAGGCCGTGGAACAGGATCATGCCGCCCATGATGAGCAGCACCATCATGGCCGTGCCGAGGTCGGGCTGCTTGAGGATGAAGACCACGGGCACCAGCCCCACGGCCAGGACGGAAAAGAAGTTCTTCCAGCCCAGGGGCTGACTGTCGCGGGCCAGCAGGCGCGCCACCAGAATGAGCACGGCGATCTTGATGGGTTCCGAAGGCTGGATGGTGAACAGGCCGAAGGAGATCCAGCGCTTGGCGCCGTAGAAGGTGGAGCCGACCAGGGGCACCAGCATCAGCAGCACCAGGAAGATCAGATAGGCGGGCCAGGCCAGATTGCGCAGCTGCCGGTAGTCGAACAGCGTGGCCAGCAGCATGCAGCCCAGGCCGCACAGGCCCCAGACCAGCTGGCGCTGGTAGAAGCTCTCGAAGGCGAAGCCGGTCTCCACGCGGGTGCCGCTGGCGGAATAGAGGTTGGCCACGCCCGTGAAGTAGAGCAGCAGCATGCAGGCCAGCAGTGCCCAGTTGATATAGCCGAGAAGGCGCTTGTCCATGGGGCGTTCCTGTTGTCGTCAGCGGCGACGGCGCTTGGGGGGATCGTTGCTGTCGTTGGTCATGCCCGGCAGGGGGCCTGATACGGTGCCCAGCATCCTGCCGGCGGGCTGGGGCGCTTCCGGCGCCCTGTAGCCGGGCGCGGCGGTATCCGGCCCGAAAAGATATTCGTAGACTTTTTTGGCCACGGGGCCGGCCACGCTGGAACCGCCGCCACCGTGTTCCACCATGACGATGACCACATAGGTCTTGCCGTTCTTGCTGCCCCAGGTGGCGATCCAGGCATGGTCGCGGTGCAGGTAGGCCAGCTCCGCGGTGCGCAGGCGGCGGTCGTTGGCGGTCATCTTCAGTTTGGTCACCTGGGCCGTACCGGTCTTGCCGCCCATGTCGGCATCGTGGCGGCCCACCACCTTGGCGGTGCCGCCCCCGGCCGTGCGGCGCATGGCCTGGACCACGAAGCGCAGATGGCCCAGCTCGGCGGGGATGCGGCCGCGCACCTCGCGGGGGGCATCTTCCAGCAGCTGGGGCTTGAGCAGGTCGCCGCCGTTGAGCATGGCCGACACATAGACGGCCATCTGGATGGGCGTGACCAGAGTGAAGCCCTGACCGATGGAGGTGTTGAACGTATCGCCGCGCACCCAGACCTGCTTGCGGTAGCGCTGCTTCCAGTCACGCGAGGGCACCAGGCCCGAACGCTCGTGGGGCAGGTCCACCCCGGTGGGGCGACCGAAGCCGCATTGCTTGGCAAAGGCCGAAATCTTGTCGATGCCCAGGCGTTCGGCCATGATGTAATAGTACACGTCGCAGGAGTTGATGAGCGACTGCTCCAGCGTCTGGCTGCCGTGCCCGCCGCGCCGCCAGCAGCGGAAGATCTGGTTGCCCAGCTTGGTCTGGCCGCCGCAGAAGACGGTCTCGCGGGGATCCACGCCGTTCTCGAGGAAGAACACGGCCATGAGCAGCTTCCAGACCGACCCCGGCGGGTAGACGCTCTGGATGACGCGGTTCTGCAGGGGATAGCGCTTGCTGGTGCGCAGGGCTTCCCAGTCGCGGCGGGAGATGCCCGCGGCAAACAGGTTGTTGTCGTAGGCCGGGGAGGTCACCAGCGCGCGCAGTTTGCCGGTGTCCGGCTCCATGACCACCACGCAGCCCGCCTCACCGGCAAGGGCGTCCCAGGCGGCCTGCTGCAAATCGCGTTCCAGCGAAAGGGCCAGCTCCTGTCCGGCGCTGGGGGCCTCGCTCAGGCTCTTGGCCAGCATGCGCCCGTGGGCGTCCACTTCCATCTGGTACAGGCCCTTGTGGCCGCGCAGGCGCTTTTCCAGCTCCAGTTCCAGACCGGCCTTGCCCACCAGATCGCCCATGGCCAGATCGGGATCCTTTTCCATCTCGGCGCTGTTGGCTTCGGCCACATAGCCGAGCACGTGGGCGAAAAGGTCTTTTTCGGGATAGTGGCGGTTGGTGCGGACCATGATCTCCAGGCCGGGCCAGTTGACCAGCTCGGCCTCGATGCGGGCCACCTGGCCGAAATCCAGGCCGGAGACCAGCGGCAGGGCCTCGAAGGGCTTGGTCTTGAAGCGGTCCTGGTTGTAGCGGTTCTGGAGCTGCTCCAGCGGCGTGTCCGTCCACTGGCTGATCTGGGCCAGGGTGGCGGGGATGTCCGGGCAGTCCTCGCGGATGATGGCCAGGCCGTAGGCCGTGCGGTTGTCGGCCAGGATATTGCCGTGATCGTCGAAGATGCGGCCGCGCGGGGCGAAGATGCGCTCCGTGCGCAGGCGGTTCTTCTGGGCCTGTGTGGTCATCTCCGGCCCCAGATGGAGCTGGAGGTACCAGAAGCGGGTGACGAAGACGAAAAAGAAGATGCCCACCAGCACCTGCAGGAGCAGGATGCCGCTGCGCGGCGGCTGGTAGCGTTCGCTTTCCACCTGTATGGTCAGCCAGGAACGCCAGTTCTTGCGCTTGCGGCGGGGGGCCTCCGTCAGGGGAGAGGCCGGTTCCGGAGCGGCAGAGGGGAAGATACGCCTATTCTTCGTCATGCGAACATGCCAGGGGCCGCGTGGCCGTCAGAAGCAACCAGGCCACGGGCAGGTAAAGGGCCTGGATCAGGCTCCTGTCCAAAAATTCCTGCGGATCGAAATGCACGGCATAGAGCGGGGAGAACAGCCAGCCCAGGCCGAAGCAGGCCCCGCCCAGGCAGATGGAGAGCAGCAGCACGAGGAAGAAGTTCCCCAGGCCCAGCAGCCAGCGCAGCAGGCGGTAGATCAGGCAGACCAGCGCGTACCAGACGATGGTGGCCCCGAAGGGGCTGGTGCCGATGCCTTCCTGCAGCAGGACGAAGAGCGGCAGCAGCCAGCAAAGGTTTTTGTAGTCCCTTTCCTGCAACAGGATGACCAGCCCCACCACCAGGGCATCGAGGCAGGGGACGAGGCTTTGCACGCAGATGCCCAGGGCCACGAAGCACAGCCACCAGAAGATGTTGCGCACGGCCTGCATGGGCTAGCGCTCCCTTTTGGGGGGCCGGGGCGGGCCCACGAAGTCCGGGGCGGGCTCGCTGGGGCGCAGGGGCCGGTTGATGCCGCTGGGCTCCAGCAGCAGCACCTCTTCCAGACGGCGCACGTCCACCAGGGGCCGGGCCGTGACGGCCAGAAACTGGGTGGAGTCCGAGGGGGCCACGCTGTCCACGGTGGCCACGGGGATGCCCTTGGGATATTTGCCGTCCAGACCGGAGGTGATGAGGATCTCCCCGGCGGTCACCGGGGCGTCGCGTTCCACAAAGCCCACTTCCAGCGGCTGTTCCAGGCCCTGTCCGCTCAGGATGCCGGCCGAGCGGCTCTGCTGGGCGAACACGGCGATGCGGCTGCCCGGGTCGGTGATGAGCAGGACCGTGGCGGCATGGGGGCTGGCCCGCAGCACGCGGCCCACAAGGCCCATGTTGGTGACGATGGGGGTGCCGGGGCGGGCGCCCGAGGTGTAGCCCCGGTTGATGGTGATGCTGTCCTGGATGGCGTTGGGGCCCATGCGTCCGGCCAGGATGCGGGCGCCCACGGGCTTCCAGGCGCTGTCCACGGGCAGCTGCACCAGCTCGCGCAGCCGGGCCAGTTCCGCCAGATCCTCGCCGTGGGAGACGATGCGGGCCTGCAGTTCGGCCACCTGGGCGCGCAGGCGCTCGTTCTCTTCGCGCACGCCCACCAGATCCACATAGCGCCGCCAGGCGTCCATGACGCTGCCCTTGACGGAATCGAAGGTGCCCAGCACCGTGCCGCTCATCTCCAGGCCGACGTTGGCGGCGATGTCATCGAGCGTGTGCGTGCGCTGGTTCCAGGAATACATGCCCAGAAACAGCACCAGAAGGCCGCCCGCCATGAGGAGAAAGCGTCGGAATGTCACAGTGGCACCCGTGAGAGCAGCAGGAAAAAAAAGGACGGCCGTGCCGGAAAAAGGCGACGGGCCGTCCTGCACTTGCAAAGATTAGTCGATGCAGACGTCTTTGAGCACGTGGATGTTGTCCAGGGCCCGGCCCGTACCCATGACGACGGTGGACAGGGGGTCGTCCACCACGGTGATGGGCAGGGAGGTCTGCTCGCGCAGCAGCTGGTCGAGGCCCTTGAGCAGCGCGCCGCCGCCGGTCAGCACGATACCGCGGTCCACGATGTCGGCGGCCAGTTCCGGGGGCGTCTGTTCCAGGGCGATGCGCACGGCCTGCACGATGCTTTCCACCTGTTCGGAGATGGCTTTGCGCACTTCCTCGGAGGTGATGATGATGTTCTGCGGGATGCCCGTCACCAGGTCGCGGCCCTTGACCTCGATCTGCTGTTCGGGATCCATGGTATAGGCCGAGGCGATCTTGATCTTGATCTCTTCCGCCGAGGCTTCGCCGATGAGCATGTTATACTTGCGTTTGACATGCGTCATGATGGCTTCGTCCATCTTGTCGCCGCCCACGCGCACGGAGCGGGCATAGACGATGCCGGCCAGGGAGATGACGGCCACTTCCGTGGTACCGCCGCCGATGTCCACCACCATGTTGGAGGTAGGCTCCTGGATGGGCAGGTCGGCGCCGATGGCGGCGGCCATGGGCTCCTCGATGAGGTAGACCTCACGGGCACCTGCGGACTGGGCCGATTCCTTGACCGCACGCTTTTCCACCTGCGTGATGCCGGTGGGCACACAGACCATGATGCGGGGGCGAACCAGATGACGGGAATTGTGCACCTTGGTGATGAAGTGGCGCAGCATGGCCTCGGTCACCTCGAAGTCGGCGATGACGCCGTCCTTCATGGGACGGATGGCCTTGATGTTGCCGGGGGTCTTGCCCAGCATGCGCTTGGCGTCGGCGCCCACGGCCAGGACCACGGTGTTGCCGCGCGAATCTTTCTTGACCGCCACCACGGACGGTTCACGCAGGACGATGCCCTGACCCTTGACATAGACACAGGTGTTGGCCGTGCCCAGGTCGATGGCCAGGTCATTGGAGAACATTCCCAAGAAGAAATCCACAATTTTGGACATTACGCTAGCTTGCCTCGTTCTACTGGTATGCGTATGTTGCTGCCGGTCGTGCGGAGAAGGGAGGGCGGAACCTGTGGGGGATGCCGTAAGGCTCCGGGCCGGTTCCCGCGGGAACCATGGCCTTGAAGGCGAAAAGCGCACGGCAGCAGACAAAACTTGTTCGGCTAAAATGGGCTTGAAGTCAAGCTGTTGCGGACACAGTACAAATTTTTTCTCCTGTCCGCGGCCCTGAAAAATCCGCTAAAAAGGCGTGAATCATGCTGCTTTGGCATACCCTGGCCACCTATTTCCGGCGCAAATACGGCGTCCGGGTGCAAAAAATTCCACTGGATGCGGGCGCCACCTGCCCCAACCGGGACGGCACGCTCTCCGCGCGGGGCTGCATCTTCTGCAACGACAGCGGCTCCGGTTCCGGCATGGGCCTGCGCGGTCTCGACCTGCGCGCCCAGTGGGACGCCTGGTACACCAAGTACACCACCACGGACAGCGACCGCCTGTTCATGGCCTATCTGCAATCCTTTTCCAATACCTACGGCCCGGCCTCCCGGCTGGCGCATCTGCTGGAACAGGTGGCGGCCCTGCCCGGCTGCCGGGGCATCGCCGTAGGCACGCGGCCGGACTGCCTGGACGGGGAAAAGCTGGCCCTGCTGGCCGGCTGCGGGCTGGACGAGGTCTGGCTGGAGCTGGGCCTCCAGACCTGCCGGGACGACACCCTGCGCCGCATCAACCGCGGGCACACGACGCGTCAGGCCGAAGAGGCCGTACGCGCCGCGCTGGATGCCGGGCTGCTGGTCTGCGGGCACCTCATGGCCGGGCTGCCCGGCGAGGACGAGAACGATTTCCTCGACGGTGTGGACTGGGCCGTCTCGCTGGGCATGCAGGGCCTCAAGCTGCACAACGTCTATGTGCCGCAGGGCACGGAACTGGCCCGGCAGTGGCGGGCGGGCGACTACCGTCCCCTGGCCCGGGACGAATATGTGGACATGCTGTGCGCCGCCCTGCCGCGCATCCCCTCCACCGTGGTCATGCAGCGCATCCAGGCCGACCCTGCGCCGGGCGAGCTGCTGGCCCCTGCCTGGGCTCTGGAAAAGCGCGGCATCATCACCGACCTGCGCCGTGCCCTGGCCGCCCGCGGCCTCTGGCAGGGCTGCCGCGCCGATGCCGCGGAGGCCCGGCCGGAGTGGTTCGGCGGGTAGGGGACAGGAACGTTTTTTTGAGGGGCTGGGAACTATGGTGCTGTGACCGCGGTCTCCGGGAAGGGGAAGGTGAACAGACCGGGAGCGCCAGGCCATCGGGGAGATAGCATGCGGGGCAGGCCGCCCCGCAGACAGGCAGGCAACGGGCCGTGCCCTTCCTTGCGAACGGACGGGCTTTCTGGCATACTTTCTGCCTGCGGATTCCTGTGCGCGGGGCATCTGTTCCCCAAGGAGTATGACATGCAGCCAGAGCTTCTTCTTTTCGACATCGGCAATACCTGCATCAAGGTCGGTCTGGCCGACTCCCGGGGGGTGATGACCTCCTACAATCTGCGCACGGACCCCGCCCAGACCTCGGACAGTCTGGGCCTGACCCTGCTGGAGCTGCTGCGCCACGCCGGTGCCGGGCCCCGTTTCACGGCCTGTGTGGCCTCGTCGGTGGTGCCGGGTTTCGATCCCCTGTTGCGTGAAGCCGTCCAGCGCTATCTGGGCTGCCCCCTGTGGATGGTGCCGCAGGACATGCCCATCCCCCTGCAGAACCATTACGAGCGCCCGCAGGAAGTGGGCGCCGACCGCCTGGTGGGCGCCTATGAGGCGCGCCGTCTGCATCCCGGCCCGGAATCCCTCATCGTGGTGGACTTCGGCACGGCCGTCACCTTTGACTGCATCAGCGGCAATGCCTACCTCGGCGGCCTGATCTTTCCCGGCCCGCGCACGGCCATCTCGGCCCTGGCGCGCGAAACGGCCCAGCTGCCCCGCGTCAACCTGGACGTGGACGCCCTGGAGCCCGCGCCCGGCCGCAGCACGTCGGTGAGTATCCAGCACGGTCTGGTCTTCGGCTTCGCCTGCATGGTGGAAGGCCTGACGCAGCGCCTGAAAAAGGGTCTGCCCGGTGACTGCCTGGTGCTGGCCACGGGCGGCTTTGCCCCGTCCATCGCGCGCATCAGCCCCGACGTCTTCGATGCCGTGCTGCCCTCGCTCTTGCTGGAGGGCCTGCGCCGCCTGTATTACGAACGTCACCCCTATTGAGGGCCGTACCGGCCGTGCCGCCCCGTGCGGCAGTGGGCCCGGGCCTGCCGTCGCGCGCAGGGCCCGGATGCCCCTTGTGGGGAAGAAAGATTTTTGCGGCAGGGCTTCCCTGCCGCCGGGCAATGGCCCCGCCACCGCCCGTGGGGGCGCAGCGGAGAAAACGACTCTTTCGCGCGGCGGAAGAATCAACCTTCAAAGGAGCGATTATGAGCAGCAGCATTGCGTCTGTGTATGCCCGCGAGATCCTGGATTCGCGCGGCAATCCGACCGTGGAAGTGGAAGTTTCTCTGGAGTCCGGCCACAGCGGCCGCGCGGCCGTGCCTTCCGGCGCCTCCACCGGCAGCCGTGAGGCCCTGGAACTGCGTGACGGCGGCAAGCGTTACGGCGGCAAGGGCGTGACCAAGGCCGTGGAGAACGTCAACAGCGAGATCGCTGACGCCCTGCTGGGCCTGGACGCCCTGCAGCAGGTGCAGCTGGACAACACCCTCATCGACCTGGACGGCACCGACAACAAGAGCCGTCTGGGCGCCAACGCCATGCTGGGCGTGTCCATGGCCTGCGCCCGTGCCGCCAGCGAATACCTGGGCCTGCCCCTGTACAAGTACCTGGGCGGCGTCAACGCCAAGGTGCTGCCCGCGCCCATGATGAACATCATCAACGGCGGCGCCCACGCCCCCAACAACCTGGACATCCAGGAATTCATGATCATGCCCCTGCGCGCCCAGAGCTTCCGTGATGCCCTGCGCATGGGTTCCGAGATCTTCCACGTGCTGAAAAAGCTGCTGGAAAAGGACGGCCACGTGACCAGCGTGGGCGACGAAGGCGGCTTTGCCCCCAACCTGAAGAACCACGACGAAGCTTTCAGCTACATCGTCAAGGCCATCGAAGAAGCCGGCTACATCCCCGGCAGCGAAGTGGCCCTGGCCATCGACGCCGCCGCTTCCGAATTCTATCAGGACGGCAAGTACGTGCTGAAGGGTGAGAACAAGACCTTCAACAATGCCGAAATGGCCCAGTGGCTGGCCGAGTTCACCAGCAAGTACCCCCTGATCTCCATCGAAGACGGCATGGCCGAAAGCGACTGGGACGGTTGGGGCATGCTGACCGCCAGCCTGGGCGAACGCACCCAGCTGGTGGGCGACGACGTGTTCGTGACCAACCCCTCCATCCTGGCTGAAGGCATCGCCGAAGGCGTGGCCAACTCCATCCTCATCAAGCTGAACCAGATCGGCACCGTGACCGAGACCCTGGACACCATCGAGATGGCCAAGGAAGCCGCCTACACCACGGTGGTCTCCCACCGTTCCGGCGAGACCGAAGACAGCTTCATCGCCGACCTGGCCGTGGGCGTCAACGCCGGCCAGATCAAGACCGGCTCCCTGTGCCGCTCCGAGCGCATGGCCAAGTACAACCAGCTGCTGCGCATCGAAGAAGAACTGGGCGACGGCGCCGAATTCTTCGGTCCCATGCTGGCGGAATACTACGCCCTGGACGAGAGCGAAGACTGATCCGGCGGACGCAGGCACGGCCTGCCGTCATCCGTATTCCCGAGGGGGCCGCAAGGCCCCCTTTTTTATGCGGCAGGGAGAGCTTGTCGGACAAAAGCGCCGCCTTCATCAAGAGAAGGCGGCGCTTTACTTTTTGGGGGAGGGGCGTCAGACGGAGCCCTTCTCCGTCGGAGAAGAGGCCTCCGGAGCATGTGGCTATTTCCGCTCCAGCTCGTGGGCATCCACGTAGGCGTCGAAGGTCTCCAGATCCATGGGCGGGGAGAAGAGATAGCCCTGTCCGTACTTGCAGTGCGAGGCAAGGAGCTTTTGCAGCTGGTCTTCGGTCTCCACGCCCTCGCAGAGGATCTCGATGCCGAGGCGGCGGGCCATATGTCCACGAGCGAGGAAATGATGATCCAGACCGAGCGCTGCTTTTCCTGCCCGGGGGCCAGGAAGGCCCGGTCCAGCTTGATGGTGTCGAAGCCGAAGGAATGCAGCATGGCCATGGAGGAATAGCCCTTGCCGAAGTCGTCGAGGCTCAGGCCGATGCCCGCACGGCGCAGGGCATCAAGGGTGCGGATGAAGGCTTCTTCGTCCAGCCAGGCCATGCTTTCCGTGACCTCCACATGCAGCAGGTGGGCGGGAACATCGTGGCGGGCCGCGATGCCGAGGACGGTCTCGACATAGTTGTCGTGGAAGAACAGGGCCTTGGACTGGTTGATGCTGATGGGGGGCACCTTTTTGCCTTCGTCCAGGCGGCGGCGTATCCAGGCGCAGACCGTATCCAGGACAAAGAGGTCCAGTTCGCGGATGAAGCCGTTCTGCTCGAACAGGGGGATGAATTCGTCGGGATAGACCATCTTCCCGTCCGGGCCCTGCCAGCGGATGAGGGCCTCGGCCCCGATCAGTCTCCTGTCCGCAAGGCAGACCTGGGGCTGCATGAAGACGGTGAACTCCCCGTGTTCCAGGGCGTTGACCATGCGGTTCTCGATGTCGTTGGCCTTGAGCTGCCGGGCCCCGATGAGCTCGTTGTAGATCAGGAACTGCGAGCGGTAGCCGCCGGAAGCGATACTGGCTTCCGCCGTTTCGGCATAGAGCAGATAACGGGAGACGAAGCTCATGGATTCGTTGATGTTTTTTCCCGTCCCCGACGTGGGCTGCGGTTCGTGTTCTTCCATGTCGGCGTCGTTGCGGATGACGTACACGCCGCAGGAGAAGCTCACCGGGCGCTGGTACAGCTTGCGGGCCATGTCCGCGACGCTGCACAGCTCTTCCATGCGCTGGGTGAAGCTCGTCTCGTCAGGGCATTTCCAAAGCAGGAGATACCGTCCCGAGCCGCTGTAGGCGGCCAGTTCCCCCTGGCGGCTGCGCAGGGCGAACTCGCGGTTGCAGAAGCGGATCAGGCTGTCCCCGGTGCGCAGGCCGCAGGCCCGGTTGATGAGCTTGAGCTTGCGGATGTTGATGGTGGACAGATAGTAACGCCGCGGGTCCTTTTGCAGGATCTTGGCCGCATCCATAAGGAACCTGGCCCGGTTGGGGCCCTGCGTCACGGGATCGGTGAGCGCCGCCGCGCGGAGATCGGCCAGACGCCGCCTGTTGTGGCGCATGACGAGGAGCATGATCAGGCCCAGCAGCAGGCCCAGACCGCAGAGCGTCTCCACCAGGTTCCGGCGCAGGAAACGGCGGATGACGTCCAGCAGGGAATCCGGCGCGACGGAAAGGAGCAGGGCGTCGATGGTGGCCGTGGTGGTGGAGGTGATGACCTTGTCCAGCACGGAAGTCACGAGGGGCGAGGCATGGGGCGAGATGCCCAGTGCCATGGGATACATGGCCCGGGTGGGGAGCAGGAGCCCGTCCTTGGGCGGATCGTCCTGGAGGGAGGCCGCAGGGTAGGGCCAGAGGTAAACGTCCACTTCCCCTTTCTCAAAAGCTTTGCGGCAGGCGTCGATATTGGGGAAGATCTTGGGGATGTCCTCGGGGTAGGCGCTCTGGTAGGCCAGCATCACGCTGCGCATCTCGCGGGTGAAGCCCACCGTGCAGGACTGGCCGGGGATATTTTTGTCATGGAGCCGGCCCACCACCGTGATGGGCGCGTTATAGAAGGGCCTGCCCGAAAAGATGTTCTGGCTGCGCAGGAAGGAAAGCTGGGGATAGACGTCGGGCATGATGTCCGCCGTACCGTCGGCCAGCGCCTTGAGACAGGCGTCATAGGAAGGCTGGGGAAGGAATTCGAAACGGATGCCGCTCTGGCGTTCCAGCATCTTCAGGAAGGCATAGAGGAAATTGCCCCCGAATTCGGGGTCCATCATGTCCTGTTCGCGGCTGTAGGCCACGCGGATGGCGGGCTTGGTGGCCAGCCACCGGCATTCGGACCGGGTGAAGACCACGGGCACGTCCGAGGAGATGTTGAGATAACTGTCGTACAGGCGGGCCAGATAGCTGGGATGATTCAGGAGGATCTGGAGCATGGCCTCGTTGAGGGGAGTCATGACCTCCATATCGTCCTTGCGGGTGACGAAGAAGAAAGGATCCGTGGAGATGGTGGCCACCACCTTGGTACCATTGCCGCGCAGCACACCGTCCACATAGCCGTCGATGCGGCCTTCGGCCAGGGCCTGGGCCATCTCGTAACTTTCCCCAAAAAAAACGGGGGTGAACGAAAAGCCGTTCTGTGCCGCGAAACGCGTCATCACGACATATTGCTGGGAATCGTTGAAAAAGCCGATGCGCATGCCGTTGAACGCATCGAGATCCATGTAATATATGTCGCTCATGCTGGAGACATGCAGACAGGTGTTCTCGTATCCGGCACGCAGTTTGGAAAAGCTGTAGAGCCGGGAACGCTCGGGCGTGAAGCTGATGCCGCAGGAAAGGTCGATGGTGCCGTCGTCCAGGCGCTGGGCCAGCTCGTCGAAGCGGATCTTGACCCACTTGTATTCCCATCCCGTATAGCGCGAGATGGCCGTGAGCAGGGCCACGGCATAGCCGGAAAGGTGTTCCCCTTCACCTTCGAAAACGCCGTGCTGGTCGAAATAGCCCACACGGATGATCTTGGATGCTTTATAATTGGCGGCGATGTCTTCGGGAGAGAAAAAATGGAAAGTCGTCCTGTTCAGGGGCAGGCTCGTTTCCGCCTGGACCGGGGTTTTCCCGGAGGCGGCGGCGAGAGCTCTCTGGGGAACGGGCAGGAGCAGGCAAAGCAGGAAAAGCAGCAAAGTTCGGAGCATGGTACGTTCTCACATCATGCCGCCGCATCGGAGACATGGCATCACGGCAGGGACTTCCCGGGGACGGGAAGGGCCGTTCAAAGCATGAATGTACAACGCATCATGCTCGGAGCGCAAGACGCTTCGGGGCCTATGGGTCAGGGATATCGCGGACTTGAGCTTGCCGCGCTCCCGGAGTATACTCCGCCCCTTCCACGCGCCGGCCCCGGCGCCAACGTCAGCCACGAGGTCGCCATGATCCTTATTGATGGAAAGCAGACTGCCCGCGACATCCGCGCGGAACTCAAGGCCCAGGTGGAGGCCGCTGTGTCGGCCGGCCGCCGCGCTCCCGGCCTGGCCGTGATCCTGGTGGGAGAAGATCCCGCATCGCAGGTCTACGTGCGCAACAAGGAACGTGCCTGCGCCGAGGCGGGCATCCTTTCCTTCCCCTACCGTCTGCCTGCCGATACCACGCAGGAGGCCCTGCTGGCCCTCATCGCCGAGCTCAACGGCCGTGACGACGTGGACGGCATCCTTCTGCAGCTGCCCCTGCCCAAACATCTTTCCGCCTCCGCCTGCCTGCTGGCCATCGACCCGGCCAAGGACGTGGACGGCTTCCATCCCGAGAACGTGGGGCGCCTTTCCCTCAACCTGCCCGGCATGGTCTCGTGCACGCCGGCGGGCGTCATCGAGCTGCTGCGCCGCTACAACCTGCCCACCCGCGGCAAGAAGGCCGTGGTGCTGGGCCGTTCGGACATCGTGGGCAAGCCCCTGGCCCTGCTGCTGGCCCGTCCCGGCGAATTCGGCGATGCCACGGTGACCCTGTGCCACTCCCGCACGCCCGATCTGGCGGCGGAATGCCGCAGCGCGGATTTCCTCTTCCTGGCCATCGGCCGCCCGCGCATGATCACGGGCGACATGGTCCGCGAAGGCGCGGTGATCATCGATGTGGGCATCAACCGTACGGACGACGGCCTGTGCGGCGACGCGGACTTCGAATCCGTGAGCGGGAAGGCCGCGGCCATCACGCCCGTGCCCGGCGGCGTGGGCCCCATGACCATCGCCATGCTGCTGAAGAACACCGTCCAGGCCTGGGAAGGCCGTGCGTAACGGCCCGCTCGCGGCATAAACCTGACTTGTATTGGGGGAAGGAAGCATCCTGCGTCCTTCCCCTTTTTTCGTCCTGCCGGTCATCCCTGGCGGATGGGGCGCTGTGCTGCTGCCTTCGGCACCCGTGATGTCCTGTCGTCTGCGGAGGGCCCGTCTTCCCTGCTGCCGGTTTGTCCGCAAGGCCGAAGAGGGCGCTGCGGCGGGCAGGCGGAGGAAGCTCTGTGTTGCAGGGCGGGACATGCCGGATGGCCTGCGTACAGTGCGGCACAAGACAAGGAACGTACTCTGGCCGTGGTAGACACGGCCGCGTCCCCGAAAGGCGGGACGCCGGCAAATAAGAAGGAAGGAGACGCATCATGCGCGTGATGATGACCCTGCTGCTGGGTCTGTATCTGGTCGTGCCCGCGCGGGCGGCCGACGGCGGGCCGGTCCTGCTCCTGCCGGGGCTGTCCGGTCCGACGGCGGAAGCGGCGCCGGGCTACCGCTGTGCCGATTTTCTGGAAGAGGCGGGACTCAGGCCGGAAGGGCTGGAATATCTTTTTTGCCGTCCTGCTACGGAACCGCGTACAGGACGCCGGACCCTCACGGCCCGCTATCGTGTGCCGGGGCCGCAGGCCGCCGCCGTGGAGACGGCCTTGCGGGAGCGCACCGGCATGGCCGCTCTGGAACGCCGGATGGGCATCTGGCAGCTGCCGGAAGGCGGGGAAGGTCGGTTCGTCCTGCGGCAGAGCGCAGGGGAGGGCAGGCCCGGCGGACAAATGGCGGGCACGTTTTTTTCGGTCCAGGGGCTGCGGGACGGTCTTTCCGGGGATGGCGCCACCGGCAGCGACGCCGGCACGCTCCCGTCTGCCGGGCGCTCTGTCCCTGCGACGCAGGATGACGGGATGGCCGGAGCTGCCGGAAGCGTCGCGAAGGGGAGCCCGGCCGCTGTACCGGGTGCCGCAGCTGAGGAGAGGGCGGCCCTTGCGGACAGCGCTCCAAAGAAGGGGCCGTCCTGCACGGTGAGCATGGGAGAGGTCCCGCAGCAGGGGACGTTCGCACCACAGCGGGAAGACTGGGGAAAAGTGTCCTGGTTCGCGGTGACGGTACGTTTGGAGCTGCCCCGGTAGCTGGTGGTTCTGGAAGGCCTGTCCCGTGCTGCCGGCGCCGGCAGACAGGGGCGGCAGCCTTTCGGCAAGAGGCTTACTTTTGCCGGGGCGGCATCTCGGCCTTGATTTGGCGCAGGAGCCGGCGCTGTTCCGGGGACCAGAGCAGGGGCTTCAGCTTGCGTGTCCAGGGCGAGGTCAGGCGGGCGAACATGCCCACCAGGACGGCCGAGAGCACGGTGCCTTCGCGCAGGCCCACGATGCTGCCCAGCACGGCAAGGCCGAGAAGGCACGAGGCCAGGACCAGCGAGCAGTCGAACAGGACCTTGATGTTGCCGAAATTCTTGTGCGTGCGGAAGACGATGGCCACGACCATGCCCTCACCGGGCAGCACGGTGGCGTTGCTGATAATCTCCAGGCTCACGCCCAGGCCCAGGACCATGGAGCCCACCAGGCACATGAGCATCTGCTGCCAGTAGACATCAGTCACCAGATAGGAGGTGGCCCACATCCAGCCGTCGATGAACAGGCCGAACAGGAAGACCGCGGGGATCTGCATCAGATGCCCCACCGTAAAGTAACGACCCAGCAGGGCCTTTTGTACCACGAGAAAACAGATATTGGACAGAAAAGTCACGGTCCCCAGACTCAGGGGGAAGATGGCGCTCAGGGCGTACGGCAGGCTGGTGATGGGCGAGGTGCCCAGACAGGCATTGATCACCAGCGCTACCCCCAGGGCACAGACCAGCAGTGCCACGGTGAAGCCCGCATAACGTTTGCACAACACAGATTTGTCAACAGTCACTTTCATTCTGAAAACTCCGACCACGTCCATACACAACGCGGTACTCCGGCGATGAAACCAAGGGGGGCGCCGTCTCCGCCCACGTGCCGCTCCTTCCGGCGCCGGTCGGGAAGGCAGGGCAAGGGGACGTTATCGAAACGACGTCCGCCGCGGGCAACGTCCCGCCGCCTTTCAGAAGAGAACAGAAAAGCGACGGCGCCGTTACCGGCGCGGCACAAATTGGAGCCGGGCTCCGGGAAGAACAGAAAAAAACGTTGCTGTCGCAACTATGCAGATGCGACAAAAAGCAGCGCAGCTGTTCTTCGTGCGCCTCTCAGCGCAGTAAAAGGTTGAGGTGGCGGTAGGCTTTGGCGGTCACCATGCGACCACGGGGGGTACGCTTGAGCAGACCGCACTGGATGAGGTAGGGCTCGTAGATCTCTTCGATGGTACGCACTTCTTCGGAGCAGGCCACGGCCAGCGTCTTGAGCCCCACGGGTCCGCCGTCGTAGTGGGTGATCATGACTTCCAGCAGGCGCCTGTCCATGCGGTCCAGACCTATCTCGTCGACGTCCATGCGCCGCAGGGCCTCGGCAGCCTGTTCCGCGGTGATGACGTCGTGGCCGCCCATCATGGCAAAATCCCGCACGCGACGCAAGAGGCGGTTGGCGATGCGCGGTGTGCCGCGGGAGCGGCGGCCTATCTCTTCCGCACCGTCAGGAGTGACGGCGATGCCGAGGATGTGCGCCGTGCGCAGCACCACCCGGGCCAGTTCGGCGGGCGTATAGAACTCCAGCTGCGAAAGGATGCCGAAGCGCCCGCGCAAGGGCGCGGAGATCAGGCCCATACGCGTGGTGGCCCCTACCAGGGTGAACGGCTCCAGGTCGATCTTGACCGTGCGGGCCGCCGGGCCCTGCCCGATGACCAGATCCAGCTTGAAGTCTTCCATGGCCGGATACAGCACTTCCTCCACAGCGATGGGCATGCGGTGGATCTCGTCCACGAAGAGGATGTCGTTGCGGGACAGGTTGGTCAGGATGGCGGCCAGATCACCGCTGCGCTCCAGCACCGGGCCCGAGGTGCAGACCAGGTTGACGCCCAGCTCGGCAGCCATGATCTGGGCCAGGGTCGTCTTGCCCAGACCGGGGTTGCCGTAAAAGAGCGTATGGTCCAGCGCGCAGCCGCGTTCACGGGCAGCGCCCAGATACACGCGCAGATTGGCACGCAGTTCTTCCTGACCGATGAAATCATCCAGGCTGCGGGGCCGCACGCTCTCTTCCAGCGCGGCGGTGCTCAGACCGGAGTCTTCCGTGCCGGCTGCGGGTGCGGGCGTGTGCTGTTCCGCAGGGGCATCCCAGTCATCATTGCCGAAAAAACGGGCTGCGGGGGAAGGGGAGGATTTCTGTGCCATGATGTCCAGTCGGTCAGGATTTGCCCCCTGCACAGGCCGGGCCTGCACGGGGAACACTCAAGAAAAAGAAAGCGCCGGTCTACAGACGACCGCGCGCCAGTGCCTTGAGCGCCGCCCGCAGAGCGCCGGTGACGTCAAGGTCGGGCTCCTGCAACAGGATGTTTTTGACCACAGGAGCGCATTCGTCTTCAGAATAGCCAAGATTGGACAAACCATCAAGCACGTCCCGGAACACGGAGCCCGGGCGGCCGTTGGGCGCCAGCACCGCCGCCTGCGGCACGTCCTCCACCTTGAGCTTGTATTTGAGCTCCAGAAAAACATGCTGGGCCGTCTTCTTGCCGATGCCGCTCACCCGGGTGAGGGCATCCACATCCTCTTCCAGCACGATGCGGCGCAGGTCGTCGGGCCGGTACAGGGAAAGGATGGCCAGCGCCGTGCGCGCGCCCACCTTGGAGATGGTCAGCAGCACCTCGAAGACCTGCCGCTCCTCGAAGGTGGCAAAGCCGAACAGCTGCTGGGCATCCTCGCGCACCACCAGGCTGGTGTACAGGGCCACGCTTTCCCCGCGTCCGGGCAGGGATGCCATGGTATGGGCGGGCAGATCCAGCTCGTAGCCCACGCCACCGCGCGTGACCACGATGCAGGAGGTGCCCCAGGTCTCAGCCAGCAGGCCTTCAAGATAGGCGATCATGGATGCTCCTTGATGTCATCGAAAAACAGGGATGCGGAGGCAGCGGCCTCACAGCACCAGCAAAAGGGCCCCGGCCGTGATCAGGATGCCCCCGGCCACGGTCTTGGGATCACAGGGTTCGCCCAGGACGAGTACTCCCAGCAGCATGGCCAGAGGTACGCTGAGCTTGTCCAGCGGCGCGACCTTGGAGACGTCCCCCAGCTGCAGGGCCTTGAAGTAGCACAGCCACGACAGGCCCGTGGCCACGGCGGAAAGGAACAGGAAGAGCCAGGTATGCCCGCCGATCTGGCGCACCTCGCGCCAGGTGCCGGCATACAGGCTCATGCCCTAGGTAAGGAGCAGGATGAAGCCCACCCGGATGGCCGTGGCCAGCCCGGAATCCACGTCCCGGACGCCCAGTTTGGAAAAAATGGCTGTCAGGGCCGCGAATACGGCCGCCAGCAAGGCATAGACCTGCCACATGACGCTTTCATCCCCTCTGTTGCCGGTCTCTCCCGCCGGGCCCTGGGGAACAGTCTCTGAGAGCTGTCATGCCGTGGAGACGCTGCCCGGGCCCCCTGCTCCCCTCGTGGGCAGGACGCCCCCCTGACCGGAGGATGCCGGCGGTGTCCGCGAGGCAGCGCTGCTCCGGGCCGGTGCGGCGCGTCATTCGGAACCATGCAGGCAGGGACCGGGCTGCCTTTCCGGGGCATGGCAACAGACACGGCTGCCCCGAACAGGGAGGCAGCCCGTATCATTTTGTATCAATATATATGGCAAGGCCTGTTTTGCCTGCCCCCGCAAGGCCCTTGCCGTGCGGCAGGAGCGCCCTGCTCTAGCCGCCGATGGAGACCATCTTGCTGCTGGCCACAGCGCCCCCCTGCCGGGCCGCCAGCAGATCCGCGCCCACGGGCTTGCTCTTGCAGGCCTGGGCGATGACCCGGGCGATATGCTCATCCGTGACCTTGGGATGACGCAGCAGGGGCCGCAACGGATACTCCCTGTCGGCAAACAGACAGGTGCGCAGATGCCCGTCGCTGGTCAGACGCAGGCGGTTGCAGGACAGGCAGAAATGGTTGGTCAGCGGCGTGATGAAGCCCATGCGCCCCTTGCCGCCTTCCAGGGCGAACATGCGGGCCGGGCCGCGCTGGCCCTCGTTGGCATCGCCCAGCGGCACCAGGCGGACGTGCTGCTCCGCGGCGGCGCGGATGTCGCTGGCAGGCCAGAAATTCTCGGGGCTCCACAGGGTATCGCTGCCCATGGGCATGAATTCGATGAAGCGCACGTCCACGGGCAGGGTCATGGCCGCATGGACGAAGTCGGCCAGCTGGCCGTCATTGATGCCGCGCAGGCCCACGGCATTGATCTTGACCCGGATGCCCGCGGCCAGCATGGCGTCCAGGGCCCGCAGCACTTCGGGCAGCATGTCGCGCCCGGTCACACGGGCAAAGGTCTCGCGGTCGAAGCTGTCCAGCGACAGGTTCACGGCGCTGATGCGGATACGCTGCAGCAGGGGGATGTGCTCCTCCAGCAGCGTGCCGTTGGTGGTGATGCGGATGTCCAGGTCGTCGAAGCGCTGCCGCAACCGCAGGAGGAAGTCGTCACAGCCCTTGCGCGCAAAGGGTTCCCCGCCGGTCAGACGCACCTTTCCCACGCCCATGCCGCGCACGATCTGCACCAGACGGATCATCTCCTCATAGCGCAGCACCTTTTCGTGCGGGATGCACTGGTGCCGGGCATTGCTGTGACAATACAGACAGCGCAGGTTGCAGCGGTCCGTCAGTGACAGGCGCAGGTAACGTACCGTGCGGCCGTGGTCGTCGTGCAGGGCATGGATGCTCATCGTCCCTCCGGGGCCTCCTGTTGCCAAGAAGCAAAAATGGTTTTACACATGCAGCCATGAAGACACTCTTACGCAATCAGCGTGTCCGGCGTCTGCCGGCCGTCATCGCCCTGTGTGCCTCTCTGGCCCTGCCGCTGCCCGCGCTGGCCTGGGACGGCTTTGATGCGGATTCCGCCGATCTGGTGGAGATCATCCCCGATGCCCTGCCCAACAAGGGCGACACCGTGGACGTGCGCAACTACAGCAATGACGAGACGACCACCTGCCTGGTGGTCTCCGTCACCCGCAACAGCCGCACCGTGGAGATCGTGGTCCGCACGCCCGACGGCGAAGCGCACACCCTCGTGATGGAAGGCCGCTAGCCGTCGCGGACGGACGCGCCGGAACCCTGGGGCCCCGGCGCGACCGGGTCATGCCTATTCGTCGGCGCCCTGCTCGTAGCCGGGCAGCACCACACTGGCAGCCTCGCTCTTGCCCTGTCCCTTGGGGCAGTTGGACTGCAGATGGCAGATCTCGCAGCCGCCCTTGAAGGGATAATGGGTCACCAGAGCAAAACGGCGGTTCAGGGTGGGGGCATCTTCACGATATTCCAGGCCCAGGCCGGACAGGGCCTCACGCAGGGCCTCGGTGGGACGCGGTGCGGGCGCACAGCCGGCATCTTCCACCTGGGGCAGCACTTCCTGCACGGCGGCCATGCACATGTACTGGGCCAGGTTGTTGTCCTGCCAGCCGTCCGAAGGGGATTTTTCCCAGGCGGCGTCCACCTGCTGCTCCACGCTCTCGGGCAGCCAGACGGCCAGATAGGAGATCTTGGCTGTCTTGATCTCGCAGACCTTGAGTTGCGGCATCCACTCTTCCCACAGCTTGCACAGCCGTTCCAGCGTCGCGCCGCCCAGGCGCGATTCCTGGCTCAGGGTCATGAAGCCTTCCATATCGAAATAGGGACGGATCTCGTGTTCCATAACGGTAATCTCGCTCACAGTCTCTCCTTGCGGGCATCAGGATGAGCCCTTCTTTACCGTGCTATTGTAACCAAGGAAAGGCGACCGTCAAGCCTGCACATCCTTTCACATGCGCCGGCCCGCCGGGCTTTACTATTGCGGCCGTCTTCTTTACCATCCCCCATATTTTTTCAAGGAGCCTGCATGAGCAACCAACCCGAGCTTCCCAAGAAGATCCGCTACAAGTACGTCATGGACGACAGCGTGCGCATGAGCACCGCCCACGGCGTCTGGGGCGGCATCAATCCCCAGGGAGAGATCGAACTCAATTTCTATGAGGAAAGCGACTCCCTGCCCCAGTGGTCCGAATGCCTGGTGGCCCCGGACGGTTCGCTGGGCCCCGAGATGATGGACGAGGAGAACCTGGAAGTGCGCGAGGTGGTGCGCCGCATCAACACCCGCGTGCTGCTCAACTACAACACGGCCCGCGCCGTGCTGGAATGGCTGGAAGACCGCGTCGCCGCCCTGGAGATGGACGAAAGCGGCATGGCCGTCTACCCCCGCAACATCACCGGCCCCGAACAGTAGAAGACATGATCGACAACAGCTTCCACATCATCACCTTCGGCTGCCAGATGAACGTGCACGACTCGCAGTGGCTGGCCCGCGCCCTCGAAGCGCGCGGCTTTTGCGAGGCGCCCCTGGAAGAGGCCCGCGTGGTGGTGGTCAACACCTGTTCCGTGCGCGAAAAGCCCGAACAGAAAGTCATGAGCACCCTGGGCCGCATCCGCCAGGTCACCGGCAACTCGCCGCGTGTGCTGGTGGCCGTCACCGGCTGCGTGGCCCAGCAGCTGGGCGAAAAACTCTTCAGCCGCCAGGTGCGTCTGGTGGCGGGCAGCGACGGCATCAGCGGCGCGCCCCAGGCCATCGAACGCCTGCTGGACGAGCCCGCCCTGCGCCTTTCCCTGCTCACCAGCCATTACGTGGAGCGCGAACCCGGCGCCGATACGCCGTCCGCGCCCGTGGGCTTCGTGAACATCATGCAGGGCTGCGACAATTTCTGCGCCTACTGCATCGTGCCCTATACCCGCGGCCGCCAGAAGTCCCGTCTGACCCCGGCCATCCTCGACGAATGCCGCCACCTGCTGGACCGCGGCGCCCGCGAGATCACCCTGCTGGGGCAGAACGTCAACGCCTTCGGCCGCGATACGCACGGTGACGGCGTCAGCTTTGCCGCCCTGCTGGAAAAAGTGGCCGCCCTGCCCGGCCTGAAGCGCCTGCGCTACGTGACGCCCCATCCCAAGGACATGGGCCCCGAAGACGTGGCGGCCTTCGCGAACATCCCGCAGCTCTGCCCGCGCCTGCACCTGCCCCTCCAGGCCGGTTCCGACGCCGTGCTCAAGCGCATGGGCCGCAAGTACGACAGCGCCCGCTATCTGGAGCTGGTGGCCAGCCTGCGTGACGCCCGCCCGGACATCGCCCTGTCCACGGACCTCATCGTGGGCTTCCCCGGCGAGACCGAGGAAGATTTCACCGCCACGCTGGAGCTGATGCGCGCCAGCGACTTCATGTCCAGCTTCTCCTTCTGCTATTCGGACCGTCCCGGCACCCGGGCCAGCCGTTTCCTGGACAAGATCGCCCCCGACGTGCAGCAGGATCGTCTGCTGCGCCTGCAGGCCCTGCAGGAGGAGCTTTCCCAGCGCTGGCTCGACGCCCGCGTGGGCCAGGAGTGCGAAGTGCTGCTGGAGAACGCCAGCCGCCGCGAGGCCACCGACGACGACAGCCTGCAAAGCTGGCAGGGCCGCGACATCTACGGCGCCCTGGTGCATGTGCCCCTGCCCGCCGGCGACCATACCGGCCGCCTGGTCAACGCCCGCATCGTGGAAGCCAAGAAGCACAGCCTGGTGGCCGAAGCCACGGGACAGCCATGGTAGAGATGCACGTGGAGGGCCTGAGCCTCGACCCGCAGACACGAAAACCCATCGTCATCCTGCGGCAGAACGACGGCAAGGGCCTGCTCCCGCTCTGGATCGGCGCCATGGAGGCCATGACCATCTCGCTGGTGCTCAACGGCGAGGAGCTGCCCCGCCCCCTGGCCCACGACCTGCTGCTCATGGTGGCCAAGGCCCTCAACGGCACGCTCACCGGCGTGGACATCGTGGACTACAGGGACGACATCTACTACGCCGTGCTCCTGCTGCGCGGCCCCTCGGGCCTCATCAGCGTGGACTGCCGCCCCTCGGACGGCATCGCCCTGGCCCTGCGCGCCTCGGTGCCCATCCGCGTCAAGACCGAAGTCTTTGAAAAGGCCGCCCGCGAACAGGAGCCCGGCAGCATCCATCCTGCCACCCGGCACCAGGCCGGTTCCGATGCCGCCACCGACATGGCCCGCACCGCCGACGCCCGCAAGGAGGCCGACACCCTGGCCGCCCTGCTGGCCAAAGGCGCCGTGCCCGAAGATCTGGGCGAGGCCGCCGGGCCGGAACGGCTGCGCGACCTTTTGCGGGCCCTGGAGCCCGTATCGCGGAACAAGATGTAGAAAGCATCGTTCCGGGAGGTCTCTGTTGCAATACATTCAGGGATCTCAACGAATCAAGATGACAACCGGTCATCATCTACTGGAATGCAAAACAGCCCGAAACCTTCCGGTTTCGGGCTGTTTTTTCAGACAGATCCAGTGATGCCTGTGCTCCCTGTCATCAGGCCTGCTGCAACTTGGCGTGGGCCATGGACATGAAGAGCTTGATGCGGTTGAGCTGGTTGGCCTCGCTGCTGCCGGGGTCATAGTCCACGGCCATGAGGTTGGCCGCAGGACGCAGGCGCTTGAGTTCCTTCATGACGCCCTTGCCGGTGATATGGTTGGGCAGGCAGCCGAAGGGTTGCAGGCAGAGCACGTTGGTGGCGCCGTTGTCGATGAGCTCCAGCATCTCGGCGGTCAGCAGCCAGCCTTCACCGGCCTGGTTGCCGCGCGAGATGATGCCCTTGACGCTGTGCGACAAGTGCCGGATGCGGGACACGGGCATGAAGATGCTGCCCTCCAGGGCCTTGCGCATGGAGGCGCGCAGCATCTCCACCCGCATGATGAACAGCCAGCTGCCCAGCGCGGGCAGGATGCGTCCGCCCAGCCGCTTCCAGCGGTACATGGGATCCATGAAGCAGTACAGGAAGAAGTCCATGATGTCGGTGAGCACGGGCTCGCCGCCTTCGTCCATGATGTGCCGGGCCACATGGTTGTTGGCATCGGGGTGGTACTTGAGCAGGATCTCGCCCACGATGCCCACCTTGGGCCGGACCACGCCGTCACGCGGGATCTTCGTGAAGTCTTCCACGATGCGGCGCATGTCCTTGCGGAAGGCACGGGTATCGCCCTTGCCCGCCACTTCGCGGGCGCGCTGCGTCCAGCGTTCCAGCAGGGCGTCGGTATCGCCCTTGTGCAGCTCGTTGGCCCGGCAGGACATGGAGACACGCTGCAGCATGTCGCCGTACAGGCAACTCAGGATCATGCGGTGCAGCATGCTGCCCGACATCTTGAAGCCCGGCTGCTTGTTGAGGGAACCGCTGCTCAGGGTCAGGATGGGCACCTGCGGGAAGCCCGCTTCCTGCAGGGCCTTGCGCAGAAGGGCCGGATAATTGCTGGCGCGGCAGGGGCCGCAGGTCTGGGCCAGCATCAGAGCCGTGCGCTGCGGGTCGCACCGGCCGTTGAACAGGGCGTCCAGCATCTGGCCGATGACCACGATGGCCGGGTAGCAGGCGTCGTTATGGACGTAGTTCAGACCCAGCTCGATGGCCCGGCGGCTGACCACGGGCAGCACCTGCAAGCGGTAGCCCGCGCTGTTGACCGCCGCCTCCATGATGGAGAAATGCAGCGGCGCCATCTGCGGGGCCACGATGGTGTGGGTCTCGCGCATGTCTTCGGTGAAGTACGGGCTTTCCGGACGCGGAGACTGCCGGAACTCCGGCGCCCTGCTCTCGCGGCGTTCCCGCACCGCGGCCAGCAGCGAACGGATGCGGATGCGGGCCGCCCCCAGCGACGCGCCTTCGTCGATCTTGATGAGCGTATGCAGCCGCCCGTGATGGGTCAGCAGTTCCGCCACCTGGTCGCTGGTCACGGCATCGAGGCCGCAGCCGAAGGACGTGAGCTGCACCAGCTCCAGCAGGGGACGTTCGCAGACCAGGGCCGCGGCCCGGTACAGGCGGGAGTGGTAGCTCCACTGGTCCACCACGCGCAAAGGATCGCGCAGCACGCCCAGATGGGCCACGCTGTCCTCGCTGAGCACGGCCGCGCCCAGCGACGCGATGTAGTCCGGCAGGCCGTGATGCACGGCAGGGTCCGCATGGTAGGGACGGCCGCACAGCACGATGCCCAGCCCCCGTTCACGTTCCACCTGGGCCAGGATGCGTTCGCCCTCGGCCCGCAGTTCGGCACGATAGGCCTCCTGCTCGGCACGGGCCGCATGGGCCGCCTCCCACAATTCCAGCTTGGGCAGGCCCAGCACTTCGTGCAGGCGGTCCACCAGGGTGTCCAGATGCTCCAGCGAGACGAAGGGCGTGTACAGATGCGCGCCCAGCTCCCGCACCTCGTCGGTGTTCAGGCGGATGACCTCGGGATAGCCGGAGAC
>ERZ827181.1329-NODE-1329-length-27354-cov-8.720100_pt1 | contig 27354 bp, 13 predicted proteins | sample MGYA00519778_ERZ827181 | MGnify/ENA primary metagenome ERZ827181 (study PRJEB31778, sample SAMEA3449273) | human gut metagenome | biome: human gut; feature: human-associated habitat; material: faeces | place: United Kingdom | collected 2010/2012 ...
TGCTGGTACATGCTAGATCGATGGCTCATCTCGAGCACGGACATGCCGCAACCGCGGTAGTCCATCATCTCGTCGGCGATCTCGGCGAGCGCGCTTGTGGGCAGTGCGGCCGGGCCAGCTGAGAAGTTGTGCACACGTGCCATCTTCTAGTTCCCCCTCGTAGTCGTTTGGACGTTCGGGATACTTTAGCACAGTGGAGCGCCAGGCGCGACCGCATCACGGTAAAACTCGACCGCGCCGCTATGATTTACAGGATGGTTACATGGGGGAGGGGTTTACTCCTCCGGCAGGTCCAGGTCTGCGAGCGACGGCATCAGGCTCTCCAGGCGCTTGATCTCTTCGTCGAACATGGCGTTGAGTTGCTCTTGTTTGACTTCGAGCTCGTTTTGCATGTCGACTTCGGCTGCGGTCGACTTGTCCGCAAAGGCGTCAAAGTCCCCCTGCTTACGACCGAGAATCGACATGATACGCTCGTCAATCGTGTCCTTGCACAGCAGACGGTAGACCAGCACGTTGCGCGACTGTCCCATTCGGTACGCGCGCGAAATGGCCTGGTTTTCGATTGAGGGCTTGTATTGCGGCTCGCACAGTACGACGACGCTCGCCGACTGAATATTAAGGCCCGTGCCGCCCGACTGAATCTGCGCCACCAGGACAGAGCCCGCGGGCGCCGCGTCAAACGAGTCGATAATCTGTTGGCGTTTATTGAGTGGGGTAGAGCCGCTAATGGGGCCGTAGCACGCACTTCCAAACGCCGAGCGCACCACGTCGATGGTGTCGTGGAAGAACGAAAACACCAGGACCTTGCGGTTTTCGTCCTTGGCATCGGCGACAATCTCGCGCAGGCGTTTGAGCTTGGACGAGTCGCTGGGGTCTGGGGCATTCCACGACAGCCGTCGGATCTGCATTGGGTTTCGCATCCGCAGGGTCAGGTAGTACTGCTGGAGTTCCGAAGACCCCATCTGGCACCACTCGCTGTTTTCGATAAGGTCGGGCAGCTCCGAGAGCACGTCCTCGCGCTTGCGGCGGTAGTAAACCGGTGCCAGGGCATCTCTAAACTCCGCCGAACTAAATCTGCTGGCGTATTTGCCCGCTTCACGCGCGGCCTTTTTGTTGAGGTGCGAAACAAGCCCGATCATCTCGTCGACCTTGTTTTCGAGCGGCGTACCCGACATAAACAAAACGTGCTTTGCCCGCTTGCACAAGTTGAGCGTGTTGATGCTTCGCTTGGCGCTTGGATTTTTAATGTAATGGGCCTCGTCGACGACGACCAGGTCGAGCTTTCTCGGGGGATCCAGCTCGATGTACGCCGTGCTCTCGTAATTGGTGACGCCCACATCCAGTCCGTCCAGCCATGTCCTTGCTTGGAGATCCTTTGCGGGCCCGTGGATTTTAATGCACGTAAGGTCGCTGTGCTTGCGTACCTCGCGTACCCAGTTTTCAAGAACACTGGCGGGGCAGACGACCAAAAACTTCTTGGCGCCCTTGTTTTTGAGTGCGGTCATCGTGGCGATTGCCTGGACCGTCTTGCCCAGACCCATCTCGTCGCCCAGCAGCGCATTGCCCTGGTGCAGGATATAGCGAACACCCCACGTTTGGTACGTACGGAGCTCACACTTAAGTCCCGTGGTATCAAACGTCGTCGTTTTAATCTGGTTGGCGAGCTTCTCGGGCAGGCCGTAGCCGTTGGAGGTCGAAGAAAACGCTTCGGGAATGATTTTCTCGAGCAGGTTATAGACGCGGATAGGGTCGGCTTCGAAGAGCTTCCACACTGTTTTCTCGTCTGGCTCTATGAGGTCGCGCTTAGCGTAACCGTTGATCCTTTTGAGCTCTGCGCCGGTTGTAAGATTGTTGAGTTTTTCGTATGCGCTGTAAACAGCATCGTGATCCTTACAAATAAGCCAGCTATACGCATCGAGCGCCGGCATGAGCTGGTCTTGCAGTTCCGAAAATTCTTGGGCAATGCGCGCCGACACGGCCTTAGTCTCGTTGAGCAGATCTTCGAGCTCAAAGTGTTTATAGACTTCCTGAAGAAGTGCCGTGTCCTCTGGCTTTTTATTATCGGGATTCAGCTTGATCTTGCCGCTTTTTGCAAGCATGTCGACCTGCTGCTCAATGGCCTCAACGATTCTGCCGGCAGCGCTCTCGCTAATGCCGTTGATGCGGCTCAAGCGGGAGCGTAGCCAATAGCCTTCCATAAGCTGCTTTTCAGGGCCAAATCCTCTTTCATATATAATCTGGCCGAGCGTCGTGTACCCAGCATCCTTGATGCACTTGATGCGAACGCCTGGAACCAAGTCCTTGAGGATGTCAACCGATTGCTCGGAAACGTAGCACAAAGCATCGGCGTGGCGAACCTTGTTTGCTTGCTTGCGGATCGGGGGCTCGCTGCGTCTAAGCTCTTTTTCCAGTTTAGAAATTGCGCTTCCGGGAATTTTGCCTTCAGCGTTATAGACGGCAGCTTCAATTTCGTCCCTGTTGGGCTTAGCGTCGGATGAGAAAAGGTTCTCGCCGGCGTCCTTGGCGATAACCCTTATGGCCCTTTGCTTGGTTTCCGGTCCAAGTGGGATGCTTGGGTCCATGCCGAGGATACCGTTCGCCTGAAGACGGCCATCTCTTATAAACTTGCTATTGGAGTTGTCCGTAAATTGCACGAGGCGTCGATACGCCGCTTCCGTCGTCTGCTTATCGGTGGCATTCAGCAGAAGCCAGCGGAGCCTGCCGCTGTTTTGGCCTACAAGGCCGCAGGCATTCGGAATGTCGTGGGCGTCACGTATTGCGGATTCGTAGAGTTCGGCAAGCAAGGCGGACTTATAGTAGCGGGCGGCTAAAAAGAGCGCGTCGCGCATATGGGTACTCTTCGGTTTGGGTCGATAGAGCTCGCGGATCGCGTCGGCGCATTCATTCACCACGCGTACAAGTTTTTTAACGTGCTGGTCGTCTTCTGCCAATTCACCACGACAGTAGAGGTCGTATGCCGTCTTGATCTTCTGATCCGCCAACTTCTTTTGCGCGCTCACCGGTGTTTGAAGGTCAGCGATTTTAATCCGTCGAAGTTCCTTGTTTAGCGTGTCCGTTTTGGCTTGCGCGATCGCGTTCCTAAAGTTGTCGGGTCCGTATATTGTGGCCTTCGAAATAACCTCGATGTCATCCAGCAGCTCCCGAGCTTTCGAGACGATTGCTTTTGCTTCGCTGGGGCTAAACGGTCTGGCCATTACGGACTCCTGAAGATGTGCGGACAAATGATACGCGTGGGGCGTGGGACTGGACCGCGCGGCAGGTTCATTTTAATTACCGCGGAGCCGATGAAAGTCAAACGGGTTCCAAGTGCCTGTAATTGCCGTTCACCGATTAAAACTACCGCTCATCTGCATATGCACAGTTGAGTTGTTGCACAACAAAATGTTGCTAAACAAAAACGTTCGCAAGTGGCGTATGAAGTAATCATAAACAATCATCTTCCTTATTTCCCGACGTAGCCGGTGGGTTGCGGCGTGGATTCTTGGGGGTCGTTTCTGTATGAATAACAATGGCGCGAGTGCAACAAACGATTCGATGAACATAGACGCGTATTTCGAGTCGCTCATTCTGGATGCGGTCGGGCAGACTGATGCTCCACTGCACGAGGCATTGGTGCGCTCGAGCGTATATCGCACCATTAATGAGTCATACGAGCGCGCGCTAGCCCAACTAGTTATAGATGGTGAACTTTTATACGCCAACGGCGAGTACAGCCTGGCACCTGACGCTGCCGTGGAAGTGGCGGAGGCCGCAGGGGAGCCGGTGGCGGTTGTAGCTTTTGAGCCTGAAGTGGTTGGGGACGAGGCGGTTGAGCCCGATGCCGAGCCCGAAGACGCCGAAATCGAAGCTGCTGAAACCGAAACCGCTGAAGACACGGTCGTGGATGACGAGAGCGTCGAGGCTGAAGATGTTGCACCTGAAGCCGTCGAGCCTGAAGTCATTGAGGTCGCTGACGAGTCCGTTGATTCCGAACACGTTCAGTCCGAAGCGGATGAAGTCGCAGAAATTGAATCCGTCGATGTGGATGTGCCAGAGCCGATGGGCGCTCAGCCCGAGGCGGCTGGGCCTGTTACCGCCGAGGCGCCTGCGCCCGCGTCCGAGGCTCGCGGTCCCATATCGCTGCGCGCGGATTCGACCCTCGAGCAGCTGAGGACCAATGAGAACAGCTGGCCCATCCCCGTTGCCGTGGGCGTTTCGTATGACAAGAAGCCTGCTGACGGCCTGTCCCTCATGGGATACGAACTGCCGGCAGGGTCGGTGGAGGCCGAGCAGCAGGAGCCTGTCCAGCATGAGCGCCCCGAGCTCACATTGTCTTCCGAGCCGCAACAGCTGGCCATTTCCTTCTCGGACGGCATCGAGGCGGCGAAGGCCGTTGCTGAGCCCGAGGCTGCTCCCGAGTCCAAGTCCGAGCCCGAGCAGCCTGCGCTCGAGCTCGAGTCCCCCAAGGGCACCACCGATAAACTCGAATGTCCCGAGTACGAATGTCCCGAGTACTTGAGCGGCTGGGATGACCCGCGCGGTGTGTTTGCCAGCGAGACCCAGGTCGCCTTCCTCGATAAGCAGAATATTCACGACGTGTTTGGCCTCGTGCGCGAGCTTGGCAAGGCCGAGGACGCAAGCGTTCGCACTGCCTTCGAGAAGCAGCTCTGCGCTCACGCCCTGCCACTTTCTCCGCAGTATCGCGCGCAGGCGGCAGAACTCGGCAAGCTCTCGGGCAACGCGAAATTAACGTTTGATGTCTTTGGAAACTTGCGCAGTATAGGGCTCGACTACCATGCGTATTCGAATATCAAAGGTCCGATTACCGAAACGCTCAGTACGGTATATACGAGTGACGGCGCGCCCCTCTCGTTGTGGAACCTTGCGATTTCTCCGGCAATTCAGCGTAAACTGAAGTGGAACCTTAAAATTTACGACCTGCCTGAGCTGCTCACCTATAGCGCTTCTAAGCTGCGCTCGGGAGGCCTCGCTCCCGGCGAAGTACACTCGATTGTCGATGCTTTGAAAGATTGGCCAGCGGGGAGTTTGCAACTGGCAAGAATCAAGTATGAGATGGAGCTTGCCCGCCAAGCGGCGATAGGAGGCTGGTATCCGTCGGTCAATACGCCCGTTGAGCGCGCTATTGCGGTAAACCGCCTTGCCGACGAAGCCGTACTGCAGCTGCGAAAAGAGCGTTTGTCCGTAAGCGAACCCTCGTTCCGCCTGCTTTTCTGCACCAGATTGGCAGGTAAGCTTGCGGCGGGTTACAACGAACGGTATTCCGTCAAAGTGACGCTCACCGAGTTCAAAAACGAATATCCCGCCTTTAACGCGGCCGTAAAAACGTTTAAGCGCCTAAACTTTGAGGTTCCTCAGGATCGAGAAGATATTGATGCGGCCGATACTGACTCTACCTGCAAAGACGTTAACTCCGCGGATACTGTTATTGCACCTTCTGGTGCGACCCAATCGAGTAATCATTCCGATGCTCAGGCCCAAGCTCGCACGGCGGCATCCTCTGGCGAACCCAAGCAGCCGCTGGAGCAGGACCTTACGGTTGGGCAGGCGCTTAAGCTGGCCATCGACCCAGACGTTACGCAGTTCAATAGATGGTTTGCGGATCTTGCGTATCAGGACCGCACCCTGTTGGGCTATATGCTCATCGACGACAAGCCGGCTCGATGGATGGACAACCTCGGCAAGTCTGCTTGGAAAATTCGCGAGCTCTACAACGTGCTCATGGCGGGTCGTCCGACGTTTGACATCGATACCTTTGGTCCGCTCTTCCATGCGTATAAGCTGACCGCCGAGGATTTTTACCAGCTGACGAACACCGCGCAGCCTTCCTATTTGTATATGAAGCGCGTGTATGGGCAGGGTACCATTCCGCTTAAATATGCTGCGGTCGATAAGGACCTTGCACCGACTGTTTGCGATGTGGTTCGAGCATACTTGGCGAGCATAGAAACCGAAAGCGCCGACGAGCCGGTGGAGGAGGAGTCCGCGCCTGCAGAGCAGGCTGTCGCGTCGACGCCTGAGCCCGAGTCTGCTTCCGCGCCCGAATCCAAGCCCTCACCCGAACCCTCCGCTACCCCCGCCCCGGCCCCGGAACAGACGGCAAAGCCCTTTGCCAGCAAGGTCGAAGACCTCACCGACAAAGGGCCCATGTCCATCGATGCGTGGCTTGCATTGTTGCCCGCAGACGATGCCAACTTGTTGCGCTGGATCTTTAGCGATAAGCCGCTTATGGATTACCCGCACAAGCCCGCCGGTCTTGGCCCGCTTCGTCAGCGCCGTGCCGATCTGCTGCGCAACCGGCCGCGCCTCGACGAGGATAAATTCGCCCCGTTGTACCAGCGTTATGACCTTACCGAGGACGCGTTCTGCAAGATCACACAGGCATCCCCGATGACTTTTGGCTACCTGAAATCCGTTAAGGTATCGAACAAGTTTAGCCTGCGCCTTGCCGCCAACGATCGTACGTTGCCACAGGAATGGCGCGAGAGGATAGCGCAGCTCAACCGCAGGCCTGCCGCCGATGCGCTTCGGACGCCCGCAAGCACCGAGGAGAGCAACGCTACTCAGCTCGAGCAGATCGCACGCAAAAAGATAGGCAACCTCTCCACGCGCAGCGTCGCGCTGCGTGCCTTTGCCGAGTCCGGGGCCGTTAAGGAATACCACAACCTTAAAGATTTCCGTAACAGGTACCAGCTGTTTTTGGAAGAGAACAAGTGCGGCTATAAGATGACGCTCGCACTGCCCTCCGATGACATTCGATGCCTGAACGAGCTACGCGGTACGCACATGTTCCTGGTGGCGCGTGCCAACAAGATTCGTGCCTACAAGGTCGACAGCCGCTTTACGTCCGAGCTGCGTCAGATCCTGACGCTCGCCGTGGGGCGTAATATCGAGTGCGGCGCGGGTCTTATCATGCGCGAGAATCAGGAACTGTGCGACCTGTACGACGTCCACGATGACGAGGAGCTCTACGAGATCATCCGATCGTTTGTGCGCCCGGGCTCCGTGCCCGGCTTGGAGATGGGCTCGACGCCGCTCATTCGCCTGGGCAAAACGGATCGCAAAAACCAAATGGTCGATGTGCTGCGAGATGCGGGCACCGAGCTATCGCGCGAGGAGTTTGCCCAGCGCTACGCGGAAAAGTACTGCATAGAAATGAAGACGGTTCGCAATAACTACCTGCGTGACATGAACGCATATCTGCGTAACGGCCGCTACTCGTATGTCGAGAGCAGCCTTACGGACGAACAGCAGCAGTTCATCAAAGATATGGTGACCGAGGATTACGTCTCGTTGCCCTACGTCACGGCGAGCTTTGCCGCCAAGTTTGGCACTGCGTCCGATCGACTCGTTAACGATCAGTCGCTGGCGCCCCTTGGCCTGGAAATCTCCAGGGATCTCATCGTCAAGGAAGGCGTGGACCTGCGCCAGTCGTTTACGAACCTGCTTATGTCGCGCGACAGCTTTGCCTACGGTTCTCCGGGCTTTGGCGACGAGGTCATCAACCATCCGGAATTTAGGAATGCCATTACGCCGCTGCTGCGTAACTTTACCTTTATCGAGTGCAACCACGATTCGTTTATTTCGCTCAAGCGCCTGAGCGAATCGACAGGTATTCGCCGCATTGACCTGGGCAGCTACGCGTGTTCCCTGTTTGCCCGCACAGAGCGCGACGTGCCGTTTACGGTGACGAGTCTGCGTAAGCAAGGCTTTATGCACAAGCTCGATGCCGTGGTTGACGAGTGCGGTTTTGACAACTCGTTTTATGACTCAATCGTTCTGTACGGTTTGGCCCATGAGCAGATAAGGCGCACACGCTTTAGCGGCGTCTACATGTTCTGTCGCAAGGAGGGGACGTTCTCGTCGGGCGACGCGGTCGAATACGTCGTGAGGCAAAAGGGGCCTATCGAGGTGGGGGACCTGATTGATGCGTTCCAGGATGATTACGGTGTCGTCATAACCGCAGCCGATATTAACCGAGCGGTCCAGGACAAGGGCCTGTTCTACAACGAGGACCTTGACATGGTCATGCTCAGCAAAAGGATGAACGCAGAGTACCTGCGCGAGCTGTATATCAAAAACAACCAATAGGAGGAAACCAACATGAACCTGCTCGAGATGATCGACGACGGCGTCAACATTAAGCCGACCGGTGCCAACCACAAGATCGTGATCGACGGCAAGCCCGAGATGTATCCCGTTTACAGCATTAAGCTCGAGTTCCTGCGTTATAACGTGCAAAACGACCGCATCGCCTCGTGGATTAGCCGCTATAAGGCCGAGCATGGCGAGGGTGCGTTTAATGAGCTGGACGTCGCGGCCTGCAACGACATCATCGAGGGCTTTATCGTCGACAGCAATAAGGACGCCATCGAAAAGACGCAGCGCAGCATTGCCCTGCGTTCGCAGGAGCGCCCTGGCGTGGTGCTGGCAGATGGTCTGATTGTCGACGGCAACCGCCGCTTTACCTGCCTGCGCCGTCTTGCTGCCAAAAATCCTAGTTTTGGCTGGTTTGAGGCTGTCATTTTGCCTGAGAGTCTGGGCAACGATTCCAAGAAGATCAAGATGCTGGAGCTTTCGATTCAGCATGGCGAGGAAGAGAAGGTCGGCTACGACCCCGTCGACCGCCTGGTGGGCATCTACAACGACATCATCAGCTCCAACTTGCTCTCGAAGGAGGAGTACGCCCAGTGCATTGGCGTTGAGCCCAAGGAGCTCGAGAAGGAGATCATTAAAGCTCGGTATATGAACGAGTTTTTGGAGTTCGCCAACGCCAAGGACCAGTTCCACCTGGCGCGCGAGCTCAAGGTCGCCGGCGTTATCAACGAACTGCAGGGCGTCCTTAAAAAGTGCAAGAGCGACGATCAGGAAGAGGACGTCAAGAACATCGTCTTCGCCAACATGATTACCGAGCCGCAGGGCGACATCGTGCGCTTTGTCCGTAAGATCAAGCCGATTTTGGAGGGCCCCGACGCGGATCGCTTTATCGAGCGCGAAAACGAGCTGGCCTTTGAGGTCGCCGAGCGCCTGAAGAACAAAGAGATCGTAACCTCGACCGACATCGCCGAGATCCGCGACGATGCCCAATTGTCGACGGCTTTCCGCGAGGTCATGGAGTCTGCCGAAAACACCACCAAGATGACGAAGGCCCTCAAGTCGCCCTCGCTTTCGATCATTCGCGCCATCAAGGACCTCGACCAAGTGGAGGAGTCCACCTTTGGCTTGCTGCCTGCGGACGAGATTGCCAATATCGCCGCCGAGGTCGCCAAACTCGAGGCGAGGGTGCATATGATCAAGGACAAGATCTCGTACAGGATGGGCGGCGAGGAAGCCTAAATGAAGCTGCGCCTCTCGTATAGCGACGGCATTTCCGTCGTGCCGCTCGACATGACGGTTGAGCAGCTGCGCCGCGAGCCGGTCTGGAAGATTCGACTTTCGGCGCTGCGCCGCTATGCGCCGAGCTATCGAGAGACGGACGTGCTCTTTTCGCTGGCGATTGACGACCCGGGCTCCAAGCGTATCGTCGAGCTGCTGCAGCAGGCGGCAAGCTTTGGCGTGGAGTGCCAGGTGGACCCGGACTTGCTGCGAGGCCTAACGGCGCGCGAGGACTATCTGCGCGAGAAGGCGCGCGTGGGTCTGCTGATCAAGGCGCACGACGAGTCGGTGGCCGATCGCTTTGATGAGTTCCACCGCGCCGAGGATATCCTGATGCGGCGCCCGCTCAAGGACCGCCAGCTGTGGGACGCGTTCTTTATGAGCGCCATGGGCCGCAGCGCCAATTTCTCCGTTCCCGGTTCGGGCAAGACGGCGTCGGTCCTGGGCACCTTTGCCTACCTGCGCGAGCGCGACCTGGTCGACCGCATCATCGTGCTTTCGCCCAAAAACGCCTTTGGCTCGTGGCGCGATGAATGGGTGGCGTGCTTTGGAGCTGACCGCCCGCTGCGTTCGCCGTGCTTTCACGACCCCGAGTTTCGCGGTCGTTCCACGCGCGACAAGTACAGCACCCTGCTGTTTGACTACAAGCGTTACGACATGATTCTGCTCAACTACGAGTCGGTCGCGCTGGGGGAGGCGGCCGCGCGCATTGCGGCCGATCGCGCCCTGGTGGTATTTGATGAGGTGCATAAGGTTAAGCGTGTGGGCGGCAAGCGCGCGGCAAGCGCGGTACAGATTGCCGCGGCGGCGCCGTATTTTGTCGCGCTTACCGGTACGCCGATCCCTAACTCGTTTGAGGACCTGTACAACCTGCTCCATTGCCTGTGGCCGCGCGACTACAACTGGTACTTTGGCATGAGCGCCAATGCCCTCAAGTCGACGAGCGAGGATGACGTTGAGCATATCAACGAGTCCATCGCGCCGTTCTTTTGTCGTACGAACAAGCATCAGCTGGGCGTGCCCCAGGCCAACGAGGACCATCTGGTCGATGTGCCGGTGGAACGCTGGGAGCAGCAGCTGTTCCAAAAGGTGCTTCGTACGCTTTCGGGCGAGCCGTTCGAGATGATCATTCGCCTGCTACAGCTTTCGTCCGACCCGCGCATGCTGGCCGAGGACCTGAGCGCCGGCGACTACGCCGACCTGTTTGACGGCGAGGTGCAGATGGGTGCGGGCAAAGCGCTGGAAGGCCTGCAGGTGGACGACCGGCCGACGGCTAAGATGACGGCCTGCCTGGACCTGGTCGAGTCCCTGGTGGCCCAGGGCAAGTCGGTCATCGTGTGGTGCATCTTTAAGCGCAGCATTCGCAATGTGGTGCACGAGCTCCACGAGCGTGGCATTACGGCCCGCGCTATCAGTGGGTCGACCGATATGCCCACGCGGGCCCGCGTCATCGATTCGTTTAAGGCAGGGGAGACGAGCGTGCTTGTCACCAACCCGCATACACTGGCAGAGTCGGTCTCGCTCCATGACGTGTGCCACGACGCCGTCTACTTTGAGTGCAGCTACAACCTGGTACACCTGCTGCAGTCCAAGGACCGCATTCACCGCCTGGGCCTGTCGCAGGAGCAATACACGCAGTATCACTACCTGCGCGCCGTGTACGAGCGCCGCGACGGACCGTGGTCGCTCGACCGCAACATTTACGAGCGCCTGCAGTACAAGGAGCAGGTCATGCTCGACTCGATCGACCGCGGTACGCTGGAGCCCGGCTATACCGACGAGCGCGATCTGGAACTGGTGTTTAAGGGGCTGTTTGACGACGAGGGCCAGCGGAGCGAGGTTAGCGACCAAGGCATCGCGGACGATATGCAAGAACCCAAGGAGATGTAACGATGCAGAAAGCCTTTCCCATCTTTGTTATGGAGCTGTTTTGTGACGGCTGGCTGTTTTTGGAGCATTCCGATGTTACCTGGGACGGGTCGTCGCATGTTCTTAAGCGCGTTCGTATCAACGCGGACAAAAGCGAGTGGCTCCTGAGCCGTGCGCGCGAGCATTTTACGGATGTTCCGAGCAACATCGATTTGTGCCAGTACGTCGGCACCACGCTCGTGGAGCTCGAGAAACATACTGAGTTGGTTGTTCCCCGCGACGATGTTTCGCCCCGCCTGCAGTTGCTCTTTGAAGGCGACCTGACGCCTATCACGCTGGTACAGCTCATGTGCGTGGGCGATTGGCTTTCGGTGCGGCAGACGAGTGAAAGCGAGGTCCGCGTTTCCTATGACGAGCGTCTGGCGCAGCAGATTTCCGGGTTTGGCTTTCTTATGCGGCGCTTTCGGGCGGTACTTTGCTCGCAGAGCGTGATGCTGAGCAGCAGCGTGGTTGCCACAATACTCGAGGCAAGGCCAGCGACGGAGCCGGGGATCTGCGCGTTTTTGGAGATGGATGATCCGGTGCCTGTGGAGCCCGAGGCTGAGGTGGTCGTTGAACCCCAGGTGGAGCCCGGGCCCGAAGTGGAACCTGTGCCCGAGTCTGAGCCCGAGCCCGAGCCGGAGCCCGAAGCAGCGTCTGGGCCTGAGGATTCTTCTGAGCCCGATCCCGAGCCTGAGCCCGCGCAAACGCCAGAGCCTGCATCGGAGCCTGCTCCCGAGCCCTCTACGAAAGAGGAGGAAAAGCTCCGCATCGCAAGGAAGGTAAAAGTCGCGCGCGACAAGATGGAAGAACTCGATAGGTCGCGCGAAGCCCTGCTTACCCAGCTGCTGGTGTTGCGCCGGGAGTATCAAAAGCTTTCTGGCGAGCGCAACTGGGAGGCGTTTACCAGGATTGAAGAAATCGGCAAGCAGATTAAGGAAATGAGCGGCCAGGTCGATCAGCTCGATAAGCAGCTGAGCGACGCACGCCTTGCCTATGCCGAGACCCGCGCTACGTCCCTGCAGGCGCTCAAGGAGCTGAGCCAGTAAGGCAGCCCCCGCGAGCTCACAAGCGTTCTTTATGTCTAGGAAAGGTGCCAGGACGAACATGAAAATGGAAGAGCTTAAAGCCACAGTTATAAATGTGCTTTCGAGTATCGACGGCATCTGCACGCTCGATGCAATTTCTTCATACGTTTCGTCTTGCTCCAAGGGCGATGTTGCCATTGCCCTGGTAGAGCTATGCCAAGAAGGGCGTTTGAAGATTGATGCCGAGGGATTTACGCCTCTGGGTGTTAGTGCTGCGCTTGACGAGGTTTTACTCGGGGCTCCGGTGGCGCTCGATGAAGGGCTTTTGGGCACGCTTCCTCCTATTGTCGACGAGAAGGTTGAAAATAGTTCGGTTTTGGCTGACGAACCAGCGCAGGGGGTGAACGCGGAAATCTCAACCGCAGATGAAACAACGGATAGCCGTTTGTCGGTGCCCCTGTTCCTTGATGACTCCTTCGATTGCCTGGAGCTTCCTGCACGCGCCTGCAATCGCTTTGCAGAGAAGCGTATCGCTGACGTTAGGGGCGCAGTTGCTCTGTTGAATGGGCTTGATGGCGAGCCTGGTTTGGGCGCGGGAACGATTGGCAAAACTCGCGCCTGCTTCCTCGAAGCGGCTCGTCCGTTAAGCTACGCATTATCCAAACAACAGCTCCAGGCGCTCCGGGGTATTGCCAACTGCCAGGGCCTTTCATTTGACTCCCTCGGGTTGCTTATTGCGCTGCCCGAACTTGCGGCCAACGAGCGGAACCCTCTTGTTGGTCTTGACATTGCGGCACTTGGTCTAAACGAGCCCGTGGAACGTCGGCTGCGCGTGCATGGTATTGAGACGATAGAAAAGATCAATAAGCTCAAGAGGGAGGGCCTTACGCGTATTCCCGGTATGGGCGGAGGTGCGGTTAGTAGCGTTATTAAATCGCTGATAGACTATTGCGAGCGCGTTGGCGAGAATCCTCCCGCGTGGTGCGCCGCCGCCGTCGAGCCTTTCGACGAGCAATCGTTCCTGGGTGAATTTGACGAGAGCGCCGTTCGGGTCGTTGATGAGGTGCAGCAGAGGTTGATTGCCGATGGCTATAACCCGTTCGGTCCTGCCTGTGTCGTTTTGCTAACGCCTGAGGCGCAGCGAATGCAGAAGCTCGGTAGCTCTGATGAGGAAGTCATTGCGTCGCTGGCCAGCGAACTAGAAGCAAGTCCGGCTGCGGCCTTATGGCGTGCAAGGCAACTTGCTTGCGATATCGATACCGTGATTGGAAACTCCGGGGCTATAGAGGGCGTAGCCGTTCCGTCGGGGTCAGATTGGACGGAGGCCGCACTCTTGGCCGCGCAAAATAGCGGGGGACGTGTTGAATTCGACGCCGATTCTCGCAAACTCCTGCCTCACGTGTGCTCCTTAGACGAATGGCTTGACACAATTGATGCCCGTTATGCCGATGCGCTGCGCATGCGTCTCGATGGCGCTACGTTGCAAGAGGTGGGTGACAAACTGTCCATCACGCGCGAACGGGTGAGGCAGATGTGCGAATCGGCACTGGCTGACCGTGTCTTGCTCGAGGGGGACGTTTATCAATCATTTGTTGACCGGTACGCCATGACGCCTGATCAATTTGCCCGCATAACTGGTCTTGGCGAACGCGACTATCGCTATCTTGCGGCAGTCTCCAAAACTCGTGTCGCGGATCGCTTGCCTCTTTTAGACGCCTTGCATGACCAGGGGCTTTCCGAACATGTATGCGATGCCGTTGCTTCGCTACGAGCAGTCGGCAACGAGTTACTTATTGAGGGACAGCGTATAAAGCTCGATAAAGAGGGCATCGTTGATTACCTATTGGCTGCGCATCCGCATGAATGCCCTATGGATGAGCGGCGTCTGTACAACCTGTACTGTTCCTTTATTGCCGAGCATGACCTGGGCAGTGTTAAGTGCCTCGACTCGACGTCAGCGCGAGCATTCGGCGCCTGCATCGATCGATACGACAATGTCATGGATGCTCGTGTGCCGAGCGATGAGGATGGCGCGCGAAGGGGCGTACGTCCTTACCATTCGAGTCAGTATGATTTTGCCCCGCTTCGCGCTGCCGTCGCATCGCTTGTCCACTTTGATATCGAGTGCTCCACAGCGTTTTTGATGAAGCAGCCTTCGATTGCAAAGCTGCTCCCTGCGCTTGATATCAGAAACGAATATGAGCTCCACTACGTTCTCACACGTTGGTGTGAACCAATCGAGGGCGTTGTGTATTCACGTGTGCCGATGCTCGCATTGGGCACGGCCGACCGTGATGCGCAAATCGTCGGCGTTATAAGGGATATTGGACCGGCGGACGCCATGGCTGTTTCTAAAGAATACGAGCGTCGCTATGGCGTGAAGGAGACAACGTTCCGTGGGAGTTTTTTGAACGGCTTTGAGCGTTGGTGCCATAACGGTCTTTATATCGTCGATACGGTTGAGCTTGATGACGATGAGCGCTCGTCACTCGGCGCTATTTTGGGGCGGGCCGGCACAGGCGGCAGGGCCAGAGACATCGAGTCTTCATTTCTTAGTGCGTATCCGCAACGTTCGAATTTTGTGCTTACGGATACCTTGCTCGCCCCGTATGGCCTGCGCCTGTGCGGCGGTGCCGTTATCGACAAATCGATAGATGCCCATGACTACTTTGCCCAGTTGATTTCGGAGCATGAATATTTTTGCCTGGAATTTGGCGAATTCACCAACGAGGTGATTAATGATAGGGATTTTATTTCGGAGCTTCATAAGGCAGAGCGGGCGTTTTCTGTCCTTGAGATCGGGCCACGGGAGTACTTGAATATTACCGTCTTTGAGTCTGCCCCTCATCCTGTTGGCGCTCAGATGATGCGTGCAATTTTGGATGCCGTTATTGACTGCATGGAACCGGGGCGGCCTTATAGCGTGGCCAACCTCAAAGAGTTTGGCTTTTTTGATGCGCTGAATGATACGCTGCTCGATTTGGGCCTAGATGACTATGTGTGCCAGGCAATCATGATGCAGGGTTATGTGGGGGGTCGTATTAAACGTACGTCCATCGGTGAAACCATGCTGTTCTGCAAGATGGCGGGATCGTTTAGTACGGCGGGATTGGTTGACACGCTTGTTCATCAGCGCGGGTCCATGTCAGTCTCTCAGATGGCGGAACTGCTGTATGAGCTGTACGGCGTTTCGATTAAAAAACCGGTTATACGTACGCAGATAAAGCAGGTGGGGGTTCGGTTAGATAGGGAGCGGGATATGCTGTATCCGGAGTAAGTATTGCCAAGCTGTACCGTATAATTCGTCTATGTTGCATATCGCATCATGCGCGTGGCGATGGGTGAATGCAGAGATTTTTGATGCCTTTTAAGTGCAGCACTCTCTAATTACATCGCGAGCGTATGTGTAATAAAAAACCTGCGAAGAGGAGTCAGTGGCACGTGGAAACTGCCGAGCATAAAACACTGGGCGAAAGCTTCCTAGAAGGCTTTGAACGGCGTTATTCCGGGCGCATTCTGGAGACGCTTCTGTGTGACCGCACGACTGGCCGTAATATCATCTGGGCGGATAACGAGTACGAAGCCTTGGGCGATGGCTACATGGGCGACGACGAGATAACTGTCGAGAAGATTACGGGTCCAAACGTTAATATCATTAAGCCGCGCATCGCGAAGGCCGTTGAACAGCAGTCGTTGCGTACCAAGAGCCGTGCTGAGGTCTTCTCGCCGGCATGGCTGTGCAATCAGATGAATAACGATCTGGATGAGGTTTGGTTCGGCCGGCGCGATGTCTTCAACACCGAGATCGTTGCGGATGGTAGCGCCAATACATGGATGACGACTGATGATCCGATTGAATTTCCCAAATCCAAGGGACACGGCTGGCGAGCATACGTGGAAGCGCCGCGGCTCGAGATTACGTGTGGCGAGGCGCCGTTCGTTTGCTCGCGCTACGACGCCGTGACGGGCGACGAGATACTCGTAGGTGAGCGCGTAGGCTTCCTAGACCGCAAGCTTCGCGTCGTGACCGAGAAGACCAAGACGCGCAAGGAGTGGGTGCGCCGCGCCCTCGACGCGCTGCGCGCGACATACGGCTTTGAGTATCAGGGCGACAACCTGCTCATTGCGCGCATTAACGTGCTTGAGACGTTTGCCGAACATCTACGCAATCGCTGGGGGTCGGGCCCCCAACAGGACGAGCTCGAGCAGGCGGCATGGATCGTTTCCTGGAACTTCTGGCAGATGAACGGCTTCACCGATGCCGTGCCCACCAACAAGATGGACGTTGAGGTGGAGTCGACCTTGGGGACGTTCGAGGAGCCGGAGCCGGAGCCGATCCAGCTGTCACTTTTCGACCTGTTCGACGACATGCTCGCCGACGAGGCAACCGAAGAAACCAAGGGAGAGGAGCCGAAGGAAACGGTCCCTCTATGCGTGATATACGACTGGCAGAACGGCAAGCCCTTCGAGTTCGCCACATTGAAAGGCAGGGAAGCAATTATGGGAAAGAAGTTCTATGCGGTGATTGGTAACCCGCCGTATCAGGAGCAAAATGACGACAACAATCGACAGGCACCGATATATCCGGCATTTATGGATTCCTCTTATGCGATTGGTGAACGTGTTGAGCTAATCACGCCTGCCCGTTTCCTATTCGATGCGGGGCAGACCGCGAAGGCATGGAACAGAAAGATGCTTAATGACGAGCACCTGCGTGTAATGACCTACAGCGCAGATGGTGCCTCTTATTTCCCGGGAACGGATATCAAGGGTGGAATCGCTGTAACGTATCGTGACACTACGAAAGTCCTCGGACCAATTGGAACCTTTACTTCTTTCCCCGAACTTAATTCGATTGTCAATCATGTGCGCAGCTACGTTGATGCTCGAAGCGGAAGATACATGAACTCGATTGTTGCGCCACGTGGTAATTATCGATTTACTCCCGAGTTCGTCGCCGATTATCCGACTGTTGTCGATAATCTTGGCAAGGGAACAGGAAATATGTTCGGATCGAATGTTTTCAGTGGCAGAGCCGGTCAAGCTTTCGAACGACCGCTCCAAAACTCGTTTAGATTTCTCTGCCGAATCGATGGAAAGCGTTCATATCGTTATGTCGATCGAAAGTATGTTCAACCCAATGATTTTGCGGATAAATTCAATGTGGCTATCTCTCAAGCCAATGGACGAGGCGCTTTTGGCGAGGCGCTCTCGACGCCAGAGTTGCTCCTAGCCGGGGATTGCACTACTGATACGTATTTGAGTGTTGGTTGTTTTGCCACAGTGGCCGAAGCAGACAACCTGGCAAAGTATATTAGAAGCAAGTTTGCACGTGCTTTGTTGGGTGTAAAAAAAGTAACCCAGAATACACCGCCAGCTGTGTGGGCGTATGTCCCTGTCCAAAACTTCACTTCTGACTCCGACATCGACTGGACGCAGTCCGTGGCCGACATCGATCGCCAGCTCTATGCAAAGTACGGTCTCGATGACAACGAGATTGAGTTTATCGAATCTCACGTGAAGGAGATGAGCTAGCAATGGCGGGCATCGACATCTCTCGGATTGTTGAGACTACCGCTCCTGCAGTGCCGCAGATTTACGCCTACACCACGCCCGAGATCGCTCGCCATGACGGTTGGACCAAGATTGGCTACACCGAGCAGGACGTGCGTGAGCGCATTAAGCAGCAGACGCACACCGCCGATGTGCGGTGGCATCTGGAGTGGAGCGGCAACGCCACGTGGGAGCACCGCGCGGGCACGTTCCGCGATACTGACTTTCATGCCTATCTGGAAAAACAGGGCGTAGAGCGTGAGCCCAAAAAAGAATGGTTCAAGATCAGCGGCGAGGAGTCGCACCAGCAGTTCTACCGCTTCCGCGATACCGACGGCGTGCTGGATACACCCGGCGCCGCTTCGTATACCTTGCGCGCCGAGCAGGAGCAGGCTGTCGAGCAGACGAGTGCCTATGCCCGCGCCCATTGGAACGAGGACGGCGCGAGCGGCGGCGAATTCCTGTGGAACGCTAAGCCTCGCTTTGGCAAGACGCTCACCGCTTACGACCTGTGCCGCAGCATCGGCGCGCAGAAGGTGCTCATCGTCACTAACCGTCCCGCCATCGCCAACTCCTGGTACGACGACTACGTAAAGTTCGTGGGCGTTGAGGGCGGTTACCGCTTCATCAGCGGCGTGGACGCCCTTGCTGGCAAGCCCTACTGCCTCAGTCGCGAGGGGTACCTGCACGCTATTCACAACGACCCCGAGGGCCCCAAGGGATTCATCGAGTTCGTGAGTCTTCAGGACCTTAAGGGTTCCATCCGCTTTGGCGGGGTGTATCAGAAACTCGACGAGGTGGCCGACCTCACCTGGGATGTGCTCATCATCGACGAGGCGCACGAGGGCGTTGACACCTTTAAGACCGACGTGGCGTTCGACCATATCAAGCGCCACTTTACGCTGCATCTCTCCGGTACGCCCTTTAAGGCCATCGCCAACGAGAAGTTCGCCGACGACGCCATCTACAACTGGACCTATGCCGATGAGCAGCAGGCCAAGCGCGACTGGCCTGTCGACTCCGAGCAGCCGAACCCCTACGCCAACCTCCCCAAGCTCAACCTGCTCACCTACCAGATGAGCGAGATCGTCGAGCGGGAGGCCCGCGGCGGCATGGAGATCGACGGTGAGCAGACCGAGTTCGCCTTCGACCTCAACGAGTTCTTCTCGACCAAACAGGGTGGGGCTTTTGTCCACGACGCCGACGTGGATAAATTCCTCGAGGCGCTGACCACGCAGAAAAAGTTCCCGTTCTCGACGTCTGAGCTGCGCGATGAGCTGCGTCATACATTCTGGATGCTCAATCGCGTGGAATCCGCTCGAGCCCTTGCCAAGAAGCTGCAGGCCCATCCTGTCTTTAAGGACTACGAAGTAGTGCTCGCCGCTGGCGATGGCAAGATCGATGCCGATGACGAGAACGAGAAGTCGCTCGATAAGGTGCGCCGCGCGATCAAGAACCACGACAAGACCATTACGCTCTCGGTGGGCCAGCTCACCACGGGCGTGACCGTGCCCGAGTGGACCGCCGTGCTCATGCTCTCGAACATGGCAAGCCCCGCTCTCTATATGCAGGCGGCGTTCCGCAGCCAGAACCCGTGCCTGTTCGACCTGGGCGGCGGCAACTACGCGCGCAAGGAGAATGCGTACGTCTTCGACTTCGACCCGGCGCGCACGCTCACCATCTTCGAGCAGTTTGCCAACGACCTGTACGGCGACACCGCCCGCGGCGGCGGCGATGTGGAGACGCGCGAGCGCCATATCCGCCAGCTGTTGAACTTCTTCCCTGTTTACGGCGAGGACGACGAGGGGCAGATGGTCGAGCTCGACGCCGAGCGGGTGCTCAGCGTGCCGAGGCATATCCATGCCCGTGAGGTGGTCAAACGCGGCTTCATGAGCAATTTCCTGTTCCAGAACATCGCGAGCGTCTTTCGCGCGCCGGCAGAGGTCGTGGAGATCATTCAGCGCTTCGACCCCTACGAGCAGGGCAAGGCGCAGAACGCCGAGAAGAACAAAGTCGAGATCGACAAGGGTACTGCCGACAAGCTCTCGATTAACGACGAGGGCGATGTGGAGATTCCCGAGGAGCAGGTCGTTGGTAAAGCGGCGGATATCTTTGGACCGAAGGTCTACGGCGACGTCATTGTTGAATTCTCGGGTCAGGTTGACGACATTGCAAAAGCCCATGCGGCTGACAACGATGACGGCGCGATGCTCGAGAACCTAAAGGAAGCGTTTAAGCAAAGCGTGACCGCGCCTTTGGTGCAGGCTGCCAAGGAGACCTATGGCAGCGAGCTTAAGCCGCGACAGCAGAAACAGCTCGAGCGCAAGGTTCAGGCCGATGCGGACATCCAGCTCAACCGTCAAGTTGGGGACTATCAGATTCAGGCGCGCCGTATCGAACAGTCGCGCAAGGACGAGCTCAAGGCGGCCGTTAGCGCTGCCGAGCGTAACGAAGTGAACCAAAGACATGACGAACAGAAGGCCGAGGCGTTCCAGGCGCTCGCCCAGAAGCTCGAGGACTCCCGCGAGGAGCTCGTGCAGAGCGCTGGCGAGACCGTGGTGCGCGAGGTAGAGACTGCGAAAAAGGAGGACGAGAAACAGGGTATCGAGGACAAGGTCCGCGCTCATCTTCGTGGCTTTTCGCGCACCATCCCGTCGTTCCTTATGGCATACGGCGAGGACAATACGACGCTCGCGAACTTTGATACTGTGATCCCTGCCGACGTCTTCTTTGATGTCACGAGTATCACCGTGGACGAGTTCCGTTTTCTGCGCGACGGCGGCGACTATACCGACGCAGAGACTGGCGAGACAAGGCAGTTTGTTGGGCACCTCTTCGACGAGGTGGTGTTTAACGATTCCGTGAGTGAGTTCATCAAGCTGCGTCAGCGCCTTGCCAACTACTTTGACGAGTCCCAGACGGAGGACATCTTCGACTACGTGCCGCCCCAGAAGACCAATCAGATTTTCACGCCGCGTAACGTCGTGGTTCAGATGGTTGACCTTTTTGAGAAGGAGAACCCGGGCTGCTTCGACGACCCGAGCCATACGTTCGCCGATCTGTATATGAAGTCTGGCCTCTACATTACTGAGATCATCAAGCGCCTTTATCGGAGCGACGGCATGAAGGCCGCCTTCCCAGACGACCGCGAGCGATTGGAGCACATCCTGGAGCACCAGGTGTTTGGCATCGCGCCCACCAAGATTATCTACGAGATCGCCACGCACTTTATCCTTGGCTTCCACGACGAGGTCGGCCAGGGATGCGACTCGAACTTTGAGCTTGCGGACTCCGCGGAGCTTGCAAAGGAAGGCGTGCTGGACGCCTATGTCGAGCGTGTCTTCGGGCCTAAGATGGACGAGGCATAGGCGCGTGGCAGACGTAGTCGACAGCCAACAGGATGGGCGTGCAGAGGCTGCGCGAGCGGCGGTGAGCGCGGCGCGGCGCGAAGGTGTCGAGCTGTGCGCTCGTCTTGTCTTTCGTACCTCGCGCAACGAGCTGAGGCGCGCGGGGATCACCACGCCTGCCGCGCTCTATGACGAGCTGAAGCAAGTCTTTTGGAACGCTGACGAAGGCGTCACTCTGGGGGACCACCTTTCCGTCGGATTCGGCGTGGTCGATCGCCGCCGTCAAGTGCGCGCTTTTGCCGAGTGTCATGCGGATGAACCCAAAAACGTTGTAGCGAAGGCTTACGAACGCGAATACGGTTTTAGCGCCGGTGTGGCTGCGATATGGCTCGACCTGTTCGCCGAGCCCGCGGACGTGAGCGTTTCGGAGTGGCTTGGCGTCAAGCCCGTTGAGTGCTCGGCGGACATGCTGACCTCTTGCTCAGGCGCACCTGGGGAGAGTGGCGTCGAATGCAAGACGCTCACCTTTGAGGGCTTCCTCGCTCGAGAGCTTACCGACCAGATTTGTGACGCGGGCCTTGTTCGCCGACGTTTTGGTTTCGAGTTTCCTGACGAGCAGCCTGAGACGCTCGATCGCGGTATCGATGCCGCGGGCTACTACGAGGATCACGGCCTGCTCTTCCAAGAGGGGGATACCCCGAACGGCCACTTCATGCGGCTGTTGGCAGCACATCCGTCCTTTGCGAAAGGCGAAGCCGGGTTTGAGAATGCCGTGTGGCAACATCCCGCCTTCCGCCATGTGTTGCGCCAGGCGCTTTCGGACCATCGCGTGCTTGCCTACGAAGACGACAGCTACATTTCATTTACGAGGCTGCACGACGTGTTGGGCATGCGCATGGCCGACGTCGAGTCGTACGCGTCCGCGGTTTGTATTGATGCACGCGAGGGGGAGCCCTTCACCATTGCGAGCTTACGTGCGAGTGGCGCGGGTGCGCACCCGTTGTACGGGTTAGATATGCCCGATGACTTTTACGAGGGGCTGCTCGACGTGGCCGGGCTATTTCGAAGCTGTACGCTCGCCGGCATTAAAGTGTTTGTTGTCGGCGGCGAGGGGCGGTTCTCTGCCACCGGTCTTATTGAGTGGGTTGTTACTCACCATGAGGGTATCGAGCGTGATGATTTGCCGCGTCTGCTTGCAAGTGACTTGGGCATTGTCTGTCCGGCGCCGCTCCTGACGACAACGGTTCATAATTCCGATGTCTACTATGATGACATCGGAGACGCATATTATTCATCCATGGAAGCATGGAAAAGGGAGGCACGCAATGAGCTTGCTTGAGGAAGGAATCGCAACCGGTAACGTTCTGCCGACGGGACGCAAAGAAAAGCACTCCATTGATAACGTGACACGTGACTTTGACGTCTATCGTATCAAGTGCGACCTGCTGTTCTACAACGACCAAAACGATCGCATCGCAACGTGGGTAAGCGAGTACAACGCCGCGCAGGATGCTGATCTGCTTGCGCTTGGGCGTGAAGAGTATAACGGGGCCATTGAGGGCTTTATCGTCGAGAGCAACCCCGGGGCGCTCAAGAATACCGAAAAGAGCATTGCGCTCCGCGGCCAGCTGAGGCCGGGCATCGTGCTTAACGACGGCCGCGTCATTGACGGCAACCGCCGCTTGACGTGCATTCGTCGCCTTGCGCGCCAAAACAACGAGGCCGGCTGGTTCGAGGCGGCAATCATCGACGATGCTACCGGCAGTGACCCCAAGCGCATCAAACTGCTGGAGCTCGCCATTCAGATTGGCGAGGAGGAAAAGGTCGCCTATGATCCCGTCGATCGTCTTGTTGGCGTGTACCGCGACGTGGTTAAAAACCACCTGATCACTCCCGCCGAGTACGGAGCCGCGACGGGCATGACCGAATCCGAGGTCGGGAAGCTCGTCGACCGCGCTCAGTACATGGAGGACTTTCTTGAGTTCTGCCAAGCTCCCGAGCAATACCATCTCGCCCGCGCCCTTAAGGTCGACGGCCCCTTGGGCGAATTCAGCGGTGTTCTGAAGAAATACGCCAGCAAGCGCGACCAGCAATTTGTTAAGTGCGCGATGTTTTCGAATATGATTGTACAGCCCGAAGGCGATATTACTCGCTATGTCAGAGATTTTGGAAAAGTGGCGGGCACCCCTGCCGAGGCGGATTTTAAGGCCGCCGAGCAGCAGGCGATGTCTGAGCTGCTCGAGAAGATGGGGCCTGGCCCCCTTACTCGCGAAAAGGTGAGCGAGCTTCGCGCGGACCGGGATCTGGTCGATAGCTTCTCGCGTGCGGGCGATAAGGCTCGAGAGGTTGTGCGCCGCTCCAAGCTTATGGATACTCCGGCTAAGAAGTCTGCCGAGTGCCTCTCCGATCTTAATAAGATCCTTCCCGAGATGCTCGACGTACTGAGCGCAATCGAGCTTTCGAAAGTGCGCGTCAACCTTGTTGCCGTGAGGAATAGGGTCGATGAGCTGATTGGTGAAATCGATGACCGCTCCTAGGATTATCGTCGGCTACGACGATGCCCGTCCAGGCATGTTCTTGCGTATCGAGGGGCAGAGCGTTGCAGGGTTCATGGCTTCGACGGTGTGGCGCGCCTGGCTTTACTATCCTGCAAGTGCCGTGGTGGGTACCGAGGGCGACTGCATTCTGCTCGATGACGCCATGGGCTTGCGCGAGTGCCAGGAGATGCTCGAGGCGGTGCAAGAGGCCACTGAGCATGGCGTTGAGGTTGCGGTTGACCGGAGCTTCGAGGCATATGCAAGCGCAACGGAGACGTACATCCGAGAGCGCTCGGAAGTGGGCCTTGCCATTAAGGCCCAGACTGCCCAGGGCATAGCCGACGACCCTCAGCTGGGGCCGCGGTTCCGGGAGTTCCGCGACATAGTGAACGCCTCGATGGTTCGCCCCTTGCGCGACCGCCAGATGCTCGATGCGTTCTTTATGGCCGCCGTCGGTCGCGCGGCCGACTTCTCGGTGCCTGGCGCGGGCAAGACGGCCACGGTGCTCGGCGTATTTGCATATTTAAGGCATCTGGGGCTTGCGAAGCGCATCGTCGTCGTCTGTCCAAAAAATGGCTTTGAGGCATGGGAAAAAGAGTGGGTTGCGTCCTTTGGAAGCAAATTGCCCCTGCATTGTTTTTCGCTGGGGGACCCGCACATAGCCGCAATGTCGACCGAGCGACGCCGGAGCACGCTTTCGCTGGATAGCGGTTCGTGCAATCTGTTTACGTTCAACTATGAAGCTCTTGCTGGCTATGTGAGGGAGCTGCATCCCATCGTTTCCAACCAAACACTCGTTGTATTCGATGAGGTGCATCGAATCAAGGCAATCAAGGGCAGGCGCGCGACCTCGGCACTTGAGGCAAATGAGGGCGCGAAGTACGTGATTGCACTTACGGGTACACCCATACCTAATACCTACCAGGATATTTACAACCTGCTGCACATTCTCTATCCCGAGGACTATGACACCTTTTTTGGCTATGAGCCGGGTGAGCTTAAGTCTCCTGGAGCTGATGAGATTGAGCAGCTAAACAAAAGCCTTGCACCCTTCTTCTGCCGCACAAATAAGAATGAGCTTGGTGTTCCTGCGCCTGAGCCCGACGAAATTGTGGAAGTCGAAGCGACTGCTGACGAAAACTCGCTTCTGCATATCTTATCCAGCGCGTGTTCAAGCCCATTTTCACGCATCATCCGTACGTTGCAGCTTGAGAGCGATCCTGCCATGCTCGAGCAGGCTATCGATCAAGAAGACTTGGAGTATGTGCTCGATCAGGTTGGGGAGGAGTTCTCCGATATCGACTATGTCGACTTCTCGCAAACATTCTACGAGTCCATCGATCGAGCTCGGCCGACTTCAAAGCTCTTGGCGTGCGAGCAGCTAATTGAACGTATTGTTGCTCAGGGGCGTCCTGTTGTGGTGTGGTGTCTGTTCGTTCGCAGCATTAGTAACTTACGGAGCGGGCTTGCCGAAAAGGGGATTGACGCCCGGGCGATTTACGGCGGAACGCCACAAGAGGATCGACGCGCGATATTGGACGACTTCCGCGCCGGACGCTTTACGGTGCTGGTGACCAATCCACAGACGCTTGCCGAGTCTGTTTCTCTGCATTCGGTGTGCCATGACGCCGTGTACTTTGAGTACAGCTATAACCTCGTACATCTCTTGCAATCCAAGGATCGTATTCATCGCCTTGGACTTTCCGATGATCAGAAGACCCGCTACTACTTTATGCGCTCGATCTTTGAAAGCGATGGCATACCCTTCTCGTTGGATAAGGTGATTTACGAGCGCCTAAAGGAGAAAGAGAAGATAATGCTTGACGCCATCGACGGCGGCTACCTCGAGAACGGTTATTTAGACGAGGAGGATCTTCGCATTATATTTGAGCGGTTGCTTGGCGATGCCACTTCGGGATTGAGCTATGACTGAGACATTTGGTTTGAGGCGGTTAGGGAGGTTTCATCATGAAGATCGACGTTGATGTAGACCAGCTGCGCGAGAGCCTGCTCGACCGCGCGGGAAGTGCAGCCGGCGTGGGCTTTCCAGCCGCCATGCTCGACGTGATGGATATCGAGGATGAGTCACCTCAAGAGCTCCTAGCCCGAGCCGAACGCGAAGGCCTCGACCTCCGCGACTTTGCCGTCGACGATGACTACGGAGCGTCTGACGACTGGTGACCCCGAGTCAGTTCATTCTTTTGTTCCTGAGATATAAGAGAAATCCCTTTTTGAACGTCCTTCGGGTTCCAAAAAATAGCCGATCAGTCTTGGTTTCTTCCTTGCTGTCAAACTTGATAGCCGTTAGCTCGATCGTGCAGATGTAGTCGGCAACTTGGAATAGCCGGTAGGCTCGCGGCGTGGCTTCTCGGTATACGATGACGTCCCTTGCTAGAACGTACTCGAGTGCAGAATGGATGACCTCCGTTACGATCGGTTGACCGTTGTCGTAGTAAATCTTAACGGTGTCGTATCGCTGGAAGAATTCCAGATGGTCGAAAAGTTCAACCGTGAGGTCCCGCCTCATTCTTTCCGCAAGACCGTTTTGATTGTCGGTGAATTCGCTCATTCGGTATTGTAGGCAGAGGTAGCGTATTGGGAGATGCTGAATGAACGCGCGAAATGCGCTCAGCATGTGCCTTCGCTGCTCCTTGGGAAGATCTTTGTAGTCGCCGTTTCCGTTCAATAGGGGTCCTGCATGAAAAGGCGTATTGGGAAGCGAGGACTGCGACAGGGCGCGCTCGTAGCGGTCAATGCGTTCAACGATTGCATCGTTTTGATCGTGAAAGACGAGAGCGACGAGGTAGTAGTTGGAGACGCCTCCGAGGTCGCCAGATTCGTCAACAAAGACGGAGAGTTCGCTCATGGTGGGCCTCCATTTTTGCAAAAAAATGCCGGGGGTAAGACCCCGGCTCTTGGAGGCCCCTCTTTTGGAGGGAACCATATTCTTTATACCATGAGATAAGGGGTGCTTTCAAGTTTAATTATAATAAGCAAACATATGTTCGTCAAACTACCTGCGAAAAGTCCTTAGCCGTCCAGAGGTGGGTAGAGCGGCTCGTAAATTGCTGACGCAATGGGCCGGCGTTTTCCCGAGAAGTATTTAGTCTTGACTCGCATAAAAAATGCCGGGGGACATCCCCCGGCTCTTGGAGGTCCCTTTATTCGAGGGTACCGATTTCTTTATAGCATGAGATCGGACGGCTTTCAAATGGCGCCATGTGGATGGGATGGCGCGCCTGATAAAGCCCTCAATGAATGGCATCTAACTAGCGTTCGTGATATAAAGATGTCGGTCATCTCAAAAGAGAGGGCTTCCAAGTGCCGGGGACGTTTTCCCCGGCTTTTTTCATTTCGGTGTCAATCCAAATGTTTTTCAACCCATCCCCTTAATAACTTGCGGTGAAATAGGGACTGCTTAGGCTGCTAGAAGGCCTATTCAGTCCCTATTTCACCGCAACTTATGGGTGGGGAGGGCTACGATGCCAGCGTGGCAATGACGGCTTCGTCGCCGGCGTATATGAGGGTGTTGCCGTCGGGGATGATCGTTTGGCCGTCGCGCTTGAGCATCACCACGATAAAGGGGTG
>ERZ827181.1333-NODE-1333-length-27294-cov-10.022872_pt1 | contig 27294 bp, 19 predicted proteins | sample MGYA00519778_ERZ827181 | MGnify/ENA primary metagenome ERZ827181 (study PRJEB31778, sample SAMEA3449273) | human gut metagenome | biome: human gut; feature: human-associated habitat; material: faeces | place: United Kingdom | collected 2010/2012 ...
GGTGTAACCCAAAACGCGCTGCTAAGTTCTCCGAACTAGCGTACTATAGCGGCTCTCGCGGCTGTTAGGAGCCCCTATTTGTTTTTCAGTTAATTTTACTTTATCTCAAGAATCTACAATACTTTTATTATCTTCAGTAAGCCGCTTCGCGGCGCGGTTTTGTAGTTTTACTTTTTATATCTACATTGTAAGGTTTAGTTAATATGTATTCATTTTGTTCATTAGGTAATATAACACGTTTTAAGTTATTTATATCAGATTGTATTTCTACAGTTGTGTCTCTAATGTATACAGTTTCTTCATTAGGCCTATTATAAAATCTAGTTTGAGGTATTATGAAAGGGTTTTCAATCTTACCATTTTTTACATAATTAACTAAATCATTTAATTGTATCTTAGTTAGAGTTGTATTTAAACCTGATATCTTAATTATAGCAGTTTCATCATTATATTCTCCATTATTGAGGCGAAGCCCCATCCATTAATATGTATGCTGAATTAAGCCGCGCTGCGGCGCCAATGCTATGTCTTTCTCTGCCTCTAATTTAAATTTACCTATTTCTTTATTATCTACCATATCACTATTTAATTTAACTCCACCTTCTAATTCTATTGAATCAGTATGTATAGCTATTGTAAACTCTAAATAATCGCTAACCCCCTGTGGGGGTATGGAGGCTTATATAATGAATCGCTAAGAGCCGCTTCGCGGCGCGTATTATACGTCCTAATCTAGGATTTGTGCCGCTGCGCGGTTTGGAATAGTAAACGTGCCTAAGTACAAAGTACTAAAGCGATTTTAAACTTATAATTATACAGCATATAATAATAAGAATGAGATCATTAAACAGAATAATCCTGTTGCTTCACTTAAGGCAAACCCTAAGATGGCAAATTGGAATAATGTTGATCTTAATTGAGGATTACGGCTTGTACCATTAATTAAAGCAGCAAAAACTATTGCTATTCCAACCCCTGCACCTGCTAATCCTATTGTAGCTATACCACTACCTATATATTTTCCAGCTAATACTATGTTATTCATATTAAAAATTATAATAACAATATAAAAATTGTATTAAATCATAAGATTTACTGCTTTAGAGCCGCTATAGTACAAAGTACTTTAGCGCGAACTAAGGCAATTATTAAGGACATTGTCCAATTAATGTTCTTAAAAGGAATCGAACCAATGTAACTAAAGCTTCAGTTTAGCGCTTTAACCACTAAGCTATAAGAACATAAAAAAAAAAAAAGGGATAGTCAAGATAAATTTAAAGCCCGCAGCAGATTCCTCTACCACAACTATATTTCAACTTCTCACTTGTCAAATTCAGTACTTAATATATATTAATTATATAATAAAATCAATATTAAATAATATATACATTTTAGTATTTAAATATTTCAAGCGAATGATGAGTGATTAGTACGCATAAGAGAATGTTTCACCGTAATGTACTTAATTACGTATTACTCACAATTCCTATTTCACATATACGAATTACAGTATATGATCCATATTAAATATAATTAATAAATTAATTAATAAATTATACATTTTATATCATTTGTTATATATCACTATATTACTTGATTTTGTATGTATATTTGTATCACGTATATAGCCCATTTTATTAAGGTCATGAGGACTTGTCTTAATCCTTAATATTAGATAAATAATTATCATAATAAATTAATTATATTAATATAATTGTAGGATTTCGTTCATTAATGGACTTAACCTAAAACCTTACGGCATGAACTGAAGACAGCTATGTAACACTTGTAGGTCGCATTGCGACTTATACTAAAAATGGTAAGGTTATCGCGGATTATCGCATTAAACTACATGATCCACTGTGTATAACTTATACCGTCTATTGTTTTGAGTTTATAACTTGCGTTTATACTCCCCAGGCGGAATGTTTACGTTTTCACTTTAAGACTAGATATTTTATTGAGATTATACTCTTTTATCTGACTTTAACATTCATCGTTTACTGCTAAAACTATACGGGTAACTAATCCGTTTCGCTACTTTAGCTTTCGTTCCTCAATGTCAGTTGATTATTGATATAGATTTTCATGTCTTAATAGTCTTATAAGTATTAATATATTTAACCATTACTCTTATAATTCTTATATCTTATTATTTAACTCTAGTAAATTCCATATGGAATTACAATTCTACGAACCCTTTAAGCCTATAATGTGCATTACTTGTCCTTGACGTATAACCGCAACTGCTGGCACGTCTGTTTGTTAGGACTATTTTATAATAATCTATCATTATTTATTATTATATTAAAGTTTTATATTAATTCATTTAATATTATATATTAATTTAATTTCGTTTTTTCATTATAATATTTTTTCACTTTTTTAGATTGCTCGTTCAAACTTTCGTTCATTGACGAATATTCCTTACTGCTGTATCTTAATTAAGATATTGATCGTTCTCTCATTATCAACGTGATTGGGCTTACTCTTATAACCAACTAAATATCTTCGGCTAGGTTAATCTCTTATTTATCCTACTACCTAATATTTTTAATAGCTTGACTATAATCGATAAATTTTATCTATTTTTTTGGTATTTAACCTATATTATAGTTCATATTACTATTATTTACTCACGAGTTCACTACTTTGTCATAAATAAATCACTTTATGATTCATTTAATCCCGTTTAATTCGCATGTATTATGCATCTAAATAGCAATTGCACTGAGCCAACATCAAACTCTTTAATCAATTTAATTGATTTTTATATTCTCTATTATTACTTATATGATTCCGCGCCGCGAAGCGGCTATCGCTAAATACTATGCGCCCTGTGAGCCGCAAAGCGGCGCGTTCTGTTGTTATATCATTAAAATCTTTAATGGGGGGGCGCAGCCCCTGAACCTGTAGAATAGTTATAAATAATTTGACGTAAGGAATTAATCCTTGTTGATCATATATTATTGCGGGCTACACCCGGCCGCGCCGCGGCTCGATTAAGCCCATAAAAGGTTTATAAAGTCATAAGGACCATATTTAGTGTAAATAGCGCGAAGCGCTACGACATCAATACCCCCAGAGGGGGTTAATATTGTCGATGTATTTTGATATCCTTCCATTACTATCCCGATATTGTTTAAAAAAGCGAGTTGGCGAGCGCTACTAAAACCGGACTTAATCTAATCAATAAGTAGATCATATTTAGATTATGTCTTTATAAATTTTAACTATGAATTTAAGTTTCATTATATTTATTATTGGTTTATTTGGTTTTATATTTAACCGTAATAATATTATATTATTATTCATTTCAATTGAAATTATGTTATTAGGATTAACAATTAATATATTAAATACTGCATTAATTAATTATGATGTAGATGGTTTAATATATGGTATAATTATAATAATAATAGCTGGTGCTGAAAGTGCTATAGGTTTAAGTATATTAGTAAGTTATTATAGATTAAGAGGACATATTAATATAGAAAATAATTAATGATAATTATCACAATATTTTTACCTATATTAGGTAGTATCGTATCTGGTTTATTAGGACGTTGATTAGGTTATAAATGAAGTAGTCAAATAACAACATTAACAATAATAATAGCATGTATTTTATCATATATATTAGCAATTAATGTATTAATGGGAGATGGTATCTCTTATACAGTTAATATTAGTAAATGAATTTATGTAGAATATTTAGAAATTGATTGATCATTTGTAATAGATGAATTAACAGTAACAATGTTAATACCAATATTAACAATATCATCATTAGTACATATATATGCATTAGGATATATGAGTCATGATCCTCATCAAAGTCGTTTCTTTTCAATATTATCAATGTTTACAGGATTTATGGTAATATTAGTAACAGGTGATAATTATTTAGTAATGTTTGTAGGATGAGAATTTATTGGATTAGCTTCATATTTATTAATATCATTCTGATATACAAGATTATTAGCTATGAAATCAGCATTATCAGCATTATTAATGAATAAATTTGGTGATACATTTTTAAGTTTAGGATTAATTATAACAATATGAACATTTGGTACATTAAATTATAATAGTATATTTGCATTATCACAATATATTAATACTGATATATTAAATTTAATAATGATATGTTTCTTAATAGGTGCTACATCTAAAAGTGCTCAATTAGGATTACATAATTGATTATTATCTAGTATGGAAGGTCCTACACCAGTATCAGCTTTATTACATGCTGCATGTTTAGTTTGTGCTGGTATATATTTATTAATAAGATCATCTTATATATTAGAATATAGTCCTACTGTATTATTAATATGTTTATGATTAGGAGGTTTAACTACAATTATAGCTGGTATAATAGCTATAACATCTAATGATATTAAAAAAATTATAGCATTATCTACTATGTCACAATTAGGTTTAATGGTTGTTGCTATTGGTTTATCTGCTTATAATATAAGTTTATTCCATTTATTCTGTCATGCTATGTTTAAAGCTTTATTATTTATGAGTGCTGGTAGTATTATTCATAGTATTGTATCTGAATCTCAAGATATTAGAACATATGGAGGTTTATTAAATTATTTACCTGTTACATATGTTTGTATATTAATTGCTTCATTATCATTAATGGCATTCCCTGGATTAACTGGTTATTATTCTAAAGATATTATTATTGAATCTACTATTGGTGTTTATACTATATCTGGTTATATTATATATTGATTATCATTAAGTTCAGCTACATTAACTACATTATATAGTATTAGATTATTATATTTAGTTTTCTTTAATACTCCTAATAATAGTAAATTTGCTTATTTAAACTTACATGAATCTTCATGATTAATGTTAATACCTATGATTATATTAAGTTTCGCTTCTATATTCTTAGGTTATATTACTCGTGATATTTATTTAGGATTTGGTTCACCATTTAATAGTATATTTATACATCCTAATAATTTATCTATTATTGATACTGAATTATCTATTAATATTGTATATAAATTATTACCTTTAATATTAACTATATTAGGTACTATTGTTATATTAGTATTATATGAATTCTATTATAAATTTATATTAGTTTATAATAATAATACTTTATTATCAATTTATAATTATTGTAATAATAAATTTATGTTAGATCAAATATTAAATAATATTATTATTAGATCATCATTACAAGAAGGTATTAAATTAAATAGTTTTATTGATAAAGGTACTTTACAAATATTAGGACCACGTGGTATTTATGATACATTAAATATTATTGTTTATAATACTATTAAAGTATCTACTGGTTCATTATTACATTTCTCATTAATATTATTAGCTGGTGTATTATTCTTAATATTATCTGTTATATTCAATATATCTATACCTTTATTATTAATATTCTGTATAGCTTTATTAGGTACAACTCTTTAAGCCGTTAGTACAAATTGAATTTTAATTAACTATTCCCATTAGTCGCTAACCCCCTCTGGGGGTATTGATGCGATAAAAAATTAAATAAATCGACCGATGAGGTTTTACCGCTAAGTTCTTAACCCCCTATGGGGGTATGGGTTCTATCCAATAGTAGTGGCTGAAAGTACTAAAGCTTAGGATTCTACCCAAACGTAAAATGATACAAATTATTAGCAAATTGAATAGTACCAGATGCTTAGCCGCGGCGCGGCCGAGTAGGCACAATTTCGTCTTTATAAGTAATAGGGATTATAGTTTAATTGGTAAAACATAAATTTTGCATATTTATAAAATGGGTTCAATTCCCATTGATTCCAATAATTAAGGTAAATATAGTTTAATGGTAAAACATATGTTTGTGGTACATATTATCAGAGTTCAATTCTCTGTATTCACCCATAAGATTAGGATTTTGAGCGCTAAGCGCTTCGCCAACTTAGATAGTTTAATAGGTTAAAACTACCGCTTCATAAGCGGTTAATGTAGGTTCAAAACCTTCTCTAAGTAATAACCTGGTGTATCATCCCCAGTAATAATTATAAAGGCGCGGGAGGGAGACCTCCCTAACGCATATACGCTAAGTACTTAGCGATGCGATTATTCTTTATAATGATAATTAATAAATAAAATACAATGAATTTTTCTATAAAAAAAATCATATTAAAAAATATAATTAAATTATTATTATTAAATCGTATTAAATTAATAAATAATATACAATCGGTTGAAATGAAACAAAATAATGGTTTAAATATTAAAGGTCAATATCCTAATAATAGATTACATGTTTGAAATAATAATAATAATTATATAAATATATTATATAATTGAAATAAATCTAATTTAATTAATAATCAAATGATTAATAAAATATTAAGTAATATTATTAGTAAATATTTTAATATTAAAATTAATAATATATCAGGTAATAATATATCAAATTCAATAATTATTAAATATATAATAAGTGAACCAATATTTAAAAATACTAATGATAAAATTAATATAATATTATTTATATATAATAATAAATTACGTTATATTAATAAAAATAATACATCTAAAAATCAATCATTAAGTGAATCAATATTATTAAAACGTATAATTAATAATATAACATTAAATGAATCAATTAATATCAAATCAAATTCATTAATCAATGAAATAGAAAAATTAATTAATAAAAAAATAATAATTGAACCAATTATATTAAAATATGATTATTTCAATAATAATATATTTAGTAAAAATATTAGTAATAATATTAATGGATCATCTAATTTAGGATCAACTGCATCTAAATATAGTAGAATATTAAATAATAATGTAACATTATTAAATCGTATGAATATAAAAGATACATCATTAAAAAATAATACAATATTACATAATATTATAAATAATAATATATTATTAAATAATACTAAGGGTGTAGCTCCTCAATCAGAATCTGTAAATGGAGCTAATATAACATCGACGGGCGGAGCCCATAAAGAATATTTAAATATAAATAATACTATATGAAATTTATTAAATAATAAATATATTATAGGTTTTACATTTAAATTTACTGGTAAATCACCTAATGCATTAAGTACAGCAAGAAAATTAACATATATCAAAAATTATGGATCATTAAATCAAGGTAATAAAGACTTCGCCAGCGGAAGTAATATGTCTCAATCATTAAAACATGGTATAACAAACAAATCAAATATATCAATATCGCGTCGTGCAAGCAACTGAAGTAATATTAATAAAAATGGTAAATTTAATATTAGTATTAAATTAGGTCATATTTAAATAAATTGCATACAGCCGCTACTTAACAGCATGAGAGTAAAAGTCCAATCATGAATTAACGGGTAGCGCGCAATCATCCTAATAATTAGTTAGCAGAATAAAATAAACGTATTTTCTGTTAAATGAAGCCTACGGCACGGAAGTCGTTAGCACTAATTAAATCACGCTAACCCCCGGTGGGGGGGGGTATGGAGGTTTCCCTCCCTAACGCATATACGCTAGCGCGGTGCGATTATTGATTACTAAGTTCTCCTAACTAGACAGTATGCTAGGGTAGAACCCAAAACAGCCTAGGCTGAAATTTATCCTGCGGTAATTAACTATTCAAAGATTCAGTGGGGCTCCTTAGAGGGGGCATAGTACGCTAGGGTATAACCCAAAACGCGCTGCTAAGTTCTCCGAACTAGCTACTATAGCGGCTCTAGCGGCTCTTAGCCACTCTACCATCTTTGATGGTGATGGCGCAATATTATAAGTAAAGAATAAATTATTTAAAACGAAAGTAGTTAATGGGATCAAATTCAATAATTTATAAATAAGAAGATAATAAATAAAAACAATGTTAAATATAATAATGAATACAATATTAAATGATGTACCAAAACCATGAGGTTTATATTTTCAAGATTCAGCAACAGCAACAGCAGAAGGTATAATAGAATTACATGATACAATAATGTTTTATATGATAATAGTATTATGTTTAGTAACATATATATTATATAGTATAATAACAACATTTGGAAGAAATCCAATATCATATAAATATATGGTACATGGAACAACATTAGAGGTAATATGAACAATATTCCCAGCTGTAGTATTAATATTAATAGCATTCCCATCATTTATCTTATTATATTTATGTGATGAGGTAATAGATCCAGCTATGACAATAAAAGCAATAGGATATCAATGATATTGAGTATATGAATATTCAGATTTTATAAATGATAATGGTGAAACAATTCAATTAGAATCATATGTAATACCAGATGATTTATTAGAAGAAGGACAATTACATTTATTAGATGTTGATAATAGAATAGTATGTCCAATAGATACACATATACGTTTTGTAGTAACAGCAAATGACGTAATTCATGATTTCACAATACCTTCATTAGGTATGAAAATAGATGCTTGTCCTGGTAGATTAAATCAAACAAGTAGTATAATACAAAGAGAAGGTGTATATTATGGACAATGTAGTGAATTATGTGGAGTAGGACATGCAGCAATGCCTATAGTAGTTGAAGCAGTAACATTACCAAAATTCTTAGAATGATTAAATGATCAATAATCAATAATATTATTCCGCTAAGTTCGCTAGGGTGTAACCCAAAACGCGCTGCGGCGCTACTATAGCGGCTCAATGCAATTTTAATTAACTATTCAATACCTCCTAGGGGTGATGGTATTACCGCCCTTATAAGTAATTAATAAGAGAATTATATTCTCAATAAAATCAAACCATAAAGCCGTGGGCACAAATTGGATACCATTAATGGAATACGCGGGAGGGATCTCCCTAACGCTTAGCCGCTAACGCGGCGCGATCCTTAAAGAGCTCCCAAGAGGGCTTCGCCCTCTTAATAAAATGAAATAAGGGTGGGTATAGCCCTCCATAATAAAATAATAAGGCTCCTAGGATTCAACCCAAAAGTACGCTAGGGTGTAACCCAAAACGCGCTGCTAAGTTCTCCGAACTAGCTACTATAGCGACTCAAGTGGCTAGGAGTACTTAGTAAATTGAATAATTATTAAAAAATCAAATAATTAATAAATAAAAGTCAAATATGGCATTACGTAAAAAAAACGCATTTTTAGCATTAGCTAATAGTTATTTAATAGATTCACCACAACCAAGTACAATATCATATTGATGAAATATTGGTTCATTATTAGGATTATGTTTAGTAATCCAATTAGGTACTGGTATATTTTTAGCAATGCATTATTCATCAAATTTAGAATTAGCATTTATATCAGTTGAGCATATTATGAGAGATGTATCTAGTGGTTGAGCTTTAAGATATTGTCATGCAAATGGTGCAGCATTCTTCTTTATATTAATATATGCTCATATGGCTCGTGGATTATACTATGGATCATATAAATCACCTAGAGTAGCATTATGAGTAATAGGAGTAATAATATTCTTATTATTAATAATCACAGGATTCTTGGGTTTTGATAAACATAGCCCAAAATCAAATCATATAAAAACATCATATAACATCAATAGAAAATTATTATTTAATCATCATCAAATTAGATCTTATTCAACATCATCTAGAAATAATGATAATAAAAATGATTCCGTAGAAAAATTATTTAAGGAACTAAATATTAAACCAATAATGTATTTTGATGATTTAGGTAATAGTGAAAATCATAGAGATATAAAAAATAAATTGAATAATTTAGCAGGTATTTATATGGTATTAAATACAATTAATAATAATTGTTATATAGGATCAGCAAGTACAAATAGATTCTTATGAAGATTAAAATGTCATTTATGGTATAATCATCCAAATCTTGGAAGTAAAATAGTAAAACAAGCAGTAAATAAATACGGATTAAATAATTTCTTATTCATAATATTAGAAACTATAGATATTAATTCAAAAGATATGAAGTCGGAATTAATAAAATCAGAAAATAAATATTTAAATATGTATTTACCAAATTATAATATACTAAAAAATGCTTATACAAGTTTAGGATATAAACATACTGAAGAATCACGTCAATTAATGAAAGAAAATTATTCAGATGAAAGACGTGAAATGATTAGTAAATTAAATTTAGGAAAAAAATTTACTTCAGAAACATTAGATAAAATGAGAGAAGCTGCATTAAACAGATTACCTCATAGTGAAGAAAGTAAGTTAAAAATGGTAAGAAAAACACATCCTATAATTGTAAAACAAATAAATGATACGAATATAGGGTTTAAATTCACAAATTTAAAGATAGCAGCTAAAGCATTACATTGTAGTTATAAAACAATACAAAGAGCTGTAAGACCTGATAACCAATTTATATATATACCTAATACATTATTACCTAATTTAATAGAATTTAGTTTAAATAATCAATACCCCCAGAGGGGGTTAGAAGGAAAAATAAAAGATAATTATCCATACGAGATGGAAATAAAAGATAAGTCAGGATTAGATAAATCAAAAGGATATCCAAAATATAAAATAATAAATATGGGAGAAGACTTTTCTAACTAAAATGTAAAATGATAATATGATTTGATAGTCTTCCTTTATTGAGATAACCCTATAGGGATCTCATCTATTTTATAAAAACTGTTATTAGAAAATAAAATAGGGAAAATACCTTGACGGAGGTATTGATACTAATATATAAGCCGCGCAGCGGCACTAATAAAATATTAAGTATTGGCAATACGAGTGAAAACGATTAAAATAAACAGTTATTGCTGTTTACAAGATTCGTCGGTTTAATAACAGATCGCTACTGACTGGGTCACTTGTAGGTATCTGAAATGATGCTTAATGTACAGTCGATTATTACGAGATATCGTAATTAGTATGTATTACCTATGGGACAAATGAGTTTATGAGGTGCTACAGTTATTACTAACTTAATGAGTGCTATACCATATATAGGTATGGATTTAGTAGAATTTATCTGAGGAGGGTCAAGTGTAGGTAATCCTACATTACAACGTTTCTTTGCATTACATTATTTATTACCTTTTGTATTAGCTGCTTTAGTTATTATGCATTTAATAGCTTTACATGAACATGGATCATCTAATCCTTTAGGTATAACAGGTAATATTGATCGTTTACCATTTAGTCCTTATTTTGTATTTAAAGATTTAATTACTGTATTTGTATTCTTAACTGTTTATAGTAGTTTCGTATTCTTTAGTCCTAATAGTTTAGGTCATCCTGATAACTATATACCAGCTAATCCTATGGTTACACCAGCTTCTATTGTACCAGAATTCTATTTATTACCATTCTATGCAATATTAAGAGCTATACCATCTAAATTAGGTGGAGTTGTAGCTATGGTAGCTGCAATATTAATATTAATGATATTACCAATAAGTGATAGAAGTATAGTAAGAGGTAATGCATTTAAAGTATTATCAAAAATATTATATGGATTATTTATATGTAATTTCTTATTATTAGGATTATTAGGATCACAACATATAGAAGTACCTTATGTAGCATTAGGACAATTTGCAACAGTATTCTATTTCTCATATTTTATAATATTATTACCTTGTATTACAATGTTAGAAAATATATTATTCTATATAAGTCAACAAAATAAATAATAGGTTCAGCTATTCGTACTATTCAAGCTGTTAGCGCGAATTAATCGCTGATAACGTCCGCCTAGAGGGGCGGCGTCATACCCCCACCGGGGGTTAGCGTCTAATTAATTGAGGATAACAATTAGTTCGTAGAACTAATAAGGACTTTGTTCATTATCCAATAATCAATAAATATAAAATAAATGTTAATATTTGGTATAATAATAATTATATTAAGTTCATTTAATTTAAAAACAATAAAAGAAGTTAAAGAAATATATCGTATTAGTATAATATTATTATTACAAATTATAGTAATATTATATGATAGTATAGAATTAGATTTTATAAATAAAGGTATATCAATATATAATGATATATTAATAATAACATCATATACAAAAATTATAGAATTAATAATATTAATAATAACAATATTATATATATATGTTATAAAAGAATATATAATATCAACAAATAATGTATCAACGGCCGCCGTGGCGGCTCAATCAGGTTTACATAAATTATTAATAGTATTATTAATTAATATATTAGGTATAATATTATTTATACAATGAAATAATAGTATAGTAATATTTATAACATTAGAATTACAAAGTTATACTATATATATTATATGTACATTATTTACTAAATCATATAATAGTACTAAATCAGGATTATTATATTTCTTATTAGGTAGTGTAGGTTCAATAATAGTATTATTTGGATTAACATTATTATATAGTGAAATAGGTTTATTAAATATGAACGATATATCAAATATATATAATAATGGATCATTAGCTTATTTATCATATGGTTCAAGTTATAATAATATAATATTAGGTTATATATTTATAATAATAGGATTATTATTTAAAATAGGTACATGACCATTCCATAATTGATTAATTAATATATATGCTAATACACCAACTATAATAACAATATGAATAAGTATAATAACTAAAATTAGTATATTAACTGTATTATATACTATAATATCAAATTCATCTAATGCATTATTAGGTTATGTTAGTCAAACTTTTAATAATGGTGATGGTTCATTATCAATTATTAATAGTATACCTTTATTATTAGGTATAATATCATTATTCTCAATAATATTTGGTGCATTTGGTGGATTAGGTCAATTTACAATTAAACGTATAATAGGTTATAGTGGTTTAGTTAATTCAGGTTATTTTATATTTATAATATTAAGTAATAATAATAGTACATTATCAACATATATATTTAATATATATCAATATAGTTTAACACATATAGTTTGATTTATGTTAATATTAGTAAATGGTTTATATTATAGTAATAATAAAATATTAAATAAATTATATAATAAAAATGGTTCAACTAAATGAATAAAAACAACAATGAATTTATCATATGTTAAAGATTTATATGGTTATTTATTTATAAATCCTTATGTAGGATTCTGTTATATAATTGTATTATCATCATTAATTGGTATACCTCCATTAACTGGATTTTATGCTAAATATTATATATTATTAACTGGTATAAATAGTTCATATTTATTCTTATCAATAATAGTATTATTAAGTAGTTCATTAACAGCTTATTATTATTTATTTATAATTAAAAATTTAATAATAACTGATAATAATGGATCTGAAGTTAATTCTATTATTAATATATGAAAATCAGTAAAATTAACATCTAATAATACATCAACGGGCGGAGCCCATGTAGCACAAATAACACCAATATTATCAATATTAATAAGTACAATTATTATAATAATTATTGGTATAACAATAGGTTTAGATATAGCTAATAATGGTACACATATAGTTGAATCATATTATATAGACGGAGCTCAATATGTTTAATTTTAATAATACATTATATATATTTATATTATTAATACCAGTTGTTAGTTTAGTATTATTAATAGTTAATATTTTATTTTCTGAAACTAACTCATATTCTGATAAAACTGGACCATTTGAATGTGGTTTATCTAGTTTTACTCAAACTAGAATAGCTTTTACTGTATCATTTATATTAATTGCTATTTTATTCTTACCATTTGATTTAGAAGTTACTAGTTTATTACCATATAGTTTAGCTTTATATCATTCTAATTCTTATGGTTTAACTATTATTATTTTATTCTTAGTTTTATTAACTATAGGTTTCATATTTGAAATAAATAATAATGCTTTATATATTGTTAAAAATAATATATCAGTACATCGTAAAGCTAATCGTGTATTAAATGCTTAATTAATTATGGACAATGTCCGCTAAGTTCTCCTTAGCGCTTTGCTAAGTTCTCTACCCCTAGGGGGTGTAGCGCTTTCCAGTTCTTCGAACTTAACGGAGGCTTAATTATTGCTAAGTACAAAAGCTACTAAATCTAATTAACTATTCCGCGCCGCGAAGCGGCTAAGATGGAACCCTATAAGTAATAAATATTTGGGTGGAACCACTTGCTAAGTTCTTCTTAGCGAAGCGCTATTTACACTAAAGCGGCTTAATATCCCTGTACCCCCTAGGGGGTGTGGGTGGTGGATATCATATCAATTTATCCTTAATGTTCTTATAGTTTAGAGGTAAAACATGGCACTGTTAATGCTTAGTCATTGGTTCAATTCCAATTAAGAACGAAGCAAAGCTAAATAAGTACTCCGCTAAGTTCTTCGAACTAAAAAGGGAGTACTTAATGATCGCGCCGCGCTAGCGGCTAAGCGTTAGGGAGATCCCTCCCGCGTTATTCATACCGTTGATGCGGTTATGGGATAAAATCGATAAACCTTCTAAGTTCTCCGAACTAGAGGGAATTATATTCGCTAGGGTGGAATCCAAAACAGCCGCGCTGCGGAGCGTACTAAAGCTTAGAATTCTACCCAATAATAAACCAAAAAAGGTAAGATATAAAACAAATAAAATGTTAAATCAAATAATAGAATTAATAAATACACATAATCAATATAATAATAATTTAATAATATTATTAGAATATTTAAGTGTTATATCAGCATTAAGTGTAATATTTAGTAGTAATGCAATAGTATCAATAATATATTTAATATCATTATATATAAATGTAAGTATATATTTATATTTTACAGGATTAGGAGTTATGGGATTATTATATATATTAGTATATGTAGGTGCTATAGCAATATTATTCTTATTTATATTATCATTAATAAATTTAAAAATATCAGAATTATCAGTAACATCTAATAAACAAGATATAATATTTATATTAATAATATTAATAACTTTAATATATATTAGTAATTATGTATTAAATGTAGAATCAATTAATGATATAATATCATTAAATAATAATGATTTAATTGGTGAATCAGTAGAAATATATAATGTATTAAATATTAATTGAAATGATTTATCATCATATTCAGAATTAAAAATTATTGGTGAATTATTATATACACAATATTCAATAACAATGTTAATAATAGGTTTAATATTATTATTAGCTATTATAGGTGTAATAATTATAACTAAATAAGGATTAGCGTCGTTGCTAGGGTAGAACCCAAAAGTTCTCACCCCCTAGGGGGTAACCCAAAAGTACGTTGTACTATAGCAGCTCGAATGACAATAAGGGTATCACCCATAATAATAATCGTATATAATTAATAATAGGGCGTAGCCCTCAATAATTATAACGTAATTTAATTAATAATAAGAAATTATTAATAGGATAATATCCGGATTAAGGATTAAACCCATAGCTGCTTTAGTAGCGCCGCGCAGCGGCTGTTATTGGATAAAACCAACCTAACAAAGACTCTAGGACTCCTCGCGCTTTGCGCTGTTTGTACTACTTGACGCCTAAGTACGTTGTACTATAGCGGCTCAAGCGGTTGATAAGCCTTTTAAGTTCTTCAAACTAACGGGAGTTATGCTCTATGGGTATATAATCAATTAATCAATAAATATAAAAATAAAATGATATTAGATATAATAGAAATATTAATTTTTTTAGTTTGTGTATTATTTAGTGTTGCTTATTTAACAGTAGGTGAAAGAAAAACATTAGGTTATTTTCAAAGAAGATTAGGACCAAATGCCGTAGGATATTACGGATTATTACAGGCATTTGCAGATGCAGTAAAATTATTAATAAAAGAAATAATATTACCAAAAGAAGCTAATAAATATATATTAATATTAAGTCCAACTATAACATTAATAACAGCTTTAATAGGATGAGTTATAATACCATTAGGACCAGCTATAACATTAGGTGATTTAGAAAATGGTATATTATTTGGATTAGCTATAGGTAGTTTAGGTGTATTTGGTGTATTATTATCAGGTTGAAGTTCTAATAGTAAATATTCATTCTTAGGATCTATAAGATCAACATGTCAATTAATAAGTTATGAATTAGTATTAACTACAATATATATAATATGTATAATGTTTGTTAGTACATTAAATATGACAATATATATAGAAACACAACGTATAATATGATTAGTTATACCATTATTACCATTATTTATTATATTCTTTATAAGTACTGTAGCTGAAACAAATAGACCACCATTTGATTTAGTTGAAGCTGAAAGTGAATTAGTTGCAGGTTTCTTTACAGAATATTCTGCTAGTCCATTTGTATTCTTTTTCTTAGGTGAATATAGTAATTTAATGTTAATGTGTGCTAGTTCAACTATATTATTTTTAGGAGGTTATTTAAATTTTGATATATTAAATTATTTATTTGAAGATATCATATTATTTAATTTTAATAATATTGGTTTATGTTCACAATATTCATTTATATATAATTTTATAGAAGGTTCATTATATGGATTAGCTTGAGTTATTAAAGTTATATTATTAATGTTTACATTTATATGAATTAGAGCTTCATTCCCAAGATTTACATATGATAATTTAATTAATTTATGTTGATTAATATTCTTACCTTTATTATTTGCATGAGTAATATTTATACCTTGTATATTATATACATTTAATGCTTTCTCATTCATTTAATAATTAAGCGCCCTATTAGCCGCAAAGTTCTCTACCCCTAGGGGTGTAGCGCTTTGCTAAGTTCTCCGAACTAAGAAGTGCTGTTTGTATTTATTGGATCAAACCAGCCTAGGCATAATTATGCTCATTAAATTTTATTTAACTATTCCACATATACCCCCAAATAAAATGAGGGGGTGAGGGTACTCCTAAGTACTACTCTATCTTTATAAGTAATATAAGAATGTAGTTTAATTGGTAAAACTTTAGGCTTCAATCCTAACATTAATGGTTCAAGTCCTTTCATTCTTGATTAATATAATGTAAAGTCTAATAAATATAATTTTAAATTTAAGGTACTATATAGAAATAAGAGCTCCTTAGTATAGGACATTAAGGGGCAATGCCCCTTCCGCGCCGAAGACTTGTGAGATATAATTTTATGAAAAATAAGCTATCTAGTTCGTAGAACGCGCCGCTTTGCGGCTGTAGAACTTAGGAATAATGTTCCAAAATCCTTAAATTAATAATTTTATCTAGGTTTAGCCACTTTAGTACACGCCGCTTCGCGGCTGTTAGGCACGTATTAATCCTTATTAGTGAAATAATTATACTAAAATTAGCTTATTATATTAATATAATTGATTGTGGCGAAATTGGTAGACGCAATAAGTTTAGGTCTTATATGTTATAGGTTCAATTCCTATCAATCAAATTAGCATTCTTAATTTAATGGTAAAATAGTAATTTACGGAATTATTAATATAGGTTCAATTCCTATAGAATGTGTAATAATTAAGTCTTAATGGATTCGAACCAATAACTTTTGACTTATCAAGTCAACACTCTAACCATTGAGTTAAAGACTTTAATAATCTTACTTATAAGGATGAAAGATCTACTAAGTTCTCTACCCCTAGGGGGTGTAGCGCTTTCCAGTTCTTCGAACTTGGCAGCCCCCTATAAGTAATAATTAAGAGGAGTGTTTATTGGTTAAACAATTGGATTGCAAATCTAATATTGTAGGTTCAAACCCTATCTCTTCTTCAAATTAATTGGGTTCTAGGACTTCTAAGTACTACAACCGAAAATGAAATAAAGGGACTCCGTCCTTATAAAGTGAAAAAAAAATAATAAAATATGGAATTATAAGGATAAAATTCCTAACCTAAGATAAGCTTTAGTACTAAGTACTAAGGTGCGGATAAAATCCATAATCGGAGATAATAATCTCAAATAATAAATAGATTATCATGTGATAAGTAATAATCTTAGACAATATATAAATAGATGATTATTCTCTACTAATTGTAAAGATATTGCAATATTATATATGATTTTTGCAATATTTTCAGGTTTAGTAGGTACAGGTTTAAGTATAATCATTAGATTAGAATTAGCAGGTCCTACACCTCAAATATTAGAAGGTAATGGTCAAGTTTTTAATGTTGTAATCTCAGCTCATGCTATTTTCATGATATTCTTTTTAGTTATGCCAATGAGTGTTGGTTTCTTCGGGAACTATTTAGTACCTTTAATGTTAGGTTGTGCAGATATGAGTTTAGCTAGATTAAATAACATATCATTCTGATTATTAGTACCATCATTATTATTAGCATTATCATCAACATTAATAGAAAGTGGACCAGGTACAGGTTGAACAGTATATCCTCCACTATCTAGTATACAATCACACTCAGGACCATCAGTTGATTTAATAATATTCTCATTACATATATCAGGTATCTCATCATTATTAGGTGCTATAAACTTTATAGTTACAGTAATGAATATGAGAACTAATGGTATAACATATTCTAAATTAACATTATTTAGTTGATCAATATTAATAACAGCTGTATTATTATTATTATCATTACCAGTATTAGCTTCAGGATTAACAATGTTATTATTAGATAGAAATATTAATACTAGTTTCTTTGAAGTAGCTGCTGGAGGTGACCCAGTATTATATCAACATCTTTTCTGATTCTTTGGACACCCAGAGGTTATAAAAATATATTGCCTCTTAACATTGCTATATGCTGGGAAGACTTTTTCGAAAACCCTAATGGTATCGATAATATATAATTACGAATTAATTTATAAGCAGAGCTTTTTAATCGTAACAAAATTATATATGATTTGGTTATATATACTGAAGAAAGTTAATCAGCAGGTAACATTTAGCGCGGCGCAGCCGCTCAATGGAACCTCAGAGACTACACGCAATGATATTAATTATATTTCAAATAAGGGCTTCTTATCGGGGGCCCGTAGATTCTTTATTTCTGAACATAGACCTACACATTTAAAACCTTTGAATAAAGAACAATTAGGTTATTATTTAGCAGGTTTATTAGATGGTGATGGTTATTTTGATCATAAAGGTTATGTTGTAATAGCTTATGATTTAAAAGATAGATCAGCCGCTAATTGATTAAAATCAGAAATAGGTTATGGTTCAGTATCAGACATAAAAAATAAGAATGGTGTTAAATTAGTAATAAGCCATACTGAAGGTATAAAAATAGTTATAGATATGATAAATGGTAAAATTAGGATGAATCATAGATATGATCAAATTATTAAAGCAATTAGAAATGAAAATAATAAAATATTATATAATTATTATATTAATAAAGAATTCCAAATGGATAAATCAAAAGATTTTAATAATTATTGATTATGTGGATTTATAGATTCTGACGGTGGATTTCAAATTAAATTAATAAATCGTAAAAATAAAGTAGAATGTAGGTTAGTCTTATCTATAACTCAAAAATATTTATACATATTAGAAGATATTAAAGAATATTTAGGCGGAGGTTATATAGGTAAAAGGAAACATCAAAACATTCTAGGAGAAACTATATATACATATTATTATGAATCATATAATAATAAAACTAATAAAAATGTTATAAATTATCTTGATAAATATCATTTATTATCATATAAATATTTAAATTATACTTTCTTTAGAAAAGCTTATTTAATAAAACAAAACGGTTCTTATAAGGATAAATTAGATGAATTAAAAAGAATGAAAGAATCTATGAAATATAGTTAATATAAGATATAGTCCCATCAAGAATATAATCAAGTTCTTGCTTTATAGTTTTAGGGGGCTCTTAAGTTCCCTGAACAACTCAATAATAAAGGTTATATAATATAAAGTATATTATGTAATAAAGATAAATGATATATCTTAATTATACCTGGATTTGGAATAGTTTCTCATATAATAAGTACATATGCTAAAAAACCTATATTCGGTCAATTAGGTATGGTATATGCTATGGCAAGTATTGGATTCTTAGGTTTCTGTGTATGAAGCCATCATATGTATGTTGTAGGTTTAGATACAGATACTAGAGCTTATTTCACATCAGCAACAATGATAATAGCAATACCTACAGGTGTTAAAATATTCTCTTGATTAGCTACATTATATGGAGGATCATTAAGATTTACTACTCCATTCTTATATGCAATAGGATTCTTATTCTTATTTACAGTAGGAGGAGTAACAGGAGTAGCATTAGCTAATGCTTCATTAGATATAGCATTCCATGATACATACTATGTAGTGGCACACTTCCATTATGTATTAAGTTTAGGTGCTGTATTCTCATTATTTGCAGGATATTATTTCTGAAGTCCTAAAGTATTAGGATTATATTATAATGAAAGATTAGGACAAATCCAATTCTTTACATTATTTATAGGTGCTAATGTAACATTTATGCCACAACATTTCTTAGGATTAAATGGTATGCCACGTCGTATACCTAATTATCCTGATGCATATTATGGATGAAACTTAGTATCAAGTTTTGGTTCAATAATCTCATTATTATCATTAGTATTATTCTTCTATGTAATATATAATCAATTATATTATGGATTAGAAAATAAAAATACAGTAGCTGTAGCTAATTTATATGAACCAGATTTCTCAGAATCAAATTTAATATTTGCTAATGAAAATAATAATGATAAAGCTATGTCAATTGAATGAATAACATCAACACCACCAGCTTTACATACATTTAATAGTCCAGCATTACAATCATAATAATAGTCGCTGACGCGATGATTTATGCCTAGGATTTGACCAAATACAGCCTAAGGCGCTATAGTACAAAGTACTTTTGGGTTACACCCTAGCGTACTTAGGTGTGTATTATGCGGTTTTAATTAACTATTCAATAAGGGCGAGTGTAGCCCCATTATAATGGATTAAGTCTAAGCTAAGTACAAACAACACTTCTTAGTTCGGAGAACTTAGCAAAGCGCTAAGAAGAACTTAGCGGACACTGTTCATGCACCCCTTACCCCAAATAAAATGAGGGGGTGGGAGTATAGTCGCATAGTATATAGCGACGTTAATCCAATATTACGATTAATTATAAGAATATAGCAAACCGCTGTGCGGTCGGTTTAAGGATCATGATTCTTAACTCATTAATTCAAAATAGGATAATTTAACCTAATAAATTATAAAAATGCCACAATTAGTACCATTTTATTTTTTAAATCAAATAATATATGGATATACAGTATTATTAATATTAATATATGTATCATCTAAATTTATATTACCTAGAATATTAAATATATTTTTATCACGTATATTTATAACTAAATTAGGAATATAAGCCGCCTAGCGGTCGATAATCGCCTAACGGTCGATAACTCTATAGGGCGTAGCCCGCAATAATATGATATATCATATATAGATCAAATAAAAATCTTAATAATAAAAATATAAAATAAATAAAAAAATGAATATAATAATAAATTCACCATTAGAACAATTTGAAATAAATACATATTTCACAATAAATTCATCATTAATAAATATATCAGGATTAAGTTTAACAAATTTTGGTATATATAGTATAATAATCTTTTCAATAGTATTAGGATTACATACATTAACAACTAATAATAATGGAATAATACCAAGTAGATGATCTATAGGTATTGAAGCATTATATAGTACAATACAAAGTATGGTAAAAAATCAAATAGGTATATCAGGTCAATATTATTTCCCATTAATATATGTATTATTTGTATTTATATTAATAAGTAATTTATTTAGTATGATACCATATAATTTTGCATTAATGTCACATTTAGTATTTACAGTATCTTTAAGTGCAATAATATGATTAGGTGTAACAATATTAGGATTTTATAACTATAGATTAGAATATTTTGGATTATTTGTACCACAAGGTACATCATTACCATTAGTACCAGTATTAGTATTAATTGAATTAATATCTAATATAGCTCGTAGTATAAGTTTAGGTTTAAGATTAGGTGCTAATATATTAAGTGGACATTTATTAATGGTAATATTAGGAGGATTAATATTTGATTTTATGTCAACTGGTATAATATTCTTTATAATAGGATTCTTACCATTAGGATTAGTATTAGGTATAATGAGTTTAGAATGTGCTATAGCTATGATACAAGCTTATGTATTCTCAATATTAGCATGTTCATATATTAAAGAAGCAATATATCTACATTAATGAACGGGCAGAGCCCCATAATTCGTAATCAAATAAACGCCGGAGGCTTAATCACCGCGTAAGCGGTTTTAATTAACTATTCAAAGTGCGCTGCTCAATTAGGGCTCTATCAATCTAGGGTTCCAGTAGTTCGGAGAACTTAGCCACCCCTCTTAGCAGCTCAATACCCTTACCCCCAAATAAAATGAGGGGGTGGGGGGGGGGTGATGGACCCATCTTTATAAGTAATATATTGGATATGTGTCTGAGTGGTTTAAAGTGTAACCTTTGAGTCGTTATGAGGAATTATCCTCCGTAAGTTCGAATCTTACCGTATCCGTATAATAATCAATACCCCCAGAGGGGGTTAGGAATAAGGGCGCTGCCCGTTCATTAGGGCTCCTAGGGTTCCCTTAAACCCCCCAATAAGGATCTGTAGCTTAAAGTAAAGTGTTCGCTTGTCACGCGAAAGGATGCCTGTTCGATTCAGGTTAGATTCGATATAGGATAAGTAGCCATAGGTAAAGCGGACTATTTGCTAAATAGTTGAATAATATTCTTATGGGTTCGAACCCCATCTTATCCGTAGTAATAATGGATCTTATAGTCAAATGGTTAAGACATTAGACCTTCATTCTAATAGTACTGGTTCGATTCCAGTTAAGATTAAATGGTAATCGCACCGCGTTAGCGGATATGCGTTAGGGAGATTTCCCTCCCGCGTAAGTTATCGGGATTAATCCCATAATCAAGCCGCTGGCGCTAAATGCAATATGGTGTAATATAATGGTAACACATAAGACTCATGATCTTAAACTATACGTTCAAATCGTATTATTGCTAATAAAACTAAAGTTATAGCTTAATGGTTAAAGCAGATCACTCATAATGATCCAATCGGAGTTCAATTCTCTGTAACTTTATATATAGCCAATCTGGTGGAAATGGTAGACACGACTCACTTAAAATGAGTTACTTAAAAGTTTAGAGGTTCAAGTCCTTTGATTGGTATATGAATTGTAGACTAATAGGTAAGTCACCTAGATTTGAGTTAGGTTTATGAAAGTTCGAATCTTTCCAATTCAATAATAGTGACAATTATACTTCTACAATAATTATATGGGTATATAGTTTAATGGTAGAACATTTGTCTTTTAAGCAATATTATGTTGGTTCAAATCCAACTATACCTAATGATAAATTGCTAACAGCTGCTTTAAATCCATTGAGCCGCTATAGTACAACGTACTTAGGCGCTATTGGAGCCTACGGCGCGATTTCATATTTGAAATGGCTTAATTGCCTAAGTACAAATAGCGCTTCTTAGTTAGGAGAACTTAGCCATTCTAGGCCGATAATCGCATCGCAGTTAAGATAATATCGGGAATAAAATTCCTAGGACATAGCCCGCAATCAAGAGTTTCTAGGTCCCTTAAGTATGAAGTACGCTAGGGTGTAACCCAAAACGCGCTGCGGCGCTACTATAGCGACTAGATTATACTTTTATATGGAATCGAACCATAATATAAGACTTAGAAGGTCTTTGTTCTACCAATTGAACTATAAAAGCTTAAAGCCTCTTAGTTCGGAGAACTTAGAAGGCTCTTTGTACTATTGGGTAAAACCCTAGGCCAATAATAACCGCTTAGGTTATTAAGAGGGCTTGTCCTGATTACTTATAAGTAATATAGCGGATATAAGTTAATGGTAGACTCAATGACTTCCAATCATAAAGTATCTGTTCAAGTCAGATTATCCGTAAAATATAAGTAATAATAAAGATATGAAATGAATCATAAAGAATAAAAAGGAATTATTGAAGATTATATAAATTATATATTAGAAAATGGATAATAGAAAAGAATAAGATAATATCAAATTCAAAGAATCCAAAGTAAAAACGAATAAAAAAAACTAAATGAACTGAAACATCTAAGTAATTTAAGGAAAAGAAATAAAACAAAGATTTATAAAGTAGTGGTGAACGAAATATAAAAAGTCAAAAGAAGTAATATGTAAAAAAGATAATATGTATGAAAAAAGTGAAACTATCACTAAGACTAAATACTAATATATAAATAAAAATAGTACCGTGAGGGAAAATAAGTAATCAGTAATTTTATGAGCATAATAAAAGATTAATATCTAAAATTAGTACCTCTTGTATAATGGGTTAGCAAGTATATATGAATAGCAAGATAATGAAATATATCATAGTGAAATCGAATAATGGATAAAATCCATATTATTATAAAACAATAAAATAATGAAGTTATTTATATATGACCCGAAAGTCCATGATCCTATCATGATCAAGTGAAAGACTGAACTGGTTACTGTTGCAATAGTATCAGAAGAATCGTGATAAGAAGTGAAATATCAATCATATGGACAGTTAGCTGGTTTACCACGAAATATATGTAAGTATAGCCATATAAGAAATTATTTAAAAAGTATAGCACTTAATACTGTGTTTCAATTTATAATTGAAAATTATATGGGGGAATGTTAAATTTTTATCATCGGTATTTAATCTCAGAAATAATAATAATAATCTATATGAGTCAGACTATCCGTGATAAGATGTATAGTCAACAGGGAAACAGCCCAACACAAGAAAATGAAGGTCCTTAATAAAATAATAAGTGAATAAAAGATAATTGAGTATAAGAGCATAGCTCGACTCAATATAAAACAATTAGTTAGTTGGTTTGATAGTAACTATCTTATAATAAAAGTGTAAAAACTTACTAAAATAGACAAATGTCAGTATATAAATTATCAAAAATATAACGGGTCTAAATTATTTAACCTAAAACTTGTATTTTAATAATTCATAGTAATTAATTAAAATGATAGTGGTACATTTAATGAAATATAATAATTAAATAGAGAATGCTAACATGAGTAACGAAAATAAGGAAAATCCTTATCATCTAAAACATAAGGTTTTACAATAAAATCGGTCCTTAAGTTAATAATGAATAATAGTCGCTGACGCGATTAATAATAGGTAATATAGGCTTTTGCCTGCAATACACAATTATATAGGATGCGGGAGGGAAACCTCCCTAATGCATATCAGCTAAGTACTTAGTATTTAGCGGTGCAATTCCAATAATGTATATAATTCAAGAAAATAAATTAACCGTAATGTAAACCGACACAGGTATGTATAGTAGAGAATATGAAGATGAATGGGAGAATTATAATTAATGAACTCGGCAAAAAGATAAATAATTTGAAGATAATATCTTCAATTTAGTCATAAAACAAATAGCACAACTGTTTACTTAAAACACAGCACTATGCAAAAATAATAATTATAGTATATAGTGTGAACTCTGCTCAATTGTAGTAAATAAAATTGAATGATGCAAGTCATACAACTTAATAGCTATAAAATAGCGGTCTTAACGTGAGGATCATAATGTAGCGAAATTCCTTGTCCGCTAAATACGGTCCAGCATGAATGACGTAATGATGCTATAACTGTATCAATTATAAACCCAGTGAAATTGGAATCGCGGTGAAGATACCGTGTACCTATAGAATGACGAGAAGACCCTATGCAACTTTACTATGTATAGATAGATTGATATAATATATATATTATTCAGTACTATTAGGTATTATATTATTAAAAAGATGAGAAACCTATTGATAATATATATTATATCTAAACGAATGAAATTTATTAATAGAGGGCATTGCCCAATAATATTCTTAATAAAATCAATGAATTTAATTCATTAAGTGACAATCTCTATATGATAGTTTGTGTGGGGCGCACATTTCAGCAAATGTATCTGAATATGTCCAGATTATAATAAAGATAAATTCTAGGTTAATAACCTTAATAATAAAAAAGGACGTAGTCCTTCAAATAATAATATATATTAAGGGTTTAATCCCTTAATTAAATAATAGAATAAACTATATGTGATAATAATTGATATAGAAATCAATGAAAGAATATAATTCTTCATAAAGTGTAATAGCATAATCACATAATAATTGTAACATCTACAAATGAAACAAGTATTTACGTATGGTATAGTGAACAATTGATACTAATTAGAATAGTACAATGATAACGAATAAAAGTTACGCTAGGGATAACAGGCTAATATGGTGAAAGAGTACAAATTGTAAACCATGTTTGGCACCTCGATGTCGACTTAATCCATCCTATTGGTGCAGTAGCTAATAAGGGTTAGGCTGTTCGCCTATTAAAGGATTACATGAGTTGGGTTAAATACGTCGTGAGACAGTATGGTTTCTATCATCTATGGGTAAGTATCAAATTAAATCTTATATTTAGTACGAAAGGATTAATATAAATCAATCAATGGTGTATTTATTGATAATTAATAAAGATTAATTTCTTTAACAATATCATTATATATAATTATCACAGTAAAGTAGCTAAATTGATAAATGATAAAAACTGATAGCATATTAAGTTTTAAATGGTTTTAAAAATAGATACTTTATACTTAAGTTATAGATAATAACTGAAATATCATTTTAATATAATTGAAGTGTTTAGCTTTTTATATTAATTAATAGTAATCTTTATGATTTCTTATCTTTATTATTTTATTTGCTAAGTTAGCTTAATTGGTAAAGCGGTTGTTTTGTAATCAACATATTGGGGTTCAAGTCCCTAACTTGGTAATTGAATGAGTTTTCATTGTTGGTATATGGAGCTGAGCTGTAAACTCAGTGGTTTTTGACCTTCATGGGTTCGATTCCCTTCTTATTCATTTTATTTAAGAGATATAGGATTTGAACCTATAATTTTCCACGTGTAAGATGGACGTTATACCATTAAACTAATCTCTTAATTACTTATACATAGAGGTTTAATCCGCGCCGCTAAGAGCCGTTGTTAGGCTCTACTATGCAGCTGGGTTCCACAAATTTTACTAGCGTAGCGGCTTGTTACAGATGAAAGCCAACCGGTTAGGCGTCTTCTTTGGGTGAAGAACTTAGTTAGTTCGATTCTAGCTCATCTGATTTATTATTCACTAATAGCCACTTTAGTACGCGCTTAAGTACGCGCCGCGAAGCGGCTCGAGCCGCTATAGTACGCTAGTTCGGAGAACTTAGCAGCGCGTTTTGGGTTACACC